>Ga0097691_1000976_pt1 | contig 22446 bp, 26 predicted proteins | sample NGESurdeep072012_8_FD_72858 | JGI IMG/M metagenome (GOLD analysis project Ga0097691, IMG submission 72858) | Arctic peat soil microbial communities from Barrow, Alaska - NGEE Surface sample 210-1 deep-072012 | ecosystem: Environmental > Terrestrial > Soil > Wetlands > Peat ... | reverse complement strand
AAGATCGGAATATTCACACCCTCTGATGCCCTTTCAGTAGTCTTCACGGGCAGCGGCATCTGGTCCCGCTCAACTGGCGTCGATTCTACGACGAGTGTCGGGGCGGGGACGATCGCGTATGTCAATGGCGGTTTCTCCACTGATTTTACCGTTGTCGGGAACTGGACGAGGACCTCAATAACTGGGGGGACGGCGCCTGACAGCAGTGGAGTGAGTTATTCTCCCAACGTTCAGTACAAATTCGATCTTGCGAACGGATGGTTCATCGAACCGACCATTGGCGTATCCTTTACAGAGACGTTTGCTGACAACTTCGGAACAAAAACCGGTGACAGCACAGAACTCCACGGTGGAGCCCGTGTCGGAACAGAGGTAATGTGGAACGGGATACGAGTGCAGCCCTCAGTGAGTGGCGCCGTATTTTCAATTGTCCACCAGAGCGGCGCTGGTGCTTCGGTTGGATCAGGGGGCTCCCCTGGAACGGGTAGCACTGCGCAGGAGGGTGATGTCGGAGGCAGGGGATCCGGTAAGCTGAACTTCGTGTGGAGCAATTCGTTCTCAAGCTTCATTGAAGTCCACGGCAGCGCCATTGCCAACACCACCGATATCGGGGGAAGCGGCGGCCTTCGCTGGACGTTCTGATTGAAATAGATTCAGGAATCCCGATTAGCAAGTTTCGCGCGCGTGATTTAATTTATCACGCGCGCTTTTTCTTGCGGGCGCACTCCTGCCGTTTCCGCCTTGGTAGCAAGCGCGACCCCTCGCTTTGCATCGACAGTTACGACATTGCTTTGCGGCCCGTTCATGATTGCGCGTTGAAATAAACCTCGTGGACACAGAGCGGATGGGGGTCCGCGCGTTCGAGAATGAATGGGACTTCGATCGATAGCGCGATCGTGCCCACTGATGCGACATCTCCACGCAAAGTTAGGGCAGTTGCCCTCGCACTAATCGTCCACCGAGAGCGATCGTAGCTGCGGTGCAACGCCTTGCCGGTTCCTCCTCATCACCTTCCGAAACGATATCATCGGATTCATCGCTATCTGTGCTTACTATTGCGTCATCTTCGCCAGAACCGGGCTCGTGAGCTAAATCCTGTAGGGCCAATTTCGGTGACTCCGTTACAAACGGCTCTGCTTCGTCTTCGTCATCATTTTGGTGCAGCTCTTTGATCTCGCCGTCGCTCAAGTCGCGGAAGATGAGGACGGGCATTTCATCTTGAATGGGCAGATCTTTATCCAAGCCAAGAGCGCGGAATTTAAGACCGTGAATGCGTTCGAGGCCCGCCGCGGCAAGTGCCAATGCCTTTAACTTCGAAGTCAGCCCGAGCATTTTCGATGGATCCTTCTGCATCGCATCAAGGGTCGCCATAATCAGACCTTCCACCGCATTGGCATTCTTGTACGCCTTCTCCCGAGTCTCACGAGCCCGCTGAATCGTGAGGTCTTTGTCTCCTAACCCACTTGAGTAGATTTCTTCCTTCACGCTGATTGCCAATGCAGCAGCTTTCGATCCTTTTTCGACCTTATGCTTGGTAAAGTGAGCTTGAAGGGTGCGGGTGTGGACGGAATAGCGTTCTGCCAAGTCCGGCAGCGTAACGTCGCCAATTTCCCATAAGGCGCAAATCTCCGCCCAAGTTGATGGCAACAAACGATTGTATTTTCGTTTTGGGCGGGTCATCTGCTTATTCCTTGGTTACGCTCTCGCAAGCACGTTGCGTACGGTCATCGCGTGCCAGCGCCCGCCACGGGATGTAGAAATTCCACGGGCATTAAGCGCGGTGGCTACATCGCGCAATGTCTTGGCACCTGAGCGCTGCACGTCGCGGATAATTGGCAACACGTTCGCCGCGTGCCGATCTGCCAGTGACTTGATGGCGGTGACGGCAAGCTCTCTCGCCTCTGCCAGCTTTGGTCCCCCAAGCTTCACACCACGTGCCTTAGCAGCACTGAGGGCAGCTTTAGTTCGGCTGGCGATCATCGCACGCTCTTTCTCAGCAAGGGCGGCGAACAGGTGCAGGATGAACGGGTCCACGTCTGAGCCCAACTCCACAACCAGGAACGGGACGCGGTGGGCCATCAAGCCAGATATAAAATGAACGTCACGGCTGAGGCGATCTAGCTTGGCGACCGCGACAGGGCATCGGCGGCGTCTTGCTTGTGAAAGTGCCTCAGCAAGCTGCGGGCGGCGGTCGAGGGCGTCAAAGCCCTTGCCGGTCTCTACCTCGACAAGCACTGAGATCAGCTCATAGCCTTCCGCCTCTGCGAACCTGGACAGGGCCTCTCTCTGAGCTTCTATGCCCAACCCAGACCGGCCCTGCATTGACGTGGAGACCCTGACGTACCCGACAAGCGGCCTTTGAGGCATGACGCCTTCCAGTTCCTAAGTTGTATAAGAAGTATATGACCATTTAATTTGTATACAAGTGAAAAATGCAAGCCGCTTTGGATTTGTTGTCACACTATGCTTGGGGCGTCGTTATCAAAGTTCCTATTTCGTTCTATAGTTGCTACATTTTCGCAAATAGGCCGGTTTGAGAGTTTCCCGTCGCGTTTTGGGTCGTTTTGCTTCCGCTCACCTTTGGCTGAAATCTTGTTCTGGCGAGAGTGCAAGCCACCGGAAGGCTGACTTTCTCCCCCCACTCCAAAGCGAGACGGATTGAGGGCTTTGGAGTGGGAGGAATAGCACCGTATAGGCTGTGGTGAAGAACAGAGGGGTTGCTAACCCCAATTAGGGGACGTCCGTTGCCCTAATCGTCGTTCCGTATCCCGATCATGCGATCACGTGGTGGCTAGAGGATTGCTCTAACGCCACGCCGCGCGCTTACCTTCAACGCTACGGCGTGTGGAGGTTGTGGCAGTCCACAGAGCCTCCATCTTTGAGGAGCTTTTTAATTGCTCGTAAGAGCAATTCGGCGCTGCGATTCGCGGCCATCCTTTCGGGTTCCCGCGCATCAAAGGGCGTCACATCGGACGCCACATCGCTTCCGTTCGCTTGCTGCAAGCTCATCGCACCGGTCTCATTCCCGGTTACGGTATCATGACAGAGCAGCTATGGACCGCGAAGGCCAGCAAGCCTCAACGGAGTCTCGTCCCTATAATTATAACTCGTCGCTGTATCCCGAGCATCACATTTGGTTTGCCACAGCGCCGGAAACGCTTTTGGCATCAATGTGAGCCGTTGGGGCTGTTTGACAGTCTAAGCCTTTGTAACCGTTCACCGAGGGTGGACCAGCCGGGGTCGCCAAATTTCTTCCATGTTCTGTGGGAGGGGCTGGCGTCGAAAAGCTCAGATAGCCAAGGCTCGGGATAGCCGAGCGACTTCTTTTCGAGGCCGAACAGAGATCGAATCCGGGCGAGCATAGGTGCGTCGGGGCCATTGCGTTGGCTGTCCGGGGCACAGTCTCTCGGCCTGGGTCAGTATGTTGATTGCGCTGGGCGGCTCAGTCTCTCGGCCATTCAGCACGAAATAATATTACGCAGCAATTAAGGCGGAAACAAGGCAAGGAATGCTAGTTGCTACGAAAATCAGTCCACAAATTTGCTACAAAGCAACGAACGATCGTCGCTGTAAACCTTTGAAATGTAAAGATTATATGCGGCTGGTGCGGCCAAGAGGACTCGAACCTCCACGCCTTGCGGCGCTAGCACCTCAAGCTAGTGCGTCTACCAATTCCGCCATGGCCGCATTGGAAATGGACGAAAAGCCTTGCAAAACCTCGCGTCCCGACGAAGCGCGGTTGCTGTAACAAATAGGGTCTTGAGGGACAAGAGCCGGTGTTTGGTGCTCAGCGCATGTCCTGCTGTCGGGGCATCAACTCGCCGACCTCGACCGCGATGCGGTTGCCGTTGACCACCACCGTGCCCTTGGCGACCGGCAGGTTGTTGGCGAGGATGTGGACGGCGTCGTCCTCGGCTGAGTCCAGCTCGATGATGGCGCCGCGGCCGAGCCGAAGCGCTTGATGAATCGGCATGGAGGTGGTGCCGAGCACCACGGTGATATCAACCGAAACCTTGTCGAGTGTGGCCACGTTTTCAATTCCTATTGCCCCCGCGCGACTGCGGGCAGACTTCAAGTCACCATGGTATGGTTACCGATCAGTTAACGTCGTTCGGCCCGGCGCCTAAACAGGCTATGATAATGGCCATTCAAAGGGTGGAAAACATGAGGAAATTACTGATCGCAACGCTCGTTGGTTCGTTTGGCGCACTGGCGACGCAAGGGCCGGCTTTGGCGCAATGGCCGGCCAGTTCGTCGAGCTGGAAATCCTATTCCGGATCCACCGACAATTGCGTTTCGCGCGCGCGCAATGCGTTGCTGCAGGCCGGCTTGAGCCAGCAAGTCCACAATGCCGGCGATGGCGACGATATTTCGATTTACGGCCACCTCAACAGCTATGCCGCCGAGGTGCGCTGCATTGTCAAAAAAGACATCGTTTTCTTCATGACCACCGGCCCGAAGCTTGACCAGGCGACCAAGTACCGCGAAGCGGTTGTTGCAAAGTTCTAGTGAACGGCCGCGGGTTGCGCGCGGTGCCGATCTGATGGCGATGTGGCAACATTGATGAATCAATCACGCACACAGATCGGGCTGCTGCCCCGTCAGGCCGGCGGTGCTGCGATCCAATGGCGCGTGAGCGACGCGCCGGTGCCCTACGAGCAGGCAGTTGCCTTCATGCGGACGCGCGCGGCGGCCATTGCCGCCGGTAGAGAGCCCGAGCTGGTCTGGCTGATCGAGCACCCGCCGCTTTACACGTCCGGCACCAGCGCCAAGCCGGAAGAGCTGATCGAAGCGCGCTTTCCCGTATTCGAGAGCGGCCGCGGCGGCCAGATGACCTATCACGGTCCCGGCCAGCGCGTGGCCTATGTGATGCTCGACCTCAAGCGGCGCGGGCCGGACGTGCGCCGCTTCGTCGCCACGCTGGAGGAATGGATCATCCGCACGCTGGCCGCGTTCAACGTGCGCGGCGAGCGGCGCGAGGACCGCATCGGCGTCTGGGTGCGCCGGCCCGATAAAGGCGAAGGTTGCGAGGACAAGATCGCCGCCATCGGCATCCGCGTGACGCAATGGGTGACGCTGCACGGCATGGCGCTCAATGTCGATCCGGACTTGTCGCATTTTTCCGGCATCGTGCCGTGCGGTGTCAGCGATCAACGCTACGGCGTCACCAGTCTGGCTGATCTCGGCATCCTCGTGTCGATGCCGGAGGTGGACATGGTGCTGCGGCGGGAATTCGAGGCGCTGTTTGGGGCGACCGTCGATCAGAACAGCACCGAGAACAATTCGCCCGCCCGGCGTGGCTTGAGATCGTCCTCGCTGCCCGCGCGCTGATCGAGCGCATCGACGCGCGCGCCCATCGGCCCGCGCCGGCAGGCTTCGATCATGGCGGTGACTGCATCGGCGTCGCCCGCGAGCACTGCCTCGACGCTGCCATCGCGGCGGTTGCGCACCCAGCCCTCGAGCCCGCGCTTAAGCGCTTCGCGCTCAACAAAGGCACGGAAGCCGACGCCCTGCACGCGGCCGCGCAGCACGCTGTGGCGGATCACCTGTGTGCTCATGCCCGCACACCACTCACGCAAACTCCACGATCACCGCGTCGACCGCCAGGCTGTCGCCCGGCTTGGCGTTGATCTTTTTCACCGTGCCGTCGATCTCGGCGCGCAGCACGTTCTCCATTTTCATCGCCTCCACCACCGCCACGGTCTCGCCGGCCTTGACCTCCTGGCCTTCCTTGACCGCGATGGAGATCACCAGCCCCGGCATCGGGCACAGCACGTGCTTGCCGGTATCGGGTGCCTGCTTGACCGGCATCAGCTGCGCGTAGCCGGCTTCGCGTTCGGTATAGACATAGGCCTTGGTCTCGACGCCGCGATAGGCCAGCGCGAAGCCGTTCGGCAAATTGCGCACCTGCACTGCCACCGCATGGCCGTCGACGGTGCCGGTCCACAGCGGCTCGCCCGGTTTCCAGCGCGGCGCGAGGATGACCGTCTGTGCCGGTATATTGCCGCTGGCGCCCCTACCGACGCGGTAGCTCAGGGTCAGCGAATTGACGGCAGGCGGGCGATCACCACGCTCGCCATCGCCGAAGCGCAGATGGTCGCTGCCGACCTCAACCGTGTAGGTCTTATCGCCGAACGAGACAGTGCGCAGGCTGTCACGCGTGACGCTCTTCCCGCCCATCTGGCCGGAAATTTTCCGCTTGCGCTGGCCGAGCACATGATCGATCGCGACCGCGACGACGGCGAGCACTTTGGCCCGCTCACCCTCCGGCTCATGCGGGTGGAAGCCGTCGGGAAATTCCTCGGCGATGAAACCGGTGGACAGCTTGCCGGCGCGCCAGCGCGGATGCGCCATCACCGCCGCCAGGAACGGAATGTTGTGGCGGATGCCGTCGATGACAAACGCATCAAGCGCATCGGCCTGCGCGTCGATCGCTTGCTCGCGCGTGGGCGCGTGGGTGACCAGCTTGGCGATCATCGGATCGTAGTAGATCGAAATCTCGCCGCCCTCATAGACGCCGGTGTCGTTGCGCAGCGTGACGCCGCCCGCGCTGTGCTCCTCGGGCGGGCGGTAGCGCGTGAGGCGCCCGGTGGAGGGCAAGAATTTGCGGTACGGGTCCTCGGCATAAACGCGGCTTTCCACCGCCCAGCCCTTGAGCTTCACGTCGCTTTGCTCGAGCGCCAGTTTCTCGCCGGCCGCGCTGCGGATCATCTGCTCGACCAGATCGATGCCGGTGACCAGCTCGGTCACCGGATGCTCGACCTGCAATCGCGTATTCATCTCGAGGAAATAGAAGCTCTTGTCCTGGCCGGCAACAAATTCCACCGTGCCGGCGCTGTCGTAGCCGACCGCCTTGGCGAGCGCGACCGCCTGCTCGCCCATCTTTTTGCGGGTGGCGGCGTCGAGCAGCGGGCTCGGGGCCTCCTCGACCACTTTCTGATTGCGGCGCTGGATCGAGCATTCACGCTCGCCGAGATAGATGACGTGGCCATGCTTGTCGCCCAGCACCTGGATCTCGATATGGCGCGGATCGGTGATGAATTTTTCGATGAACACGCGGTCGTCGCCGAACGAGGACTTCGCCTCCGACTTGGCGCGCGCATAGCCTTCCGCCACCTCGGCTTTGGAATAGGCGATGCGCATGCCCTTGCCGCCGCCGCCGGCACTGGCCTTGATCATGACCGGGTAGCCGATCTCATCGGCGATCTCCATCGCCTCGGCGTCATTGTCGATCACGCCGAGATGCCCGGGCACGGTGGAAACGTGGGCCGCCGCCGCCGCCTTCTTGGATTCGATCTTGTCGCCCATGGCGGCGATGGCTTTTGGGTTCGGCCCGATGAACACGATGCCGTTGGCTTCGAGCGCCTTGGGGAAGGCCGCGCGCTCGGACAGGAAGCCGTAACCGGGATGCACGGCCTGCGCGCCTGACGCCTTGCAGGCGGCCACGATCTTGTCGATCAGCAGGTAGCTCTGCGCCGCCGCCGGCGGGCCGAGGAGAACCGCGGTATCGGCCATCTCCACGTGCAGGGCGTCCTTGTCGGCCTCCGAATAGACCGCGACCGTCTCGATCCCCATGCGGCGGGCGGTCTTGATGATCCGGCAGGCGATTTCGCCGCGATTGGCAATCAGGATGCGCTTGAACATTAAGCGGAACGCCCTTTGCCATTCCCGGTGGAAATGGCTGCGGATAGCCAGCTATTGTTACAATACTGTCTTGGCGCGCGGGTATCTAGCGCAGCATTGCAACAAAGATAACCGGGAGAATTGCCATGTCGCTCAGGTCAAAAACGCTGCACGTCCTGGCTTTGACGGTGCTCGGCCTGCAACTGACCGCGGCCGGCGCCGAGCCGCCGCATAACGTGATCCTGTTCGTGCCCGACGGTCTGCGCGCCCTCAAGGTGACGCAGGAAACGGCGCCGACCATGGCGGCGATCCGCGACAAGGGCGTCAATTTCAAGAACCCGCATTCGCTGTTTCCCACTTTCACCACCGCCAATGCCTCCGCCATGGCGACCGGGCACTATCTCGGCGATACCGGTGACTTCAGCAACACGATCTACACCGGCTATCCGGTCGTCCCGGCCGGCGGCAGCGTGACGCCGTTCCTGGAAAACGACGCAGTGCTGTTCGACGTCGACGAGCACTTCGACGGCAACTATCTCAATGAGGAAACGATCCTGAAGATGGCGCGCGGTCAGGGCTTCAGCACCGCCGCCATCGGCAAGCTCGGGCCGACTTTGATCTTCGACCACACCGACCGCGCGAACAAAGCAGGCGAGCACACCATCGTGGTCGACGATTCCACGGGCCGCAACGACGGCGCGCCGCTGTCGGCGCAGATGCAGACGGCTTTGAGCAAGGCCGGCCTTCCGCTCGAAGCCCCCACGCGCGGCGACAACGGCAATGGCGGTGCCTTCGACAAGCCGGGCACGACGGTCGCCAATGTCGAGCAGCAGGCTTATTTCGCCGACGTCGCCAGCAAGATCGTGCTGCCGATGTTCAAGGCGCGCAACAAGCCGTTCGTGCTGGTGTTCTGGTCGCGCGATCCCGACGGCACGCAGCACAATCAGGGCGACAGTCTTAACATGCTGACGCCCGGCATCAACGGGGCATCGTCGCTTGCCGCCATCAAGAACGCCGACGACAATCTGGCGCAACTGCGCAAGACGCTCGACGCGCTCGGCCTGGCGGCGACCACCGATATTATCGTGTCGGCCGACCACGGCTTCTCCACCATCTCGAAGCAGAGCAAGACCAGCCCAGCCGCCAAGGCCGAATATGCCGACGTGCAGAAAGGGCTGCTGCCCTCCGGCTTCCTCGCCATCGACATCGCCAAGGCGCTTGAGCTGCCGCTGCACGATCCCGACAACAACAACGCTGCGGTCGCGGCCGGCACGCATCCAAAGCAAGGCAACGGCGTGATCGGCCGGGATGCGGCCAAGCCCGACGTGGTGGTCGCCGCCAATGGCGGCTCCGATCTCGTCTACCTGCCCGGCAAGGATCGCGCCGTCGCGGCGCGCGTGGTGCAAGCGCTGCTCGAACAAGACTACGTCAGCGGCATTTTCGTGGATGCATCGCTCGGCCGCTATCCGGGCACGCTGCCGATGTCGGCGATCAACCTGAGCGGCGCGGCGCGGCCGCCGCATCCGGCCATCGCCGTCAATTTCAGTTCATACGCCGTCGGCTGCGTGCAACCGGTGCTGTGCGCGGCCGAGGTGGCCGACACCACATTGCAACAGGGCCAGGGCATGCACGGCAGTTTCAGCCGCGCCGATACCATGAATTTCATGGCCGCCGTCGGGCCCGACTTCAAGGCCGGCTTCGCCGACGAAACGCCGGTGAGCAACGCCGATGTCGGCAAGACCATCGCCCATATCCTGGGTCTGAACATCAAGGCCAAAGGCCGCCTGATCGGCCGCGTCATCAACGAGGCGATGCCGGGCGGACGGCCTTCGAACGCGGCGTCCCGCACGGTAAGCTCGCAGGCCTCGGCCAACGGGCTGCGCACGGTGCTCAAATATCAATCGGTCGGCCGCACCCGCTACTTCGACGTCGCCGGATTTCCTGGGCGCACCGTCGGCCTTGTTGAGGAAAGCAAGGCGGCAAGCCGCTGACGCCAGCCGGCGGCAATGCGAAGATTTTTTCCTAGTGGCGCCGGTTCCCCAAGGCTTTATGCTGTCCTGCGCCAATCCGGCGCAGCAACGATACTCTTTGCCCCCGGCCCTATTCCGCTTGCGCGCGGATGCCTATATTAAGCACCCGAATGAGCGTTCAGCGAGAATTTGGAGGTTTGATATGGCGTTGGCGATTGGCGATACCGCCCCGGATTTCGAGGCGGACACCACTGAAGGAAAAATCCGTTTTCACGACTGGCTAGGAAATTCCTGGGGCATGCTGTTCTCGCACCCGAAGGATTTCACCCCGATCTGCACCACCGAGCTCGGCACCATGGCGCGCATGAAGCCGGATTTCGACAAGCGCAACACCAAGATCATCGGGCTGTCGGTCGATCCGGTTGCCAATCACACCAAGTGGGCGGTCGACATCAAGGAGGTGGTCGGCTTCGCGCCGAACTATCCGATGATCGGCGACACCGATCTCAAGATTTCCAAGGCCTACGGCATGCTGCCCGCCAGCACCAGCGGCTCTTCGGAAGGCCGCACCGCGGCGGACAATATGACCGTGCGCAACGTCTTCATCATCGGCCCGGACAAGAAGATCAAGCTGATCCTGGTCTATCCGATGACCACCGGCCGCAATTTCGACGAGGTGCTGCGCGTGCTCGACTCGCTGCAGATGACCGCCAAGCACCGCGTGGCGACGCCGGCGAACTGGAAACAAGGCGAGGACGTGATCATCGCCGGCTCGGTCAGCGACGAGGAAGCCAAGAAGATCTGGCCGGCGGGCTGGAAAGCACCGCGGCCCTATATCCGCATCGTGCCGCAGCCGAAGTGACGCGGAATAGATACTGTGCGAAACAAGGCGCGGGCAGTTTTGCTCGCGCATGATCTTTTCCGAAAACCGGTTTCCACTTTTCGGGATCATGCGCAGGTCCGCGCTCTTTTCATTTTAACACCGTGACCGATCTCGGCTTCATCCACCGTTACATCCCAGCCACGCAGCCCGGCAAGCCGCCGCTGCTGCTCCTGCATGGCACCGGCGGCGACGAGAACGACCTCATTCCGCTGGCGGTGCAATTGTCGCCCGGTTCGGCGCTGCTGTCGCCGCGCGGCAAGGTCACGGAGAACGGCATGCCGCGCTTCTTCCGCCGGCTGGCGGAAGGCGTGTTCGACCTGGCCGACCTTAAAGTTCGCACCGCCGAGCTGGCGGATTTCATCGCCGCCGCGCGCAAGGCCTATGGCATCGACGCGCCGGTCGCCGTCGGCTTTTCCAACGGCGCCAATATCGCCGCCGCGCTGCTGCTGACGCGGCCGCAGTTGCTGCACGGCGCCGTGCTGTTGCGCGCCATGCTGCCGTTCGAGCCGGAGCCCCTGCCCGATCTTGCCGGCAAGCCGGTGCTGCTGCTTTCAGGCAGCAACGACACGATGATTTCGGCGGCTGGGCGTGAGCGGCTCGCCGCCGTCCTACAAGCGGCCGGCGCCGATCTCGTCTATAAAGTCCTTCCCACCGGACACAATCTCACGCAAAACGATCTTAACCTTGCCGCGCAATGGCTGAAAGAATTTGGGCTGGAGCATTTGACATGAACGACGGGGCCATCAACGAGCTGGCGCATCAGCAACCGCCCTTCGCGCAATTCCTCGGGATGAAAATCACCCATGTCTCGCCCCAACGCGTCACCGCCGAACTGGTGGCGCGCGAGGAGCTCAACAACCGTTTCGGCCTACTGCATGGCGGCGCCATCATGGCGCTGGCCGACAATCTCGGCGGCACCGCCACCACCGCCAATCTGAAAGCGGGCCAGTCCACCACCACGATCGAGAGCAAGACTAATTTCTTCGCCGCCATCCCGATCGGCGACACGGCCTATGCGGAATGCACGGCCCTGCATCGCGGCCGCACCACCATGGTCTGGCAGACCCGCGTCACCCGCGGCGACGGGCGGCTGTGCGCGCTGGTGACGCAGACGCAGCTGGTGCTCGAACGCGGGAAGTAAGCGCGCGCCAGGGCGCGCACTAATTATTCGAAATTGGCAAAGCGCGTAGGGTTTTGCTTCAAGCCGCGTCGCGAGCCTGGCCCATCATTTCGTCGCTTGCCATTGAGTCGGCCAACCCCATGGCACTGAGCAGGTTTTCTATCTCCAGCCGGGCAGTGACGTGCGACATGGTTGGGCGCGTACCGAGCGTGATTTCATCGAGGTCATCGACGGCGGTCAATCCGCGCGGATAAAACTCGCGGAAGATGACGCGCTCGGCCAGTCCTTCAATGCAGCGGAAATTGAGCCGCTGCGAAAGCTCCTGCAGCCCCTCGCCCACCAGGCGCTTGTTGCGTGAACCAAGCGTCGAAAGTCGGTTGCGCAAGACGATCCAATCCGGGGTCATACCATCGAGAAGCTGGCGCTGCGAACGCGCGTCCTCCACCATCTGGGCGTAGTGGCTGGTGCCGGTGACGCCGAGGGTCTCGGGATCGACGGTGCCCAGCACGTCGAGGTCAACGAAGCTGTCGTTAAGCGGCGTAATCAAGGTGTCGGCCATTGCATGAGCCCGCCGCATCAGATCGCTATCATGACCGGGCGTGTCGATCACAATAAAGCGGTGGCTTTGCGCCAATGCATCGACGGCATCGGTGAGTGCCTGGCATCCTGCGGCCTCGTCCTCCTCGGTCGGATAATCGACCTGCGGATCGAAACAGGTATGGTTGGGAATTTCGAGGTCGCGGCCAACGTGCTGAGCCCAGGCGCGCCTGTTCTCGATATAATGGGTGAAGCTTCGCTGCCTGGAATCGAGATCGAGGGTGGCGACGCTTTGGCCTGACTTAATCAGCGCCATCGCAATATGCATGGCGACGGTGGATTTGCCCGATCCGCCCTTTTCATTTCCCACAACGATGACACGTGCGGGCCGCGCAACAGACGTCTTCTCAATGGACATGAATGCCCTCCAAAACGTGGTTGACCGATCGGACGCCGGCTGATTTTTTTGGTAAGGACTATTAGTTCTGATTCGTTATTTCCGCGCCAGCCCAAAATATCTGGCGCTGCAATTTTTTCCGTCAAAAGTTCCATCGGAACTTCAAGACAGGTGACTAGCAGAAACCGCCGCCGGCACCGCTGTTGACCAAAACCACGCCGGCCGCGCGTGGGAGATGCGCGCGCGATCGCTTCGGCCCGCTATTCGGTCAAAAACAGCGCGCGCGGCAGTTTGTATTTCGTCTCCCATTCCTCCCAGAAGACGTCGGTCGGCAGGAAGGCTTCTTCGACCAGCGACCAGGCCGCGCCGTTCCGCCGCAACAGGACGCCGACAAAATCGCTGTCCTGTTCGGGATCGAATTCTTTGGCAAAAAGCGTCCGCCGGTAATCGATGCGATTTCCCGCAGCATCGCGCGGATGAAATGAGGCATAGGCCCAGACGCCGAAGACCGTCATCCGCTCGACCACAAATGCGACCTTGATGCCGAGCCGCCGTTCGACCGGAATGCGGGCCACGTCGAGGATGGCCTTTCTCTCGGGCGCATCTCTTGCGATATGCACGACCTGCTGGGCGTAGGCCGGCACACGCACAGACGTTGCCGCCGCTACTGCCGCCATGACAACCATCAATTGCCGTCGCGAGACCATCGTCATCCTCCACGCGAAACAGGACCAATGGTTTTGAATAGCAAGGCTGCCGGCCCTGTCATTGATTCTCGTCAATAGGCATGCGGCAGTCGTGCCTAGATTTGAACAGGCGAGCAAATGCAATAGGGAGATCAACAATGCGCAGAATAGCGCGGTTGTGCATCATTATTCGGTCGAGCGATTTCGGACGATCGTTTCGGCGCTCAACGAGGCGCTTGAAAAATAAGCTCACGCGACGTCCGCGCGCAGAGCTACCCGCAATCTAGCTCTCTGCCACCGGCTGCACGCCGCCGATGCCGCGGTTGACCAGCACGACGCCGGCGGCGCACACCACCATGCCGGCGACCGAGAGCGCGTCCAGCTTCTCGCCGAACAGCGCGAAGGCGAGCAAGGCGGTCACCACCGGCACCAGGTAGAACAGGCTGGCGAAGCCGGTCGCCGCCGAACGGCGGATCAGCCAATACATCAGCCCAATCGCCGCGATCGACAGCACGAGCACCAGCCAGGCCATGGCGAAGACCAGCTCAAAGCTCCAGTGGATCGTGCCCGTCTCGAAGGCGAAGGCGGCCAGGCCGAACAGCGCCAGCGCGCCGGCATATTGCACCGTGTTGCCGGTGCGCCAGTCGATGCGGCCGCAATAGCGCTTCTGGTAGAGCGTGCCGAGCGTGATGCCGAAGAGCGAGCCGAAGCTGGCGATCCAGCCGACGGCCGAACCGGCAGCCACGAGGGCGCGGTCATGCAGCACCAGCGCCACCCCGATCAGGCCGAGCAGCAGGCCGAGCCATTGCAGGCGCGTCACCGTCTCGCCCATGAAGCGGTTGGCGATGGTCGAAGTGAGGATCGGCTGCAGGCCCGGGATCAGCGCCGAAATGCCGGCCGGCACACCCTGGCTGATGGCAATGAACACGCCGCCAAGATAAAGCCCGTGCACCAGGGCGCCGGCCATCAGGCTGTGCCCGATCTCGCTTCCGTGCAGCCAGCGCGCGCGCCCGATCAGCGCAATGGCGGCCATGATCAGCACCACGAACACCATGCGCACCGCCAGAAACGTCATCGGCTCGATATAGGGCAGCCCGAAGCGCGCGCCGATGAAGCCGGTGCTCCACAGCAGCACGAACAGCATCGGCGCTGCTGCGATCGCCAGTTTGGTCAGGCGCATGAGGGTTTCGGCATCGGCGGGCTGGTTCGGCTTTAACGGAATCGGGCGGGAACCGCTCCCTTAGCATTTTCGGCGCCGGTATGGCTCCCCGTAGCGGCCGAAAGTTCCATCCGCATAGCACACAGTCTTTTGTCGGAACCGCCGGAGCGGCCAGCGGGTTTGCCTAGGTGGAGACGACCAGGCGCTTCTGGAACCGAAGGAGGATTACCATGACTGACCCGCGTTATACCGATCCGCGCTTGAGCGACCCGGTGCTGCGCCGTGACGAACCCGTTGGCGGGACGTGGGGCTGGATTGCCGGCATCGCGGTGGTTGCGTTAATCGCGTTCCTGGTGATCGCCGGCCTGAACGGCAACAGCAACACTGCGAGCAACGGTTCTGCGCCGGCGACCACCGGCAGCACGACCGGCATGAACCCGTCGAGCACCACCGGCTCGGGCGCCACCTCGCCGCGGCCGCTGATGCCGGCGCCCGCGAGCCCGGCACCGAGCAAGCAGCAATAGCGCTCAACGTTTCGGTCTGGATCTGGAATGCGTCGCGCCGCAAGGCGCGGCGCTAGCCGACGATGGCGGAGAGGCCGAAGCCGGCCGTGGCGCTGATCAGCGCCTCGATCGCCTGGAACTGCATGCCGCTCAGGACGTGGCTGACGTAAGGAAACATCATGTGCCCGACCGGCAGCATGACCGCCGCGACCAGAGCGACGCAGAGCAGTTTGATAATCAGTGGCCGGTCGATCATGGCTTTCCCCCCGCGCCCCCGCGCGTTTTTTCTTATCTTGTCACGGCCTGCCCGGTCTGGGCAATCGCGTCAAGTCTGGAACGCCGGGTCGATGGGAACCCGGTAGCCGTTGGCCAGCCGATTGGTTTCGTTGGCCATGCCGGTGACCGCCATCACCTCGCCGAACATGGCCTCGCTCATGCCTGCCTTGCGGGCGGCCGCGCTGTGGCTGGCGATGCAATAGGGGCAGCCATTGGTGACGCTGACCGCCAGATAGATCATCTCCTTGGTGAGCGGGTCGAGCGCGCCCGGCGCCATGATCTCTTTGATGCTTTCCCAGGTGCGCTTGAGCGTCACTGGATCGCGCGCCAGGTATTTCCAGAAATTGTTCACGTCCGGCACGTTTCTGGTTTTCTTGATGTCGTCATAGACCGCGCGCACGGCGGCTGGGGCGTCGGCGTATTCGATGGGGTTCATGGTCGACCTCTTAAAAATCCAGTTTGTCGCGCACGGCGGCGATGCCGGCTTTGGCGCAGGCTTCGTCGTTGTCGCCGCCCGGCGCGCCGGAGACGCCAACGGCGCCGACCAGGGATCCCGCCGCCTCCACCATGACGCCGCCGGCGATGATGGTCGCGCCCGGCAGCGAACGGATGCCGGCCTGCGGCGAGCCCGGCCCGCTGGCGGCGACCAGTTCGCTGGTATTGGTGCGGAAGCTGACCGCGGTCCAGGCCTTGCCGGTCGCGGTCGGCACGGTGTGGGCGCCGGCGAAGCGGTCGCGCAGCAGAACTTGCGTGACGCCGAAGCGGTCCACCACCGCGACCGTCACCTGGTAACCCTGCTTCTGGCAGTCGGCGAGCGCGGCGCGGGCGAGTGCCAGCGCGAGATCGACGTTCATGGATTTGAAGGTGACCAGGCCTTCTTGCGCGCGCACTGGCGCGCTCAGCAGTGGTGCCAGCAACAGCGCCAACATTAATTTTCGCAGCGTCATGGGGTACCCGGCCTTTCTCGTTGCGTTTGCAAGACTACCCCACGCGGGACTATATTCACAACAAGGGCGCCCGTCCGGGGAGAGAAGTCCGTGCAACTCTACGACCGCGCCACCGGCGCTGTGCGCGCCATTTATGACCGCCGCATCGCGACGCCGGCCACGCTCGACGCCGCGCATTATTTTCCCAACGCCCAACGCTTCACCGAGCGCTGGACCGACATCCGCCGCGAAGCGCTGGCCGTCGCAGGCCAGCTCAACCAAGTGCCGCGCTTCCACGACATCATGCCGGCGCAGGCGGATATTTCGGCCAATGACGGGCGCGACTGGCGCGTGTTCATCATGAAGGCCTATGGCGTGACGGTGGAGAACAACCTGCAACGCTGCCCGACGGTCGCCGCGCTCTTGGACGAGGCGCCTGAGGTGGTGTCGGCCATATTGTCATTTCTGGCGCCCGGCAAGCACGTCCCCGAGCACCGCGGCCCGTTCCGCGGAATCTTACGCTTTCATCTCATGCTGTCGATGCCGCGCGACGGCAACGGCGTTCCTGCTTGCGTCATGAACATCGACGGCGTGCCCTACCGGCTCGGCGACGGCGAAAGCCTGCTGTGGGACGACACCTATCGGCACGAAGTGTGGAACCGCAGCGACCAGGTGCGCATCGCGCTGCTGCTCGACGTCTGGCGCAAGGACATGCCGGCCGACATCGCGCTGCTGTCGCGCGCCATCCTGCTGGCCACCAAGGCGGTGATCCGCATGGGAGGGATGTCGTACGGCGGGTAAAGAATGCGCTAGTCTTCGCCCGCGGCCGCACTGACGGCCATTGCGCGAGGACACCATGCCGAAGACGCCGGACTATTTCTCAGGGAAAACCATCGTCATCACCGGGGCCGGCAGCGGCATCGGGCGGGCCACCGCGCTGATCTTCGCGCGCGAAGGCGCCAACGTGGTGTGCGCCGACATCAACGGGGCCGGGGTCACGCAGACCGTCGAGCAGGTCAATGCCAAAAGCGGCCAGGCGCTGGCGCTCACCATCGACGTGACCAAGCGCGCGGCGGTCGAGGACATGGTGCAGCTGGCGATCGACGGCTTCGGCAGCGTGCAGTTCCTGTTCAACTCGGCCGGCGCCGCCGTTCGCCGCTCAAAATTTCTCGACATCGACGATGATCTGTTCGACCGCACCTTCGACCTCAACGTGAAAGGCACGCTCTACGCCATGCAGGCGGTGCTGCCGCACATGCTGAAGAACCAGTTCGGCGTGATCGTCAATATGGGCAGCATGACGCATAGGCGCGGCGGACCCGGCTCTGGCGTGCACTACGCCGCGGCCAAGGGCGCGGTGGTGACCATGACCATGGGCGTGGCGCGTGAATTCGCCACCCAGGGCATCCGCGCGCTGTCGATCTCGCCGGGGCCGATCGACACTGCGTTTCAAGCCGCAGCGGCGACCTCGCCGGAGATGGCGGAGCAAATGCTCAACGACGTGCCGATGCAACGCTTCGGCAAGCCGGAGGAAATCGGCGAGCTGGTGCTGTTCATGTGCTCGGACGCCTGCGAGTTCATGACCGCGGACACGGTCTATGTGAACGGCGGCGGCGGCTGGCGCTGATTTCTATCTTGTCATGGCCGGGCGACACGGTGGAGATCGAGATCAGCGGTATCGGAGTGTTGCGGAACAAAGTGGTGGCGGGAACCTGACCACGGAATAAGCAGGTATAACTTTTGGAATGGCGTTGCACGGCGCGACAGCGCCCGCGCATCGGCGTAACGCAGTTAAACACAACTTGCGAATGCCGGTGCCCATGAACGACTCCCCCTCCGACGATGACGTCGGCCGCCAAATTCTCAGTGTTTTCATGCGCAACCACGTCCCGGTAAGCGGCATGCTGCCGCGCAATTATTTTTTCACCGTGCGCGACGGGGATTTTCAGCGCGGGCTCAACAAAGCGGTGGCGAACGACTGGATCGCCATCGACCGGCGCAACCGCTACCGCTATCAGCTCACGGCCACCGGCCATAACGCCGGGCGGACGATCGAAGCGCCGGCGGTATAGGGCGCCTCTCCTTCGTCATTGCCGGGCATGACGACAAATGCGCACGGCGCTGCGCGCCTTTGCCCATCCTACACTTGCTGGTGTCCAGGCCGTAAAGCCGCTTGCGCGCGGGCCGGCGTTCGGCGCGCCGCCAGCGTGCGGAAGCCATAGGCCACGCCCAGACCGACAACGAGGACCGCGACCGATACCAGCGGCCGATACCACAGCCAAGCGGCCGCGATGAGCGCCGGCGCGAGCACGAACGTGCAGACCAGTGCAACCAATAACGCGCCCGCCCCCACGATACTGCCGATGAACGGCACAAAATCGGCGATCACGCTCAAGGGGAACAAGACCAGCGCAAAGCCAATGAACATCACGAACAGGCCGACCGCCCGCAATAGCCAGGTCAGCATGCGGTTCTCGTCCTCCGCGACCTTGAACATTTCCGGCGCGGACATCAGGCCGCTGCGCGCCATCAGCAGCTTGTCGCCGCTCTGGGTCTGGTATTCGGCGAAGTCGGCGCCGCTCTGACGCCCGATGAAGCTGGCCGGACCGTTCGGAACGGTGCTGAAGGAGATGCGATGATCGCCGATATGCGGCTGGCCGGGGTCGACGCCGAGATAGATCCTGCCGTCGATCACCTGCAGCGGCCCGCTGATCCGCGCGCGCAGCGCCTCGGCATGCGCCGGAGCGACCCGCGCCATTTGGTTGGCCGGCAGCAGCCGGAGCGCAGGTTCGCTCGGCCGGAAGGCGCCGAGCGTGGCGTCGCGCGCCGTGTATGTTGTGCGCGTGTAGCGCATCTGCGGATTGTCGTGGCCGTCCGGCCGGCGGAAGTGGCTCGAATCGATGCGGCTGCCGTTCCACGCGAGGTGATAGGTATAGGTCGTGCTCGAATCCTCGCTGCCGCCGAGCGTCGTATGACGCTGGGTATGCTCCTCCTCCTTCCACTGGTACATTTCCACCGTGCGGATCAGCCGAAGCGCAGTTACGGCAACGCGGAATTCCGGATCGCGCAACGGCGCCACCGCCTTCACCTCGCCGTTGACGTGGACGAGCTTGCCTTCGTTGGCCGGGTCAACCCGCGCGGGCTCGACGGTGACAACCAAACCCCTGCCCTCGGCCAGCGACCGTTCGGTCTGCACCGCCCGGCCTTCGTTCCAAAACAGCAGGACGCTGGAGCCGACGAGCAGAACCAGCCCGAACAGCACGGCCGCAATCGACTTACCAATGCGCGCGAACCACGATGTGCGGGTTCGTTCGGTAAAGCTATCGCCGACGCCCGACATAGGCCCCTCCCCAACCGGTTTAGCCGCCATGGTCGCCGCCTGACGCGAGCGACGAAACATGCCGCGACGACGGCAGGCGCACGCAGCCGGCGGCACGCGTTTCGAACGCTAAGCGGCAGTTTGTGCCTAGGCGCGTGCCCAAAAATCGCGTTGATCCAGGTCAAACAGCGTTGCGGCAGTAAGTCACACCGGCAAATTATCGGGCGATCCTCCGCAGCAACGCCCCTACCCCCTCAACGCATCGACCAGGAAATCGCGCTGCAAGGAACTCGCGCGGTCGAACAATTCGCTCGGAAAATACAGCAGCCCGAAGTGGCCGCCGTCGATGTCGACCCATTGCTTCGGGCAGCGCAGCAGATCGTAGGTTGCGCGCGTCACGTCGCGATTGCAGTGAACCATCTCGTCGTTGCGGCCGACCATCATGAACGTCGCGGCCTGGATATAGGGCGCGGCCAGATAGGCGCTGAACGGCACCGGCGTCGGCGGAATGACGCGGGTGACGCGGTTTTCCCACAGCGTTCCGTGCCGGCCGCCATAGTCGATGAACCACTTGAATGCCTGGATCGGCTTGAGCAACGACGGCGCCCCCAACTGATCGGAGGAAACGACGGGCAGCGGGCCGGTCGTGGTCGCGGTCGTCCCGCTCACGTCGCCGCCGGCAAAAATCGTCTGCAGCTTTTGGAAACTCTCGTCGGTCGGCTCGGCGTTCGGCTTTTCCGCGCCGCAGGTCGGGCATTGCACGGCCACGGCGGCAACCCGCCGGTCGAGCGCGGCGGCGACCAGGGCGATAAGGCCCGAATAGCTGTCGCCCCAGATGGCGATCCGGTCGTGGCGGACATCGGTTCGCGCGTGCAGGTAGCTCACGGCGTCGCGATAGCCGCGCGCCTGAATCCACGGATTGATCTCCTGGCGCGGCTCGCCGCCACTGCTGCCGAAATTGCGATGATCGTAAAGCAGCACGGCCAGGCCGGCTTGCCGGAAGACTTCCGCATAGCGGTCGAGCGCCATGGTGATGGTCGCGGTGGTGCCATGGGTCATCACGACGGCGGGAAACGGCGCGGCCCGTTCGGGACGATAGAATCGGCCGCGCAACAGCGCGCCTTCGGACGGGAACTCGACGGCCTCGAACATCGTGCAGCCCTGCAATTGCGCGCGCCCAAAGCCGGAAACTATCGCGCCTTTGCCGTTGTGACTACCCCAGCCAGCGCGCGCGGCAGGGGGGTCGGCCGAAGTCAAAGTGTCGAATTTCTCGCGCAAGCATTCGGCGACGACGGCGCGGACGAGGAAGAAGGTGGCGTGCATGGGCGGTGTCAAATTGAGGTTTGTAGCAATCTTAGTCTTCTTTCTTTTTCCGGTATAGAAGATCATTGACCAGTTCGGCGCCCCGACGCGGCGCTTCGTTATCTTGACGAGAATAAGTGAAATCTACGTCATGCGCATAAACATGGCGTTCCGCATATGCAACTAGTGCTCCGTTAATGCCAGCCACGCCTTCCTCGGTGAGGCCTAATTCGTCATCTTTAAGTTCGAATGCTCCCACAACAGCCAATCGCCGACCGATTGGAAATATAATTTCAGTTCCCGCCAGACCGTGTCCCGGTCCATAAAACTTTCCACGCATCTTGGGGTCCGAAAACATCAAGCATACTGGATGATCGGACGTTATGAATCCAGTCGACGTTTCTGGTGGAGTAAATGTGATCCACTTACGATCAAAAAGGGTCTGCAATACCGAATCAAAGCTACCCATCTCTGTGGAGATGTGAAATTCTTTATTTAAATCGATGCGGTACTCTTTCTTCTTTACGAAGTCGCGCATGTCTTCATAGGAAATGTTCTTGGTACCTTTGAGGTAACCGGCCGCGCGCGCCTGCGCCATCTGACCTTCCCATCTTTCCTTCGTGGCCGTAGATAGCTCCATTATACTTTGCATTACCTCCTCGTTAAACTTCCGAAATGTTTCGCGGTGACGAGGATTTCTAATTGAGATAAGGCCGATGAAATTGAGGACCACAGCTTTGTCAGCGGCATTTCTCAAATTTCCGGCTTGAAGAATTCTGGTGAGCGCAGGGCCAAGTTCGCCTTCGAATTTTGCAAGTGCTTGTTCGAAAACATCAGCCGGCTGGCCCTCGATCTCAACACGATTGAAATCGTGCTCCACAGCGAGATTTAGAATGTTAGAAGTAAACTTCTTCCCGTCTCGATCAAATACGATTACTTGGTGAGTTTTGCCCCGCTTTTTAGGTTGGCTAAAACCTTTTAAGTAGCATTGCGGCAAGAAATGATGTCGGCGTGCAACCATCAAGATTCTTCCATCACACCGGCATATTATCGTGTTTCCGCCCCGGCATCTCGACATGCTTGTTCTTCAGCATCGCCAGCGCACGCGACGGCGGCTAACGCGCCCGCCGTCCCTGTAACATGCCTGCGATGCTCAAGTCCTCGTCGAGCGCGGGCCAATGGATACCCATCGGCATGACTTCGAAATTTCCACGCTGCGCCGCCGAGGCGCGCTTGAGCCGCGGATACCACTCCAGCGGCGTCGCGATCCGGCGGCCGTCGGCCAGCGTTACAATCAGTTCGGTCGCGGTGAACGCGACCGAACGGGCATGCAAATCGCCGATGTCAATTTCCAAAGTGCTCATTCCCCTATTCTGTCATTGCCGGGATTGACCCGGCAATCCATGAGGCCGCGGATCGAGTACATTTTTACATAAGGCCCTTCTGTGCCGAGAGTCATCATGGATGCCCGGGTCAAGCCCGGGCATGACGATTAGAGGGGCAAATTATCGTGCTTCCGGGCCGGCATCTCGACATGCTTGTTCTTCAGCATCGCCAGCGCGCGCGCCAGGCGCCGGCGCGTCGAGTGCGGCATGATCACGTCGTCGATATAGCCGCGCTCGGCGGCGACAAAGGGCGACAGAAAGCGGTCCTCGTATTCCTTGGTGCGCGCGGCGATCTTGTCCTTGTCGCCGATGTCGGCGCGGAAGATGATCTCGACCGCGCCCTTGGCGCCCATCACCGCG
>Ga0097691_1000975_pt1 | contig 22459 bp, 24 predicted proteins | sample NGESurdeep072012_8_FD_72858 | JGI IMG/M metagenome (GOLD analysis project Ga0097691, IMG submission 72858) | Arctic peat soil microbial communities from Barrow, Alaska - NGEE Surface sample 210-1 deep-072012 | ecosystem: Environmental > Terrestrial > Soil > Wetlands > Peat ... | reverse complement strand
CGACCGCGCGTCCGCTGGCGACCTTCGACGATGGCACCGCCGCCGCCTTTCAGCACGATTACGGGAAGGGAAGCGCCGTCATTCTCGGCACCTTCGCCGGACAGATCAACGAAACCAAGCCGCAGGCCATGCACCCGCTCGGCGATTTCCTGACGCAGTGGGCGGGACTCGCGCGCCCGAAACTGGAAGCTCCGGCCGGTGTCGAAGTGCAGCGCTTGGTCTCAAACAGCGGCGAGATGCTGTTCTTCTTTAACCACTCCGATGAGACGGCGCACGTGAAGTACACCGGATCGCAGCAACTACGGAACGACGTCACCAGGCCAAATGATTTGCTAAAGTCTTCGGGCCTCAACTCGCCACCTAACGTTCCCGTTGTCAGTCAGTTTGACATTCAACGGCACGGCGTCCGCGTCTTCCGGGTGTACTACTGATGCCGCCCGTCGTTTTCGCCGCTGACCTTGGCGGCACCAAACTCGCCTGCGCCGTCATCGACGGAAACGGCAAGATCCTCGCCCGCCGCACTGAGCCGGTAGACACGTCTTCGCCACGCGCTCCGATTGCCCAGATCGTCCGCCTCGCCGGCGAACTGCGCGGACGTCGGAAATACTCCGCGGTCGGAGTTGCTATCCCCGGCCTTGCCCGTCGCGACGGTACCGTCTGGGCGCCTAATCTTCCGGGCTGGGAGCGCATGCCGCTTGCCCGCCTGCTCCGCGCCCACCTGAAGATTCCTGTCGTCGTGGACAGTGACCGTAACGCCGTCGTGCTAGGCGAATCTTGGCGCGGCGCCGCGCGCGGCATGAGCGATGTCATCGTCCTGATTGTCGGAACCGGTATCGGTGCCGGCATTCTGAGTGGCGGACGCCTCATACGCGGCGCGCACGAACTCAGCGGCTGTGCCGGTTGGCTTTGCATTACCGACGACGAGTCCGCCCTGGCGCGCAAGATCGGCAGTCTCGAAGCCTCTGCCGCAGGTGCGGCCATCGCCCGCATCGCCAACATCGCTCTGAAAAAGCGCGCGCTGCGCAACGATAGTTCAGCAATCACCACCGAGCAGGTCGCCGATCTGGCCCGCGCCGGCGACCGCACCGCGCGCGAGATCTTTCGTGCCGCCGGACACCTGCTCGGCCTCGGCGTTGCCAACCTGATCAGCCTCTTCGATCCTGAGGTTGTCGTGCTCACCGGCGGGCTCACCAACGCCGCCGACCTTTTCGTTGACGAGCTGCAATCCACGGCACTCTCCCGCAGCCAGCCGCTCATTGCCGGTCAAGTGAAGATCCGCGTCAGCCGCCTGCAGGCGAAAGCGAATTTGCTCGGCGCGGCCAAGCTCGCGCTTGGAATGAAGTATTAAGAAGTCAGAATGAAGAATGAAATCGCACGCGATTCGCGCCGCTGGTATTCTTCATTTTTCATTGAGAACATATGAGCCTCATCCAATATCGAGAAAGAATCACCGCCATCCTTAATTCCATCTGGACTACGCAATCGGAAAACATCCAACGCGCCGCCGCCATGATGGCCGACTCCATCGCCGGTGGCGGCCTGGTGCACCTTTTCGGCAGCGGCCACTCCGTGCTTCCGGTGCAGGACATTTTTCCCCGCTACGGCGCCTATCCCGGGTTCCGTCCGCTCATGGACATGCGCCTGATGTGGACCAACGTCATCGGCTCCGGCGGCGCCAAAGGCCTGCTCTGGCTCGAGCGTCGCGAGGGGTATGCGCAGGTGTTGTTTGAAAACGAGCCCATCCGCGCGGGTGACGTCATGCTCGTCTTTTCTCACGGAGGACTCAACGCCGCCGGCATCGAAGTCGCGCAGGAGGCGAAGAAGCGCGGTCTGTCGGTGGTCGTCGTCACCTCGATGGACAATTTCCGCAAGCGCGAGGCGGCGCATTCTTCAGGCAAGAAGCTGGCCGACTGTGCCGACATCGTCATCGATAACTGCTGTCCCGCCGAGGACGCGCTGGTGAAGATCGCCGATTGGAAGGCGCCGGTTGCCGCCAGTTCGACGGTCGCCACCGTGACCATCGCGATGGCGCTGGTGGCCCAGGTGGCGGAGGAGCTGGCGAAGCGCGGCCTGCATCCGCCCGTGTTCGTTTCGCCCAACGTTCCCGGCATTCCCAAGGACAACAACGACCGCGTGTACCTTGAGTACGAGCGCTCGCTGAAACGCCAATGATGTTTAAGCTTTGTCATCCTGAGCGAGGACGCGCGCGAAAACCGGACGTCCCGGTGTTGGGCGTCCGGTTCACGCGTCCGAGACGAAGGACCTTTTGTTTGCTTAGCTCGAAACTGAAACTGCAACTCGAAACTCTCTCATGAACCGCGCGCGCCTCTTCGTCTCCGCATGCGTTGGGATGTTTCTCTTTGGCGTCGCGCTGGTGCTGCAGGGGACGCTGTTCGGGCTGCCCGCGATGCGCGCGCGCCTCGAACTGTCCACGCTCGTCCGCCAGGGCGACCTGCAGACACTTCTCCTGTTCGGCGTCCTGGTCTCGACCATCCTCGTCGGCCCGCTCATGGATCGCTTTGGACACAAGCTGGTGCTCAGCCTGTCGGCCGCGCTGGTTGCGGTCTCACTCGCCGGCTTTGCGTTCGCCAACGGATATCAGACCGCGCAGATCTTGTCGTTCGTCCTCGGCGTTGGCGGTGGCGGCCTGAACATGGCGACCAACGTCATGGTCTCCGACATCTACGGCGAGGACCGCGGCGCGAAGCTCAATCAACTCGGCGTGTTTTTTGGCGTGGGCGCACTCTTCCTGCCCTTCGTGACGGCGTGGGTGGCGCGCTCCATCACGCAACTCATATTGTTATCGGCGCTGCTCTCGGCCGCCTGCGCGGTTGCGTACATCGTCCTCAAGTTTCCCGACGCGCGCGAGGCCAGCGGCGCTTCCATCTTCGAATCGCTCAAAGCCGTTCGTTCTCCCGGCGTATTGCTGTTCGGCTTTTTGCTCTTCTTCGAATCCGGCAACGAGAGCGCCATGACCGGCTGGACTTCCACCTGGGCGACAAACCTGGGTGCTGGCGTGCGCACCGCGACTCTCATGCTCGCGCTCTTGCAGGGGATGATGATGATCGGTCGCCTGCTCGCCGCACCCGTGCTGCGCGTTGTCAGTAAGACGCAGTTGGTGCTGGCCAGCGCGATCGGCGGTTTTTTGTCGGTCGCGATCCTGCTCGCCGCGAAATCGATCCCGATGCTGGCGCTTGGCGTGGGACTCGCCGGCCTAACCTTCGCCGCCATTTATCCGACTGTCCTTGCGCTCGCCGGAGACCGCTACCAGCGCTACGCCGCCACCGTCTTCGGCATCCTGTTTACGATTGGTATATCGGGCGGGATGTTCTACCCGTGGGCCATCGGACACATTTCGCAGTCGCAGGGTTTGCGCGCGGGAATGTTCTTGCCCCTGGTCGGTACGGTAGCCATCACCGTGATCATGCTTATGCTCCGCGCAAAACATCCACCGCCACCCGACCAAAGCCTCTAACCGCAAAGAACGCAAAGGTCACGAAGGTTTTTCCTCTGCGTTCTTCGCGTCCTTTGCGTTGAATGGTTTTCCTTCGTGTTCCTTTGTGCCCTTTGTGGTGGACGGTTCCAATCGACAATCGTGAATTGACAATCGAAAATGCTGTTAGTCTGTTTCGCTCATGTTTTCCGGCCGCACCAACTGGGACCTCGCGCCCAATCGCTTCACCCGCGCCGTGGAAGCCCACCAGCGCGAGGGCAGGGAACTGCTCGATCTCACCGCCTCGAACCCGACGACGGTTGGCCTCGAATACGATCCCAATCTCCTGAACGCTTTCGCTCATTCCGACGCGCTTCGCTATTCTCCGGAACCGCGCGGCCTGCGCAGCGCCCGCGCAGCTGTGTCGTCCTATTACGAATCGCGCGGCGGCCCCGTCTCGCCCGATCGCGTCCTCCTCACCACCAGCACCAGCGAGGCGTACACGTTCGTCTTCCGTCTGCTCTGCGAGCCCGGCGACGAAGTGCTCGTTCCCTCGCCCAGCTATCCGCTTTTCGAATTTCTGGCCGATCTCCAGGACGTTCGCCTCAAACCCTACCCGCTCTTCTACGATCACGGGTGGCACGTGGACATGCACGCGCTTCGCGCCGCGCTGACCGATCGCACGCGCGCCATTATGGCGGTGCACCCGAACAATCCCACCGGCTCCTACCTGCACGCGGGCGAAATTGCGGAGCTGAACGCACTCTGCTCCGGAGGCAACCTGGCGCTGGTCATTGACGAAGTGTTCCTCGACTTCGCGCACGATTCCGAGCGCCGGTCCTCGTTCGCCGTCAATACCGATACGCTGACCTTCACCCTCTCCGGCCTCTCCAAGATCTCCGGCCTGCCGCAGATGAAGTTTGCATGGCTCGTCGTGAGCGGCCCCGACGCGCTTGCCGCACAAGCTCTGGAGCGCCTCGAGGTGATCGCCGACACCTATTTATCCATGAACACGCCCACCCAACTCGCCGCGCCCGCCATGTTCGAGCAGAGGCACTCTTTCCAGCGCCAGCTCATGGCGCGCATTCGGACGAATCTCGCCGGCCTCGATGCACAGCTCTCGCGCCAATCGCTCTGCCGGCGCCTGGAACTTGAAGGCGGTTGGTACGCTACTCTCCGCGTCCCCATCACCCGCTCCGACGAAGACCTTGCCATCGACCTGCTCCAGCAACGCGATGTCCTCGTCCATCCCGGACACTTCTACGATTTCCCCTCCGACGGCCACCTCATCCTCAGCCTCATCGCCCCCGAACCCATCTTCCGCGAGGGACTCTCACGCATTTTGTCCTTCCTGTCATCCTGAGCGAGGACGCGGCAGTAGGTGAGCGCCCGGTTTTGGCGCGAACCTGCCGCGCCCGAGTCGAAGGACCTTTTGTTCCCCCCGCGTTCCCCTGCGCCCCCTGCGGTGAATCTGCTTTAATGAATTGCATGACCCGCGAGTGGGACGCCTCCAGCTATCACCGGCTCTCCGACCCTCAGTACGGCTGGGGACGCCGCGTCCTGTCTCGACTTTCTCTCCGCGGCGACGAAACTGTCATTGACGCCGGCTGCGGCACCGCCCGTCTTACCGTCGAACTCGCCGCCCTCATCCCGCGTGGCCGCGTCCTCGCCGTCGACCTCAGCGAAAACATGCTCCACCAGGCTCGGCAAACAATCACCGCAGCGAAAACGGAAAAAACAGGAAGTGTCATTTCGAGCGAGGACGCGGCGATGAATGAGCGGCCCGGGGTTGGCCGCGAAGATGCCGCGTCCGAGTCGAGAAACCTGCATTTGTCGGCAAAGGCCGCCCCTACCCACCTCGTCTGCGCCGACCTTGCCGCCCTCCCTTTCAGGGAAATCGCCGACGGCATCTTTTCCACCGCCGCCTTCCACTGGGTGGGCGATCACGACGCGCTCTTCCGGTCGTTATTCACCGCTCTCAAGCCCGGCGGTTGGCTCGTCGCCCAATGTGGTGGCGGCCCCAATTTGCTTCGCTTGCGCCAGCGCACCGAAGTCGCCATGCAGTTGCCGGAATTTTCAGAGTATTTCCGCGGCTGGACTCCTCCGCAGGTTTACTACGACGACCGGGAAACCGCCGCCCGCCTGCGCCACGCCGGCTTCAGCGACGTCGCCACCTGGCTGAAGGGCGAAGACGTTCGTTTTCCCGATTCCGCCGTCTATCGCGAATTCCTTGCCACCGTGACGCTGCACGCGCATTTGAACCGGATACCCGCCCCCGCACTCCGCGACCGGTTTCTCGACCGCATCATCGCCCTCGCGCAGCAGGAGCCCAACCTCCGCCTCGACTACTGGCGTCTCAACATCCACGCTCGGAGGAAGTCAGAATGAAGAAGTAAGAATGAAGAATTGCTGAAGCCGGCCTGAGTCCTCGGAAGAATGGCAGGCTTCGTGAGAAGTTGGTTTCATTCTTCATTCTGACTTCTTCATTCTGCATTGGAGACGTTCTCCCCGATCCACTCCAAGTACGCCGCGCTCCCACCCTCCACCGCCAGCGCGACGCACTCCGGCAGCTCGTACGAGTGCAGTTCCTTGATCGCGTCTCCGATCGCATCCGCCGCACCGGTCGTCGTCTTGATCAGCAGCAGCCACTCCTGCGCGCGCTCCACCTTCTCCTTCCATCGATAGACCGACGAAATAGGACCCACTACGTTCACGCACGCCGCCAGCCGCCGCTGCACCAGCGCGTCGGCAATTCTGTTCGCTTCGTCCACGCTCCCCGCCGTTGTCAGCACCACTCGCCTGTCGCTCGTCATATAGAATTCCTCACGGTAATCGCAGTCCTTCAATTACCAATTTATTCAATTACTAAATCACGCAATTGGGGTACTTCATGCCCGTCCAGATTAAGTTCGGTACCTCCGGCTGGCGCGCCGTCATGGCCGAGGATTTCACCTTCGCCAACGTCCGCCGCGCCGTCACCGGAATCGCCCGTTACGTCGCCTCGAAGAAGCCTGAAGGCGCCAGCATCGTCGTCGGTCGCGACCCCCGCTTCCTCGGCGAGACCTTTGTCGAGATCGCATCGGACATTCTCTCCGCCCACGGCATCACCGCGCGCGTGATCGCCGAGCCTGCTCCGACGCCCGCCATGGCCTGGGCCGTGATGCGCAACCATGCCGATGGCGCCATCAACTTTACCGCTTCCCACAACCCTCCGGAATATAACGGCATTAAATTCTCGACCCCCGACGGCGCACCCGCTCTTCCCGAAGTCACCAAACAGATTGAAGAGCAGATTGCCGCCATTGACCCTGTGGGACCGGCTGCCCCCAGCCAGTCCGAGCCGGGGAGCTCGAATCGTCCCGCTCCCGTCTCCCTCGACGTCCGTTCCGACTACCTCGCACGGCTCAACGAAATCCTCGATCTTGACGTCATCCGCAAGTCCGGCATTCACGTCGCGTTCGACCCGCTCTGGGGCGCCGCGCGCGGATATCCCGACCAACTCCTCCGGGATCACGGCGTCCAGGTCACCACCGTGCACGATGTTCGCGACGTGCTCTTCGGCAACCACGCGCCCGAGCCCAGCGACCGCTTGCTCAACGATCTCCGCGATGCCATGCGCCAGGGCGGCGCGGTCCTCGGCATCTCCACCGACGGCGACGCCGACCGCTTCGGCATCGTTGACCTGGACGGCACGTTCATCCAGCCCAATTACGTCATCGCTCTATTGTTTGACTACCTGGTCGAAACTCGAGGCTGGCGCAACGGAGTCGCCAAGTCGGTCGCGACCACCAACCTCATCAACGCGCTCGCCGACTATCACAAGGTGCCGCTTTACGAGACTCCTGTCGGCTTCAAGTTCATCGGCGAACTCATCATTCAGGACAAGATCGCCATCGGCGGCGAAGAGAGCGCCGGCCTCAGCATCCGCCATCACGTTCCTGAAAAAGACGGTGTCCTCGCCGGCCTCCTGATGTGCGAGATGGTCGCGCGCCGCGGACGCTCCATCGGCGAACAATTACGCGATCTTTTTGTCAAAGTTGGTTCCTTTTACCCCTGTCGTGAGAACTTCCGCTTGACCGATGAGGTGCAGGCGAAGTTCACTACCAAGTTGAAGAGTGATCCGCACGAACTCGGCGGCCGGCGTGTCGCCCAGGCCGTGCGGACCGATGGGCTCAAGCTCATCTTCAGCGACGGCTCCTGGGTCTGTTATCGGCTGTCGGGTACCGAACCGGTGGTGCGCGTTTATTCGGAAGCGCGCACGCTGGAGGACACCGATAAGCTCAGCACCGCCGCCAAGCAGTGGATTCTTGAATAAGACGTATTCCGTATCCCGTATTCCGGGCAACCGCCGGACTCGATCACGGAATACGGAATACGGAATACGATTTTGTCCATCGACCATCGACCATCGACCGCGCACGATTTACCCCCGGTAGTCGAGCGTATCTCGCTGCTCTTCACCCGCGCCGTCGCTGCCGTCTTTAATGCCCGCCGCAAGATCGCCACTGCCGGTGTGCTCGCCGTCGCCGCGCTGGTCGCCTATCACGCCGTCTTCGGCGCCAACGGCATGATCGTCTACGAAAAGAAGCGGACCGAACTGAAGTCGGTCAACGTCGACGTGGAAAAGCTGCAGCAGGAGAACCAGCAACTCTCCGACCAGATCAAGGCGCTCAAGTCCGACCCCAAGGCGATCGAGAAGGAAGCTCGCGAGCAGCTTCGTTACGCGCGCCCCGGAGAGGTCGTCTACCTCCTCCCCGGCCAGAAGCGCGCCGACACTCCTCCGCCTAACGCCACTGCCGAAAAGCGCTAGCCGCTTCTCCTGTATTCAATTGTTTGTAACCTGTTCCCAGATCGGGACATCTACTGTGTGGGTAACCGCGGCCTCTGCCGCTGTGAAAGAGGATGGATATGAGAAAACTGTTCCCCCTGATTACAGCCTTCGTGCTTCTGTTCGCAGTCGCCGCGTGGGCCGCTGACAACACCATGACCGGCTGGATCGTTGACGAGAAGTGCGGCGTCAAAAGCGCAAACGCCGGCGCCGAAGCTTGCACCAAGAAATGCATTAAAGGCGGTTCCAACGCCGTTCTCGTTACCGACGACAAGAAAGACGTCGTCCAGATTCACAACCAGGACGCCATCAAGGGCCATGAAGGCCATCACGTGACCGTCACCGGCTCCATGATGGACGGCGCGCTTCACATCGATAAGGTCGAAATGGTCGCCGACAAATCCGAGAACGAACACAGCCACTAAACAGCAGTCAGTTGTCAGGCATCAGCAAAACAACAAGGGCAGCTCACGGGCTGCCCTTGTTAAGTTCAAGTGTCATTTCGAGCGAGGATGCGCCGTTACGTGAGCGCCCGGTGTTGGCGCGAACAAGGTGCATCTGAGTCGAGAAACCTGCATTTCCCAACTCCCACCTACTAGCTCCTGACTACCCCTTCCACCGGCGAGCTCGCCGTCGCGTACAGCTTCTTCGGCATGCGTCCAGCCAGGTAGGCCGCGCGTCCGGCCCGGACCGCGTCGCGCATCGCTTCCGCCATCAGCACCGGGTCCTGCGCGTGCGCGATGCCGGTGTTCATCAGCACCGCGTCGGCGCCCAACTCCATCGCAATCGCCGCATCCGACGCCGTTCCCACGCCCGCATCCACGATCAGCGGCACCTCGAGCATCTCGCGCAGGATGCGAATATTGGCCGCGTTCTGGATCCCCATGCCGCTTCCGATGGGCGCGCCCAGGGGCATGATCGCGCTCGCACCGGCATCAATCAGGCGCTTGGCAACCACAATGTCATCAGATGTATACGGAAGAACGGTAAAGCCTTCCTTGACCAGAGTCCGGGTCGCCTCGATGGTCGCCTGCACGTCCGGATACAGCGTCTTCTCGTCGCCGATGACCTCCACCTTCACCCAGTCCGACAGTCCCACCTCGCGCCCCAACCGCGCCGTGCGCACCGCATCCTCGGCCGTGTAGCAGCCCGCCGTGTTGGGCAGCAGGAAGTATTTCTTGGGATCAATGAAGTCCAGCAGCGACTCTTTCGACCGGTCCAGGTTCACGCGCCGCACCGCGACCGTGACCATCTCCGCCCCGCTCGCCTCCAGCGCCCGCGCCGTTTCCTGGAAACCCTTGTACTTTCCCGTCCCGACGATCAGCCGCGACCGAAACGCTTTACCTGCAATCACCAATGAGTCCATGCGTAGATTCTACCGTAGCGTGAATGGGTAGTGTGGGTGCCCCGGTCTAGCCCGGGGTTGGCTAGGCCGGGGTTGTGTCTCAAGACATCCCAAAACTCAAAGCGGCGGGCGCCCTCGCCTGCCGCAAATCGAAAATCAGAAATCAAAAATCAGAAATATCCTACGTACTCGCCACCATGTCCGCCTGTTCCGCGTACAGCCTCTGGATCATGGCCCGATATCTCTCTTCCACCACCCGCCGTTTCACCTTCAGCGTCGGCGTGAGCGATCCATCGGCAATCGAGAACTCATCGGGAACCAGCAGCACTTTCTTCAGCTTTTCGAACTGCGCCAGGTCTGCATTCACGTTGGCGACAATCGATTCGTACATCTCGCGCACCCGCGAGTCCTCTACCAACTCCTGCCGGTCCTGGATGTCAATGCCGTTCTTGCGCGCCCACGGCTCCAGGTCGGCGAAGTTCGGGGCGATGACCACGGAAGGGAATTTCTTTTTATCGCCGATCACGATCGCCTCCGCCACCAGCGAATTATTCTTCAGCTTCTGCTCGATCGGCTGCGGGGCGATGAACTTCCCGCCCGAAGTCTTGATCAGGTCCTTCTTGCGGTCCGTGACCAACAGGTAGCCTTCTTCGTCGATGTGCCCGATGTCGCCGGTATGGAACCACCCTTCCGGCTCCAGCGCCTCGTTGGTTTCGTTCGGTCGGTTCCAGTAGCCTTTGAACACCGACGGCCCGCGCACCAGGATTTCGCCGTCGTCGGCAATCTTCACTTCGACATTCGCCAGAGGCCTTCCGACGGTACCGATCTTGTGCGCCGCCGGCTTGTTCACCGCGATCACCGGGGACGTTTCGGTAAGTCCATACCCTTCGTGAATGCGGATGCCGATATCGGCGTACCACTCGGCCAGGTCGCGTCCCAACGGCGCGCCGCCCGAGATGAAGATCTTCACGCGCCCGCCCAACGCCTCGCGTACCTTGGAAAACACCAGCCGGTCCGCGATCCTCCATTCCCTCGCCGTGGGTTTGTTTCCCGCCAGGATCTCGTCCCGGTACGCCCGCCCCACTTGCAGCGCCTTCTTATAGATGGTGTGCTTCACTCCCGACTTCGCCGCCAACTGCGTCTGTCTTTGGATCTTCTCGAACACTCGCGGCACCGCCACCATCACTGTCGGGCGGACTTCCTTCAGCGTCTGGTGCAGTTCGTCGATGAACGGACAGTACGCGATCGTTACCCCGTGATAGAACATCACGAAATCCACGTGTCGCGCGGTGATGTGCGACAGCGGCAGGAACGACAGGCTGATGTCGTCACTCGCCAGCGGAAATCCTGCCAGCGACACCACCACGTTCGACGCCAGGTTGCCGTGCGTCAGCATCGCTCCCTTGGGCGTGCCGGTTGTGCCCGAGGTATAGATGATCGTGGCCACATCGTCCCGCCCGATCTGCTGCGCTCGCGCGTCGAACTCCGCGTCGCGCTCCTGCGGGCCGTTGTGCATCATGGGGTGCATCGGGATGCTCTCCGGAATCCCGCTGTAGTCCATGACCACGATTTGCTCGACCGCCGTCTGCGCCCGGATTGCCAGCACTTTCTTGAATTGGTCTACCGTCGAGACGAACACCACGCGTGTGCCCGAGTCTGCCAGCATGTACGCGGTCTGCTCGCCAGTCAGCGTCGGATAGATCGGTACCACGATCCCGCCCATCAACAGCGTCCCAAAATCGGCGGTCGCCCACTCCGGACGGTTCTCGCTCAGGATTGCCACCCGGTCGCCCTTCTGGATGCCCGACTCCACCAGCGACTTCGCCACCCCTACCGCGTTGCGATATAGCTCTCGCGACGCGATCGGGATCCACTTCGCCGTCTGCTGGAACAGCATGACCCGGTCGCTCTTGCGTTCCACCATCCGGTAGAAGAGTTCGTTGATCGTCTCGAGCTTGCTCATTGGTTATGTCGAAGCAAATCTTAAAGTTCTGTCATCCTGAGTGAGGACGCGCGCGAAAACCAGACGCCCTGTTATTGGGGCGTCGGGCTCGCGCGTCCGAGTCGAAGAGCCTGCCCTGAGCGAAGTCGAAGGGACCCCTACACGTTCGATTCTCTCGCCCAACCTGCGCAGCGCCTGCCCTGTGCGGTCATCAATGTACCTGTCGAAATGCGCCGCCCGCAACGCTTTTTGGAAATGTGCGCTCTGTAACCTCCACTCCTTTCTGGCGCTCTAACACCCGCGATGGTCGATTTCGCCCGGCTTTGCCGGTTTCCGGTACAATGCTGTCACCCAAGGTGAGGTTTATGCGCAAAGCTCTGTTAACAACCGTGGTGGGCTGCTTGCTCATCGCAACCGCTCTCCGCCCGCTTCCGCTTCAGGCACAACAGCCCAAGCAAACGCCGGCGCCGATGAAGCTCAAGGTCGGCGACATGGCCCCCGACTTCAAGGTCCAGTACTTCGACGGCGCCAAGGTCCAGAACCTCTCGCTCAGCGACTTCAAGGGCAAGAAGAACGTCGCGCTGGCCTTCTTCGTGCTCGCCTTTACCGGTGGTTGAACGAAGGAAATGGGCGCTTTCCAGGCAAACCTCGAAAAGCTGGAAGGCGCAGACACCCAGGTCGTGGGTGTATCCGTGGACAGTCCCTTCGCCAACAAAGCCTGGGCGGACCAGATGGGCGTGAAGTTCCCCATCGCCTCCGACTACTTCAACGACAACGCCACCATCAAGGAATACGGCCTCTATAACGAGAAGAACCGTCTTGCCCGCCGCGCCACGTTCCTGATCGGCAAGGACGGCAAGATCGAGGAGATGCAGGTGGATAACGCGGCTGTTGATCCCACTCAGATTGTCACCGCCTGCGAACGCAAGAAGCACACCGGCTCCTAGGATTTGCTGCCTACGTTGTAGCCCGGACGTTGTAGCCCGGCCGCCCTCGGCCGGGCTTCCTTTTTCGAATCCATCCCGGAACCGGATCTCACACTCCCGATTTCATTGAAAACCCTTCCGCCTCCCTGTAATCTGGCAGTTCATGTCGGCGGCCGGTCAGCCCCAGCAAAAACGCGTTCTTGTCATCGACGACGATCCCGCCGTCCTTGACCTGCTGCGCTCCGTGTTGGGGCGCAAGAGCATCGACGTCGCCACCTGCAAAACTGGCGCCGATGCGCTCACGACCATCGCCTCCAGCCGCTTCGACGTCGTTCTGCTCGACCTCGGTCTCCCCGACATTCACGGTCTCGAACTCATCCCCAAGCTGCGCGAATTGGCGCCCGGAGTGCGCATCGCCATCATTACCGGCGACACCACTTCGGAATCGGTACTCGGTGCTATCCGCGAGCAGGCCTTCGAGTACATTCGCAAGCCCTTCGACATCCACGAAGTCGTGGACATCGTCCAGCGCGCCACCACCGCCACCGACGAGCCCGCCATCGAAGTGCACTCCGCCAAGCCCGAGTGGATCGAACTTTCCATCCCGTGCATGCACAGCGCCGTGGACCGCATCGAGCACTTTATCCGGCAGCTCATCCCCACCATGCCGGAAGACGTTTCCGCGCAGGTGACGCAGGCTTTCCGCGAGCTCGTGCTCAATGCCGTGGAGTGGGGTGGCGGCCTGGACCCGCAACGCCGCGTTCGCATCTGCTGCGTCCATACCGACCGCATCCTGCTCTATCGCATCGCCGACCCGGGGCCCGGCTTCCGCTTCGACGACCTCCAGCACTCCGCGGCCTCGAATCTCGACGGCGCTTTCGCCATGGCCGAGTGCCGCGAGGAAAAAGGACTCCGCCCCGGCGGTTTCGGCATCCGCTTGGTCCAGGCAATCTCCGACGAACTCATCTACAACGAAAAACAGAACGAAGTCATCCTGATCAAATACCTCGACCCGAAGCCTGCGTAATTCCTTATTGATTCCTGGTCTTTGGAGAGTGTCATCCTGGGCGAGGACGCTGTGGTTAGCGACACGTTTGAGGAATTGTCATCCTGAGTGAGGACGCCGCCTTTTGAGTGATGTCATCCTGGTGGGTGGCCCACCCTAGCCGGTTTTGCTAGAGCCTGCCCTGAGCGAAGTCGAAGGGGTGGGGTACACGAGCGAGCCGCATCCGAGTCGAGGTACATGCATTTCCTCTGTGTACCTCTGTGCCCTCTGTGGTGAGTCTTTTCAATCGACAATCGCAAATGCATTTACGGTTTGTCAAAACCGTTCTTCTTGAAAATTGCTTGCGCCTCATCGCTCTTCACATACTCCAAAAATTGCTTTGCCTCACCCTTGTGCCTCGACGCCTTCATCACCACTGCCGCCTGCCGAATCGCCGGATACGTCTCCGCCGGCACCAGCCAGTATTTTCCCTCGATCCTGGGTGCCCCACCGCCGGGGTCCCCGGCGCGCGCCGGTTTTGCGCGCGATGGGGTGGCAGTCTGACTGGGGTTGGAAGGGTGGGAAACCAGCGATAGCGCCACCAGTCCAACGTCGGCGTTGCCAGTCTGTACGAACTGCGCCGTCTGCGAGATGTTTTCCCCCAGTACCAGCTGCGCCTCCGCCTTCTCGTACACCCCCGCCGCCCGCAGTGCTGCCACCGCTGCCCGTCCGTAAGGCGCGTGCTTCGGATTGGCAATCGCGATCTTGCGCACCCTCGCATCGTCCAGCAACTTCATCCCCAGGGTCACATCCAGCGGCGAATCCTTGGGCGCCCACAGCACCAGCCGCCCCACCGCGTATTCGTACATCGTGCCCGGCTCCGTCAGGCCCGCTGCCTCGAGCTGTTTCGGATAGTCGACGTCTGCCGAGAAGTAAACGTCATAGGGCGCGCCATTCTGGATTGCACTGAAGAAATTTCCCGACGAGCCGAACGTTAGCTTTACCTTCACGCCGGTCTTCGCCTCGTATTTCTGCGCCATCTCCTTCAGCGCGAAGTTCAGGTCCGACGCCGCCGCGACCGTAATCTCCTGCGCAATTGCCGATACTGCGGCCAAAACGACGACCGCCGCCAATACCTTCGACCATCTCATCGCCTGCTTATTCTCTCAGTTTCTTGCAATCGGCAATCGTCATTCGTCAATCGGCACTGCTTTTCTTGCCTTCGTGCTCCTTCGTGTCCTTTGTGGTGAACGCCTTTGCTGGTGCGCACAGCATTTTCTTGACCTCTTGTGATATTTTGTCGCGCGACTGCCATGAAAACTCTGATTGCACTTCTTCTTCTCGCCGGCGTCGGTTTCGCGCAGCAGCCCACCACGCCGCCTCCCGATCCGGCCCAGCAAATCCGTGCCTTACAGCGCCGCCTCGAATCCCAGGCGCAGGAAATCGACGTCGTCCAGAAGCAGGCCGACGACGTCCTCTGGCACCTCAAGCTCGCCGACGTCGCCGACGTGGACAAGGTCCGCATCGCCTCCTCCAAGCCCATTCGCATGTCCAATCCCACCGGACAAGGCGCTGGCAATCCGCTCATCATCTACGCCTATGTCTTCACCCCGAAGAAGCTCGCCGGCAAAGCTCCTATGCTCGTCTTCGTCCACGGAGGCGTGCACTCCAGCTTCGTCACGACCTACGCGCACATTGTTCGCGAGCTGATCGACCAGGGCTACGTCGTTGTCGCCCCCGAGTATCGCGGCAGCACCGGCTACGGCAGCGAGTTCTACGAGCAGATCGACTATGGCGGCGCCGAGATTGACGATACCCACGCCGTTCGCGATTGGGCCGCGCAGAACCTGGCGCAAGTCGATCCCCAGCGCGTCGGCATTATGGGCTGGAGCCACGGCGGCTACCACACCCTGATGAATATCTTCCGCTGGCCCGCCGACTACAAGGTCGCGTACGCCGGCATGCCGGTCAGCGACCTCGTCATGCGCATGGGATACAAAGGCCAGGGCTACCGCGATACCTTCGCCGCGTTTACCGGCGGCAAGCAGGCCGAAGCCGACCCGGTGGAATATCGCCGCCGCTCACCGGTCTTCTACGCCGACAAGCTGCAAACACCGTTGCTGGTCCACTCCAATACCAATGACGAAGACGTGAACGTGATGGAAGTCGAGCACCTGATCGCGGCGCTCCGCGCGGCAGGGAAGAAGTTCGAATCGAAGATCTATCAGAATATGCCGGGCGGCCACTCCTTCAACCGTCTTGATACCGCCGCCGCCCGCGAATCGCGCCAGGAAATCTACACCTTCCTTGCGCAGCACCTTCATCCTGCCGCTGCAAAGTAATCCTTCGGACAGGTAGGCCCCGGCGCCCTCGCCGGGGCTGCCGCCTGAATCGTCCCGAAGAACGAATGCGGCCGGCGTCCTCGCCCGCCGCTTCGCACGGCGTAAAGAAAAACCCCGCTCGCCTCTGAGGGATGGCGAGCGGGGTTCTCTTTTGACAGCGATGTCTTTCCACTGTCTAACCTCGTTGTTTCAAGCCCGAAGCCCGAAGCCCAGAGCCCGTTAGTACGGCCACCGTCCATTCGTGCCGCGCTGCTGATTGTTCCCGTAGCCACGCTGCTGCATGTTCCCAGATCCGCGCTGCTGCATGTTGCCCCAGCCTTGCTGGTAGCCCTGCATGTACGCCTGGCTGTAGCTGCCATCGTTGCGGTTACTGCGATGACTCAAGTCTTCTGCCGGACGGTAACTGTGTCCGGTGGTGCGGTCGCGCTGCCCGTCGCTCAGGCCATCCTGGTAGCCGATCTGCTGCAACTGGCCCTGGTTGCCGTAGGAGCCGTACGTCCCCGGATACTGGCTGCCCGGATACTGCCCGTTCGGATAGTACCCGCCATTCGCCGGGTATTGCCCGTTCGGATAGTACCCGCCATTCGTCGGATATTGTCCGTTCGGGTAGTAGGTCCCATTTGGATACGACTGCCCGCTCGGATATGCCCCGTTCGGATAGTACGTTCCATTCGGATACGTCTGGTTGCGCTGATAACTGTAATTGCGGTTCCGGTCCTGTCGCCCGTTCTGCCTCTGTGCCGTCGAGCGCGCTTGGCCACTATTCTGGACCTGGTCGCGGTTCTGGCGCGCATGCTGCGACTGCGAGTTCGAACGCGCGCCATTTCCGTTCCGGTCGTGGTCGCGGTCCTGTGCCAGGGCGGCTCCGCCCAGGGCCAGGCATAACGCTGCTGCGAGTAGAACTTTGCTTCCCTGCATCTGCTTCCCTCCGCCGCCTGCGCTCACGCCGCCGTGTCACAAGCTGACTGGTTCGTTACTTGATTAGACCCAGGACGCAGGCCCTCGCACGTGACGTTTGCGTGTCGAATCGTAAAGATTCCTTCCCCTGCACAAAAAGAAAACCGCTCCTGCGCGAAACTCCACGCTCAGAGCGGTGTTAAGGACGGTCCGATTCTTGCTGAAACTGAAACTTGAAACTGAAACTAGATTTTCCTCAGCAGTTCCTTTAAGCGCTTCCAGCCTTCTTCGTACGCTTTCTTGTTCGCTTCGTTTGTGTCCGGCGCTTCCCCGGCGCGCATGAAGCCGTGTCCCGCGCCCTCGTAGGTCACCGGCTCATACGTCTTGCCCGCCGCCTTCATGTCTTCCTGTGCCTTCGGGATGGTCGCGTTAACGCGCGCATCGTTGCCGCCGTAAAAGCCGTATACCGGCGCCTTGATCCGGTCGATTCCCTCCGGTGGTGGCCCGTAAAACACGAATGCCGCTTTCAAATCCGGCCGGTTGGTCGCGAAGCGGAACGACTGCCCTCCGCCCCAGCAGAATCCCGCCACCGCCAGCTTCCCATTCGATGCCGGCAGTTTCTTGGCGTAGTCCGCGGTCGCGTTCAGGTCGGCGGTCACCTGGTCCGGCGACAGCTTGCCCACCGCGCCGCGCGCATCATCCACGCTCGCATACGCGCTCGATCCTCCGCCATTCGGCCCCATTCCCGACAGCAGGTCCGGCGCAATCGCGATATATCCGGCGGCCGCGAGTTGGTCGGCCGTGTCGCGCACCCAGTCGGTCATGCCGAAGATCTCGTGGATCACCAGCACCACCGGCGCCTTGCTCTTTACTTCCGGATAGACGACGAATGCCTGCACGTTGCGATCGCCACTTTTGATCGTGACCCATTCGCCATGGCGCGGCGACTTCTCCAGCTTCGCCTTGGCCCAGTCCTGCGCGCTCGCCGACGCCGCCACCAACACCGCGGCGAGCAGGCCAACAATTCTCATCCGAACCGTCATCGTTATCTCCTCCACACAATCCTGTGACCAAGATGCGCCGCCCGCGCTAACGATTCTGAAATGCGCCTCGGGTTACTGATATCCTGTTCCGGCCTGGGCAATGGAACGGCTGGTTTTCCTGAAGCCCAGAGCCTGGAGCCCAGAGCCCATTATGATCACTCGCACCTTGCTCACCGCCCTGCTCCTCCTTGGCGCATCTCTTTTCGCTTCCGACAAGAAAGATGGTCCGCCCACGATCGAAGGCAAACCCACCGTCACGCCCAGTGGCCTGAAAATCTGGGACATCAAGGTCGGCGTCGGCGACAAGGCCATCGGCGGAATGGACGTCACCGTCCACTACACCGGCTGGTTCACCGACGGCAAGAAATTCGACAGCTCCGTCGATCGCGACGAGCCTCTCACCTTCCGCCTCGGCTCCCACCAGGTCATCAAGGGATGGGACGAAGGTGTGGCCGGCATGAAGGTCGGCGGCAAGCGTCGTCTCGAAATCCCCGGCGACCTCGCCTATGGCCCCAAGGGTCGCGGACCCGTTCCACCCAACGCAGTCCTGATCTTCGACGTGGAATTGCTCAAGGTGAAATAGCCGGGCAAGCACCGGAGCGCAGCGGGCCGCGTACCATGGTGCGCATGACTGCTCGTCGTGGCTGGGTATTCAAACACTCGCTGACCATTGTCTCCGGCGCGATTCTTGCGCTTTGGATCGTCCTCTACTCGCGTTCCAATCCGGTGACCCATATCGGCGCGTTTTACGGCAACGCCGTCGCCGACTGGAGCGGAACGCTGGTCATGGTGCTGGGAACGAAGTTTCTCTACGAGCGCGGCTCCGTCGAAAGCAAGAAGCCGCGCACGTTTCTTCCCAAGCGCTGGGAGAACCTGCTGCGCGACCATTCGCTCACCATCTTCCTGGTGCTCACGGGCGCCATGTGGGTCGCCGCCTATGTCCGCATGGACGCGCAAGGGCGGTGGGGACAAGTGATCGGCAACATCGTCTCCGAGTGGACACAGGTCCTCGGGATCGTGCTCATGACCAAGCGCCTGGTCGAATCCGGCTCCAAAGAGAGCAAGTAAGGTATAACAACAGACATCATGCCCAGCCGCGGTATGCAGATCGTCCTCTTCCTGCTTGTCCTGGTCGTCTGGATCGCGTCGTTCTTCTTGCCCGCGGTCAACATGAGCGCCATTCGGCCGGGATACATCGCGGCGCTGATGTCGATCAGCGTCTTGACCAGCATCGAGCCCAGTGCCTGGCTGACGCACCTCTACCTCGGCTCCTTCTGGATTGCCAACCTGTTCATGCTGGCGTCACCGTTCGGACTGTGGCGCGCCCACCTGGGGAAGGGCGGCGTCTTCCTGGCGCTGATGGCCTTCTGGGATGTGCTCACGCTCTCCTACGTCCTCTACCATCGCGTCACCGGCCTCTACGCCAGCGTGCTGATCGGCTACTGGGCTTGGGTGGGTTCGCTGGTCGCGATGACGCTGCTGATGTTGTTGGTAAGGCGTGAGCGCGTCAGGGCCGTTTGAACCTGTTCGCTACTGCGCCCGGCCCATGGCTTGGCCAGCTTCGGAGATAGATTCCAGTCGCTTTTGAATCAGAATGGCGCTGCCAATCATTCCGGCAATGACAGCAACGAACAGCAACGCCCAGCCCCAGTACTGCGCCGGATGCCGGAGCACGCGGATGAGGTGGCGTCCGTACTGGTCGGCAAGGAAAGCGACGATCGAGTAGCGAACCCCTCGTCCAAGCGCAACCACAATAAGAAATTTTCGCGGGCTATAGTCGGAAGCGCCTGCCGCAGCGAAAAACACGCTGGTCGGGAATGGGAACGGGATAGCGGTCGACGCTGCCAAGGAACCTGTGCCCCACTTCTTGAAAAGGTCCAGGAGCTTGGGGACCCTGCGCCCAAACCTGCGGTCCAGAAAAGCGACACCTGCCTGGCGCGCCAGCCGGAAGGTGATGTAGGCGCCAATCACCGAACCCGCGGTCGCGACGGCGGCGTACTCGTACCACGGATTGATGTGGGTCGCGGCCAGGATGGCGGTCAGGATGTCGGCGCCACCAAGCGTCGGCAACGGGGTACTGTCCAGGATGGCCATAAAGAAAAGGCCGAGCGCGCCCAAATGGCGCAGTGTGGAGCTCAGTCCGCCACTGCGGGGTCTAGCTGCCTGAAGTAATCCGGTGAATATCATCGAACTGTGGGCCGTCCAAGCGTTGGATGCGAAGCGCACCGAAGTGAAGGGTATCTGCTTCTCCTGATGACTGACAACTGGCAACTGACAACTGACAACTGCTTTACGGCAAATACGGCGCCCTCGCCTCGCCCGGCTCTTCGCCACTGATCAACTGATACCTCTTCATCTCCCACTCAAACCGCGCCAGGTTCTGACGCAGCTCCCGGCACAGCACCGCCACCGCCCGCGCCTGTTCCGGCGTGATATGACGGTTCAGCATCATCCCCATCGTCTGCGCCAGCACGTGCTGGATGCAGATCGCGTCCTCCGGATACGGCAGCCCGGTGTGCGGCATCATCTGGAAGTTCCAGTCGCCGTGCCACTCCCTGGTTCACTAGTTCGACCGGCGGGAGGTTAGTTACTCTGTAGTTATGGTCGTGGGAGTTAGTAACTGCTAGTTTTCTGGTCGCCTCTTTAGAATCAGCGAAATAAGCCCGGGTTACTTGGGGATTTCCACAGGCGATTTTGGACGGAAAGTTTACCGATGAGTACTGGGAGGGGGTGGCCCCCTTGGGATTTCGGAGGTAAATCGCCGAGTTATTTGAAGTTACTCGTAAAATCGCCGCCGACAAGGAGTTGGTGTGCCACATGTACGAACTGGGAACGTGAAGGATAACCGCAGACTCAGGTTGCGGGACCACAGGACGTTCGAACTAACAAATCTATCGTGACGCGAGAGAGAAGTGCAGTCAAGAACTATAGTCGCTGTGTGGTCAGTCGTTTGTACGCGCTATAGCTCAAAGCTAATGTGCGGCGGAAAACGTCCCGTCTGTCGCCGGTTTCCCCAAAATGTGAAATTAGGAGGGGAACGTCCGGTCTGTCCCCGGGTTCCCCCGGTTTCTCCCTGTCCCCGGTTTCTCGTCTGTCCCCGGTTTCTGACAACTGGCAACTGGCAACTGCTTGGCTCGTTCGAGCAGGGAAGAGGAACTGCCCGCCCTTCGCCAACACCGGGCGAAAGGGCGGGCCACCCGCCCCATCGTGCTACGGTTGTAGCATGTCGACGATCTTGATCACCGGCGCGACGAGCGGCATCGGGCTCGAAGCGGCCGTCGCGCTCGCGCGGCAGGGGAACCGGCTGGTGCTCGTCGGGCGCGACCAAAGGAAAATGAACGCGGCGGTCGATGAGGTGAAACGGCGCGCGGGCGTGACCGCCGCCCCGGACTCGTGGCTCTGCGAATTCGGCTCGCAGGCGCAGATCCGCAAGCTCGCTTCCGACGTGCTCGCGAAGTACGACCGGCTCGACGTGCTGGTGAACAACGCGGGGCTGGCGACGCGGCGGCGCGAGGTCACTGAAGACGGCATCGAGCGCACCTTCGCAGTGAATCACCTCGGGCCATTTCTGCTCACCAACCTGCTGCTCGACCTGCTCGTGAAGAGCGCGCCCGCGCGCGTCGTGAACGTGGCGTCCGTCGAGCACTACGACGCCACGATGGACCTCTCAGACCTCGGCTTCGAGCGCGGCGGCTGGAGCATCGCGAAGGCGTACCGGCGCAGCAAGCTCGGCAACGTGATGTTCACCCGCGCGCTCGCGAAGCGGCTCGAGGGCAAGGGCGTGACGGTGAACGCGGTGCACCCCGGCGCCGTCGCGACGGGGATCTGGGACATGGCGCCGGGATGGATGCAGCCGATGATCTGGCTGGCGAAAAAGCTGATCATGATCACGCCCGAAAAGGCCGCGAAGTCGATCGTGCAGCTCGCCTCGAGCGCCGAGGTCGAGGGCAAGACCGGCCTCTACTTCAACGAGCTCGAGCCGAAGGAGCCGTCGAAGCTCGCGCTCGACGACGAACTGGCCGAGAGGCTCTGGGCCGAGAGTGCGCGCCTGGTGAAGCTCTAGATAAGGCGGCTCACGACAAAGGCCATCCTTGGGATGTAGTCCTTGACGACGACCGCTTCATAGCTGTACGCGTCCGCAATGGTCCTGAGAAGAGAAAAAGGGGCTAATATCCGTCATACGGGAGGCGGACGGGTGGGCCGGAGGCGAACAAAAAGCGCACACTTACGATATATGCTGTTATCGCTCGTTGACTTGCGAATGAAGAAAAGAGGACCTCACCTTCTTCACCTTTCCTGCGTCTAAAAAGAAGGCGACCGGCACTAATGGCATGGTCGCCATCAAGGGGGGAACTGTGCGTACATACGTTGCCTTACCCATCCTCTGCGTTACGTTTTCAGTACTCGCAAGCGCCCAGATCGCCAAGCCAGAAAAGCCTAAAGGTAGTCCTCCTGAGGAGCGCTGGCTTGCTCCCGCCCAACGTCTCACTTCGGCCATCGACGCCGATCTGTTTCGTTTGCCGAGACCGGCCCAAGCCGTGGCGCAGGCGCATCTCGCCTCCATCTGGTGGACGCAGGAGCCCGCCGCGGCGCGCAAGTGGGCTGACAGCGCTGCCGATTGGGTAACGCACGCGCCCGACAATGAATCCGACACGGATCGAGCGCAACGCATTCGGGCCGCGCGCCTGGTGCTCTCGGCCTTGACACCACTCGACCCC
>Ga0097691_1000974_pt1 | contig 22478 bp, 22 predicted proteins | sample NGESurdeep072012_8_FD_72858 | JGI IMG/M metagenome (GOLD analysis project Ga0097691, IMG submission 72858) | Arctic peat soil microbial communities from Barrow, Alaska - NGEE Surface sample 210-1 deep-072012 | ecosystem: Environmental > Terrestrial > Soil > Wetlands > Peat ... | reverse complement strand
ATGACGGCCGGGTCGTTGGCGTGCATGATCAGTCCTTCCAAAATGGCATATAAAACCGTCAGAAGCGGCGAATTTAGAAATTGCGCCGTGCGGCGATCAAAAAAATGGCCCGGATGACCGAGCCATTTTTAAGATAAGACCGTTCTAGTCGTGATCGTGATCCCGATGACGATGTTTGACGACGATGGCCACTTTGTGGTGATCGCGGTCCCGGTGCCAGCGACGATCATGATCCCCGTCCCGGTCGCCACTCTTAATGATGATTGCGGCTTCCTCTGCCTTCGCTGGTGCCGCGAGCGGCAATGCCAGGCCGAAAGCCGCCAAAGCGGCAAATGCAAATCCAATCTTGCGCATAAATTCCTCCATGGTGCCGATGATGATCACCGAACCTTGCTAACCAATGCTTTGCGGGGAAAAGAGTTCCGTCCGCGTCTGAGCGACAGCGGACGGAGTTAGCGGGAAAAACTTAGTTGCAGACCCGCACGCGGCGGAGATGCATGCCACCCTACGGATCAATGACGCGCTGACGGCTCCAGCTTTGGGTCAGAAACGGAAGTGGTGACGTGGTTTTGAAATGTCCGCTATTCCGCAAAAAGCAGACATAACGCATCTCGATTGTTGCCGCGCCTCAGTTCGTCCCCGGCATCCCGACGCTGCGCCCGGCGCCGTCCGGCGGCGGCAGCGCTGCATGCGCGGCTTTCATGCGCGCCAGCAAGCGCAGGACGCTGTCGTGAAACGGCGCGACCTTCTTGGCCGTCATGTCGACGCTCAAGGTCATGTTTTCCGAGGTCGCCGACACCCAGCCCTCAGTCGCGTGCTTGAGCTCTTCGAATAAATGGATGCGCTTGGCGTCGTAATCGAGCAGTTGCACGGTCACGCGCACCGGATCGTCTTGATGCAGCTCGCGCAAGTACCGCACATGCGCTTCGGCGACCATGGTCGAGTACTTGTGCCGTTCGAGATAGGCGGGTCCCAGCCCGATGAGCTCGTAGATTTCGTCCACCGCGCGGTCGAACAGCACGTTGTAATAGGCCACGTTGAGATGGCCGTTGTAGTCGATCCATTGCGGCTCGACCCGCATCAGCGAGGAGACGAACGGCGCGGCGAAAACCGGCTCGGAGCGCTCGCCCATCGTCAGGCTTTTTGTTCGCGCATGATCTTATCCGAAAACCGGTTCCCACTTTTCGGGATCATGCGCTGATCGGATACACCGCTTTTTCGCCGCTGAGCACGCGCGCGACGTCGGCCGCGCACTTGGTCTCCAACTCCTCGAGCGCCTCGATCGAATAGAAGCCGGTGTGCGGAGAGATGATGACATTGTCGCGGCCGAGCAAAGGGGAATCCTTGGCCAGCGGTTCGGCCGCTACCACGTCGAGCCCGGCGGCGCCGATTTGGCCGGCATCGAGCGCGGCGATCAGCGCCGGCTCGTCGATCAGCGGGCCGCGCCCGGTGTTCACGAGGTAGGCGCCTTTCTTCATCTTGGCGAAGGCGGCCGCGTTCATCATGCCGCGCGTTGCCGGCAGCAGCGGCGCGTGCACGGAAACGTAGTCGGAGGTCTTGAGCAGCGTGTCGAAGTCGACGCCCTCGACCTTCGCCGCCTTGAACACGTCCGGTTTGACGAAGGGGTCGTGCACGATGACCTTCATGCCGAAGGCCTGCGCCTTGGGCGCCACCAGGCGCGGGATATGGCCGAAGCCGATGAGGCCGAGCACGGTCCCGTCGATGCGCCGGATCGGCACCACCGCCGGCATTTCCCAGCGGCCGCTCTGCACCAGTTTGTTGGAGAGCGGGATCTTGCGGATCAGCGCCAGCAGCAGCGCCATGGCGTGGTCGGAGACCTCGCGGATGCAGTAGTCCGGTACGTAATTGACGGCGATGCCTTTTTCCTTGGCGGTGGGCAGGTCGATATTGTCGACGCCCAGGCCGAAGCGGCCGATCGCCTTGCATTTGGTGAGCTGGCTGAGGATTTCACGCGTGAGTTTGGCGTAGGTCACCAGGATGGCGTCGGCATCCTTGGCTACCGCCAAAATGTCGTCGGCATTGACGCCTTTCGACATGCGATAAGTCGGATTGAGCCGCGCCAGCTCCGCCTTGGCGAGATCGAGCGACGGAAACACGCTGTCGGTGACAGCAATAACAGGGCCGGCCATTGGGGACTCCCAAGTTCGGTGGGGCGGGATGCGGCGGAACCTACGCCAGCAGAGTTTGCCAGTCTATCGCCGGTCGAAACGAGCAAATTGATAAGCATCAATGACTTGGCGGCATTAACCAAAAATTAACGATGGCCGCCCCGGACCGCATCTCTTGGCTATGCTGAAAAAAAACCAAGGGAGGCGGGGCCATGATCGGCAGGTTGGCGCGCGGGGCGTATATGCTCGCTGTCGCGGTGATGATCGTGGTGTGGGCCATGTCGGCGAGCAAAAGCAGCCCGGCCGAGCCGAAGAACGACCAGCCGGTTGTTTGGACCTGGTATTGCTGACGCGTCGCCGATCGTTGCGACGGCCACGTCCAAAACATGCATTTTGCGCCGCCGCTTGAGCGCGCATCCGCCCCGTATTGCGAGCGCTTGACCTCGCCCGTCATCCCCGCCACGTTCGCCGCCGATATCCGGGGCAACAGCCGATGGCCGGCGCGAGCGCAGCAAATAAGCAAGCAACGGTACAGGCGCGCGATCCGTCCGCGATCGCGGCGGCGATCGCCGCGCTGACCGCGGCGTTCGGCAACCGCGTCGTCACCTCGCAGGCGGTGCGTGAGCAGCACGGCAATACGCTGACCTGGGTGCCCAACCAGCCGCCCGATGCCGTGGTGTATCCGCAAACCACGCAAGACGTGCAGCAGATCGTGCGCATCTGCGCGGCGAACGGTGTGCCGGTCATACCGTTCGGCGTCGGCACCTCGCTCGAGGGCCACATCAACGCGCCGCTCGGCGGCGTATCGATCGATTTCCGCGACATGAACAAGATGCTGGCGGTGCACGCCGAGGATCTCGATTGCGTGGTCGAGCCCGGCATCACCCGCAAGGCGCTCAACGAGCAGCTGCGCGACCAGGGCTTGTTCTTTCCCATCGACCCCGGCGCCGACGCTTCGCTCGGCGGCATGGCGGCGACGCGCTGCTCGGGCACTAACGCGGTGCGCTACGGCACCATGAAGGACAATGTGCTGGCGATGAAAGTGGTGATGGCCAATGGCGAGCTGATGACCACCTCGCGCCGCGCGAAAAAGTCGGCCGCCGGCTACGATCTCACGCGGCTCATCGTCGGTTCGGAAGGAACCCTCGGCGTCATCACCGAGCTCACGCTCAAGCTGTCGGGAATCCCCGAAGCGATCGCCTCCGGCGTCTGCCCGTTTCCCTCGGTCGATGCCGCCTGCAAGGCAACCATTCTCACGATCCAGTCCGGCATTCCGGTTGCGCGCATCGAATTGCTCGACGCGTTGCAGATCAAGGCCGTCAACGCTTATTCGAAATTGTCGCTGCCGGAAGAGCCGACGTTGTTCGTCGAATTCCACGGCAGCGACGCCAGCGTTGCCGAGCAGTCGCAGCGCTTCGGCGACATCGTCGCGGACCTCGGCGGCGGGCCGTTCGACTGGGCGACCAAGCCGGAGGACCGCAGCCGGCTCTGGCAGGCGCGCCACGACGGTTATTGGGCCGGACGCCATCTGCGGCCGGGCGCGTCGGCCTTCGCCACCGACGTCTGCGTGCCGATCTCGCGGTTGGCCGAATGCGTCAACGCCACCCAGCGTGAGATCGCCGAGCTCAACCTGGTCGCACCCATCCTCGGGCATGTCGGCGATGGCAATTTCCATCTGACCCTGCTGGTCGACATGCAGGATACCGACGAGCTCAAGCGCGCCAAGATCCTGATGGAGCGTCTGGTCGAACTGGCCTTATCCATGGACGGCACCTGCACCGGCGAGCACGGCGTCGGACAGGGCAAGATGAAATATCTCTTGGCCGAGCACGGCGCGCCGGCGCTGGCCGCCATGGCAGCGATCAAGCGCGCGCTCGACCCGCAAAACATCATGAATCCGGGCAAGATCGTCGCGCTCACTTGAACTTTTTCACCTGTCATTCCGGGACAGTCCCGATAGGGACTGGACCCGGAATCCAGAAACAAACTCCGCGCTTGCATCTGGATTCCGGGTTCGCGTGCTGCGCACGCGCCCCGGAATGACGGCGGCAGCGCCGACATAGATTTGCCGTCAAAAACCGGCAAAAATAGCGTACATTTCACATCGTTAAGCACGGAGCGTATCGCGGGACGCGCAGTCAACCGCGTTGGAGTTGGCGTTGCAGACCACCCTGCTTGGATTAGCGATCGCGATCATTCTGGCGCTGGTAGCGGCGCTGGTCGGTCCGCTGCTGATCGATTGGGGCGGCCATCGTTCGTTGTTCGAGGCGGAGGCGAGCCGCCTGATCGGCGTCGACGTGCGCGTCACCGGCGCCATCGAGGCGCGGCTGCTGCCGACGCCGTCGCTCACGCTGCACGACATCGAGATCGGCAGCAGTGACGAGGACAAGATCCGCGCGCGCTCGCTCGGCTTCGAATTTGCGCTCGGCTCGCTGATGCGCGGCGAATGGCGGGCGGCCGAGATGCATCTGGTCGCCCCGCAACTGAGCCTCGGCCTCGATGCGTCCGGCCATGTGCTGGCGCCCAACCTGGCGATCAAATTCAGTCCGGACAATCTGTCGATCGATCGCCTGAGCATCGAGGACGGCAAGGTGACCCTCACCGATGCGGCGAACGGCGCTCGCGTCACGCTCGACCGGCTTTGGTTCAACGGAGAGGTGCGCTCGCTGCTCGGTCCGTTCAAGGGCGAGGGCGCCGTCACCATCGGGGCTGAGCTTTATCCGTTCCGCATCACCGCCGGCCACTATTCCGATGACGGCGCGCTCAAGCTCCATGTCAATGTCGATCCGGTCAATCATCCGCTGAGCATCGAAGCTGACGGCATGCTGGCGCTCGCCGGGGCTAAGCCGAAATTCGACGGCATCTTGAGTCTGACGCGGCCGGTCGGCATCGCATCGCGCAGCGCCGCGCAACCGACCCAGACTTTAAGCCAGCCCTGGCGCGTGAGCGGCAAGATCAAGGCCACCGCGGCATCGGCGTTGATGGAGCAGTTCGAATTCCAGTACGGGTCGGAAGAGCAGGGGCTCAAGCTCACCGGCGTTGCCAATTTCAAATTCGGCAAGCACCCGCGCTTCGACGGCGTGCTTTCGGGCCGGCAGATCGATCTCGATCGCGCACTCGCCGGCGACGACGGCAGCCGGCTGACGCCGGCCGCGGCCATTCGCAGAATCGCGGAACTGGCCGGCGGCGCCTTCCGCCCAACCATTCCGATCCAGATCGGCGTCGGCATCGATCAGGTCACGCTCGGCGGCAATAGCGTCGCGAATTTGCGCGGCGACATCAGCACCGACGCCCAGGGCTGGAATCTGGATCGCTTCGAGTTTCGCGCGCCCGGCTTTACCCAAGTGAAGTTGAGCGGCCATCTCGCGGTCGGCGGCGACGGCGTGCGCTTCGCCGGGCCGGCCGAGATTGAAACCGGTGATCCGAAGCTGTTGGCGGCCTGGCTGGAAGGGCGCAGTGACGTGACGCAGGGCGACGTGCGGCCCTTGACGCTGCGCGGTGATGTGACGCTCGGCAGCGACAAGATCGCCGTCGAACGCCTGCAAGTCGCATTCGACCGCAAGACCGTCACCGGCCGCCTCGCTTATGTGTTCGCGTCCGGCACCCGGGCGGCCAAGCTCGATGCCGCGCTCAACGCGCCCGAGCTCGATATCGACGCCGCGCTCGGCTTCGCCAACGCGCTGCTCGCCGGCTCCCATATCGAGCGGCCGCACGACATGACGATCGCCGTCGATATCGGCCGCGCCACCATCGCCGGGTTGGTCGCGCGCGATGCGAGCGCGCGAGTGAAAGTGGACGGGAACGGCGTTGAGATCGATCGCCTCGCGGTCGTCGATCTCGGCGGTGCCGCCTTTTCGGCAAGCGGCCGCATCGTCACCACGCCGTCGCCGCAGGGCAGCATGCGGGTCGATCTCGATGCGCCGGATATGACGCCGGTGATGGCGCTGCTGGCGCGGTTTGCGCCGGAAACCGCGCAAGCGCTTGCCCGCGGCGCGCCGATCATGGCGCCGGCCAAGCTGCACGCGCAATTCACCATCGACGGCGCGGCGCCGTCGACGATCGCCAGGCTCAGTATCGACGGCAACCTCGGCAAGGTGCGCGTCGCGCTCACTGGCCAGGCCAATGCCGATCCAATCGCGCTCAGCGTCGGCGACCTGCGGCTCGACGGCAGACTGGAGGCCGACGACGGCAAGGCGCTGCTGGCCATGCTGGGTTTCGACCGCGTGCTGGCAGTGGATGCCGGCCCGGGTTCGCTGACGCTCAAGACCTTTGGGCCGGCACGCGGCGAATGGCGGATCGACGGCAAGCTGACCGCCGGCGGCCTCGAAGCCGGTGCCAGCGGCACCGCCTATCCGTTTGCGGACAACCCAACGGCTGCGTTGCGCGCCACGATCGCGCGCGCCGATGCGGCGCCGTTGCGCGGCGGCACGCGTGCCGCGCTGCCAATCACATTCGCCGGTGATGTTGCGCTGACCGCCAAGGACCTGACGTTGAGCGACATCGACGCCACCGTTGCGGGCGCGACGATGCACGGGAAACTTGCCTTGACGCTGCCGGCGCCGCGTCGCCTGCAAGGGGAGATCGAGGCGGACAGCATCGATGCGGCGGGTCTGATCGCGGCGGCGATCGGCATGCCGGCCGCGGCCGGCAATAACGGCAATGCGGCCTGGGTCTGGTCGAGCGAGCCGTTCGCCGGCGGTATGTTCGGCGACTATGGCGGCCAGATCGCGCTCAAGGCGCAGCGCATTGACTTGCTGCCGCGGCTGACGGCGCGCGAGTTCCGCGCCAGTTTGCGCTTCGGCAAGGACGAGTTCGCCTTCGACGACATGACCGGCGCCGTTGCCGGCGGACGCCTGACCGGTGCGCTGTCATTCCGCACCGCCGCAGACGGCTTGAAAGCGAAGGCTAAGATTTCGCTCACCGGCGTCGATGCGGCGAGTTTGCTGCCACCCGGCGCGCGACCGCCGATCACCGGCTCGCTCGGGTTTTCGGCCGACGTCGAAGGCGCGGGCTTGAGCCCGGTCGCGTTGATCGGCTCATTGCAAGGGTCCGGAAAGATCGTGCTCAGCGATGCGCAATTTGCCGGCCTCGATCCGCGCGCCTTCGATGCGGTCACCCGCGCGGTGGACCAGGGGATGGCGATCGATGCTGTCCGCATCTCCGACGTGGTGAGCAAGGCATTGGACAGCGGCCAGCTCGCGGTCAAACGCGCCGAAGGCACCATCGCCGTGAGCGCCGGGCAAATGCGGCTGAGCAATGTCACCGCCGATAGCAAGGACGCCGCCTTGTCGCTGGCCGGCAATCTCGATCTCACCGACGGCTCGATCGACGCGCGGCTCGTGCTGTCGGGATCGGGCCAGGCCGCCGGCGCCAAGCCGAATAATTTGCCCGATATCTTCATGACCTTGAAGGGACCGGTGGCGACGCCGGCGCGCAGCATCGACGTGTCCGCGCTGACCGGATGGCTGACGTTGCGGGCGATCGAAAATCAGTCGAGGCAATTGCGCGAACTCGAAAATGCGCAGCGTCAAGCAAAACCGCAGGCGCCGCAGCCGAAGCGCGAATTGGCGCCCGCCTTGCCGGCGCCGCTCGACATCAGGCCGTTGCCGGTGCCGGGGCGCAGCGGTCAGCCGGCGGCGTCAGTCGGCCGGCAGAATTGACGGCGTGCGCGTGCCGCCTGCCTCGCGCGATGGGCCGCCGGCGCGACGGTCGCCGATCTGTGTGCGATAGTGGTCGAGCACGAACAGGCGGATCGCCGACGACAGATTGCCATGGCGGCGATCGGTGTCGATCGAGGCCACCAGATCGGACAGCGTTATCTCGCGGGCGCCGGCGATTTCCTTCAAGCTCTTCCAGAACGCGTCTTCGAGACTGACGCTGGTCTTGTGACCCGCGATCACGATCGAGCGTTTGACAACCGGAGATTTCATCGGCCGTCTCCTTTGTCGATCCGGTGCCGATCGAGATCGCGGCTGGCTTTCGCTTGTTGCGCAGCCTCGAGCTTGCGCCGGTGCTTGGGCTGACCATGGGCGAGACGGTTGGTGTCGGCGCGCAGATCGTCTTGCCGTTTTTTGGCTCGCTTGCGGGCCGCTCGAAGATTGACCAGTTCAGCCATTCCGCGCCTCGATGGTGGCCCGATACATCGGCTCCCACATTTTAATATTAATACGAACCCTCGCATCACCGCTAAAAGCGACGACGCAAGACCCGTCGCTCCGCATTTGACATGCGACTCCATAGGATCAGGCTATTATGTTGAGAAGATGCCGACGGTAATTCAATACACGGTTAGTTGATCGCAAGAGATGCTGACTGTTCAATAGCGAACACAACTAGCAACGACCGGTATAATTTTTGGTTTTTCACATCGTCGTAAATGTATATTTTGTCATGCGAAATAATTACTACGGAACTTCATACAACCGGCAATCAACAAGCCTTTCCGGCAAATGTAACTTCGCACGATTTGACGCGGGCGCGCGGTAGAAAAGTACCGGGATACGCACGTGGCGCGCCGGCATTACATGCCGCGCGCCGCATACGACTTATCGTGGGCGGGTCATTTTTTCCGGGCGCACTAGACGATCGAATTCGGGTCCGGAGACATAACCCAGCCGCATGGCTTCCTCGCGCAAGGTGGTGCCGTTGGCGTGCGCGGCCTTGGCCACCTGCGCCGCCTTGTCGTAGCCGATGCGCGGGGCCAGCGCGGTCACTAGCATCAGCGAGCGCTGCATCAATTCGCGGATGCGCGGCTCGTTGGCCTTGATGCCGGTGACGCAATTGTCGGTGAACGACGTCACTGCGTCGCCGAGCAGGCGGATCGACTGCAGCATGCAATAGGCCAGCACCGGCTTGTAGACGTTGAGCTCGAAATGGCCCTGGCTGCCGGCGACCGTGATCGTGGTGTGATTGCCGAACACCTGGCAGCAGACCATGGTCAGCGCCTCGCTCTGAGTCGGATTGGTCTTGCCCGGCATGATCGAGGAGCCGAGTTCGTTGCTCGGCAAAATCAACTCGCCCAGGCCCGAGCGCGGGCCGGAGCCGAGCAGCCTGATATCGTTGGCGATCTTGAACAGCGCGGTGGCGGCGGCGCTGAGCGCGCCGTGCACGAACACATAGGCGTCGTGGGCGGCCATGTGTTCGAACTTGTTGGGCGCGCTAGTAAACGGGAGTTTGGTGAGCTGAGCTATGCGGCGCGCGAATGCCTTGGCGAATTGCGGCTTGGAATTCAAGCCGGTGCCGACCGCGGTGCCGCCCTGGGCGACGGGATAAAGTTCACGTTGCGCCACGGCAAGGCGCATGGCGGCGGACTTCACCTGAGCGGCATAGCCGGAAAATTCCTGGCCCAAGGTGAGCGGCGTGGCATCCATGGTGTGGGTGCGGCCGATTTTGACGATCTTGGCGAATTCTTTCGACTTCTTGGCGAGCGCGGCGTGCAGCCGCATGAGCGCCGGCAGCAAATGGCGGTGGATTTCGATTGCCGCGGCGATATGCATGGCGCTCGGGATCGAGTCGTTGGACGACTGGCTCATATTGACGTGATCGTTGGGATGCACCGGCTTTTTCGCGCCGAGTTTGCCGCCGAGCGCCAGATTGGCGGCGTTCGCGATCACCTCGTTGACGTTCATATTGCTCTGGGTGCCGGAGCCGGTCTGCCACACCAGCAGCGGAAAATGCTCATCCAACTTGCCGTCGGCGATGTCCTGCGCCACCGCGACGATCGCCTTGGCGCGCCGGGCGTCGAGGCTGCCGAGATCGCGGTTGACCTCGGCGGCGGCGCGCTTGATCAGGCCGAGCGCGCGCACGATTTCGATCGGCATGCGCTCGCTGCCGATGCGGAAATTATGCAGCGAGCGCTCGGTCTGCGCGCCCCACAGTCTGTCGGCGGGGATAGCGAGCGGCCCGAAGGCGTCGCTTTCGATGCGAGTCTTTTGGCGGGTTTTGGCGGACTTTCGCTTGGCTGTTCTTTTGGCCATCGCGCGGCCGTTATTTCTTCTTGCGGAAGCGGTCGAGGCGGACCACTTCGCCGCCGCCTGCAGGCTTGTCGGGCTCCGGTTCGGCCGGCGCCGCCGCTGTCGGACCGGCCGGCGCCGGCGCGACGACGGCGGGCGGGGGCGGCGTGACGCGCTTCTTCTTGACCGGCTTATCCTGCATATTGGCCGGCGATTGCCGTTCCTCGCCCTCGGTGACTTCCTCGAATTGCAGGCCGAACTGCACCGACGGATCGAAGAAACCGCTGATCGCCTCGAACGGAATGCCGAGCTTTTCCGGAATGCCGCCGAACGACAGGCCGACCTCGAAGCCGCGCTCGCTCACCGCCAGATCCCAGTACTGGTGCTGCAAAATGATGGTCATCTGCTCGGGATACTGCACGCGCAGCCGTTCCGACATGCGCACGCCCTCGGCGGTGGTGTCGAACGTGATGTAGAAATGGTGGTCGCCCGGCAGGCCTTTCTTCTTGACGGCCTCGGTGAGCACGCTGCGCACCACGCCGCGCAGCGCCTGCTGGGTCAGGAGATCGTAGCGGAAATGGTCGGTCATGCGGGTAACGGGGCTGCGGTTTGAAGACTCGGGCCGGATGCTAGCGCATGATTCCGCAAAATGGAGATGAAAGTGGAGGCTTCTGTTGCCAGGTGCCTCCGAACCCCGCCTAACCGCTGCTAAGACGGCTAGGGCTTGTAGGCTTGGTTATTCAAACCGCTTACGCGGCCTGAGCAACCGGAGCATAGTTGTCATTTGCAACTACGATTTGGCCCGATAACGGCGGTACCATGCCGAGCAAAAGTTCGTCCTTTACGCCCTCGTCGATCCTATTTCGCCCCCGCCGAAGCCCAGTCCCTTTGCGCGAATGATGCCCGCTGGGCTTGGGTGGAGGCGCCGGGTACTGCCCCCGGGTCCGAAAGGTTTATTACGACGGCCATTTATCGCCATAGCCGGGTTGCCCCGGCACTGATGAATATAGGCGCTAAGTGTTGACGAAAAAAGACCCGTTTCCGAGTTTCATGTGAAACGATTCCTAAGGCGGCATGCGGCCGGTGCATAGCGCGGATGAGGGACAGGCTGATTTTGCTGCGTTAGCGCATGCGCGTGCCGCATGACGCACAGTTCATGCTCGTAGAAGCGCTGATCCTCGGAGCCGAGCATGCGCGAGCATGGCCATGCCGGGCCCGCCGCCGGGGCGTTGCTTGGCGGTATGCGCGCCGCGCAGGACGGCATCGGGGCTATCCCCGGGCAGGCGAAGTTATCCCCGGGCTGAGGTGGGCAAGGCGCGGACAATCGCGCCTCGGCTTGGGCTGCGCCATTCTCACCGTCGAACAGCCGGGCAGCCCGTAATCAGGCGGCGCGCACGGTGTCGATGAAATTCTCCACCTCGAGCTCGAGCTTGCGGCTCTCGCCCGACAGGAATTGCGCCGCCTGCAGAACTTTGGCTGAGGCCGTGCCGGTCTCGCCGGCATCGTGGTTCACGTCGGTGATGTTGGTCGCCACCTGCGCCGCGCCTTGCGCCGCCTGTGCGACGTTGTGAGCAATCTCCTGCGTCGCGGCGCCCTGCGCGTCGACCGCTGCGGTGATGGTCGCGGCAATCTCCGAGATACGGCCGATCGTGACGCTGATCTCCTTGATTGCGGCAACCGAGTCCTTGGTCGTGTTCTGCATCTCGGCGATCTGCGTTTTGATCGCTTCGGTTGCTTTGGCGGTCTGCGTCGCCAGAATCTTCACCTCGGTGGCGACCACGGCGAAGCCGCGGCCGGCTTCCCCGGCGCGCGCCGCCTCGATGGTGGCGTTGAGCGCGAGCAGATTGGTTTGCCCGGCGATCGTGGTGATGAGTGTGACCACGTCGCCAATGCGGCTCGCCGAGCGCGACAGTTCGGTAATGCGGGCGTCGGTCTGTTCCGCCTGTTTCACCGCCTCGGCGGCAATCTTGGTCGATGGCTGCACCTGCCGGCCGATTTCCTCGATCGAGGCCCCCACCTCGTCGATCGCCGAAGCCACCGACTGCACGTTGGCCGAAGCTTGCGCGGAGGCGACCGCGACCGCGGTGGAGAGCTGCTGCGTCGCTTCCGCGTTCTTGGTCAAGGTGCCGGCCGCCGATTCCAGCTCGGTCGCGGCGGAGGACACCGCCCCGACGATGTTGCCGATGGCGCGCTCGAACGTATCGGCGAGATCGCGCACCATGCCCTTGCGCTCGGCAACGGCGCGCGCGGCCGCTTGCTTCTGCTCGGCCTCGAGTTTTTCCAGTCGCACGAGATTGTCGCGAAAGCTGCGCGCCGCCCGCGCCGCGTCGCCGACCTCGTCGCCGCGGCCGGTATAGGGAATATCGAAATCTCGCGCGCCGTTCGCCAGTTGCAGCAAGACGCCGGCGATGTGTTTGATAGGTCTGCCGATCGAAAGCACGCCGAAAATCACCGCACCCATCAGGATGACGACGACAAAAAATCCGAACCCAATGCTGATGTGCGCGGCCTCCGTCATGCGCGCCGCCGCCACGGCCATGCGTTGCGAGGCCAGCGCCCTGGCAACGGATGTCGCCTTCACGATCAGGGCGTCAATCTCCGTCCCGACCTTGTTAACCTGCTCAAGCGGCTTGGCGATTTCGGCGTAGTCCTTTTTTAGCGCCGTCATCTCGGCGGCGGCGGCGGCGTAGTCCTTGGCCAGCTTGACGAGCTTCTCGAACCGCTCGCAATTTTCAGCGTGCTCGCAGAGTTGCACCGCGGCCTGGAGATAACTGAGGGCGTTGCCCATGCTCTCGCGCAATCCGGCGAGCGCTTGCTCGGCTTCCCGCTCGGAAATCGCCAGGCGTATTTCGCGCGTGCCGATCTGCATCCGCTGCAAGGCGACGCCGGCGCGTAGCAGATCCGCGGTGACGAACTGTTCGTTGCGCGCCAGCTCGGCGAGGGTGTGACGCCGTCACCCGCGACCGGCGGTACTTCCGCAATGGCCCAGAAGGAGACACGACTCGAGTCGGACTTGCAGCTTGCCGCGCGCAAGCGAATTAGCGCGTCGCATCGCGAATAAGATCGACAATCACCGCGGTGATTGTTGGTCACTCATTGGTTCAAAAGCGGAAAATCTTTTGTCGGCTTACGCCCAGGAAGCGAGCGGAGAAATGCATAGATGTCGGTCGCCTCTTTGTCCGACAAGACAGCGGTCGAATAGGCCGGCATGTCGTTCGGAGCGTCGCGCAGATAGGCCAGGAACGATTCGACCGGCATCTCCACTTGTGCGATCGCGGGTGCTGGATAGTTCATAGCGCCACCCTGTCCGGCGCTGCCGTGGCATGCGAAACATCCGTCAGCGAGATAGACGCGCTTTCCGTTGGCGGCATCGCCGGAACCTGCATTCTGCGCCAGCGCCGCCGCGGCAAATCCGAGCACCGCAAATGTGGACGCCAGCAACGAAACGACGCTGAACCGTTCGAACCGCGTTGTGAACTGTCTCATGGCCATCTCCTCAGCGTGGGTCGCAAACGACATCGACCAGCGCGGGCTGACCGGTCTTGACCATCGCAATCGCACGCTTAAGTGCGGGGCCGAGATCCTTTGGATCAATGATTGGGCCTTCGCCGTAGACGCCAAAGCCTCTTGCGACCGTGGCGTAATCGACATTCGGATCCTTGATCGTGGTGCCGATCTCGGTATTCGCAATGCCGCGGCCGTGGCGCGCGGCCATTGCCTGCAGGTACATATATTCCTGATGATAGGCGCGGTTATTGTGCACGATATAGAGCATCGGAATGCGATGGTGCGCCGCCGTCCACAGCGTGCTCGGTACGAACATAAAATCGCCGTCGCCGCCGAACGCCAGCGTCAGGCGGCCATGCTTCTTGTTGGCGAGTGCAGCGCCGAGTGAAGCGGGCAGATTGTGGCCGACGCCGAAGCCGCCGGAGAGCCCGTTCCATCGATACGGCTTGTCGATATTCCAAAGTCGGTGCGGCCATGTGAGCCGGATCGAGCTGCCGACCAGCGACCAGTCCTCGTCTTTGATCTGGCCGTAGACCTCGGCACACATCCGCGCTGTCGTGATCGGACTGGCGTCCCACCCGATGGTCGCATCGGATTTCGCCCGCTCGACCGTTGCGAGTTTGGCGGCCGCGAGCTTCTTGCCGCGCGCCTCGAATGCCGATTTCTTGCCGTCGTCGACCAGACGCTTCACCTGCTCGATCAACGTCGGCAGGCTCGCTTCAGCGTCGCCGGCGATGGTGAGATCGGCCTCCTGGTAACGCCCGAAATCCTGATAATTGGCCTTCATATAAAGGTCGCGGCTGCCGAGCGTGACGATCTTGGTGTCTTTCTTGTAGGTGGGCCGCGTCGCGCGCACGATGCGATCGTTGAAGGCGTTCAACGAGCCAAACAAATCGTTCACTTCCAGTGCCAGGATGACGTCGGCTTGCGCGATGACGATTCGACGGAACGAATGGTTGAGCGGATGGCGCGAGGGGAAGTTCATGCGTCCGCCATTATCAACGACTGCGCATTGCAGCGTCTCGGCGAGCTCGACCAGCCGCCCCATGCCGGCCGGCGTGCGCGCCATGCGATCACAGATGATGACGGGGTTGTCTGCCGCCACCAGCATCTTGGCGAGTTCCGCCAGCGCCGCGGAGTCTCCCTGCGGCGGAATCACCTTGGAGAGTTTCGGGATTCGCAGCGTCTCGGCTTCGCTGATCGGATTTTCCTGCAGCTCGGCGTCGAGCGAGAGCATGACCGGCGCCATCGGCGGCGTGGTCGCAATCTTGTAGGCGCGCACGGTCGATTCGGCGAAATGCTGAAGCGAGGTCGGTTGGTCGTCCCACTTGACGAAATCGCGCACGATCGCGGAGGGGTCGATGGCAGAGTGCACCCATTCGGGATAGGTTCCTCGCTTGTTGGCCTCGATGATATTGCCGCCCATCACGATGACCGGAACGCGATCACACCAGGCGTTGTACATTGCCATGGTCGCGTGCTGCAGGCCGACCACGCCGTGGCAGATCATGGCCATCGGCTTGCCTTCGATCTTGGCGTAACCCTGCGCCATATGGACCGCGATTTCCTCATGCGGGCAGGTGAGAATCTCCGGCTTGCTGTTGCCGCCGTGATTGAGCACGGCTTCGTGCAGACCGCGAAAACTCGACGCGCAATTCATCGCCAAATAATCGATGTCGAGTGTCTTGAACACATCCACCATGAAATCGCCGCCGCTGGTGGTCTGCGAAATGGGGTCCTTCAACGGCGGCATCGTCTCGGCCGCAGCAAGCCTCGGTCCAGGAACCGTGGCCTTTGTGCTGCCCTTAGATGGGTCCGATATCTGCGTATTGGCGGCGACCGGTGTGGTCAGCGCCGCCGCGCCGGCAAGCGTTGCTCCTTTAAGAAAATTGCGGCGGCCGGCGTCGGGTGAATTGCTGCGTTTTGACATGGTCCCCTCCCGGGCAGCTGTGTCGGATGCCGCAACGGCTCCGCATCGACTTGATTTGTCTTGCAACTGTCGCGCCGTGTCTGAGGCGCGTCAAGATAATGACAAGCCCTATGTCCGGTAAGGATACTGAACTGCCCAAAGGCGGCGTCCTCTCCGAGTTCGATCTACTCAAGCCCGGCAATGACGTGGGGAGGGTGGCGCCGCGCCGCCTAGCCGCGCCCGCCGTCGCCATGTAATCCTGCTGCGATGTCTGATTCCGCCGCGCCGCCATCCCCCGCCGTCTCCCATCCCTCGCTTGCCGAACTGTTTCGCGCCTTCGTCATCGTCTCGCTCTCGGGCTTCGGCGGCGCGCTGCCGTGGGCGCGGCGGATGATCGTCGAGCAGAAGCGCTGGATGAGTACGCAGGAATTCAATGAGGCGTTCGCGCTCTCGCAATTCCTGCCCGGCCCGAACGTGGTGAATTTCTCGGTGGTGTTCGGCGCCCGCTTTGGCGGCGCGCCCGGCGCCGCGGTCGCGCTTGCCGGGCTGATGGGGCCGCCGCTGGTGATCGTCGCGATGCTGGCGATTTTGTACGCGCGCTTCGGCGATCTCGAGATGCTCAGCCGCATCCTCGCCGGCATCACCGCCGCCGCCGTCGGCCTGCTGATCGCGGTGGTCGCAAAGATGGCCGCCCCGCTGTTCGTCAAGCGCTGGAATTCGGGGCCGCTGATCGCCATCGCCGCCTTCATCGGCGTCGCCATCATACAGTGGCCGCTGCCCTGGGTGTTCGTCGTGCTGGCGCCGGTCAGCGTGGCGTTCGCCTGGTTCAAGCGGTGAGGGGGTGACGCGATGAACGATTCCCCGCTGCTCACTTTGGCCGGCTATTTCGCGCTGCTGTCGCTGTTCGCGGTCGGCGGCGCCAATGCGGCGATCCCGGAAATGCACCGCATCGCGGTCGAGGCGATGCATTGGATGAGCGACCGGCAGTTTGCCGACATGTTCGCGATTGCGCAGGTGTCGCCGGGGCCGAACGTCGTCATCGTCACCCTCATCGGCTACCACGTCGCCGGCTTTGCCGGCGCCAGCGTCGCCACCGTGGCGATGTGCGGCCCGAGCTGCCTGCTGGCGTTTTTCGTGGCGCGCATCTGGGACCGCTTCAAGGATGCGCACTGGCGGATTGCAATCCAGGCTGGCCTGGTGCCGGTCTCGCTCGGGCTGATCGGGGCCAGCGCCTTCGTGCTGGCGCGCACCGCCGACCATAATGTCTATGCCGGCGCTATCACCGCGTTCACCGCCGTGGTTGCCTTCGCCACGCGCATGAATCCGCTCTGGATTTTCGCCGCCGGCGGCATCCTGGGCCTCACCGGCTGGCTTTAGAGCGCCGGCAGCGGCGCCCACCATGTGGGTCAGCAAATCTGCCCAATGTTGCGCTTCCGGCCGGGCCGGATCGTGTGCTAGGGATCATGCGGACGTTGAGAATAAGAACAGGAGGGACAATGTCCGGTGAGGCCAAAACCTCCCCGAAGGGGGGCGGATTTAAATTCAAAGTTCGTGGGCCGCGCGATTTTTATGGCGGCCTGGCGCTGATCGCCTTGGCGATCATCGCGATGCTGGCTTCGGGTGAATTGCCCGGCCAGCACGGCTTCGCGTTCGGGCCGGGCACCGCGCCGCGCATGTTCGCGACCCTGCTCGCCGTCGTCGGCGCGCTGGTGTCGCTAGGCGGCCTGTTGATCGATGGGCCGAAGATCGACCCATTTGCCATCCGCGGTCCGGCCTATGTGCTGGTCGCGATCCTGCTGTTTGCCGGCATGATCCGCGGCATCGACCTGCGCATGATCGGAATTCCCGCGACCATACCGTCGCTCGGACTGGTGCTTTCCACCTTCGCCGCCTTCATGGTTTCGATCCTCGGATCGAGCGAGTTTCGCTGGGTGGAAAGCCTGATCGCCGCCGTGGCGATGACCGCGTTCTGCATCGGTCTGTTCGTCTATCTGCTGCAGCTTCCGTTCCAACTCTGGCCGGCGTTCTGATCGGATCGCACACCCATGACTGACCTTCTCGCCAATCTCGCGCTCGGCTTCTCGGTCGCCGCGCATCCCTACAACCTCGGCTTCTGCCTGCTCGGTGCGCTCGTCGGCACGCTGGTCGGCGTACTGCCCGGCATCGGCACGGTGGCGACGGTGGCCATGCTGCTGCCGATCACTTTTGGGCTGCCTCCGGTCGGCGCGCTGATCATGCTCGCCGGCATTTATTACGGCGCCCAATATGGCGGCTCAACCACCTCGATCCTGGTCAATATTCCGGGCGAGGCCACCTCGGTGGTGACCTGTCTCGACGGCCATCAGATGGCGCGGCAGGGCCGCGCCGGCGCCGCGCTCTCGATCTCGGCCATCGGCTCGTTCTTCGCCGGCTGCGTCTCGACCGTGCTGGTGGCCGCGCTGGGCGCGCCGCTCACCAGTCTCGCGCTGCTGTTCGGTCCGGCGGAATATTTCTCGCTGATGCTGCTCGGCCTGATCTTCGCGGTGGTGCTGGCGAAAGGCTCGGTGCTCAAGTCGGTCGCCATGGTCCTCACCGGCCTGCTGCTATCGATGGTCGGCTCGGACCTGGAGACCGGCGCCGGGCGCATGACCTTCGACATCGCGGAGCTATCCGACGGCATCGGCTTCACCAACGTGGCGATGGGCTTGTTCGGCTTCGCCGAGATCATCCGCAACCTGGAAATGTCGCAGGAGAGCCGCGAAATCGTGCAAAGCAAGATCAAGGGCCTGATGCCGACGCGGCAGGACCTGATCGATTCCTCCGGCGCCATCGCGCGCGGCACCATTCTCGGTTCGATTTTGGGGATTCTGCCGGGCGGCGGCGCGGTGGTGGCCTCGTTCGCGGCCTATACCTTCGAAAAGCGCATCTCGAAGAATCCGGAGCGCTTCGGCCGCGGCGCCATCCAAGGCGTGGCGGCGCCGGAAAGCGCCAACAATGCCGCGGCGCAGACCTCTTTCATTCCGCTGCTCACGCTCGGCATCCCGCCGAACGCGGTGATGGCGCTGATGGTCGGCGCCATGACCATCCACGGCATCGTGCCGGGTCCGCAGGTGATGACCAAGCAGCCCGAGCTGTTCTGGGGCATGATCGCCTCGATGTGGCTGGGCAACCTGATGCTGGTCATCATCAACCTGCCGCTGGTCGGCGTGTGGGTGAGCCTGCTGCGGGTGCCGTACCGGTTGCTGTATCCCTCGATCATCGTGTTCTGCTGCATCGGCATCTACTCGATCAACAACTCGCCGACCGACGTGGTGATCGCCGCGATCTTCGGCCTGTTCGGCTATTGGCTGGTCAAGCACGACTTCGAACCGGCGCCGCTGGTACTGGCCTTCGTGCTCGGACCGCTGATGGAGGAGAACCTGCGGCGCGCCATGCTGATCGCGCGCGGCGACGCCACCGTGTTCATGACGCGGCCGATCTCGGCCGGGCTGATCCTGGTGGCGCTGTTCATGCTGGCGCTGGCGATGCTGCCGATGATCCGCAAGCGGCGCGAAGAAGTGTTCGTGGAATCAGAAAACTGAATATCCAAAAAAGCCAAGGCCGGCACATCGCCGGCCTTGCTGTCTTAGGGGTAGCGTTCCCCGGATGCGGCGCAGCACGAGCGAACCCGAAGTGGTGCGCCGCTGATCCGGGGTCCAGCTAACACTATGAAGCTGGGTCCCGGGTCTGCAGCGCACCGTTTCACGCTGCGCTGCGCCCGGGACACGTAGGCCTTCACCCCGCAAACGCGCCGGTCACCGCCACAACGCCGGCCGCCAGGATCGCCACCTGGATGCAGAACGCGGTGATGTTGACGTCCCAGGTCTTTGAGATCAGCGGCACCGGTGCGGCGAACGGCTGATAGCCGTTGTCGTCATAGGCCGCGCCGCCATAGATCGGCATCGCGAACACCGCCACGAAGAACGCGGCGTAGACGATGCCGCCCATGATGGCGACGAGATAGAGCCGCTCGACGGCGTAGGCGCCCGGCCACCAGATCAGCGCCAGCGCCAGCAGGCCGAAGCCGACATAGCTGCAAATCTGCCAGACCACATGGAAGCGCGCATGTCCGGTCCATTTCGGATTGGTGGCGTGGGTCTTGTTGAAGTCGGCGATCACCGTGGCGAAGGCCCAGCCGGCCGTCATCAGGGTGAACAGGATGCGGGCCAGCAGAATGTGATCGAACGCGATGCGCATGACGTTTCCCCCTCTGTAGCCGGCGGATGCTAGCAAAAAGCGCGCCGCCAGCGGAGTGGGCCTAAACCGGCCGTTTTCTGCCGTTGATAAGCGGCTGCCGCGCGGTTGCCGGGGGCGCTAAACTTCCCCATCTTCCGAGTCGGCCAGCGCATGATCCCGAAAAAGCCTGCCCTCGGACTTGATCCGAGGGTGGGAACCGGTTTTCGGACAAGATCATGCGCCAAGCAAACTAGGTTGCCTGATGCGCCAATACCTCGATCTGATGGACCATATCCTCAAGCACGGCGTGGAAAAGCGCGACCGCACCGGCACCGGCACGCTGTCGGTGTTCGGCCATCAGATGCGCTTTGCGCTCGACGACGGCTTTCCGCTGCTCACCACCAAGAAGCTGCACGTCAAATCGATCGTGCACGAGCTGCTTTGGTTCCTGGCCGGCGACACCAACATCAAATACCTCAACGAGCACGGCGTGCGCATCTGGGACGAGTGGGCCGACGAGCGCGGCGATCTCGGGCCGGTCTATGGCCATCAGTGGCGCTCATGGCCCGCCAAGGACGGCAAGACCATCGACCAGATCGGCAATGTGATCGCGATGATCAAGCGCAATCCGGATTCGCGCCGGCTGATCGTCACCGCCTGGAATCCGGCCGACGTCGACAAAATGGCGCTGCCGCCGTGCCACTGCCTGTTCCAGTTCTATGTCGCGGCCGGCCGGCTCTCCTGCCAGCTCTATCAACGCTCGGCCGACGTGTTCCTCGGTGTGCCGTTCAATATCGGCTCCTACGCGCTGCTCACGCTGATGGTGGCGCAGGTGACCGGCTTCAAGCCGGGCGAATTCATCCACACCTTCGGCGACGCGCATCTTTATATGAACCACCTGGAGCAGGCGCGGCTGCAGCTTGCGCGTAACACCCGGCCCTTGCCGGTGATGCGGCTCAATCCGGAAGTGAAGGATATTTTCGGATTCCGTTACGACGATTTCACCGTCGAGAATTACGACCCGCATCCGCACATCAAGGCGCAGGTGGCGGTGTGAGCCTCTTGATCCGCACGGCGGGACCAGCGGATGCGACGTTGATCTTCGCGCTGGTGTGCGAACTCGCCGACTATGAGAACCTGCAGTCGGAGGTGGTGGCGACGCCGGAGACGCTGGCCGCCGCGCTGTTTACGCCGGAGCCGCGCCTGTTCTGCGACATCGCGGAATGGAATGGCGAGCCGGCGGGCTTTTCGATCTGGTTTCTCAACTTCTCGACCTTCCGCGGCTGCCACGGCATCTATGTCGAGGACCTGTTCGTACGGCCGGGCTTCCGCGGCAACGGCATCGGCAAGGCGCTGATGGCGCTGCTGGCGCGGCGCTGCGTCGATGACAGCCTTGCGCGCTGCGAATGGGCGGTGCTGGATTGGAACGCGGCCTCGATCGCGTTCTACAAATCGATCGGCGCGAGCGTGATGGACGACTGGCGGATATGCCGGCTCACCGGCAAGGCCTTGCAGGCCTTCGCGAGCGAGGGCGCCACCCGATGAAAATCGTACTCGTCGCCGCCATCGGCGAAAATTACGTCATCGGCCGTGAAGGCCAATTGCCGTGGCGGCTGAAATCCGACCTGCAACATTTTCGAAAGGTGACGCTCAACAGGCCGGTGATCATGGGACGCAAGACCTATGCCGCCATCGGCAAGCCGCTCAAGGACCGCACCAACATCGTGCTGACCAAGGATCTTGGTTTGGTCGCCCCCGGTGCCGTGCTGGCCACCAGCATGGATGGGGCGCTCGCCTATGCGCGCAAGGACGCCGCGGCGCGCGGCGTGGACGAAATCATGATCATCGGCGGCAGCGATATCTTCGCCGCCACCATGCCGGTGGCCGACCGGCTGGAGATCACCCACGTGCATGCCGCGCCCGCAGGCGACGTGCTGTTTCCGCCGATCGATCCGCAGGTCTGGCGCGAGGTTTCGCGCGAGAAGCATCCGGCCGGGCCGGACGACGACGCCAGCTTCACGGTCGCGACTTATTTAAGGCGCTAGCCACGGCATCAACGCGCGTTGTAACGCCGCCTTCCGTCCCCTATAACCCCTCCCCACAGGCCTGCCGGGCATGGGCCCCGGCGCCAGGAGATCATTTCAATGCCATGGACCAATCAGGGCGGCGGCGGTGGCGGCGGCCCTTGGGGCTCGGGCGGCAAGAGCCCCTGGGGCTCGGGACCGCAGTCGTCGGGACCGACGCCGCCGAATCTGGAGGAAATTCTCCGCCGCGGCCAGGACAAATTGCGCCAATTCCTGCCGGGCGGCAGTCTCGGCAGCAAGGGCTTCGCGATCCTCGGTCTGGCGGCAGTGGCGCTCTGGGGCTTCTCCGGCTTCTTCCGGGTCGAGCCGGATGAACTTGGCGTCGTGCTGCGCTTCGGCCAGGACGTGCGCGAGGTGCAGCCTGGATTGAATTACCACCTGCCTTATCCGGTCGAGAGCGTGCTCACGCCCAAGGCGCTGCGCGTCAACAAGATCGACATCGGCATGCGTGCGGTCGAAGAACAGCGCCGCGGCGCCACCGCGCGCGGCGTGCCGGAAGAAAGCCTGATGCTCACCGGTGACGAGAACATCGTCGACGTGGAGTTCTCGGTGCTGTGGAAGGTGAAGCCGACCGGCGTCGGCGAATATCTGTTCAACATCCAGAATCCGGAAGGCACGGTGAAGGCGGTGGCCGAAAGCGCCATGCGCGAGGTGGTCGGCCGCTCCGAGATCCAGCCGATCCTGACCGGCGCGCGCCAGACCA
>Ga0097691_1000973_pt1 | contig 22482 bp, 22 predicted proteins | sample NGESurdeep072012_8_FD_72858 | JGI IMG/M metagenome (GOLD analysis project Ga0097691, IMG submission 72858) | Arctic peat soil microbial communities from Barrow, Alaska - NGEE Surface sample 210-1 deep-072012 | ecosystem: Environmental > Terrestrial > Soil > Wetlands > Peat ... | reverse complement strand
GAAGTGGCGACGGATCTGTGCGAACGACTCCTCACTGGCGGGGCGCCGGGCCTGCACTTCTACACGTTGAACCGGTCGACGGCGACCCGGGAGATCTACCAGCGGCTCCGGTTGGCCGCCCGCTGCTCCGGGTGGGCGTGACGCGACCAGACGCACCGGTGCCGAATCTGGCTGGCTTCTTCGACCGCTGGTCGGAGCTGCACGGTGGCTACGACCCGCGCCGGTCACGCCTGGTCGGCGGTTGGCTGGCCGGCGTCTACCGACTGGGCCGCCCGCTAGCCGTCCGCGGGGTCGCGCCCGACGTCGTGACCCTCTGCGGACTGTGGGCGGCGCTGGTCGTGGTGGCGCTGGTCTTGCCCGGTGGTCGGTGGCCGCTGGCAGCGGCGGTGGTCGTAGTCGTGTCCGGATGGCTGGACAACCTGGATGGCTGCGTCGCCGTACTGACCAATCGAGCGACCCGGTGGGGAATGGTGCTGGACTCGGTCGTCGATCGACTGGCCGATGCCGCCTACCTGGTGGCGCTGTGGCGGCTGGGCGCCCCAGGCCCGGTGACCGCGGCGGCGGGTGCGGCGCTGGGCCTGCTGGAGTACACCCGGGCTCGGGCCGGGATGGCCGGCATGGTGGAGATCGGCGTCGTGACCGTGGGAGAGCGACCGACCCGGATTATTCTCACGGCCGGCTCGCTGTTCAGCGCGGGGCTGTTTCCACCGCGAGCAGCTTCGATCGCCGGCCTGGGGTCGGCTTTGACCGCCGCAGTCAGCATCCTTGGACTGGTGCAGCTGATCCGCGCCGTCCATCGCTCCCTGTCTCGCGCCCCGCCATGATGCCGACCGGCGCTGCCGGGTTGGCGGGGTGGTTGTCACCGTCAGCGTGGCTTGCTCGATGTCTTCCCGGCCGGACAAGGCAGCCGCCACGCGTCCAGGCTCAGCCGCTTGGCCATGCCGGAGAAGCCGGGCGGCAATTGAGCGCAGAATCCGGTCGAACCCGTGTACTCGACGTCGAGCACGGCCTTGCCGGCCGCGACGTACGGCGCGTAGGCCGAGCATTCGCCGTAGGCAGCGCACTGCTCGACGATGACAAAGTCAAAGGACGCGACGAGGTCGGCGGCCAGTTCCGGCGCGTTCTTCTGTGCCACCGCCATGCCCAACGCATGCACATCCGCGGCGACCCAGCGATTGAATGCAATCTGGTCACCAGGGGTCAGCGGAAAGCCGGTGTCGTTGGCGTAGCCGTCCATCACATCGGGTTCCACCGCGTCAAAGCCCTTGTCCCGGCAGGAAGTGAAGCGGGCATGCAGCACCGGCGCCAGGACGTCGAGTTGCCGGACGTCGATCCACCGTTCCTGCGGCCAGCCGTCAATGGGCTGGCCGAGCATGGATCGGGGGAACGTAGCGGCATCCGGGCGATAGCTTTCCCAGCCGCCGACCTCGACGTAGCAGACGGCGCGCTTGCCGCGCGCGTGCAGCGCTGCGACCGTGGCGGCGGAATTGTCGACGCCGTCGATGTCGAACATGGCGACGGGAAGCGACATGTCGCTGGTCCGCAGCGGCCGACTGAGCAGCCACTGCCAGGTGGTGCCCGGGGCTGGTCGCCAGCCGGAGCTGGACGCCGCCGAGACGGCGGCACCGACGGCGGTGACCGTCGTGACCGCGGCGACCGTGGCGACGAGCAGGGCTGCGATGATGATGCTGGAAGACGCGCCTGCCCGGCGAGCTGCGGCGGCGGAGTCGGCGGAGGTGGCGGGTGCAGGCATGGCACGTCCCGGGCTCGGGGTCGCTGGACAACACGAGCGCAGCGACCGGCTATCCGGTTCCTCGGTAGGTCGGGCCGGGCCGCTGCAGCGCAGCGGGGGGCAATCGCTCGAACGGACGCGTGTCAAGCGCCGCGATACCGGCCCCGGGCCGGGGTGGCGGTCGGGCTGTTGCCGCTGCTGGTTGCCTTCGGATGCGGATCGGGAGGGCAGGCCGCGGTGCCCCCGTGCCAGCGCATAGTTGTGCCGGCGTACTTCGACCCACCGGCGGCCCCAGTGGCGACCCCGTCGACCTCGTCCGTGCCGGCGGCCGGGTGGCTGCCGACGTCGTACGCACCGACGTTGTCGACCGTCGTCGCGAACCCGGCGAACGGGCCCGGCGTGACTCGCGATGCGGCCTATGCCGCCGCTGTCGCGCAGGTCCGGGCCGCCGGCATCGCCGTCTTCGGTTACATCGACACCGACTATGGCCGGCGACCCGCTGCCGACGTGCTGCGCGACGTGCGCGCCTACCTCGATTGGTACGGCGTCGAGGGGGTCTTCTTCGACCAGGCGACACACGACGTCCCCGGCCTGGGGTATTACCGGCCGCTCGTCGGCGAGGTTCGCTCGGCTCGACCCGGTCTGCGTGTCGTTCTGAACGCCGGCACGACCACCGATGCCGCCTACTACGACCTGGCCGACGCCGTCGTGACGTTCGAGGGTGGACTCGACAGCTACTTACGAGCGACGGTGGCCACGGCGCCCGCTGCCCCGCGGGACCGGGGGTGGCATCTGGTGTACGGCGTACCCGCTGGCGAGCTGGCGCGGGTGCTGTCGCTGGCGCGCAGTAATGGTGTCAGCACCGTGTACGTGACCGATGCGACATTGCCCAATCCCTGGAATCGGATGCCCCCCTATCTCGCCGAGATGGTGGCCTTGGTGGCCCGGGAGAACAGCGGCTGCCGCCCGACCGGCCACTGATCCCAGATTCGCCGCGAGCCTGGCGTCGCTGCGGCGCGAATAGGCGCTCCGCGCTGGATGGGCTGGGCCGCATTAGATTAGGGAAGAACGGGACCGTCGACTAGCCCGTGAAGGGTTGCTTTCGGTGGCGCCCGTCACATCCCGGCGCTTCGCTGGGTTGCGCTCGTGTTGGACATCCAGAGCGACGGTTGTCAGGCCGGACCGATATGCCGGGCGACGATGGCCGCCGACAGCGTGACCAGCGGCAATCCGCCGCCCGGGTGCGCCGAGCCTCCGACCAGGAACAGGCCCGGCACCGGCGAGCGGTTCGCCGGGCGCAAGAAGGCGGCCCGCGGGCCGTTGGAGGACGGGCCGTAGATGCTGCCGCCAGCCGAACCGGTGGCGCGTTCCAGGTCGGCCGGGGTGCGGATCTCACGGAACAGCAGCCGGTTGCGGACGTCGAGTCCGCGAGCGGCTAGAACGGCGAGCACCCGGTCGGCGTACGCCGCGGCCAGCCCGGGTGCGTCCCAGTCCACGCCACCGGCGGGGTCGTGCGGCGGCGCGTTGACCAGCACGAACCACCCCTCGCTGTCGGCGTCCGGGCGGACCCTCGGGTCGTCGGCCGACACCACGTAGACGGTGGGGTCTGCCACCGGTGTCGGGGAGTCGAATACCGCGGTCAGCTCGGCGTCGTAGTCGGCCGGGAACAACACTGTGTGATGGGCAAGATCCGGCGTGCGTCCGCGCAGGCCGAGCAGCAGCACGAAGCCGGACAGCGACGGCGCCGCGGCCGCGAGCCGGCGGCGGACGGTGTCGGCTCGCCGATCGGCGACCAGCCCGCCGTAGAGCTGGCGGGCGTCGACGTTCGCCACCACCACGTCCGCGGGCAGAAAGCGTCCGTCGGTCAGTCGGACGCCGTCGACCCGGCCGGTGGTGGTGGTGGTGGTGATGGTCACCACCTCGGCACCGGTCATGAGCACGGCCCCGCGATCCTGGGCTCGGGTAAGGATGGCCTCGCCGAGGCGGTACAGGCCGCCACCGACGTACCAGCCACCGAAGGCCTGCTCGACGTACGGAATGACCGCCAGGACGGCCGGCGCCCGACGTGGGTCCGAGCCGGCGTAGGTGGCGTAGCGGTCGAGGAGCTTCCGCAACCGGGGGTCGCCCAGACGGCGTTCGCCGAGCTGGCGCAGGGTCAGCCAGGGCGCGACCGTGCGGACGGCGCCCAGCCGCCAGCCCTGGCGCAGCAGCGTGCGGGGGCCGCCGATCTCCGACTCCAGAAACGGGCCCCGAGTCAGCTGGTACATCTGCTGCGCCCGGTCGATGAACCTCCGCCACTGCTGCCCGCTGCCCGGCACCAGAACGTTGTCCATGGCGGCGTAAAGCTGTTCCTGGGAGGCTGCGGCGTCCAGCCAGGTCCCGTCGGCGAACCGGTAGCGGGCGGTCGGGTCCACCGGCCACAGGTCGAGCACCCGGCCCAGCGGTGCCCCGGTGTCGGCGAACAGGTCGCGGAAGACTTGCGGCATCGTCAGCAGGGACGGTCCGGTGTCGAATCGGAAACCATCCCGCTCGAACACGCCCAGCTTGCCGCCGACGACGGCGGATCGTTCACAGATGGTCACCTGGTGGCCGGCGGTGGCTAGCCGGGCGGCGGCGGCCAGCCCGCCGACGCCGGCCCCGACGACGACGACCCGGCTCACCCTCGCGCCCCAGTCAAGCCACTGCCCGGCCCTTCCAGGTCAGTGTCCCGGCCCGGCGGCGCGCCCAGGACAGCCCGGTCAACCAGGCCAGCATGGTGATCGAGGCCGGGTGCGCGAGGGTGTCCGGTAGCAGCCGACCGCCCGTGCGCCGCGCGGCCAGCACGCGTCCGGTTACCCCGGCGGCGTACCCGAGGGCCGGAACGACGGCGGAGCGGCGCCGACGGTGACGCAGTGCCGCCAGCGCGGCCACCGGCGGTACGACGTAGAGCAACGCCAGCAACGCCAGCACGGCGGCCGCGCCGGCGGGCGAGCCGAATGCGGACCACAGCGACTTGGCGTAGCCCTCGCGCAGGTCGGCCCAACCGGCGTACATCCGACAGGTGGCGATCGCCGTGCCGTCAACCACGCCGCCGCGCCCGCCGGCCCGCTTGACCGCGCGCAGCAGCGCGACGTCGTCGAGGACCTCGGCCCGGACGGCGGTGTGCCCGCCAGCGGCCCGGTAGACCGCGGCGTCCACCGCCAGCAGCTGGCCGTTGGCGGCGGCCAACGACGCCCGGGGTGAGCGCTCGGCCCGCCGCAACGGCAGGAAGGTCAGCCAGGACCACTGCAGCAACGGCTGCACCAACCGGGGAACCGGGCCGTTGGCGAGCTGTCGGGGGTACGGGCTCAGCACATCGAGACCGGTGGTTCGCAACAGTGCCACGGTGGCCGCGATCGCCGTCGGGGCGAGCACGACGTCGGCGTCGAGGAAGACCAGGACCGTGCCGGTGGCCGCGGCAGCGAGCTGGGCGCAGGCGTGGGGTTTACCCAGCCACCCGGACGGCAGCGGCGCGCCGGTCAGCAGCCGCAGCCGAGGGTCGGCGCCGGCCTCGCGGCGGACGACCGCGGCGGTGGCGTCGGTGGAACCGTCGTCGAGGACGAGCAGCTCCAGCTCGGCGACCCGCTGCTGGGCCAGCAGGCTGCGCAGGCAGTCGGTCACCCGGTACGCCTCGTCGCGCACCGGCAGCAGCACCGACACCCGCTCGGTCCCGACCGGCGGGTCGGTCGGCGGGGTGCGGAGCTGGCGCAGGTTCGCCGCGGTGTGCGCCGTAGCCAAGACCGCGCCGACGCTGCCGAACGTGCTGAGTGTCATGCCGCTGGCCGCATCACCGCGGGCGGCGCAACGCCAGCGCGAGCGGTACCGCCACCAGCCCCATCCCGATGCCGCCGATGACCGCGACGGCCGGTCGGTGGAAGAACGCGACGTTGGCCAGCACCGAGGAGGCGTAGGTCCACAGGTAGAGCGCCATCGGTACCCGGTCGTCGGACGGGCCGGCAGGGGTTGGCACCCGGGCCAGCACCCGGGCCAGCACGGCCATCATCAGCACCGCGGTGGCCAGCCAGCCGAGGTAGTTGCCCACCGGCACGTCTGGTACGCCGGGCAGCGTCGCGCCGATGTCGAGCCACCCCCAGTGCCCGGCGGCCACCATCTGCGGGTCCAGGAACAGGTCCCAGCTGGCCAACGCGAGCCCGGCGACCAGCGGCAGCGCACCCGGCCGGCGCTGCGTCAGCTGCCGGCCGACCAGCAGGGCCGGATAGGCCATCATCGTCCAGGCCAGCGGGATAACCACCGGTACGGCAAGCAGCTGGGGACCGAGCGTGCCGGCGTACGTGTACCGGCCGAACGGCACGCCGGTGTGCGTGCCGACCGCCTCGGCGAGAAGGCCGCCGCCGGCGGTCACCGCGACCAGCGCGGCGGTGAACCGCGGCCCACGGGTCGCCAGGGCGTGCGTGACCGAGGCGGCGAAAAACAGCAGCACCGTCGCCACGGTGAGGCTGTTGCGCCCGTCGCCGGACACGAGCGGGTAGGCGATTTGGGCCAGCACTGTGGCGGCCGCCAGCACCGCCGGGACCGCCGTGGTTGGATCAACGGCGCTGGCCGCCGAGCCGGGGGTTGCCACTGGGTCGCGGGACTTGTGCGACAAGACGAGCCGCCGGCGGCTCGTTCTGTCGCACAACTCGCGCCGGCTCGCGTCCTGGCGGATCACCCCCGCAGCCCTGCGCCCAGCCGGCGGACGGCGCCGACCGCCCGCGCCGGCAGGCGCCCGACGGTGCCCACCGCCCGGGCCGGCCGGGACGGCGTCCGGTCGGCCAGCACGATGTCGGCGACGGTTCGTCCGGATGCGCCGAACACGCCGCCACCGGGATGCGTGGACGCCCCGGTGAGGTAGAGCCCCGGCACGCCGGGCACTCGGTGACGGGCGAGCTCGGGCAGCGGCCGCCAGGCGAACATCGCGTCTAGCGCCATCTCGACGTGCATCACGTTGCCGTGCAACAGGCCGAGCTCGCGCTCCAGGTCGGCTGGGGTCTGCACGTGCAGCTGCTGCACGGAGGCGGCGAAGCCGGGCGCGACCGCGTCCACCGCAGCCACCAGCCGCTCGCCAGCGCCGGCGCCGACGGCGTCCCAGGATTGCCCGCTAGCGAGGGAGTAGGGGTGCCACTGTCCCCAGACTGTGACGGTGTGCCGCCCGGGTGGGGCCAGGGTGTCGTCGAACGCCGACGGCGTCATGGCCAGCGCCACCGGAGCCTGCGGTGACCGGCCGGCGAGGAAGTCGCCGTACGCCGTGCGCAGCGCCAGTCGGGAGGGCGCGAGCAGTTGCAGCGCCCGGTAGGTTGAGCCATCGGCGGCCGCGGCGGGGTAGCGGGGCAGGTCTGACGTGGCCAGCCGGACCACCATGCCGATGCCGTTGCCGACCCGGATGGTGCGCCGAGCCCTCTCGGCCAGCCCGGCCGGCAGCGCGTCGTCGCCGACCAGCCCTAGCGTGGTCAGCACGTGGCAGCCGGCGACGACCGTGCGGGCGGCCAGGTGCTCGCCGGAGTAGGTGCCGACGCCGCTGACTCCTTGGTCGTCGGTGGTGATCCGCGCAGCGCCGTCGCCGGTGCGCAGGCTGCCGCCGTACGACGACAGTCGGTTGGCCAGCGCGGCGGTGAGCATGCCGCTGCCGCCCTTCGGTCGGGCGGGGGCGACCCGGTGCAGCAGGGCGTTCCAGCCGACCAGGTCCGCTGTCGCGGTCTCCCACAGCGGCGGCCCGGACTGCGCGCCCAGCCATGCCAGCGCGGTCTTGAGCCGCTCGTCGGTGAAGTGCGCGTTAAGCAGCGCGTCGCCGGTGCCGAGGAACTGCCGGGACAGCTCCAGGCCGCCCAGCCCGGTGGCCCGGCCGACGCCCCACAGGCTGCGGCCGAGGCTGCGCCCGGTGGGCGCGCTCCGGAAGGCGCTGAACACGCGCGCGTTGCGCTCGGCCCAGTCGGTGACGAACCGGTGGTAGGCGTCGGCGTCCCGCTGGCCGCAGACGGCGGCGATGGAGGCGCAGGTGGTGTCCAGGTCGACCGAGAAGGTGATCGCTTCCTGACCGCCCTCCGCGGTGGCGAACGGCGCGAACCCCCACGGGTCGAGCTCCTGGTACTCCAGCCCGCAGGCGGCCAGCCGCAGGTCCTCGACGATCCCGGTATGACGGATCATGATGTGGGCGCTGGAGCCCCGGTCCATCCGGTAGCCGGGGAAGCGCTCCACGGTGGAGACGGCGCCGCCGACCACCGTGTCCCGCTCGACGACCTCGACGGCCAGGCCGGCCCGGGCCAGGTAGCAGGCGGCGACCAGTGCGTTGTGGCCGGAACCGACGACCACGACGTCCCGCATATCGCCCGAGTCTAGGGAGCGAGTGGGGGGCCGGCCGGCGGGATCCGCGTGGTGGTCAGCGGGAGGGTTACCCCGAGGATCGCGAACCGGCGCGGGTCGCCGGCGAAGTCGAACTGGCGCAGCACGTCGACGAAGCCCAGCGACCGGTAGAGTCGGCGGGCCGGTGAGTCCACGTCCTCGGTGGACAGCAGTGCAGTGTCGTACGGCGCCTCGGCCAGCAGCTCGACCAGGATGGCGCGGCCGAGGCCCTGGCGCTGGCAGTCCGGCCGCACATGCAGCTCGCAGATCTCGAACGATCGGTCCAGCCAGCGCCGGGCCGTCGCGGCGGAGGCGGACCCAGGCGAGGCCGTGACCATTAGCCCGGTCAGCACCCGGTCCCACCAGAAGTCCCCGGCCCGGCCGGCCACGCCGTAGCCGAAGCCGGCCAACTCACCGGCGTTGGTGTCGGCCAGCACCGCGCGGGCACTGGGATCGCGCAGATGCCCGGGCACCTGTGCCCGCTTGATCGCCGCGGCCTCCGGCGGCAGCTTCATCGCCGCCACGTAGAGGGCCAGCGCCTCCTCCAGCCGGGCTAGCAGCTTGGCCGTCGGAACCCGGCCGACGGTAGCCAGCGGGTGCGTCGGCGCGCTCATGCCAGCGGGTCGCGGCCGGCCACGGTGCCGCGGGTGCCGAGCACCTCGAAGCGGGCGAACAACTCCTCGGCGTACCAGCCCACTTCACCGGTCCGCCGGATGGCCTCGAGGTGGGCGGGTCCGGAGGCGTAGCGGGTGAGCGCGGCGTTGTCCCGCCACAGGCTGAACGTGCCCTGCAGGCCGATCGGGGACTCCCCGATACCCATGGCGAAGCGGAGCCCGGGCGCGGTGGCCAGCTCGGCGGACACCGGCGGTACGGCGCGCCAGAACGTCACCGCTCGGCGCGGCCGCAGCCGGGCTCGCGTCAGCGCCGCCACCGGTGCGCCCGGGCGGCGGTTCGCGCTCGAGCCGCCGGGGGGGTGGCCGAACGGCTGCCGGCCGGCCCACCGTCCGCGGGAGCGCAGCGGTCGCAGATCGATCCGCCAGGTCTCGGTGGCGATCCGCGACCACGCCGCCGCGATGGCCGAGTGCTCGAAGGCGTCGGCGGCAGTTGTGGTGTCCCAGGCGCCGAGTACCGCCCAGCGTCGCGGGTTGGCGTCGCGCAGCGAGAACCGCTGCGCAGTACCAGTGCCAAGCAGCTTGGCGAATCGCAGGTCGGCGGTGTGCCGCAATGGCGCCCGGTCGAGCGCCATCCGGGCCACCGCTGCCGGGACCTGGCGTCCGGGTACCCCCCAGACGTGCAGGGTCACCAGCGCCGGCGGCGCGGTCGTCGGCTCCGTCCCGGTCGCGGTGCTCACCCAGCCGAGCCTACGGTCGGTCCTGGTCGGTCTGCCCTGGCGCCGGCTGGCCGGCCACGTCGGCCGGGGTGCCGCCGGTGATGGCGAGCAGCTCGTCGTACGTCGTCGGGAAGACGGCTTCGGGAACACCGGCGGCCGCCCAGATCTCGTCGTAGGTCGCCAAGGCGTTGTCGACGAGGGTGGGCAGGGCGGTGCGATGGCCGATCGGCGGCACGCCGCCAACCGCGTACCCGGTCGCCGTTCGGACCAGCGCCGGGTTAGCGAGCTCGACGGACACCGCATCGAGCAGCGTGGCCAGTCGGCGCAGGTCGGCTTGGTGCGCCCCGCTGGTCAGCACGAGCACCGGCGTCGGCTCAGCGTCAGACGTCGCCTGGACGGCGAACACCAAACTGTTGGCGACGGCGCCCACCGGGCAGCCGAGCGCCTCGGCCGCCAGCGCCGCCGTGCGGGCGGCGACCGGCAACTCGCGCACCCGGCCGCGCGCACCGGCAGCGGCCAGCACGGCGGCGACGCGCTCGGCGGATCGATGCACCCAGTCACCGTATGTCGCCCCCGCTCAGTCGCCCGACCGCGGGGCGGGGACGGCGGGTGCACCAGCCGGAGCCCGGTCGCGAAGCTGGAAATACCGGCTGCTCACTGGGGAGCCGTCCAGGTACGGCTGGGCTGAGTCCAGGTAGCTGGCTACCCCGGGATCGGCCCGGAAGCGCTCGTTCGCCGCCGCCGCGGCCGCCCGCTCGGACGCGGTGGCACTCGGCGGTGCGGAACCGGCGACTGGTGCGTAAGTGCCTCCCACATCATGGTTGCCGATCACGTCCCAGGTCTGGCGATTGAAGGTGTAGACGGTGCGCCCTCGCTCGACCTTCGGTGGCCCGGATGGCGGTCGCAGCGTCGGCCGGTCTACGTCCAGATGAGTGACGATGTCGCTGCGGTTCTCCAGCGACAGCACCCGGGTCGCCGCACCCGGTGCGACCGGCTTCGTGCTGATCGGCGACCCGGCGGTCAGCACGTGGGTGACCCGGCAGCGCGTCCCATTGAACCGGCCGTCGCCGGCCAGGTTCATCGCGACGATTCCGCCCTGGCTGTGGCCGACCAGCATGACCGCGGCGCCGACCGGCACCCCGGCAGCATCCAGCGCCTCGTGCACCGCTCCGCTGTACGCCGTGTCGCGCCGCTCCGCGGCCAGGGCCGCGCCATAGAGGTCTTGCGGATAGGGCTTCGAGGGGGAGCCTTCGACGCCGGGGAGCAGCACGACGTACCCCGGCTGCGGTCCCGAGATCGTCACGATGCCGACGCAGCCTGGGTGGGCGTACAGCTCGTCGACCCGGCGCAGGTAGTCCCCGACGGTGGCAGCCGGCACGTCACCGGCCGCAGGCGGCGATGGCTGCGTCGGCGCGGCCGAGCCTGGCCCCTCGGGGAGGACGGCGGCCACCTCGCGCACCACGGTTGCGAGCACGATGCCGTGCGCGGTTGCGACTGCGTCGGCCAGCGGCGGCGGCAGGTGGTCCTGATGGATCAGCCGCCAGCGGTCGACCCGCCGCAGACCGTCCTCGGCGTACGGCGCGACCGCGGCGACCGTCACGTCCGCCAGTCGAGCGGCGGCGGACACCGCCTCGCCGGGCACGGCTTTCAGGGCGTCAGCGGCGGCGTACTCGACGACGGCGGCGGCCAGAGTGGTCGCATCGACGCCGAGCAGGGCGGCCGATGCTAGCAGTCCGTGCGGTCCGGCCACGGCCACCTCGATCTCGGCCACCGTGCGGACCACGCCGATCGGATCCAGCGGCGTGGCTGCGAGCAGGGCCGGCTCAACCGCGGCCTGCTGGGCCTGGCCGGCGAGCCGGAACAACTCCGTTGCTGCCCCGGTGAGTTGGTGACCGAGCCGGGTGAGCTCGTCCAGTTGGACTACGAGCTCTTCGCCGGTCACGGCAGCATCCCGTGCCCGCGCAGGAAGGCGGCCGCCGCGTGCCACGCCGGACTGCTTCGCTCGGGCAGCCGGTCTGGTCGCCATGGCCAAGCCGTCCAGGGAAGGGGGCTGCCGGTGGCGGCCGCCGTCCGAGCGGCCGCCAGGAAGGCATCGTGCACCCGTGCCTCCAGGGAGTGCAGTACCGCCAGCTCCCGGCGGGTCGACTCGCCAACTCGGCGGACATCGGCTGCCGCTGCGTGCAGGTCAGCTGCCTCTGCGCGGAGCCGGGCGCTTTGGTCGGTCACCGCCCGCCGAAACCGGTCGGCCCCGCGCCCCGTCCATGTGGTGGCGCGCACAGCCCGGTCCAGGTCATCGCCGATCGCGGCGACGCCGTTGGCGACCAGATCGAGGCAGTGGGCGACGTCGTCGATGGCGGCGGGGTCAGCAGCCACCGTTGCTCCTCCCTGTCTCCGTCTGGTTGTTCGGTCGGTGGCCGAAACGGTAGGCAGATCGCCGGTCAGCAGCGCCGGTCGGCGGGTTCCTGTGGACGATGGGAGCTCGCTGCGGGCTCGGCTGTGGACCACGCCGACCTGCGGCCGGCAACGTCCTGGCTGCTCGACCTGCTGGGTCATTCGCTGCGGCACCTGGTCGACCTCGCGGCCGCTCCGCGGGAGAGCACCAACACCACTACCGGCTTCGGACGTCGGTCTTCATCGCTGACGCGCTTTCAGTTTCAGCTGCACGCGCGAGTGAATACTCCTTGATCGCGTGGTTGTCCGCAGCGTCGGCTGGTCCGCCATGGCGGGTTGGGCTCGCGCAACTGGTTCCCTATCGGGGCTGGCTTGTCAAGGGGTCGGCGGCGGGGCGCTGGTACGGCCCGGCCCCCCACGCGTCAAGGGCGCTTCGCGTCCCTGCGGGACCGGCGCAGCGCCGGCCCTTGACCCGCGGGTCCCTGCCGGTCCTGGGCAGGGGAAACTGCGGGCAGGGCGGTGCCCGGCCCGCTGATCGCGCCCCGCCGCCTCGGCCGGGTGAGTGGTTAACCAGCGGCGGCTACCGGGGTGGGCTTGACCGGGTCCGGGATCGCCCAGCTAGGCCTGCTCGCCGTCGTTCCGGCCTACCCGGTCGAGCCCGTCGCCGAGCCTCCGCCGCCTGATTCGATTCCAGGCAACCGTCGCGCCGGCCTCTCCGCGGCGGTTACAATCAGGGCCATGAGGGCCGCCGTGCGGACGACGTACGGGCCGCCCGAGGTCGTGCACATCACCGACGTGCCGGCCCCGGAGGTGGGTCCCGGCCACGTGCGGGTCGCGGTGCACGCGACGACCGTGAACCGCACCGACTGCGGCTTCCGCGCGGCGAAGCCGTTCTTCATCCGCGCGCTCACCGGACTCGTCCGGCCGCGGGCGACGATTCTCGGCAACGAGTTCGCGGGGATCGTCGAGTCCGTCGGCCCGGGGGTGACGCGGTTCTCCGCCGGAGACTGGGTGTTCGGCTACAGCCCGCGGTTCGGCGCGCATGCCGAGCTCCTGTCGATCTCGGCGGACGGGCCGGTCGCGGCAGTCCCCGGCGGTTTGCCCTTCGAGGACGTCGCCCCGGGCACCGAGGGTGCGCACTACGCGCTGTCCATCATCAGGAAGGCCGGCATCAGCGGCGGCCAGGACGTGCTCGTCAACGGCGCGACGGGCGCGATCGGCAGCGCCGCCGTCCAGCTGCTCGCGGACCTCGGCGCGCGGGTGACCGCCGTGTGCGGGGCGGCGCACGTCGAGCTCGTGCGCGGGCTGGGGGCCGACCGGGTCATCGACCGCGACGCCGTGGACTTCACGAAGGACGACCACCAGTACGACGTCGTCTTCGACGCGGTCGGGAAGAGCTCGATCGGACGGTGCCGCCCGCTGCTGAAGCCGCGCGGCCTGTACCTGACGACCGACCTCGGACCGTGGTCCCAGAACGCCGTCCTGCCGGTGGTGACGCGGCTGGCCCGTCGTCGGCGGGTCATGCTCCCGACGCCGATCGAGAACCAGGAGATCGTCGAGTACCTGCGCGAACGCATCGCGTCCGGGCGGTTCCGCCCTGTGGTCGACCGGCGCTACCCGTTCGAGCAGATCGTCGAGGCCTACCGGTATGTCGAGACCGGGCAGAAGGTCGGCAACGTCGTCATCACTGTGGTGCCGCGGGGTTAGCGCCCTCACCTCGCACTAGCGCCGGCCGCGTTCCCGAGTGTCAGTTCTGCAATCCGCTTATCCCCATGAGCGCGAACAGCGGCATGCTCAGCGGGCCCGCCCGATCCCCTCCATCCGACAGCAGATCGCGTGGCCGAACGCGAACCAACGAGCGGGCGGGCCAGAGCACCCGACCGTGCGGCAGACGACGCGCCCGATCACGCGGCGCGGCGGTGACGGCATCTCGGTGGATCCCGACGCAGCGACCACTCGCCACGAGCGAGGAGTCGATGCAGCGACGTGCATGACTACGCGCACTATCTGGCCCAGGTCTGACGCTCCGCACGATCACTCTCGTCCAAGATCGGAGGGCAAGGAAGGGCCATTACCGCCCACTGCACCAGCCGCGACGAGCACCAGCTGCGCGAGTCCCACGTGCGGCCGGACCGAACGTGACGCGGCGGGTCGTCGCGACCGAGAAACTGGCGGGGGTGCAGTCTCGACGCCAGTGGGGTGACCGGGCAACGCGACGCGGCCCGCGCCCCGGTCGCCGTGTGCGGGCCGCTCGGTCGCATCCCGCCAGCACGAACGCATCTGTGCCGGCTGTGCTCCATCTGGGCGCCGTAAGAGCCGAACAGGCTCCCCTATGCCGGGGCCCACCGGACGGCACGGTCATCCGCGGATCCTGGCAATCAGCGCGGGAGAGGAAGGCCGGGCCGCCAACACTGGTGACGGTCGATCTTTGTTGGCCCGGCGCTCCCGAACGTGTCGCCAGCCGCAGAACTGGGATGATCTCCAAACCGGGAAGCGGGTGATCGCCTCGTCATAGCCCTGTTGTGGTTACTCGATCGACTGGCTGCAGTTGACCTGCGACGCCGACAACGTAACCTCGCGCCGAGTCATCGCGGCAACGGTGGTCTGCCGCAAGACCAGCGCGGCGCCAAGCTCCGCTGCTGGCTACCTAGCGCGTAGACCCTTGCGGTCGGCGGCCGCGATGCGTATCGCAGCCGGATCCCTGACCGGGCAGGGCCGAGATGCGCGTGCGGGTGAGCGCGCATGCCCCGGAAGCGCCATCTGCAGTGTCGTTCAGCCCATGGTCTTGGCGCCGTCCAGGGACTCGCGGATGATGTCGGCGTGCCCGGCGTGCTGGGCCGTCTCGGCGATGATGTGCAGGAACACCCGGCGCGCCGACCGCCGTGCGCCGGGCTCGAACCAGGGCGCTGGCGGCAGCGGGTGTGAGACGTCGAGGTCGGGCAGGGAAGACACGAGCGCATCTGTGCGGCGGGCGACGGCGGCGTACCGGTCGAGCACCTCGGCGACCGTCTCACCGGGCTGCAGCTGGAACTGCCCGGCCCACTCGACCTCGCTATCGAAAGCGGCGGCCATCGCCGCCGGGCCGCCCTCGATGAAGTCGACCCACTCCGACTCGGTCGCGGCGACGTGCTTGACCAGCCCGCCCAGGCACAGCTCGCTGACGGTGGTCCGCCGCCCGGCCTGCTCGTCGGTTCCGCCGCCCGGCCTGCTCGTCGGTTCCGCCGCCCGGCCTGCTCGTCGGTCAGTCCGCGCAGCGTCTGGCGCAGGAAGTTCCGGTGCGCGGTCAGCGTAGCCAGCAGGTCCGCGCGCTCGCCGGTCGGAGCGCTGCCGGTGGGGACGCCAGTGGTCGTGTCGGGGTGCCTCATGGGGTTTGCCTCTCGTCGTGGCTGCTTTGGGGACGACGCTAGAAACCGCAGGCGCCACTTCCTAACCGCAATGCGAGCAGACTTTGGTTCATGGCGAACACGAGCTCGCGAACGCGCCATGAGTGGCGGCACCCTGGACGCTCGTGACGCGTCGGAGCGTGACGCCGAGGCTTGCGCGGCGATCTACGCCGTGTACGTCACCGACACTGCGATCACGTTCGAGAGCGACCCACCGTTGCCGGCGGAGATGGCCGAGCGCATCCGCTACCGCCGCACGCACGCACGGGTCGTGCTCGAGCGAGGGCAGCGATTGGCTGTCCGCGCGGACCAGCGTCTCGCTGCGGTCTCCGACCCGTCCGAACTGGTAAGGGGTACATGTCTGAGTAGTTCGGGCAGCCGGAAGGGCCGATGACAGCGGGGCAGGAGCGGGAACTACGCCGGCTGGCCGGCGCCGGCGGCGACGAAATCCCGGCGGGGATAAAGGCGGCGGAAGCCGCTCAGCGCATCCAGGAACTGTCCAGCCAGCGTACCGGCCAGGCCGAATGGCTAGCCGGCTAGCGACCCAGGGTCGCTAGCCGGCTCGGCCCCAGGGTGAGCCTAGGCTCGGTCGCGGCGACGGTGACGCCACCGAGGACGTTGTGAGATCGTCGGGGGATGGACGAGCGTCCCGTCTACCGGCGGCCTGATTGGTTCACTTCCCACGTTTTCAATCCCGCCGTCGCGGTACTCACCCGAGCGGGTGTGAGCGTGCTCGGATCGCGGGTGCTGCGGGTGCGTGGCCGGACCTCCGGCATCTGGCGGGAGACACCGGTGAACCTGTTGACGATGGACGGACTGCACTTCTTGGTGGCGCCGCGCGGGGAGACCCAGTGGGTGCGGAACCTGCGCGCCAGCGGCGGAGGTGAACTGCGCGTCGGACGTCGTACCACGCCGTTCACCGCCGAAGAGATCGCGGACGGCGACAAGGCCGTCGTCCTGCGCGCCTATCTGAAGCGGTGGCGTTGGGAGGTCGGCATGTTCTTCGGTGGTGTGAGACCGAAGTCAACCGACGCCGAACTGCAGGCCGAGGGCCGGCACCACCCGGTTTTTCGGGTTGCCCTGAGTTGAGAGGCTGATCGCCGCTGACGTCGGCGCCGACACACGGTCTGCGACCACAGTCAAGAGGGCAGCCGACTTGGGCGGCGGTGAGCGCGGGGCCGCAGGGGGCGACGCCGGCGTAGCGGCCGGCGCCGGCGGCGGTGACGGCTATCGCGTCGAGTAGGCCTTTGACGAGCACCGGGCGGGCGCCGCCGACCAGGGCGTGGCGGGCGGGGTGGGCACCGAGACCGTGGCACCTGTTGACCGCCACCCAGGGCGAGGACGACGGCGTCGTGGTGAGCCGGTAGTGGGCGTTCGCCGGAGGGCCGGGTCGGTTCGTCCTTGCCCGCGGTCGTGTGCGACGCCAGGGTGAGGATGTCCCGGTAGTAGGCGACGGCCCTTCCGCCTGTCCTGACCGACACGGAAGGGCCGTCTTGGTGCATGGGAGTGCACCGGTGATGACGGTAGGCGTGGACCGCTCGGCGGTCGAGACGGCGCTGTGTGGCGGCGGCCTGGGTTGCCCGGTGGCGGGCTGTGGGGGCCGCCTGGCGCCGTGGGGGTGGGCCCGGGCCCGAGGTGTCCGTGGCGAGGGCGACCAGGTTCGGCTGCGGCCGCGCCGATCGGTGTGTGTGGGCTGCCGGCGTACCCAGGTGCTGCTGCCGGCGAGCGTGCTGCTGCGCCGAGCGGACGCGGTGACGGTGATCGGGGCGGCGCTGCTGGCCAAGGCCGGCGGGTGGGGCCACCGGCGGGTCGCGGCCCGGCTGGGACGGCCGGCCTCGACGGTGCGGGGCTGGCTGCGCCGGATCACGGCGGTGGCCGATCGGGTGCTTGCGGTGCTGGCGGCGGTCGCGGCCGAGTTGGGCGCCGAGTTCGTGCCGCCGGCGCCGACGACCGAGCCGGTCGCGGCGGTGGTGGAGCTGGTCGGGGCGTTGGCCCGGGCGGCGGCCCGGCAGTTGGGCGGTTCGTGCTCGCCGTGGCGGCTGGCCGCGGTGGTCTCCGGCGGCCGGCTGCTCGGCCCCAATGGTCCTGATCTGCTGCCCGGGTGGGGCCCGGGCAGCAACACGAGCTGGCTCTGGGCGGGCGGGCTGTGAGCCGCTGAGGTAGGCCTGGTCGGCTCGCACCGGGCGGGCCGGGAGGCGAAAGGACAGTTGCGTGAGCGCACCCGACGATCAGGAGGCGACCCGCCGGGTCCGGGCCCGGGAGGTGGGGCTGTTCCGTTACGGCCTGATCTCCGAGGCAATAGACCCGGCGTTGAGCACCAAGCAGCGCGGCTGGCTGGTCCGCGCGGTCGCGGCCCGCACCCATCCGGGGCCGTTCGGGACGCCGGTGCAGGTCAGCCGGGCCAGCCTGGACCGCTGGATCCGCGGCTACCGCACGGGCGGGTTCGCCGCGGCGGTGCCGGCGCCGCGCCGGCTCGCCCCGCACACCCCGGCCGAGGTGCTGGAGCTGGCGGTGGCGTTGAAGCGCGATTGCGACGTGAGGTCGCATGCGGCAAGTAAGTCCGTCGATTGGAGGTCGACCGATGTCGATGACGTGACTTCGGGTCTGTGTCTGTGACCTGTCCCCACCGTGGCGTGCGTGGCCGGTAACGGCCGGGTGCGAAGCCCGCGGGAAAGCCCAAGGGTCCCTGCTCCGTCCAGGGGCCACAGGTGAGGGGAAGGCTGGTATGGGGTGACTAAACGGAAACCCTCGCTGATGCCTCGTGATCAATACTGACCGGGTCGGGTGGTAATGCCGGACAGACAGGGACTGTGCCGACGAGAAGCGGCAGACGACGGTCGCCGATCCCGAGCGGCCGTGTGGACACCGTCGTCCCCGGGGTACAGAGGGCACCCTTCCCCAGCCGGGTCTTACGCATGCGGAACATGGAAACCCCGACAGGGTCCGGAACGCTGAATTGGCGTGCCGGTCAGCCGACCGTAAGGAAGGCCCAATTCCCTGGCGGGTAACGGATGCCCAAGAAGCGAATGCCGGTGGGTCGAAAGGCCACAGGAAACCAGCACCGCAGGCCCGCTGCTCCAGGCGGGGGTGGTGGATAACTGGCCGGATACCGCACCAGGCGACATCGAGTTCTGTTGTCGGGGTGTGGCTGCGAAAGCAGGCTGACGTGTGGCAGGTGAGCCTTTGATGAATCTTCAGCCACGATCCACCGGAACCGAGGGACAAGTTAGACGCGATGACGGCTCATGCTTTCGCTGTGGCGATGGCGGGTCTCGGAGTGAACGGACCCGAGGACGCGAAACCAAAATGGGAGGCCATCAGGTGGCGTTCCCATGAGGACAACGTACGGCGGCTACGGCAGCGGATCTTCAAGGCGACGCAGGACGGGGACCTGGCCACGGCCAGGAACCTGCAGAAGTTGATGTTGCGATCCTGGTCGAACACGCTGGTTAGTGTTCGGCAGGTCACGCAACGCAATGCCGGCCGCTCGACGGCGGGGATCGACGGGGAAGTCGCACTGACCTCCCCGACCAGGATGATGCTGGCGGTACAGGTGCACTCCCAGCGGGACTCCTGGCGGCCCCTGCCGGTCCGGCGGGTGTACATACCGAAGGCAGGTAACCGTGCGAAGCTGAGGCCGCTCGGTATTCCCGTGATCGCGGACAGATGCCATCAAGGCAGGGTCCGTAACGCGCTGGAGGCCGAATGGGAAGCTCGGTTCGAACCCAAGTCGTACGGGTTTCGACCGGGCCGCAGCTGCCAGGACGCCATCCAGTCGATCTACGTGACCTGTCGAGGCCCTCGGGCCAAGCGGGTGTGGGCGCTGGACGCGGACCTGGCCACGGCATTCGACAGAATCGACCATTCCCGGTTGTTAGAGGCGCTCGGGTCGTTCCCCGCCAAGGACATGATCCGGGATTGGCTGAAAGCCGGGGTGGTCGAGGCGGGTAAAGGGTTCGCGCCTACCGAGGAGGGAACTCCGCAAGGTGGTGTGATTTCACCGTTACTTCTGAATGTCGCGCTGCACGGGCTGGAGGAAGCGGCAGGGGTCCGCTACAGGATCGCCGGGGAAACTGCCGGAGATCTAAAACGGGACTCGCCCGTGGTGATCCGGTATGCCGATGACCTGGTCGCGTTGTGTCACAGTCAAGAACAGGCACTAAACGTCCAGGCGCGGCTGGCTGAGTGGTTGGCGCCCAGGGGTCTGACCTTCAATCAGGATAAGACGCGAGTCGTGTCTCTGGAGGAGGGATTCGATTTCTTGGGGTTCAATGTCCGCCGCTACCACGGGAAACTGTTGATCAAACCCAGTGAGGCCGCCGTCAAGCGGATTCGTAGTAGGTTGTCCGTCGAGATGCGCAGCCTGCGCGGCTCGAACGCCAAAGCAGTCCTCGCCAGGATGATCCCGATCGTGCGGGGATGGACGGCCTACTACCAGGGGGTGGTGTCCAAGAAGATCTTCACTTCCTTGGACCACCACATGTGGAAGCTCACCTACAAGTGGGCGAAGTACAGCCACTCGAATAAGCCCAAGTACTGGATCAGCAACAGGTACTTCGGGCGGTTCAACCCCGACAGGGCGGACCGGTGGGTCTTCGGTGACCGCGTCAGCGGCGCCCACCTGCCCAAGTTCGCCTGGACGAAGATCGTTCGCCATGTCATGGTGTCAGGCCGGTCGTCTCCGGACGATCCGGCCCTGGCCCAGTACTGGGCCGATCGGCGACGCAAGGTCAAACTGCCGTTGGACAACTCCACCCTGCGCCTGATGAAGACGCAGGACGGTCAGTGCCCACTGTGCGGGGACTACCTGCTGCACGCCGATCGGGAGCCCGCCAGCCCGCGTGAGTGGGAACAGTGGCTCACCGGCACCCGTACGGCAATCACCAGGCACAACCTGGTGACCACCCATGGGCGCCCGGGCAACTCGGACGATGTTCGTGTCCGCCTCGTGCACTCCTCCTGCAAGCCGCGCGACAGCGGAGCGGTCAGGAGGAACGGCACTTCCGCAGATCTGCATCTCCCTTTGGGGCTTGCTTGAGCCGTGTGCAGCGACGAGTTGCACGCACGGTTCTTAGGGGGCGGCGGCGCAGCAATGCGCCGTCGCTACCCGGCGGCGCCGGGGCGGACCGCCGCGCAGGTCGCCGTGGTGTTGGCCGCGCACGCCGGCTGGGCACCGTCGCCGCGCACGCTGCAGCGGCACTTCGCCGCCTGCGGGCTGACCCGGTGGCGCCCGGACGGCGCGCCGCCCGCGACCTTCGGCCGGTTCGAGGCCGAGCGGCCCAACGTCCGCTGGGTCGGCGACGCGCTGCACGGCCCCCTGGTCGCCGGCCGCAAGGCGATCCTGATCGCCTTCCTCGACGATCATGCCCGGGCGGTGGTCGCGGCTCGGTGGGGGCACGCCGAGACGGCGGTGGCCCTGCGGGAGACGCTCCGGGTCGCCCTGGCCGCCCGTGGTCGGCCCGCGCAGCTCTACGTCGACAACGGGTCGATGTTCATCGACGCGGCACTGCGGCGGGCCTGCGCGGTGCTCGGCATCACGTTGACCCACTCCCAACCGGGCCGGCCCGCCGGCCGGGGCAAGATCGAAGGTGTTCTTCCGGACCGTCCGCGACCAGTTCCTCGTCGAGATCGCCGCCGGTCCCGACGGCGCCGGCAGCGCGGTGGGCACCCTGGCCGAACTGAACAGCCTGTTCACCGCCTGGGTCGAGCAGGTCTACCACCAGCGGGTCCACACCGAGACCGGCATGACGCCGCTGGCCCGGTTCCTGGCCGCCGGGCCGCCCGTCCCCACCCCGGCCGGCCTGCTCACCGAGGCGTTCCGATGGGGGGAATGGCGCACCGTCACCTCGACCGCGACGGTCAGCCTGCACGGCAACCTCTACCAGGTCGACGCGGCGCTGGCCGGGACCCGGGTGGAGCTGGTGTTCGACCCGTTCGACCTCACCGACATCGACGTGCGCCACCACGGCCGGCCGGCCGGCCGGGCCGCGCCGTTCCAGATCCACCGCCACGTCCACCCCAAGGCCCGCACCGCGGCCGCACCGCCGGCGACCCCGACCGGCATCGACTACCTGCGGCTGGTCGAAGACCGCCACACCAGCGCGCTGGGCCAGCGGCTGCACTACGCGCACCTGACCGACCCGGCGCACCTGACCGACCCGGCCCACCTGACCGACCCGGCGCAGCCGGCCGAGCCGGCCCTGCCCCCGCCGGACGACGATGGGCTGGCCTACCAGGCCGACCTGCTCACCCTGGCCGACGAGCCGGACCTGCCCACCACCCCCGGGCCCGACCCGGCGCTGGCCGCCGAACTCGCCGCGCCGACCGGTGCCGAGACCACCGAGCCCGAGGAGATCCGGTGAGCCTGGACAAGCTGTGCTCCTACTTCGGGTTCGACGGCACCGGAATTCCGCCGCGACCTCGCGCCGGCGATGCTGCACCGCCACGGCGGGCACGCCGAAGCCGTCGCCCGGATCCGCTGGTGCATCAGCGAAACCGCGCTCGGGGTCATCACCGGTGAGGTCGGCGCCGGCAAGACCGTCGCGCTGCGGGCCGCATTGGCCGGGCTCGACGCCTCCCGGCACACCGTCATCTACCTACCCAACCCGGCCGTCGGCGCCCGCGGCCTCTACGCCGCCCTGGTCAGCGGCCTCGGCGGGATCCCCCGCTTCCACACCGCGGCCCTGATCGCCCAAACCATGGACCACCTCGCCGCCGAGAAACACGAACGCGGCCGTGCCGTCATCGTCGCAGTCGACGAGGCGCATCTGCTCACCGCCGACCAGCTCGAAGAGCTCCGGCTGCTCACCAACAGCGAGATGGACAGCGTCGCCCCGTTCACCGGGCTGCTGCTCGGCCAGCCCACCCTGCGTCGGCGGATCAAACTCGGCGCCTTCGCCGCCCTCGACCAGCGGATCGCGCTGCGCTACGCCCTGCCCGGCATGACCGAACCCGAGACCCGGGACTACCTCACCCACCACCTCAAACTCGCCGGTCGAGCCGACCAGATGTTCTCCGACGACGCCGCCGCGCTGATCCACCAGACCAGCCGCGGCCTGCCCCGCGTGGTCAACAACATCGCCCTGCAAGCCCTCGTCGCCACCTACGCCGCGAACAAGACCATCGTCGACGAGTCCGCCGCCCGCGCCGCCGTCGCCGAAGTCACCGCCGACTAGCACGCGATCATGACGCCACCCTGAACATCAGCACGCCAGCCCGACCACGAAGGCCCCGCCCGAACCCCCCGGGCGGGGCCTTCTCCATCACCTCACAGCCGCAGCCAGCGTGACGCC
>Ga0097691_1000972_pt1 | contig 22484 bp, 32 predicted proteins | sample NGESurdeep072012_8_FD_72858 | JGI IMG/M metagenome (GOLD analysis project Ga0097691, IMG submission 72858) | Arctic peat soil microbial communities from Barrow, Alaska - NGEE Surface sample 210-1 deep-072012 | ecosystem: Environmental > Terrestrial > Soil > Wetlands > Peat ... | reverse complement strand
TGCGGTCGGCCATCGCCGGCCCGGTGGCGGTGGGAGGGGGCCAGATCGCGCCCCAGCTGGTGGTGCGCCTGCTCAACGAGGTGGGCGACAACGCCGATCAGCTTCCCGTCTTGCAGCACGCCCTGATGCGCACCTGGGACTACTGGCAGCGCCATCGCGGCGACGGCGAGCCGATCGATATCGCGCACTACGAGGCCATCGGGACCATGGAGCACGCGCTCTCCCTGCATGCCGAGGAAGCCTATGCGGAAGCCGGGGGGGAGGCTGCGCGACGGATCGTGGAACAATCGTTCAAAGAACTGACGGACACGTTCACGGACCCGCGCGGCGTGCGGCGCCCGACCTCGGTTCGAGAGCTCGCCGTTGTGTGCGAGGCGCCCGAGACGGACGTGGTCCTGGTCCTCGAACTGTTCCGCCGGCCGGGCAGATCGTTCCTCATGCCGCCGGCAGGCGTCCCCCTGGAATTGGGATCCATCATGGACCTCTCCCACGAGAGCCTGATGCGCCGGTGGGACCGCCTGGCGGCATGGACGGACCAGGAGCGACAGACACAGGGACCGGTGTCCACTCGACCTCGTGGGGAACGGCAATGCTCATGTTTACCCCGTTCGGTGTGGGCGTGAGGGTCGTGTCGACCGCCTGGACCATCGGTTGCCAGGTGATCGGTGTGGCTGAGCTCCCGTCGATCGGGGTACCCAGAATGATCGGCGTCGCAGGAAGTTGCTCGACCCCGTTCTGGCTTCTCTGGACACCGAGAAATGTCGGGATGGCGATAGCGAGCAATACGAGGAACAGGGTCACGAAACCGATGATGATCCCGGCCAGCGCCAGGCCGCCGCCCTTCTGCCTGCCTCCCGAGCGGGCGATCTGCCCTCGGGCCACGAAACCGAAGATGATCGCCAGGATGGATCCGAGACCAAGCAACCATACGATCGAGAGGACGAGGCTGGCGATAGCCAACCCGTTCGTCGTTGGCGCAGGCTGCCATCCTGGATAGGCACCGGGCATGGGCCCATATCCGGGGGCCGGGAAGTGCGCCGGGGGTCCTGGCGGCCCGTAGCCGGGTGGCCGGCCGCCCGGACCACCGGGGCCGATCGGGGTGAACAGTGGAAGACCGGCGGGGGACGCACCGTGCGGCTCCGGGAAGCGTGGCCACTGGACGGTCTGGGTCGACGTGGAAATGGCGACGGCAGTGTCCGCCCGTGAGGGGTGCAGCTCGGGTGCGTACCAGTTCCCGTCGGAGGCCAACCACCATCCGGGCGCCGGTGAGTGATCAGTCACCTCGCACCGACTCTGCGATCTCACGTGACGTCATGAAGTCCTATCGGCCTCGTCGCTGGCGGAGTTGAGCTTCCCGTAGCGCACGGATCCCGGAGCTTCGGTGCTCCTGGAGCCAGCCGGATGCCGGAGCTTAGGATCGTCTCCGGGCCAACCGCCCGGTGGGTCGACCTCGAACAGCATCGAGGCAGTCAATGTCCCATGGGGTGCCCGAAGACCTCCTGAGTTCTTGGCTTCGAGCCGATACCTCTCTGTCCACGACTCACTGCGACCTGGGTTCACCTCAGGTGTGGCCATCAAGCACACACAGGCGTGCGGGCTGACAAACTAACGACTCATGATGTCCGCGTCGGTTGACTGGGCGACGATCTCGTCGCTGGCCACGGCGGCAGGCACCTTGGTTCTGGGTATCGCCACGTTCGCCGCAGTGAGATCTTCGAACCGGTCGGCGCGTATCGCCGAGGCGGCGCTCCAGGAGCAGCGGCGACCCCTGCTGGCCCCCTCCCGGCTCGAAGATCCGAAGCAGAAAATCATGTTCCTCGAGGGAAAGTGGGTGAGCGCCTCCGGTGGCCATGGCGTCGTAGAGCACATCGACGGCATCGTGTATTTCGCGGTCAGCCTCAGGAACGTAGGAAGCGGAATTGCCGTGTGCCAGGGATGGACAGCCAAGCCGTTGGTGCAACTGTCACCCGGGGTTCTCACCCACACCCCACTCGAAGACGTCAAAGCTCAGTTTCTCTCCCATACTTCGCCTGACGACATTCATCTTCAGTCGCGGGATCTGTACGTCCCGGCCGGCGACATCGGTATGTGGCAAGGGGCTCTTCGCAACCCGGACGACCCGGATCGAGCCGACATCATCAACGCCATCGAGAACGGTCGATCGATCATGGTGGATCTGCTCTATTCCGATCAGATCGGCCTCCAGCGGACGATCTCACGCTTCAATCTGGTCCCTGCCGGTGACTCGTGGATTGCCAGCCTCACTCGACACTGGTATCTCGATTGGGAGGGACCTCGTCCAGAGGACCTGGCGTCGACCGCGGCCGAGGTCATACTTCGGGATCAGGAAGCCGCCGTCCGCCGTCGTACATCCGCGGAGGGCACTGACAGCGATGCGGATGCCGGAGGCTCCGCCGAAGGTGAGGGCGGTCACACCGATGCGCAGTGAGCAGCTACCACTCTCTTGAAGTATCGGACAGGTGTTCGTGAGGTCATTCGTCGCCTACCCGAGACGCACGACGTCCGGATCAAGCGCAGGCAATGACCGTGAAGCTAACTTCCACGGTCAGCCGACTGGGAGCTCGGCATCGAAGCGCCGGCGCCACATACATCTATACGGGGATTGCAAAAACGCAACGCGGGTCATGGCTGCCACCACCTGTGCTTGGGTCCGGAACTCTTGGTTTCGGAGCGATCCCTCGGTCTGGGCTTTCGGTGAACGATCAGCCATACGAGTATCGGCAGGCTCAGGAGGACGAGCAGACCCACGGCGCCGATCACCGGTTCAGGATCCGTTCGTGACGTTGAGGCGATCTCACACCGAGAAGCTACCGGAGGTCCCCGACCCGACGGGCCCGCGGACGGGGAATCATTCCGAAGACGTCGGATCAATGCCCCCAGTCCAACCGAAGAGCGATCCTCATCAATTGCCGTCTGCGGGATTTGATTGTTCCGTGGTCCTACAGAAGCTGAGGCCGTGGACCTACGACCGCTCCATCGATTGCACGTCGAAGTAGATCGGCAACAGATACTTCACGTAATAGGCGTGCACCGTGAGCCCTGGGTACACAAGGTCCTCGTACTCCTTGATCTGGACCCGGTCATCCTTGTCGCGGTAGCGCTTGCAGGCCTCGAGCAGGTCGTCAACCTCTGCACGCGTATCCTGAAGCAGCCCAAGGTGATCGAACCCCGGGGAACTCATTGGCTTGTCACTTTCGGCTAGCAGGATGAACTGGTCAGGGTCGGGCAACAGAATGTGACAGTGCTGGCCGACAACCTCGGCGTCGGTAGCTCCCCAGCCGAAGACCGAACCGTAGAAGGCGTCGATCTCCTCGCGGAATTGTGCGGTCAGTGTGTCCCGGGCGAACGTGAGTTCCATGTGATTGAACCGCATGCCGAAACGGTACTTCAGGCGAAGTACAACTTCTTCAGAGCGCTCACTCTAAGGATCCTCCGGCGTATCGCTGCCTGGCAGGTGACGGTGCTCAGTTTGGGATGACCGGGGCACATCATGGGAGTCGATCCATTCTTCGATCACGGGGATACCGCGCAGTAGGGCGGTCAACCGATCACTGAGCAGCTCCGATCATCATGTCGACCGCCCAACCGATGGAGGCTGAAAACGAACCTGACACTTCCGCGGTGGTGTGCCCAACTCCAGGGACTCGGCGCATGAGAGGGCTGCCGCCGAACGGCGCGCCGGAAATACCCGGGACCAAGCCGACGCCTCCCGTAGAGTGAGGCGATGCCGGCCCGTCGGACCCACCGTCCCGGGTTCGGCTCGTCCTCCTGGCGTGTCCTGATCGGACGGCCCCTCCGGGCCCGCGAGACCTCGACACAGCGGATCAGTCCCCTAGAGGGACTGTCTGCCCTGTCACTCGACGCCCTCACATCGGTGGCGTACGGGCCCGAGGCCATCATCGTGGTCCTTGCGGTGGCCGGTACGGGGGCGCTCCATCTCGTCCTCCCGATCACGATCGCCATCGTGGTCCTACTCGCCATCCTGGTGTTCTCCTACCGCCAGGTGATCACGGCCTATCCCATGGGCGGCGGCGCCTACGCCGTCTCCCGGGCGAACCTCGGGACAGCCGTAAGCCTGGTCGCGGCTGCCTCCCTGATCGTCGACTACACCCTGACCGTCGCGGTGTCGATCGCGGCCGGTGTCGGAGCATTCACTTCGGCGTTCCCGTCACTGTCCTCGGCCACTGTTCCCCTGTGCCTGGGGATCCTGGCGGTCGTGACGATCCTCAACCTCCGGGGACTGGGCGAGACGGCGCGGGCGTTTCTGCTCCCCACCCTGGTATTCATCGTGGGCCTCCTGGCCATCATCGTCATAGGGCTGATCCACCCGATCGGGCCCTCGAGCCCAACGATTGGGACGTCCCTGGTCCCGACCCACGACCTCCATGCGGTGACCGTTCTATTGATTCTGAAGGCATTTTCCGCAGGGTGCAGCGCCCTCACCGGAGTAGAGGCCATCGCCAACGGTGTCCCGCTCTTCAAGGAACCACGGGAGATTCGGGCCAGGCGGACCGAGCTTCTGCTCGGCCTGATTCTTGGTCTCATGCTTCTCGGGCTCGCCATACTGGCCAAGCGCTGGGACATCGGACCACGGTCGGGTCAGACTGTGCTCAGCCAGATCATGGCGGAGGCCGTGGGGCGGCACTGGGCGTACTACATCATCACGCTCACGATCACCCTGGTGCTGGCCCTGGCGGCCAACACTTCCTTCGGTGGCCTTCCCGTATTGGCCAGTCTCGTGGCCCGCGACAACTACCTGCCCCACCTGTTCTCGCAGCGAGGCGACCGTCAGGTGTTCGCCAATGGGATCTGGGTCCTCGCCGGGCTGTCGGGTCTGCTCCTGGTGGCCGTGGGGGGCAATACCAACGCGATGATCCCGCTCTTTGCAATCGGCGTGTTCATCGGATTCACGCTTGCTCAGACCGGGATGGTCGTGCACTGGTACAGGTTGCGCCCGCCCGGCTGGCGCCGGCGTGCCATCGTGAACGGAACCGGCGCTCTTGTCACAGCGACCGCCACGTTGGTCTTCCTGGTGTCGAAGTTCCTGGAAGGGGCCTGGGTCGTGGTCCTCGCTATCCCTGCCTTCATCTTCCTATTTACCCGCATCCACCGCTACTACGACCAGCTAGGCGTCGACCTTGCCATCGATCAGGTGCCGGTCAAGCCTGAGGCCAGCCGCACGCTGGTCGTGGTTCCCATCACCAGCGTGTCCAAACTCAGCCTGCACGCCATCTCGGAGGCGTTGTCACTGGGCGACGAGGTCGTCGCCGTTTCGGTCGTCCTCGAGCAAGGTGAGGAGAGCGACGACCACGAGCGGAACCTGGTCCGACAGTGGTCGGAATGGGACCCCGGAGTGCCGCTCACCGTCCTCCGTTCAGAGTATTCGTCCATCGTCGAGCCGATCTGCGGATTCATCGACGAGTTGCGTGATCGGACGACCGACCAGATCGTCGTGCTCATCCCAGTGGTGATCCCGGAGAAACTGCGGTACCGGTTCCTCCACAACCAGATCGATCTGGCCCTGTCGGCTTCGCTCCGATCGCGGACGGACATCGTGGTTGCCCGGGTCAGTATGCCGCTGGCCGTGCTCGAGGCGGAGTCGTCAGGCGGTCAGGACCCTTCGACGGACTGAGTCGAGCCCGCTTGACCGACGCGTTCCACGTTTCGGTGCGGCACCAAGACACGCATGTGCTGGACCGTTTCGTTCCGATGGTGTTCGCTGCCGGACTCGAACCAACTGCCGGCGGCTTGTGCTTCCGAAGGATCTGAGCGCCGTGCCAAGCTGAGTCGTCCGCGGATGGTGTGAGGTGCGACGCGCCGGCTGACATCCGTGGAAGATCGGCCGACGGGCGTGCCTTCTCGTTGGCACTGTCAAGCACATCCGGTGCCTTGTAAACCTTTAAGGGTCACAATGCATTCATGACCGGATCAGTGGTTCACGCAAAGGTCTCCCATCGGGGCCAGACCAGCCTTCCCGCCAAGCTCAGGCACCGCAGGGGAATCCAGGAAGGAGGTGAGGTCGCCTTCATCGACCCTGCGGAGGCAGCACTCATCGTTCCGGGTGGGATGGGTGACGCCAGGGCTGAGCTCAAACGCATCCTCCACGTGCGTTACGACACAGGTCTTGCCGCCATCGACGATCCTGAACTCTCCGATCAGAAGTGGACGCAGTAGTCGACGATAGGTTGCTGGTCGAAGAGCTGCTGATCGGCTTCGACGCGCGAGGAGCGCAGCTGCAGACCACGGCGTACTGGTGCTTCCGCGCCTGCCGTGCAGCCGTTGCTGGAGCGGGTGGCCATCTCGCCGGTCCATTCCTCGATGTGCCTGAGATCGAACAGCAACGGGCAATCGCCGCGATGCTCCAGTTGCCGGGCTCGATCGGTCTCCCCGATCCGCGGGACACCGTTGCGGCGATGGTGGAAGTGGCGAGACGCCATCCAGCGTTGCACCTCCTCAATCTGGAAGCGGTGGCAGTTGCTCACATCCTCGATGCCGTGGTGTGGCTGTCCCCAGAGCGTGCCAAAGGGGTCCTACCGGGCGTACTCGACACCGAACACATCGTGTGGGAAACGATCAGACCGAGCTGAACCGTGAACTGCACCTTCGGATCAGCGGAAGGTGACTCCTGGGTGGGCGCTATCGGACGTGAACCGAAGGTCGGCTGGTTGTGATCCAAAACGGGCTGGGCGCTGTGCCGGCCTGGAGTTTCGCAGCTCGGAATCGAGGGCAAGCGCTACAACCATCTGCTCACGACTCGTCAACTCTGACCCGGACTAAATGCACTGATCGTCTCAACTCGGCGTCGTCTTGAGTTGCGGGGTCGAGTGTTTGGGGATCTCCTGCTTGGTGGGTACCCGAAATGGCGTGAGCGGCGTGCTCGTGCTCACCTCGAGGAGATCGTCGCTCGTGCAGGTGCCGTCCGAGATCGCGCCACCGGTGCTGCCGTCCGCGGCCAGCGGGCCCACCGGTGGCGCCGTGGTGCTGTCGGAGGTGTGCGGCAGCTTGGGCGCCTTGGTCACCGGCGCACCTAGTACGGGCAGGGTGGCTGTGAGGTCGCCCACCGAGGAGCGCCGCCAAGAGGAGATGTTGGGCGCGGTCACCTTGAATACCCGTTCGAGAAACTGGAGCTGCGAGGTGTGGTCGAACACGTCGTGGCAGACCCAGCCCCCGGCCGAAAAGGGCGAGACGACCAGCAGGGGCACCCGCGCCCCGAGTCCGATAGGGCCGCGCACTCCGCCGGCGGAGGAAGGGAGCGGCGACATCGTCAGGTACTCGCCGGAGGTGCCGGTGGGCGGCACCGGCGGCGGAACGTGGTCGAAGAACCCGTCGTTCTCGTCGTACATGATGAACAGGACGGTTGAAGCCCACACCTCGGGATTGGACAGCAGCGTGTCGAGGACCTGCTGCACGTACCACTCGCCGAGGGCGGGGGGTGCCGGGGGGTGCTCGTCGTACTCATTGGGGGAGACGATCCAGGAGACCTGGGGCAACGTGCCGGCGGCGACGTCGGCTGCGAAGTCGTTCGTCCCCTGGGTGGTCAGCGCGCCGATGACGTTCGGGCCCGTGTACTTGAAGGCGGCGTCGTAGAGAGCCGAGTTCGGGTCCTGGTACTGCTCGAAGTAGAGGAGCATGTTCTTCGAGACGAAGATCGGGGAACCCGGCTCGTAGAGCGACCCGGACGGGTTGTAGGTCTTCCAGGTGATACCGGCGTCGGTCAGCACCTCGGGCATAGTCGTCCATGAGCAGGTCCCTTGGAAGTCGGGGAGCGAGTCGTTGGTCACCAGGATCGGTCCACCGGCCATGCCGGCCGGGTCGATCATGCCGGTCATCTGCATGAGCCGGTTGGGGTGGGTGGGCCCGAGGACCGAGCAGTGGTAGTTGTCGCAGATGGTGAATTTCTCGGCCAATGCGTAGTAGAAGGGCAGATCCTGCTGGGTGTAGTAGCCCATGGTGTTGATGCCGAGCACCCCCTCATAGGCGGCTGAAGTGTGGGTAGAGACGAAAGCATCCATGGTCCCCTTGTCCCACGACAGGTGCTCGGCCACCCAGCTGTGGTCGAGGTCGTAGGTGCACTCGGACTGCTGGTTCTCGGTAGTCATGTGGAAGGGAAGCAGGGTGGATTGGGTTCCGCCGGGCCAGTCCTGGGTGAAGGCCGACCGGTTATTGGTGTCGGCGAATCCGGCCACCCCGCCCAGCGTCCCGAAGTAGTGGTCGAAGGACCGGTTCTCCTGCATAAGGAAGATCACGTGCTTGACCGCGCTCAGGTCGGCCCCGGCAGCTGGTACCGAGGCGGCCTTCTTCACAGTCGCCGTTCCGGTGGTCCGGACGCACCCGGCCGCAGCCAGCCCGAGAGCAGTGGCCGCGGCGACGCCTCCGGCCAGTACCTGCCTGCGGCTATAGGCCTCATCCATCGCTGTGCCACCTCGGGTTCCGGGTCAGGTCGACCGGTGCGTTCCGGTTCTGATACTGCCATGCGCAGGTCGTCGGCGAATGATTTGTCCGTCAACTCGGCATGGCCGATTGGTGGACTGTCCTGGGCAACGTTCACGAAGCTGCCATCAGTGTCGCTGGCGCGCCGGATCGACGGCACGCGGACCAGGGCCGCTCCTGTCGGAAGAACCGCAGCGAGACTCCCGTGGAGGCGGGCTGCACGCCCGACGATGTCGTCTCGGAGACGGTGACATCGAGCTGGTCAGCCATGGCCGCGTGACACGGTGCAGATTCGACGGCGAAGGCAATCAACTGACTTGATCCTGAGCCAATGAACTCGCGCCGATCCTTGCGTCCTGAAGAGCCCCCCTGTTCCGCCATGCGCCTCTGTTTCTGCTCGCGGCCCTCTCAGCGCGTCGCCTTCCTCCAGTCTCGGCTGACGGGCCTCTCTCTCATTCCTCAGCTCGTGGGGAGAGAGGGAGAAGAGCAGCGAACAGCCCCAGAACCGCCCCGCGCCGCCACCGGAAACGACAGAAGGGCCGGGCGGAAGAGCGGAACCCGCGTGTGATCCGGCCCCAAAACCGCCGCGCAACGCACCGCCGGGCCGCGCCGGAGACGGGCCAGGGCCAGGCGGAGGGGCGAAGGCCTATGCGATCCGGTCTCATTGCCGCCGCACAACCGCGCCGGAGAGGCGGATGGTGGCGATGAGGAAGGAGAGCCTTCGCAACTCGGGGCACTTGCTCGGGCCATCCTTCCCGGCCCCTCCGCCGCTTCATTCCCGGCACCGCGCGGTTGAATTATCGAGTGTCCCCGATCGGCACTTACACGACTGGGGCACCCCCCGGCCGCAATGGTGCGAGCGTTATGGGACACGTATCCAGTCGCAGATCGCCGAATATGGCGAAGTCCTAGGTCTTCGTCGGCCGAGCTTGAGGATCGTTCTGGAGCGACGCGGACCCGGCGTACCCGGACAGCCGTGGCGTTTTGCTCGAGTCCGGACCTCGGTCACCGGTCAATTCCAGCGAGTGATTCGACCGGCTGGGTGCTCTGGGGGCGTGAGGTGGACCTTTACGCACGGGTCAAGCAACCGTCGGTAGCTGTCGATACTCATCAGAGTCATGGGAATCACCGGCCAGCCTCCACGCGATAACGAAAGAGCGCATGCCGAAGAGGAGTCGATCTCCGGATCGGTATTTGACGGGCAGGGGCGCGGCCAGACAACAGACATCGGTTGGCATCCAGGGGTGCGTCTTATCCTGGTTTTGGTCGTTGTGCTCCCGATCCTCGCTACCGGTGTCTTCACCGAATCCGGAGTGGTATCGGGCTGGTCGTTTCGCCAACATGCGCAGGTAGTGGCCAACGACGCCATTCAATTGCAAACCGTCGCGTCCGCCAGGGCGCAAATGAACCCTTTGTCGGTACCGCTCTTGACGCTGTCCTACGCCGCCCAGCTCGGCATCAGTGAACCTGTCCTCGACACCCTCCTCAAGCCGGCGGTCACCTTTAGCGTTCAGCTGGCGCAGGAAACGGCGCGGATCGCTGGATTCCCGACATTCTCATCGACACCGACCCTTAGGGCAGACGTGGCGCAGCTGCAGGCCCTGATCCCGAAGGTGATTACCAACACCGTCTCATACACCGCCGCCCATGCCTTCATGATCAAGATGTCGGCCGACATCGACGACATCTGGTACCGGGACTACAACCGCCTGCTGGCCGACATCTCGACGTGGCAGGCGCCGGGATCCTTCGCAGTACACGCCGCGGCGCTCCGCCAAGCCTACCAAGCTTTCCTCACCGGTGGCCACGAGGTCGATGGGGCCATCTATGTGCTCGAAGGGACCGGCCCGGCCGGTGCCAAGCAGGAAATAATCCAGGCTGCCGGTGAGTTCGACACTGCCACCTCGGAGTTTGCCGGTCACTTGAGTCCCATAGCGCAGGCGGCCTGGAACCGCATCCAGCAGAACCCCGCGGACCAGCACTTCGCGGGGACGATTCAGCAAGGGCTGACCGTCGCCCTCGACGGCTCGCCGCCGCCGTTTTTCGGCAACCTGGCCTTCGCCGGCAGCTCCATGGCCCCGGGGCTTCATTATCTGGCCGACCTCAATACGCTGGTGACCGCAGCGTCGCAGGACCTTCACAACACGGCGCTGGCACTGGCATCGAGCGCCACTCACCGGTTCATAGGCGAGATTGTCTTCCTGGTCATACTGATCTCCGTCAGTGTCGGCGGGGTCATCATCGCCGGTCGTGTGCTCACACGTCCGCTCAAGCGGCTGGCCACCACCGCGTTGCAGGTCCACAGCGGTGATTTCGAGGTGTCGCCGCTGCCCGAGACCGGCCCCAGGGAGGTGGTGACCACGACGGCGGCGTTCAACGATATGAGCTCCACCTTGAAGGCGGTGGAAACAACGGCCGTCGCCCTCGCCGACGAAGACCTCTCACACCTCGAGCAACTCAGCCCACTGCCCGGTCGGACGGGCCGCGCCCTGCAAGCCTCGGTCGACACGCTATCTCTGCGGATTCGCGAACGCGAGCTGCAACGTCAGCTGTTGCACGAGGCAGCCACGCACGACCAGCTGACCGGCCTGTTGAATCGCGCCGCGGTGCTCGATCAGCTCGCCAATGACGTGAGTCGGCGCAGGGAGGCGGGCGAAACGGTGGCGGTGTTGTTCATCGACATCGACGGCCTAAAGCCGCTCAATGACACCTATGGGCACGGCATAGGCGACACGGCCATTTTGAACACCGGCCTGGCGCTGGCGGAAGCCACCGGCGAGTGCGACGTGGTCGGCCGTCTTGGAGGCGACGAATTCCTCGTCGTGCTGTGTCCCAAACACAGCCGCGATGGGGACACAGCGGCAGAGAATATTCGCCACAGCGTGTCCCGGCAATCGATACGTGTGGATGACCATGTCGTTCCTCTCGTGGCGAGCGTCGGTGTTGCCCTGACGCAGTGCGATTCGGGGACCGATCCGATGAAGTTGGTACGCCAGGCCGACGAGGCCATGTACGAAGCGAAGAGGGCGGCTCGCGCCGTTCGCGATCGAGCGGCCGCCTCCTTTGGCTAAGAGCACCGAACCTCGGAATCGCAGCTCGTGCGGGCACATTGCATCCTCACCAGCGCCCACTACGTTCTTCTTCACATTGTGGGACTGGCACTGGGACTTGCAGTCCTGGTGGCGCTCTTCCTCGATACTGGCCAGTCCCTCCGTCAGGCAGCCGTGATCGACCACTGGATCCGGCTGGTGACAGTGATTCCCAGCGTCTGACCTGGGATCGAATCTGCGGCCTGAAGGTGTTCCAGTCCTCGGCACGCTTGCACGTCGCCCCTGCCCCACATCGCCGGTTGGGTGGGACGCGAAGAGGTCTAGATGCAGCACGTGGATCCCGATCGCCTTCTGGCAATCTGTCGATGACCTCAAGGAGAGATTGGCGGTAGCCGATCAGTAGCTATGGCGGCCAATTCAATCGAGGGTGCAACAGCGCATCTCGTGTTCCGATCCCGAGCGGTGCGCGGAGCCGGAATCATCGACTTCGTCGTAGGCCTTATCGTCGTTCTCGCAGGCAGTGGTCTCGCCATTCAGGGAGGTAACCGAAATGCTCTCCCTCTCGGGTTAGCAATATTCCTAGTCGGACTCATTGTTCTCCTCTCTGGGCTGAGCCGCATGACTGCCCGGATGGAGATCAGCAAAACCAATCTCACATGGACCTGGTCCTTCTCCAAGCAGACCTTGGCCCTCGAGGATCTTGACGATGCTGCACTGGTCGTAAAGGGTGCGCCGGCATCTGGTGCCGCATGGGCAGGATTCCTCGGCGGTGGATTCGTAGGAGTTCTGGCCTGGTGGCTGTTCGATGTCTGCTGGGCATTCTTCAACAGCGAGCTGAGTCTCGGCTCCGACGAGCTCATTGCCGTCAAGCACTATGGCGGGCCAGTGCCGATCAAACCCATCGGCGCATGGTCGACTCGGCCGTCTCATTCGGAGGCGGCCCAGGCCCTGGACTATTTGAAGACCGCCATCGCCTCGTCTCCCCGCCGGCAGCCAGCGGTCCCTCAGATTCTCCGAACTGATGCGTGGGAGCAATCGGGAGACCAGTGAAGTTTGTCGGGCTGGTCAGTCGGACATCGAAACCCTCGGCTGGGCGGACGCGGGCTAACGGTCAACTCGCACGCTCATTGCTGATGTAGCCGGATTGGCTCCTCCGCCGGCCGGCCAGCGAGCAACGTCATGGTGGGCGAAACCTTGAGCTGCTTACCGTCCCTGATCACCGGATATGCGCTCGCGGCGACATGAGGGGAAGTCTCCGCGGCCGGTCGTCGAGCACCGGATGGGGATCACGAGTACCTTGGCCGAAGGGGTGTGGCGTCGGAATCTCTTCACACGATTCACACCGAAGATCAACCCTCCAAGCGCTGACCATCAAGGAGACGACATGCCAACCATCATCGGGCACCACGACATCTCAAAGGGCAAGGACCAATGGCTGAACTCGCCGAAGCGTGAAGAACTCTTCGGTAAGCTCGGAGTGACCAACATTCGGACATTCGTGAATCCCGATGACCCGACAAAAGTGGCTCTACTCATGGACGTTCCGGACATGGATGCATTTGCGTCCACCATGCAGTCAGAGGCTGCCGCCCAGGCAATGGAGCACGACGGCGTTCTGCCGGAAACGCTAGTTATCCTCGTCGAGGAGTAGTCGAGTTCGCGATCCGATCGCCTGGTGATTGGAGTCGATTCCCGGGGGCCATGGGAAGGATCTGATCGTAGCAACGGGGTGTCCCAGAACACCGGGAGCGGGTCGATTATCAACCGTGGCAGACCGGCACATTCGGGCGTGTGGATGATGATCGGTACACTTTTGGCATGGCGAGGCGATCCGTGCGGCTGGTCTCCCTGCTTACCGTCGGAGCACTAGCTGTGCTTGTTGCAGGGTGCGGCACAACAACGTCGGCGCCCTCTCCCGCTGGCAACAAGAACACCTGCCGAGACTTTGCTCTCTACGATTCTTGGGTCCAGACCGCCAACATTGAGTTAACACCCAAATCAACCTGGCTCCATCATCAGGATGAGTTGGCGAGCAAACTCAAACTGGACGGACCTACTGCCCGCAGCCATGCGCTGTCGTCCGAGACGAGCCGGGCCGTGGCAGCTATCGGGACCCCCCGAGACGGTCAAGGACTCGCGAATCAGATGAACGCCTCAGAGATGACCTGTCTGGATTTCGGATATCCAACATTCGGTCCCTCCTCCTGATGTGCTCCTGACCACCGGGTGCGTGCGACACCGAGGTCCGTAGAATCCATCGGTGACCAAGTTCCGACGCGCTACCGTCTCTGTCGGCAATGAGCATGACGGCGAGGTCCCCGAGGTTGTCATTGACTTCTACGTCGGGATGATCCTCATCACTGAGGGCTTCTGGCTGTACTGCAAGAGTCACGCATCAGTGCGGGACCCGTACGTATTCAACGGCCCATTCGAGTCCGGTCGCATCGAGCGTGACGAGCTTCCAGCGTTCATCGAGGCCACTCGCACCTGGTCTCGCCAGTATGAGGGCGACGGACTGGTCCACGGCGTGTACTCGGGCACTCCTAAGCGGCCGCAGGGTGAAGCTGAGGTCACCTACTTGGAGCTACAGCAGGGATGAAGGCAATCGAGGATGCCGCCTCTCAGGCCCTTGCGGATCGAACGTTCCTGTACGTGGACACCTGACGCCTGACACTGCCCCTAAACACCGGGATGGGGTCGCACTCCGGCACGAGTAGGGCACCCTAGCCGGGCGGAACGGCTGCCTTATGCTTGCCGCGTGGTCGTTCGTGCCGACGAAGTGAAGCTGGCGCACCACGGCCGACTCCGAGTTCCGCGATTGGTCACCGCTGCCACGCTGGTAGTGACCTCCCTTGTGCTCGCATGGCTTGGCCGTGATCTTCTCAGTCCGGGCGGATCCCTGATCATTCCCACCCTGATCGTGTTCGGAATCGGCTGCGCGATCGGAATCACCTACTGGATCGTCACCGGAAGCCGGGCTGCAGCAGTCGCCTTCGGCGCCATTACGGTGGCGGCGTCGGTATGGACCTTCGCGGTCGCCCTTCCGGTCACCGTCGTGTTGGATTCCGGCGCCGATGCGCAAGCCGATGCTGCATTTGCGCGGCTGGCGGCGTCCCCACGGAGCCAATATGGGATCCCCGTCCATCCATGCTCGGAGAAGTTGGCGGGGAGCGTGGGACCGCTCGATGCTCCGTACCGCGTTTGCGCGATCTCAACACCAGAGGGCCACTTCGTGCTTTTCACCGCTCGTGGTCAGCCCACTCGCGGCCTCAGCTTCACCGACCGTGGTGCATCCACCTTTCCCGACGAATGCTCACGTCACCTCGTTGGCGAATGGTGGATGTTCATCGGGATCGCTGGCGGAACCGACGACTGTCCTATCGGCTACGAGTTCCACGGCGGGGGATGACCATCAGCCGGGGTGCCCCCTACCGCCGGTTTGCGGCGCGGCCCAAGTCGCCCGACGGCCGGCATGCTTGCTGTCCGCGAGCACACCGGATGTGCCGTTCTGCGCTGCGACCAGGGTGGCGACGACCGTCGTTCTGTCGCGTTGTTCGGCATCCGAGCGGTCGCGCTCGGCGACACCCACAGCATCGGCTGCCGAGCGCTGTTCCGTGTGCTCTGCGACCGGGACACACGGCCTACGTGCTCGCGATCAGCGCTGCACCCGTGTAACAACACATTCGGGATAGGACCGAACGCCCGCCGGGTGTCCCTTGCTACGCCCGACGCCGCTGGCGGCCCGCGCCTTCAGCTGAGACAGTGTTGGACATGCTGGCTGCGTTCTCCATCACCCCGTTAGGCACCGGAGAGTCTGTCGGCGACCTGGTCGCCGAGACAGTCCGCATCGTACGCGCAAGTGGCCTTCCGAACGAGACGAACGCCATGTTCACCAACGTCGAGGGCGAGTGGGACGAGATCATGGCCGTCATCAGGGCGTGCGTGGACGCAATGGCTCAAGCCGCGCCCCGCGTTTCGGTGGTGGTGAAGCTGGACCACCGCCCAGGCGAACCGAGCGGCCGTATCCACCGAAAAGTAGAGTCGATCGAACAGAAGCTGCTGGGAGAAGACTGAGTAGGCGCGAAGTGGCGCGTGGACCGCTCGCAACGCCCTGAAGCGAGAGCCGTGGGCCACGTGCTCGCCCAGCAACTCGTCCAAGCAGGCAAGCAGGTGCTCGACGTGTGGGCGATCCTCGCCGCCGGGTAGGTATGACGTTTCTGATGCACAGACCACGATCCAATCGGGCACCGACTTCACGGGAACGCGAAAGCGCCCGTCCCACGTGCTGACGGGGATCGGGCGCTCTACTTCACTTGTACTCCGAGAACGGGTGGATTTGGGAAATGGCACCCAGTGGGGCTTCCTTGTCCCGTGCCGTTGCAACGCTCCCACTTCGAGTTGCTTGCCTTGGATCTACCTGGGCCTACCGGGATCTCTCCCGTACAATCCTCTGCTATCCGCTCTCAGGATGGTCCTCCATGTCTGCTACCCATAAGCGCCTCCTTCCGAGATCCTCCTGGATCCCTCATCATCAGTATGCGCTTGAAACGTCTGAATAGACAGGGTCGAACTACCTGTTCCACCTCGATGCCGAGCAACGTCCAGGTCGCTTCCTTCACAGCCTCTCTCGTCATGGCGGGGTCAGGTTCCCACATCCATCGCCTCGTCCAAGGAGCCAGCACGAGAGTGCCCCCGATCGGGTGCGGGACGGTTATCTCGTGATCCAGCCCGGCACCCGGCACACCGTTGGACCCGAAAGTCTCCATCAGACCCAGACCGGTTCAGATTCCCGAACCAACGGGCCCCGGTGCTGACCAGATCGTGAGTTGTGTGAGGGATGTTCTTGGTTCGAGTGCAATTCGAGGACAGTCCGTGGGGTCGACAGGACGATCCTCGTGCGATGCTGGCGCAATGGCTACCGCTCCCGACTACGGCGACTTCGCCCTGAAACGCTTCCTGGGATTGAACATCGACCAAGTTGCCTCGGGTCGCGCCCGTGCCCAGATCACCATTGCAGACGAGCACCTGAATCCCAATGGAGTTGTCCACGGTGCCGTCTACTTCGCCATGGTCGACACCGCCATGGGCGCGGCAACGATGTCGTTGCTCGCCGACGGACGGTTCTGTACGTCAGTCGAAGTCCAGCTGCGATTTATCCGGCCGGCCGCCAACGGACTCCTGATCGCCGAAGTCTCCGTCGTCAAGATGGGACGAAGTGTCGTGCACCTTGAGGCGCGAATTCACGACGGTGACGAGCGACTCATCGCTACAGGTGGCGGGACCTTCGCCATTCTCGAGTCATGATCACGGATATGGGTTCGCTCGTGCGGTGACACCTAAACAACGCGCGATTGCTTGACCGCTTCGAGGGCCACTGTGGGTGCCAAGCTTTCGGTGACCGATCTGTGTGCTCGAGGGGCCGATAGCGGGTGGAGGTACTCGCGAAAAGTGCAGCGGCAGTAATGGCACATGGGCAGTGCATCCAAGTGCGGTCAGCCCGTTGAGGCAGTGCCGGAGTGATCCAGCCGTATGTCGTTGTCCATCGCGAGCAGATAGGGCGCGACGAGGGTGCCGTAATCTGCCTTTTGCGCTGCGGTCAGGTCCTTCCAGCCAGTAACCGAACCACGACACCGTGGTGCACCACACAGGCACACAGCCGGGAAGTAGTCGATGGTGAAATTGCGCGTTGCGTAGTCGAAGGTCATTTCTTCCCCAGCGTGAATCTGCTGGCGGGCGACGACATCGAAGGCTTGCTCATCATTGAGGCGCACACCGCAGTTGGGGTCGCATGAGTGGTTGACTTTCGGGCCCAGCCCGCCGTGGCGCGCCCAACGATCTGGACCTACCTGTGTGGCGTGGGAGTCGTTCTCTTTCAGCGACCCAACCAGGAAGCCGACCATGACGGTCTCGCCAGCAGCGAACGAGCGTGTGGTCAGAACTCCGTCCCCTGTGCCGTCAGCGGTGCAACGCAACGTGACACCCTCCTCGTCGGAGATCTGGGTGAGACGTGGTCCGCCTTCCGTGAAGTGCAGCGATTGGCCACCAAGCGATTCACTTGCACCAAGCGGCAAAGACCGAGACGGTTGGGCGTGGAGCAATGGGCACCTCTTCCGATTGGTGCCCTCGGAGGAAGGTCTGATTCTGAATGCGCTGCTCCCCCGAGGACTGGCTCATCGTAGATCACCCTGCCAACTGCTGCCCCCGGCGGACCGGGGCGCCCCACTACGCCGGCTCGCTGCGTGCCTCATGCCGCCGAACTCGGAGAGTGCTTGCGGACTGCGAGCACGCCCGAAGTGCCGTTCTGCGCTGCGGCCATGGTGACCACGGCCGTCGTTCTGGCGCGGCATTCGGTGTTCGGTCGGGGACGCGGGATCGCCGATTCGGCACACGCTGATCTCCGTCGTCTCTACCGGCCTCTGGAGTCATTGGCCGCTGCTCTATACGTTGGAAATGCCCATCGGTGGCCTCACTGGTCGGGTAGTCCCGGGGCATTGCTGCCCCGGGACCCCCTCAGAACCCGGCGTGCGACTTTCACCGCACCGGGCTCAAGCAGTCCCGTGAAGATGCGTTGCCGCAGACGCCGTACGTCGGCCTCAATCCGCTGCCAGTCAATCGACAGCCAGTCGAGATCGTCGTCCTCAGGTCCGTTCACCACGGCGGTGCCGTGGCGTCCAACGTGCCCATCGGTTCTGGTGTCTTCAGTCATCGTCTACCTCACAGGCCCACCTGACCAGTGTCAGCACCCTTTCGGGTCGGGCATACGCCCGTATCCGGCCAGTTATGCGAGACGACCAACAGAGGGGTTGGTCATGTGTCCCGGTTTCCTGCTGCCTTTCGGCTGCCGGCATTCGCTTCTCTGGTCATCCTTTCCCCGCTGGGGAGTTGGACCTTCCTTGCGGTCGGCTTACCGGACAACGCCCGGACCCCATCGGGATTCCACGTTTCGCACGCACGAGTTGCGACCGGGGAGGGTGCCCTCTCTACCCCGAGGACAGCGGTGCTCACATGGCCGATCGCGAGTCTCCGGCCGCCACCTGCCGCATCCCAGCGGCAATGTCCCTACACCCCGGCCGAACATCCATCATCCGGGGCTCAACTTGACGAGGCATCACTGAGGGTTCACTGCATTCACCCGTCCGGTCTTCCCCTGGCCTGTGGTCCCCGGATGGAACGGGCACCCTTGGGCTTTCTCCCGAAGCTCCGCACCCCGCCGTTACCAGCGACGCACGTCCGGGTGGGGACAGGCCTTGAGCACTGGCCTGGGACTACGCAGTCGACGTCATCGGTCGACCCTCCTTTCTACGAGTCCACTCGTATCGTGCGACCTCGTGTCGCACCTCGCGAAAGTTGCATGCGCCCGCAACGGCACGTTGGGGGCACGCCTGACACGGTTCGAGTCGTGCGATCATGGGCAATTCGACCAGACGCCTGGCGTCCAGGGGCGCGAGGCTTGGGTGCATGAGGCACCTGAAGGACGAGGTGACGGGCTCCGGTCTGCGCGGCGCCGGACGGTGCGGCTATGAGATCACCTCCATTCGTCACATCTGCGGTCTGACCTGACGGTTCGAGACAGCTTCGTGGCGCGAACACCCTGGCTAGTGATGTCCGCCCGACGCCAACAGATAGAGATCGAGAAGGGCAAACCCGGTCGTGGCGAAGATCATGGAATGGACGATCCACCTCTTCAGATGTGAGTCGGCCTTATTGGCGGGTCGCCCGCCATTGGCCCCACGGGTCGGAGCACGCACACGAGCCTGGCTCACCACGCGCACCGAAGGGCCGCGTGGTCCGGCGACAGGACTGTAGACGGTCATCACGCCTCACCGCCGCCCCAGCAAGGCTGTTTCGACCTTCGGGTCACGCGATCGGGTCAGGTCATCCACGGATTCCATGTCGTGGGGTTCATTTCGGGCGGTGACCGCCTGATCCAGCAGACGCAGTATTTCTCGGCCAAGGACAAGCAGTACCAGGGCGAACGCCATGATCCACGAGACGGTCTCCATGTGCCGACCGCGCAAGAGCTGGATCCCGGTCACCGCCAGCACGACGAGCACAGGTACGTAGGGAGCGACCAGCGAGATCGTCGATGCTTCGACGTGTTCCGCCTCATGTGATGGTGAGGTCATCGCCCACAATGCCCCCAGGCCGATCAACAGATAACCAGCGACCCAGCCGGTGTCGAGAAAGCTCCCGCCGGTGTAGTTGTTGACTTCTGTCAAATAGGTGAAGGAACTGTCCGCGACGGCAAAAGCGACCACTCCGGCCATCACCAAGGCCAGGCGCACCCGGACCGGCCGTCCGCTGCGCGCGATCAGAATGATGACCAACGACACCATGATCACGTCGCTCATCGGGTAGGCGAGCGAGATGACCTGCTTCAGCAGGCCTCCCTGGTCGGACCGGTAGAGAGGGCCGAGGATCGTCGCCCAGCTAGCAAAGAGCAGCGACGTGGCAATGATGCAGCCATCAAGGACTCCCTCGGCCCTATCGACCGTGCTCCGCTGGCCGCTCGGGAAGAGCAACAGCGCGGCAAAGGCCAGAGGAACGGCGGTCAGGAACCCGACGTCGGCCAACGAGGGGAACGGCACCGGAATGTTCTTGAGGAGGGCGTAGTAGCACCACACGGCCTCCCCGACGCCCCAGGCGAAGCTGGAGGCGGCAAGGAGCGCCCACGTGGCCCGACCTGTCGACGCTCGGAACGCGGCCACGCCACAGACCGCAGTGGCACACCACGCAGCGACCCATTGCCCGATGTCGTCGACCTGAAGCGTCACGCGTGCACCGTCGATGCCGAGGATGACCCACGTCAGAAAGACTACGGTCGCCACCCCCGCCAGCACGGACCCGACAAGGAATGGCCACTTCTGGCCACCAAAGACAGCCACAGGAACACCGGGAGGGTCCATGACACCTCTATCGGCGCGGATGCGGCAAATAGGTATAGGACGAAAGTCCCTAGTTCACATCAGGCCGCTGGTACTCCGTGGGTGCCAATCACCCACCCGCCTGGACGGAGGCCTAGCGATGCGTCGCTCAAATGCCTCCCCTACCTTCGAGCAGGTCCGCGCTGGTCGCCGAAGTGTGATCGTCAGGTATCAGGGCACCAGTGGGTGCCCCTGACCGCCGGTTAGATGCCGTCTCGCTCGGCGCTCCGCACTCGGACGGAATGCAGAGTCAGGGCAAAGTAGCCCAGTACGAACAGCCCGATGATGACCGCCCCGACGATGATCGGCACGTTGTTAGCCGTCCCGTTGAGATCGATGATCATGGCCATTCCGGCTAGGCCGACCGCGAAGGAGGACAGGACGAAGAGCGCCCAAGTCCACCCTTTGGATTCTCCGAACTGCTTGGCCACGGACTCCATCATGCTCGCTAGCGCCAGCGAGTGCCCCTGATCACCCGGGATGGAGACCTATCACCATGGAATCATGAGCACCTGATGGATTCGGTCTCACAGACTGAGAAGTGCGACACCTGTGGCACGAATCGCGTCCGCAATGTTCACGCGGTTGGTGGTCCGGTCCAGCCAGATGCGTTGCAAGATGCCATGCGGACACGGCCGGGGCGCCCGTGCCGTCGATGTGGCGGAACCTCATGGACCCAGACAGACGACGCTCCGGACGGGCGGCATCCGCTCGCTTGAGGTCGGACGATTCTGCCCCGGAGCCGATGTCCCAAAACGCCGGGTCGGTGGGACGTTGTAGTGAGGAGGGGATAGCCACCTGACTCCGCTACGGTCGAGGGTCGTGAGGCAGCGGCGGGTCCCAGGACGCACCATGGAAGCGCTCTCCCGCTAGACGTGCCGGGATCCAGGCCGGCCACGAGGCCATCCCTCTTCCTGGGAGCAGCGCTTGTCGGGTTGGCCGTCGTCGTTGCTGCATGTGGCAGCGGGTCGGTTGCCTCCGCTCCGGCGGCGGGCTTCTATTCAACGCCAAGCCCCATCACTGCCGTACCCGGCACACTGCTTCGCTACCAGTCCCTTGGATATGGCGTTGCCGGGGCACATGCGTATCGGATTCTCTACGTCTCGGCGGCGTCTGATGGCAATCCACGGACCTCCGGAGGGGTAGTCGTTCTTCCCGACGCAACGCCCCCTGCTGCGGGAAGGCCGATCGTGGCCTGGGCGCATCCCGTGGTTAGCGACAACATCGCTCCTTCCCGGTCCTCGGACCCGCTTTCGACCATGGACCCGTGGCTTGCCGGTGGCGTCAGGCACGGATGGATCGTCGTGGCCACCGACTTCGTGGCCGTCGGTACCCACCACCAGGAGACCTTCATCGGCCAGGCGGAGGTCAACGACATCGCCTACTCGGTCCTGGCGGTCAGACACCTACCGCATTCGAACCCAAGTACAGCGTGGGTCGCCTTTGGCGAGTCGTCCGGAGGACACGGTGCCCTCTGGTCGGGATCCCTCGCTCCCAACCTGACCCCTGGGATACAGCTACTCGGTGTTGCTGCTGTCGCTCCCGTGGCCGAATTGGTGCCGGTGGAGCAAGCGGAGGGAAAGCCGTGGGCGCCCGCTCTGCTCGCCCAGACCCCTCTTCCACCCGAGCCGTCGATCCCGGCGTTCGTTGCCCAGGGAACTCGGGACAACGTCGTCCCTGCGTCTACAACGGTCCTTCTTCAACGCCAGTGGTGCAGCGCCGGATCGACGCTCTATGTGGACTGGCTCGGTGGTGTCACGCATGACGGCGCCATCACAGCTTCAGCCCCTGCCGCTCTCTCTTGGATCGAGGACCGCTTTCGGGGGACCACTGCGCCAACTAACTGCTCGTCTGGATCGCCGGTCGAGCCATCTCCCGGTTGACGAACGTGTTGAGCCGGTTGCCGTGGGTGGGCTACTGAGAGTGCCCCTGACCGCCGGGTCGGTCGGACGGTACGGCTCCCGGCAAAGAGTGACGCCTTCCTGTCAGAGTCAGAATGGGGCTCGCAAATCAGGGACCGTTGGTCGAGCGACCAGCCATGGGCTCTGCCTTCCCGCCA
>Ga0097691_1000971_pt1 | contig 22488 bp, 23 predicted proteins | sample NGESurdeep072012_8_FD_72858 | JGI IMG/M metagenome (GOLD analysis project Ga0097691, IMG submission 72858) | Arctic peat soil microbial communities from Barrow, Alaska - NGEE Surface sample 210-1 deep-072012 | ecosystem: Environmental > Terrestrial > Soil > Wetlands > Peat ... | reverse complement strand
CTTATGTCACCTTATTTTGGTGACTTATAACCAGCGACTTGGCTGGCGTTTTTTGGTAGCCTAGTCGAATGGCTAGTTAGTTCATCAGCCGAATGGCTATGCAAAGCTTGCCCGACAACCCTATTCGGCGGGCAGAGCCCGCCCTACAAAAAGTATGTTTGATCTGGAATCGGTATAACCCCCGTATTCCGCTAAGCCACATGCGGGCTCCCAGTCTTGGGCCGATTGCTTCCCGACACGATCTTGTATTCCAGCAGACGGCATTCTATTGCGCCGTTGAACAACGGGGTGCGCTTCGACGGAGACAGGCGCATCAACTTCAGGATGGCCTTGTCGGCGGTGAACAGATAAGCCGTCCATCCGCCGAATTTCTTTTTCAATGCGTCGCCCAGCTTCGGATATAGCTCGGCAAGTTCGTCCAATTCGCCCATGCGCTCGCCATAGGGCAAGTTGGCCACCAGCATGCCATGCTCTGCCGGAGCCGAGATCTCCAGAATATTGGCTTGCTTCAGTTCCACGCATTCCGACAGTCCCGCTTCTTCCAGGTTGCGCCATGCGGTCTTCAGCTCATCGCCATACAGATCGCTGCCGTAAACTTCCAGCGGCTTGACCGGCAGTTGTGCCGCGATCGCCTGCTCGCGCATCTTGTTCCACATCGCCGCATCGAAATTTTTCAGCTTCTCGAACGCAAAACCGCGTGCGATGCCCGGCTGGATGTTCAGCGACATCTGTGCCGCCTCGATCAGGAACGTGCCGCTTCCGCACATCGGGTCGAGCAGCGGCGTGCCGGGTTGCCAGCCGGCCAGGCGCAAAATCCCCGCCGCGAGATTTTCGCGCAGTGGCGCGATATTGGTGTGCTGGCGCACGCCGCGCTTGAACAGCGCGTCGCCGGAAGTGTCCAGATACAGCATCAGCTTGTCGTCTTCGATAAACACATGGATGCGCACGTCCGGCTCCAGCGTGTCCACGCTGGGACGCTCGTTGCAGTGTGCGCGGAAGCGGTCGCACACCGCATCCTTGACCAGCAGCGTAATGAACTCCAGGCTTTTCAGCGGGCAGCGGATCGCCGTGGTATTCACGCGTATGGTATGGGTGACATCGAACCAGCGCTGCCATTGCAATTCGAAAGCTGCCTGGTATATATCCTGCTCGGTGCGGTATTGCGTTTCCTTGACGCGCCACAGGATGCGGCTGGCAATGCGGCTTTCCAGATTGGTGCGATAGCACAGCGCCCAGTCACCGGAAAAATGCACGCCGCCCTCGGTGGCTCGTACATTTTGTGCACCTAGCGTTTCAAGGTCGGAAAGTAATATGGTTTCCAGTCCACGTGGACAGGGAGCGAAAAAATCTGGCATAAATTATTTATAGATTAAACAAGCATTTTTGTAGGGCGGGTTCTACCCGCCAGATATTGCTGTCGGGCAAGCTTTGCATAGCCATTCGGCTGATGAACTAACTAGCCATTCGACTAGGCTACCAAAAAACGCCAGCCAAGTCGCTGGTTATAAGTCACCAAAAGGCTTTGCATAGCCATCTGACTAAGTTGGCAAACTACGCCAACATAAGTCATTGGTTAACGGTGACATAAGCCGCTGGTTAAGCCCGACCTGCGAATTATTGTACCTTTGAACTGGAATTAGAAGGGCTTTACGGTGACGAGAATAACCACAGCCATCAAAATGAGTACCGGAATTTCGTTGAACCAGCGATAGAACACATGGCCACGAGTGTTTTGGTCGGCGGCGAATTGTTTGACCAGTTTGCCGCAATAATAGTGATAAACGATCAGCACCAGCACCAGCAGGAGTTTTGCGTACATCCAGCCCCCGGTGATGCCGTAACCCAGCCACAACCACATGCCGAAGCCCAACGCCAGCCAGGCGATCGGCGTGACGAAGCGATACAGTTTGCCTTCCATCAGCTTCAAGCGCGCGATTTCCGCCGGCTCGGTCGCCATCGCGTGATTCACGAAAATACGCGGCAGATAAAACAACCCGGCGAACCAGCTCACGACGAAGATGATATGAAACGCTTTAACCCACAACATATGAAATCCTCATTGGGAAAGTCTTCTTCTGAACAGCACCAGCGCCACATAAAATCCGGCCAGTACATAGCCCAGCAGCACTGTAATATGCAACAGAAATTGTGCCGGCATCGCGTCATTCAGTAACGGCCGGGCGATATCGATCGCATGCGTCAGCGGCAGGACAGACGACAGATTTTGCAGCAATGGCGGCAACTGGTCGACCGGAAAAAACACGCCGCATAATAGCACCATCGGGGTGATCAGCAGCGTGAAGTAGTACATGAAAAAATCATAGCCCGGCGCAAGCGCGGTGACGATCAGACCCAGTGCCGCGAAGCACAGCCCCACCAGCAAAGCGAGCGGAATGATCCACAATGACAGCAGCGAGTGCGACATCCCCAGCAGCCAAATCACCAGTAGCACCGCCAGACCGGACAGCAGGCTTTTGCTTCCTGCCCAGACAACTTCCGAGAATACGATGTCATCCAGCGTGACGGGCGTATTGAGGATCGCCTCCCAAGTGCGTTGCTCATGCATGCGCGAGAAGCCTGAATACAAGGCCTCGAAGCTGGCACTGTTCATTGTGCTGTAGCACACTATTCCCGGCGAAAGAAAGGCCATGTAAGACATTCCGCCGATTTCCGGCAGCATGCCTCCCAGCCCGTAGCCCATGCCCAGCATGTAAATAACCGGATCGGCGAGATTGCCAAGTATCGCGGAGCCTGCCATTTTTTTCCACACCATGAAGTTGCGCCGCCAGATCGGAATGAAGCGGCGGCTGAATTGCGGCGGTGCAAAGATAGTTGGTTTCATCATAGAAAATATTTGGGGCTGAAGTAGATTAGCACTAAATACCAGCCCACTCCTTTAGTGTTTTCAGTTGTTGTTTTGGTGTTCCGTAATTAAATCTAAATTCACATTCCTTAAGGAAAAGTGGAAACGATTCTTTAGGAATACCGTTATATTTTCTCAGCACACGCTTGGCCTGATTCCAGAAGTTCTCAATGCCATTGATGTGGTTCTTGCCTCTGGCGAATAGCGCGGAGTGATTGATACGCTCATGATAAAAATCACTCACGTCCAACGCGTTGTAGCTTCGATAACAATCCGTATACACAATGCTGTCAGGCGCTATTTTCCTGGTAATGAGCGGCATGAGGGTGGCTGTTTGGGTGTCGTTCACTACCTTGGTAAATACCTTGCCTCCACGCTTCAGTATTCCGAATACGACCACCTTGCCAGCAGCACCCCGACCCCGTTTGCCTTTACGAGCACCACCAAAATAGCTTTCATCCAATTCTACTGCACCATCAAATATTTCAGCCGCTTGAAGCTCGACATGATGGCTGATTACCTGCCGAATCTTTCTGTAGAACAGCATCGCTGTATTAGGCTGAATGTCCAATATGTCAGCCGCTGATCGTGCTGTCACTTCCAGCACAAAAAACTCCAGCAATCTTAACTGTTGTTTTCTTAATAATTTACAATGTGTTATCTTCATTTAATTAGCTTAACATTTAAGCTAATCTACTTCAGCCCCTTCTCTTTTTCATACAACAGGCACTTCGAACAACTGCTGAAGATCAACATCAAGCTTCAGATAATACCCGGGTAGCTAACGGATATGCGCTTACCGTTACAATATCATCAACAGGGGAGCGTAATTAAATGTTTTTGAAGTTAAAGCCCCCTTTTGCATAAACACTCCGGCGTCAAGAGTCGGCAAGTATCAGAACAAGGCTCTCAAACCAATACAGCAATGATCGCGCCATCATCACAACATGATTTTTTACATAGAAATGGTTGGTGTGATGCTGAGGATGGATGAAATTTCGGGCATCCGTAATACCTAAATGATTTTGGTTTATTGGCTGAACATTCACTCGATAGCTAAATCGCATTTCATGACTGCTTTGAATTTATGATCAATATCTGAAATTGGCATGATGCTGCGTGTCGCGAAAGCCAGTTTAGGGCCCGAACATGGCGTTATGGAAAAACCTTGGGGTACCCGACGGTCTGTGACAGCAACACCTGCTGGTCATGAGTCAGCCCAAGTGCGTCGGCAATCGCCGCACGGTCGATCCAGGCGCGGATAACCGTGGCCAGGTCATTGCAGGCTGAAAAAAGGTATACGTTCTGCGCGATAGCGCCCGCCGCGGTCGACGCATAAGACTCGCGCTGAGCTACCGGCACCAGACCCATCCGCGCGTGATCGGCCACATACACCAGATCCAGTGGCGCTTCATCCACAAAGTCCTGGTAACCCGTGACTCTCCTCAGGTCGCTCGCTGCCACCAGGTTCAATTGATGCGCAGTAGCGTCATAGAGATAAGCTCCGGAAGACAACGCAACGAACACGTCGATCTCCTGGGCATTCAACGCTGAGGGAGCCGTGCGCCCACCGCCGGCGCGGTTCATTCCATAGGCCGACCAAAGCAAATCCGAAAGCAGCGGCAAGGGCAATGGGGCGCTCGCGAAGTCACGAGATGAGCGACGTCTGGCTAAAGCGTCCATCAATGGCAGACCGCCGTGTTTGGTGGGTGGCGGCAGTAAAATCGAGGTTGCCGAATCCCCCTTGGCAGGCTTGGGCCGCAACTGCCCCATCACGCCGAGTGCAAGCTTGGTCAAGACATTCATGACACGCCTCCCTACATTAAGGAATTCGACGCCGCCATCTGTTGCACGCTGTACTACGAAGGCTATGCAAAGACGTGTTGCCCAGGTTCCGGGAATAGCTTCATTCAAACCGCCGCCAGCAGCTTGATCACTTCCTCGTCGCTCACCTGCTGGAAAGACTGGTAGAACTGCCCCACCGCATAGAACATCGCCGGCGCGCTCAGACACACCACTTCATCGGCGTAGGGTTCGACCTTGGCCAATGTATCCGGCGGGGCGACCGGCACGGCGCAGATCAGTTTTTTCGGGGACTTGGCGCGCAGCGCATGCAGCGCGGCGATCATCGTCGAGCCGGTGGCGAGGCCGTCGTCCACGACGATGACGATGCGCCCCGCCGGGTCGTGCGGCGGGCGTATCGGGGTATAGCTGGCGCGCCTCTCGCGCATCACCTTGAGTTGCGCTTCCTTCTCGGCTTCGATGTATTGCGAACTGCCCCCCACCTGCCCGGCATAGTCGCCGAGATAGGTCCAGCCAGATTCATCCACCGAACCGATTGCGAATTCCGGGTTGCCCGGCGCACGCAGTTTGCGCACCAGCACCACGTCCACTTCGCCGCCCAGCATTTCGGCAATGATCTTCGCCATCGGCACCGCTCCGCGCGGAATCGCCAGCACCAGCGGATTCTGGCCGCGATATTGCACAAGTGCTTCCGCCAGCCGGCGCGCTGCATCCTCACGATCACGAAATATCATGTTCATCCCTCCTCATGTTATGCGACAACCAACAGCCGTAGGCCGGGCTCTGCATGTGTTGTTGGGGCTTTAGCCCCTTACAACCACGGCGGTGACGATCTTGCCCAGCCTCCGGCTGGTTGCAAGTCGCCTGCATAGCGACCTCTTGCGGGTGCTGCCCGACATGGTGGGCAGAGCCCATCCTACATCAAGATGTTATCTGTTTGCGCTGGCGTCTCGCCTCGAACAGACAGATGCCGGCACTGACCGAGACGTTCAAGCTTTCCACGCTGCCCAGCATCGGGATGCGCACCAGTTCGTCGCAGGTCTCGCGCGTCAGGCGGCGCAGGCCTTCGCCCTCCGCGCCCAGTACCCAGGCCAGTGCGCCAGCGTGCTTGAAGCCGTTCAAATCCTGCTCGGCCTCGCCCGCCGCGCCGACCACCCAGATGTCGCGTTCCTTCAAGTCGCGCAGCGTGCGCGCGAGATTGGTGACGGTGATGTAGGGGACGGTTTCCGCCGCGCCGCAGGCGACCTTCTCGACTGTCGCGGTGATACCGACCGCGCGGTCTTTCGGGGCGATCACCGCATGCACGCCGAACGCATCTGCACTGCGCAGGCACGCGCCGAGATTATGCGGGTCTTGCACGCCATCCAGCACCAGCAGTAACGGCGGTTCGCTGAGGGTGTCCAGCACATCCTCCAGATGCTGCACGCGCTGCGCCGCATCGACGCGCGCCGCCACGCCCTGATGGCGCGCATTGCCCGCCATGCCATCCAGGCGCGCCGCTTCGATCGGGATGATGCGCACGCCATTGGTTTCGGCGAGCTTGATCAGGTCACGCATACGCGGATCCTGGCGTTGTGCTTGCAGGTAGACTTCCAGCACACCATCGGGATTCTGGCGGATGCGCGAGGTGACCGCGTGAAAACCGTAGATCAGGCGCAGATCAGCCACGATGCTTCTTTTCTCTGGTTTTGCCCTTGGCGGTATTTTTGGCAGGCTTGGTTTCATGTCCCTTTGCTGCGTGCCCCTTGATTTCATGTCCGCGACCGGACTCTTCCATGAGTTCATGCAACACGAAATCGATCTTGGTGCTTTCCATGTCCACCTTCACGACGCGCACCTGCACACGGTCGCCGAGGCGATAACGCTGTCCGGTGCGTTCGCCGAGCATTTGATGCTTGGCGGCATCAAACTGGAAATAATCCTTGCCGAGTTCGGAGATGTGCACCAGCCCTTCGACATACAGATCGTCCAGCGACACGAACAAGCCAAAACTGGTGACCGACGAGACCGTGCCCGGGAACACGCTGCCCAGATGGTCGCGCATGTAGAAACACTTCAACCAGGCCTCAACATCGCGCGTGGCATCGTCGGCACGGCGCTCGGTCATCGAGCAATGCGCGCCCAGCTCGGCCCACTTCTGCGCGGGCGTATATTTTTTTCCATGCAGCACCGCCTTGATAGCGCGATGCACCAGCAGATCCGGGTATCGGCGTATCGGCGAGGTGAAGTGCGTATAGGCATCATAGCCCAAACCGAAGTGCCCGATGTTCTCAGGCTCATACTTGGCCTGGCGCAAGGAACGCAGCATCACCGTTTGCAGCAACCCGGCATCGGGACGGCCTTTGATGCGCTTGAGCAGCTTGGAATAATCGGCTGCCTGCGGATCATCTTCACCGGTCAGTTGCAAACCGAATTCCTTCATGAATTCGCGCAGCGCTACCAGCTTCTCCGGTGTCGGCCCCTGGTGTATCCGGTACAGCACGGTATGCCCTTGTTCGTGCAGATAGCCCGCTGCGCAGACGTTGGCCGCCAGCATGCACTCTTCGATCAATTTATGCGCGTCGTTGCGGATGACCGGCACGATGCGTTCGATCTTGCCCTGCTCGGTGAAGATCATCTGCGTCTCGACCGTCTCGAAGTCGATCGCGCCGCGCTTCTCACGCGCCTTTAACAATTTCTGGAACAACTGATAGAGATGCTCCAGATGCGGCACGATGGCCGCGTTGCTCTTGGCCAGTTCGCCATCCGGCTCGGCGAGCATTGCCGCGACCTGCGTGTAGGTCAGCCGTGCTTGCGAATGCATCACCGATGGATAGAAACGATATTTTTCGATATCGCCGCTGCTGCTGATATGCATGTCGCACACCATGCACAGGCGGTCCACATGCGGATTCAAGGAGCACAGCCCATTGGACAATTCTTCCGGCAACATCGGGATTACGCGGCGCGGGAAATACACCGAGTTGCCGCGCAAGATCGCCTCGCGATCAAGCGCGTCACCGGTCTGCACATAATGGCTGACATCGGCAATCGCCACGACCAGACGGTAGCCGCCTTTTTCCGGCGCGCAATACACCGCATCATCGAAGTCGCGCGCGGTCTCGCCGTCTATGGTGACCAGCGGCAGGTTGCGGATATCCTCGCGCCCCGCCCAGTCTTCCGGTGAGACGACAGGAGAGATCGCTTTGGCCTGGCGTTCCGCATCCTTGGGGAATTCATACGGCAGATCATGCTTGCGCAACGCGATCTCGATCTCCATGCCGGGATCGGCATAGTTGCCCAACACCTCGACGATGCGACCTATCGGCTGCGCGTGTTTGTTGGGTTGCTGCAAAATTTCCAGCACCACCACTTGCCCGGCCTTGGCTCCGCCGGATTCGCCGGGTGCGACCAGTATGTCCTGGGTGATGCGGCGGTTCTCCGCTACCACGAAGTGGATGCCGTGCTCTTCAAACAAGCGTCCGACCACGCGATTATTGGCGCGTTCCAGCACCTCGACGATCTTGGCCTCGGGGCGGCCGCGCCTGTCCACGCCGCTCTGCCGTACCATCACCACGTCGCCGTGCAACACCTGGTGCATTTCCTTCTCGCTGAGGAACATGTCGGGACTGCCGTCTTCAGGGATCAGGAAGCCGAACCCATCCGGATGGCCTTGCACCTTGCCCTTGACCAAGTCGAGTTTGTCCACCACACAGATGTCGCGTTTGCGGTTGCGCATGATCTGCCCATCGCGCTCCATCGCGCGCAGGCGACGCGAAAACAAATCCTCCTCATCTTTGTTGATGAGCAGCTTGCCCAGCAGTTCCTCATCGGTCATAGGCGCGCCCTGCTCGGTAAGTATCTGCAAAATGAATTCGCGGCTGGGCAGCGGCTGTTCGTATTGCTCGCGTTCGCGTTCCAGAAATGGGTCTTGCTGGCGTAAGTTCTTTTTATTTTTCATTGACAATGTATCCTTTAACAATTAAATTGCGCGCCTTCAGCAAAGCTTCAGCGCAAATCTTCAGGCCCAGATGGCGGAATTGGTAGACGCGCACGGTTCAGGTCCGTGTGCCGCAAGGTGTGGAGGTTCGAGTCCTCTTCTGGGCACCAGTACACAACATGGCTCGCGCAAGCGGGCCATTTCTCTTTTCGTGCCCGAAACAGGCAAAGCACCTGCTCTGGGCACAAGTTTAAATTTCCAACGCAGAAACAAGAACGCGGCGCGAACCAAGCACTGCGTGCTTTGCTTCGCCCATCACATTCCACAAGCTATTCGAACGGATGGCGCAGCACGATGGTCTCGTCGCGATCAGGTCCGGTCGAAACCATATCGACTGGCACGCCGCATACCTCGGCGATGCGTTCCAGATAGTTGCGCGCGGCCTTCGGCAGTTCTTCATAGTGTTGCACGCCCAGTGTGCTTTCATTCCAACCCGGCATTTCTTCATACACTGCCTGACAATTCGACAGCGCATCAGCGCCGACAGGCAAGATATCGCTTTCCACGCCGTCGGTGCGATAACCCACACCAAGACGCACGGTTTCCATGCCATCCATCACGTCCAGTTTGGTGACGCACAGGCCGGACACGCCGTTGATCTGGATAGAACGCTTGAGTGCGGCGGCATCGAACCAGCCGCAGCGGCGCGCACGCCCGGTGGTGGAGCCGAATTCATGGCCGCGTTTGGCCAAGCCCTCGCCGATCGGATCGCGCTTGTCCACCGCATCGTACAGTTCGGTCGGAAACGGGCCGGAACCTACACGCGTGGTGTAAGCCTTGGTGATGCCCAGCACATAGTGCAGCATCTGTGGCCCTACCCCTGCCCCGGCACAGGCCGCACCGGCGATGCAGTTGCTCGACGTGACGAACGGGTAAGTGCCGTGATCGATATCCAGCAATGCGCCCTGCGCGCCTTCGAACAACAGGCTCTTGCCTGACTGATTGGCTTCATACAAGGCGCGCGGCACATCCATCACCAGCGGCTTGATGCGTTCCGCCAGTGCCAGCGTATCGTCCAGTACTTTCTGGAAGTCGACAGTTTCGGTATGGAAGTAATTTTTCAGCACGAAGTTGTGATAGTCCAACACTTCGCCCAGCTTCGCGGCGAAGCGCTCGCGGAAAAAAATATCCTGCAAACGAATCGCGCGGCGAGCCACCTTGTCTTCGTATGCCGGGCCGATACCGCGACCCGTGGTGCCGATCTTGGCATCGCCTTTCGCCAGTTCGCGCGCTTTGTCGATCGCTTCGTGGTAGGGCAATATCAACGGGCACGCTTCGGATATCTTCAACCGGTTATAAACATCGATCCCGGCCTGTTGCAGCTCGTCCATTTCCTTGATCAATGCGGAAGGAGACAACACCACGCCATTGCCGATGTAGCACATCACATGGTCGCGCAGGATTCCGGAGGGGATCAGGTGCAGCACGGTCTTCTTGCCAGCTATCACCAGGGTATGCCCGGCATTATGTCCGCCCTGAAAGCGCACCACGCCCTGCGCATGATCGGTCAACCAATCGACGATCTTGCCCTTGCCTTCATCACCCCACTGGGTGCCGATTACCACTACGTTCTTAGCCATCACAAAACTTTCAGATTTAAAAAATCAAAGCGCAACGACCTGCCATGCGCTATTGCGCAAAACCAGTTCACGGTCGCACTGCAACTCCCTGCGCAATGTCGCATCACCGAGCAGATCCACCACCACCGCCTCTCCCGCCGCGCGCAGTTGCGCGATCTTGTCCCGCAAAGCGGCATCGTCGGAGTGTGGCGCGCATACTCCCAACCGGGCTGCTTGCGGAGGCAGCAGGCGATACAACTGGCGCAGATCCATGCTGAATCCAGTCGCGGCGCGCGCACGTCCGAAGCTCTTGCCAAGATCATCGTAGCGTCCGCCCAGCGCGATTGCATCGTGGCTGCCGGCATGGTAGGCAGCGAACACCATGCCGCTGTGGTAGTGGTAGCCGCGCAGGTCGGCGAGGTCTATGCCGACGTTGGATACCAGCGGTTGCAAACTGGTGGAGATGCTTTGCAGGTCATCCAGTGCCGCGCGCATCTCGGGATAATCCGGCAACTGCTTGCGCGCCTTCGCCAGCACTTCGGCACAATTGCCATACAATGCCGGAAGTGCCAGCAAAGCGTTGCGCAGGGCCGCATCCAGCGGCCGAGCCAAAGTTCGCAGGGCCGCACTATCCTTGCTTTGCAGCGCGACGAATAATTCGCTTTCGATATCCTTGTCGAGCTTGGCGTGGCTCACCAGTGCACGGAACACGCCGACATGACCGAGATCGAGGTGCACGTCTTTGATACCCAGCAGAGCCAGCGTTTGCAGCATCAGCTGCTGTATCTCCAGATCGCTTTCCAGGCCGCCATGCCCATACAATTCGGCACCAATCTGCAGCAACTCACGGGTGCGCGTCAGTCCGACCGGTTGAGTATGCAGCACGCTCCCCGCGTAACACAGCCGCGCCACGCCTTGACGGTTGAGCAAATGGGCATCGATGCGTGCCACTTGCGGGGTGATGTCGGCGCGCAATGCCAGGGTACGCCCGCTCAACTGATCGACCAGTTTGAAGCTGCGCAGATCCATATCATCGCTGCCATCAAGCAACAGCGATTCGGCATATTCCAGCAGCGGCGGCCCCACCAATTGATAACCGGACTTTCGCAACAGATCGAGGAACTGCGCGCGCATCTGTTCTACGCGCCACGCCTCGTCCGGCAACATGTCCTGGATATATTCGGGAAGGAGCCAGTTTTGCATTATTTATCCAGTACAACAAAAGCTTCGTAGGGCGGGCTGCACCCGCAAGGGGTAGGCCGTGGTTGTAAAGCCGCTGAAGCGGCAATAACCACGCACTGCCCGCCGCTAAAAATCATGTCGGGCAAAGCCCGACCTACAAAACCAAACACCACAGCACTAATCATTTGATCCAATACAACAACAACAGACCGGACAACATCGAGGTAAGTCCGATAAAACGCAGCTGTCCTTCCTTCAGCGTCACCAGCTTGCGAAAGGTCTCACGCCACAACTCGGGCAGCAAAAACGGCAGCAAACCTTCGATCACCAGCATCATCGCCAGACCGAGCAGCCAGTATTGCAGCACTACTTTCCACCTTTGGCGGGGCTTTTAAGATACTTGAAGAATGCCGAACTCGGGTCCAGCACCATCACGTCACTCTTGTTCTTGAAGCTTTGCTTGTAGGCTTCCAGACTGCGATAGAACGCATAGAACTCGGGATTACGTCCAAACGCCGCGGCATACAGTGCGGTAGCTTTGGCATCACCCTCACCCTTGGTCTTCTGCGCCTCGCGATAAGCTTCGGCCAGCGTCACTTCGCGTTGCTTGTCGGCATTGGCCTTGATCTTTTCACCGTCGGCAGCACCGGAGGCACGCAATTCATTGGCAACGCGCTTGCGCTCGGCATCCATGCGGCGATACACAGACTCACTGATCTCCTGCGGGAAATCCACTCGCTTGAGGCGCACATCCAGCACTTGCACGCCTATTTTGCGGGCATCGCTGTCGGTCTTTTCGCGCAACACGGTCATGATCTGTTCGCGTTCGCCGGACACCACCTCGTGGATGGTGCGCTTGCCGAATTCCTCGCGCATGCTGGAATTGACCGTTTGCATCAAACGTGTCCTGGCACGCACTTCATCGCCGCCGACGCTGATGTAGTATTGCTTCACGTCCACGATGCGCCACTTGACGAAGGAATCCACCATCACGTTTTTCTTTTCCGCAGTGATGAAACGCTCGGGCTCTCCGGTATCAAGCGTCAGGATGCGCGAATCAAAGAAGCGCACGTTCTGCATCAGCGGCACTTTGAAATACAGACCCGGCTCGGTTTTTACGCTGACCATTTCACCCAACTGAAACACGATGGCAGTCTGGCGTTGATCCACCACAAAGAGACTCAGACTCGCCATGATCAGCACAGTCACTGCGCCGATCAGGATGTTAGCCATATTGATTTTCATTATCGTGTCTCCCGATCGCGACCAAGCAGCGAATCGCGTGCGCGCTGCGCCGCGCTATTATCGTTTCCTTGAGATGTCACCGGTGCGGCATCGACCTTGACTGCCGGCGGCACTTCAGCTGCGCCTGCGCGGCTGGTTTCGATCAATTTATCCAGCGGCAGATACAGCAAGCTGTTGCCGTTCTTTTGATCGACCATCACCTTGCTGATATTACCCATCACCTGCTGCATCATGTCCAGATACATTCGTTCGCGGGTGACGGCAGGTGCCTTTTCGTATTCCACCAGAATCTGCCTGAAACGGCTGGCATCGCCTTCGGCATTGGCGATCACACTTTGCTTGTAGCCTTGCGATTCTTGTATCAAACGTGCCGCCGTGCCTTGTGCGCGCGGTATCACATCATTGGCATAAGCCTGGCCTTCATTTTTTTGCCGCTCACGGTCTTGGCCGGCTTTAACCGCATCATCAAAAGCGGCCTGAACTTGTTCGGGCGGCTGTGCGTTCTGCATGGTCAGCTTGCTGATCAGGATACCTGACTTATAGCGATTCAGAATTTCCTGCATCAACTTGGTCGCTGCCGCTGCCACCTGTTCGCGCCCCTCATACAGCACGTAGTCCATCTTGTTCTTGCCGACCACTTCGCGTATCGCCGTTTCCGCCGCCTGACGCACGTTCTCATCGGGCATGCGGTTGTTGAACAGATAATCAGCCGGGTCGCTCAGGAAATATTGCACCGCAAACTGGATATCGATGATGTTCTCATCATCAGTCAGCATCAAAGATTCTTTCAATATCTTGTTTTTGACGTTATCGCGATAGCCGACTTCCACAGTCCTGACCTGGCTCAGATTGACGATCTCAACGCCCTCGATCGGAAACGGCAAATGCCAACGCGGCCCCGGGTCGGTAATCTCGGTCTTCTTGCCGAAGCGCAACACCACGCCGCGCTGGCTTGCATCCACGATGTAAAATCCGCTGCCCACCCAGATCAAAGCAATGATAGCAACGATCAAGCCGATACCCGGCCCGAATCGCCGCGTTGGTCCGCCACCGCCCGACGATCCCAGACCGCCCTTGCCCGCCCCACCCTTGCCGCCGCCCATCAGGGCAGACACCTTTGCATTGAGCTTGCGCAACAACTCTTCCAGATCGGGCGGGCCGCCGTTGTTGTTCTTGTTACCCCATTGCGGATCATTCAATCCCATATTCGTCACTCGCTTGATTAATTTGATGTTCACTTGCTGCAGCGGCCTGGCGCGCGGTCTTGGCTTCCATCAAGGCCAGCCGTAACCCATCCAGACCCGCGCCACTTTTGGCACTCAGAAAAACACGGGAGATTCTACCATATTCGTCGCGATGGACGCTGGGCGGCACATCCTGCAAGTCGATCTTGTTGAACACCATAAGCTGCGGAATGTCCGCCGCATCTATCTCGGCCAGCACTTTGTTCACTTCGGCGATCTGATCGTCGCGATTGGGATTGCTGGCATCCACCACATGCAGCAACAGATCAGCTTGTATCGTCTCTTCCAGCGTGCTGCGAAACGCAGCGACCAACGAGTGCGGCAGATGACGGATGAATCCCACCGTGTCCGACACCACGATCTCGCCCGTCTCTTCAGTGTACATGCGGCGCGAAGTGGTATCCAGCGTGGCGAACAATTGGTCGGCCACATACACGTTGGCGCGGGTCAGCTTGTTGAACAGCGTGGACTTGCCGGCATTGGTATAGCCTACGATGGATACCGATAGCACATCGTGGCGATTGCGTGCACGACGCCGCACTTCGCGCTGACGCGTGAGTTGCTCAAGGCGTTCTTTCAACAAATGAACACGCTTGTCCAGTTTGCGCCTGTCCAGCTCCAGCTTGGTTTCACCGGGGCCACGCGCACCCACTGCATGCTTCTGTTGCCCCATGTCCTGATTCATACCCACCAGGCGTGTGGCCAGATACTTGAGCTGTGCTATCTCGACTTGAACCTTGCCTTCATGGCTTTGCGCGCGCTGCGCGAAGATATCCAGGATCAGCATGGTCCGGTCGATCACTCGCGTATTCAGCTTGGTGGTCAGGTTGCGCATCTGCGCGGGGGAAAGGTCATGATTGAAAATCACCAGCGGGGCTTCCAATCGTTCTACCAGCTCGGCGATTTCCTGCACCTTGCCGCTGCCCGCGAACAACGCCGCGTCGGGACGTTGCCGCCTGGCTTCGACAATAGCCAAAGTGCGCACACCGGCGGTCTCGGCCAGCAAACGCAACTCCTGCAAACTTTCGCTGTGGTCGCTATTGCCGAAATCGATACTGACCAGAACTGCGGCCTCGGAACCGGCGGAAGGCTGCTGCATTACTCGGCAGCGTCGTGGGGAATGCTGACAGAACGAGCCGGTACGATAGTCGAAATAGCGTGTTTATAGACCATCTGTGTGATCGTGTTCTTCAGCAAGATAACATACTGATCGAACGATTCGACCTGGCCTTGCAGCTTGATGCCGTTCACCAGATAAATCGCCACCTGCACATGCTCCTTGCGCAGCGCATTGAGAAACGGGTCTTGCAGTTGTTGTCCTTTTTCACTCATGTTATTGCTCTTATCGGTTAGTAATGGAGCGTTACTTTACTGGATTCCGGCGTTGCTGTGAACCTATTTCCCCGGAAGTTACAGAAAGAAATGCCCGGGAATCTCAGCACAACTTCACTAACACAGCATCAGTGCCGGGGCCATTCCTTATTGCCAGCCATACTTGCGTGTGCAGATGCCTTTCATGGCTTGAGTCAGCACCATATAACCAAGCAGGATGACGGGCAGGTATACAAAATAAAGCGGCGGTAATGCTTGCAACTTGAAGTAATGCCCAAATGGTCCCATCACCAAAAAGACCCCGGCGGCGGCGATGAGTACAGTCGCACTCATCAATTGCCAGCTCGGTTTGCCTTGGATAAAAGGGATTTTTTGTGTCCGTATCATATGCACGATCAGCGTTTGGGACATCAACCCTTCAATAAACCAGCCGGATTGGAACAGGGTTTGCTGATCCGCCGTGTTCGCGGAGAACACGAACCACATTAAACAATAAGTGGCGATGTCGAAAACAGAGCTGATAAGACCGAAAAATATCATGAAGCGTCCTGTGTGTCATCCGGTTTCCCGCTTTGCGGATACTTGACTTGCTCTTCATCGACGCTATCAAACGGTATGGCAATCTGCGAGACGTCATACAGCAGATTCTGGACCAGCAAATGCAGCGGCAACATCGGCAGAAATGGGAATTCTTCCAGGTTGGTGCTATCCATTCCGATATCGGGACTATCCGGGTCAATTCATGTTGCCGGTATTCCGAGTTGCTCGACGAGTATCGTTTGCAGTTTGCCTGGCGTGTCCGATATCGCCTAATTTTTAATCCAACCGTGGCTTAATGCCGCGAATGTCCCTGAAAGAAACCACGGCCAAGAGCCTATTTTCAGCGTCGGTTACGGGAATAGCCCGAAAGCCGTAGCGAACAAACATATCCACTGCATCGCTCAACGTTTCCTCCGGACTCAAATTGATGACGTTGTCGGTCATAATTTCTCCAATCGACTGGTCTGGCTCGGCAGCTATCAGTTCCCGTAAATCGACAACTCCCTTTAGGACGTCCTGCTCGTCGGTGACATAGACATACATGATCACATCCATGTCCCGTGCGATTTCCCGAAAATCCGTCATGACCTCCTTGACCTTCGTGGACTCCGGCATTTTCATAAATTTCTGAGTAGAAAAAAGTAGAACGCTTTCGTCATGCTGGTCAATGATTTTCTGCACTTTGGCAGCACTGTCCTGATTGATCATCTGCAACAGTTCGTCGGCCTCGATAGTCGGCAGCGTGGCCAGGATAACGGCCGCCTGCGCCGGACTCATAGCGTTGATCAATTGAGCTGCATGGTGTTTTTCTATCGCATGGATCAGCTCACGCTGAACCCGCGGCTCCACTTCTTCCAGGGTATCGGAGGCATGTTCAGGTTCAAGCTCTTTGAATACCGCCAGCCGCTGATCGCCATCCAGCTCTTCCAGGATATCTGCCAAATCGACCGGATGGATATCGCTGATGTTTTCCTTAAGCACTTTGAGTTTGACGTGCCCCTTGAAGGTGTCGATATGCTCTGGCAGCTGCTGGACATACATCCAGGAGACTGTCGTCTCTTGACTTTGCTCGGATATCCAGTCGGCGATTTTCTTCAGTCCCATCCGGCGTAGCAGGCGTCGTCTGCTGAAATCGACTTCGCTGACATACAGCTTGCCACCCTGAAAGTTGAGGCTGATGTCATAGACAACTTCGATTTCGTGATCGTCCATGTCAAGGATCTTCTTGTCGAGGATGTGCGCGCGAAGCAGAATTGATCCCTCTGCAGGCGAGCGTTCGTACTCGGCCGGATCACTCACGTCAAATACGATCTCCGTATTTGAAATCAGGGTCAGTTTGTCCCATGGCAGCAGCAGTGAAGGATAGCCAAACGAGCGACTGACGACGAAATGGCTAACCTCGGGAAGTTTTCCCGTTTCAACGATCACCATGTCGCTCAAACGGCCGATCCGTTGGGTTTTCAGATAGACCTTGCGGTCGATAATTTCACTGAGAAAAAATTTGTGTTCCAGTACGACGACCATGTGGCTATTCCTCAATTCAGCATTAATACAAATTTGTAAAGTATCAGACCTACCAGCACAAAAAGGTAAATCCGCAGAGTCATCAGCGAGATTTTGACGCCGCGCGACATCTCAATATGTGGCTTGCTGTAGCGATGGTTGATTTCCCGAATTTTTGCGGTGAAGCGGTGAAGGCTTGATAACATAACTCGTTCTCCGATTACTTGAACAGATTTGGGAACAACACGCTGATCCCATATAACGTGGACAAAATCACGATGGAGATGATGATAAAACCACCGATCAAATTCTGACCCAGGGTATTGCTATACTCTCCCATGTGTTTTTTGTCATTTAGCAGCAAAATCAGAAACACCAGGGCAGCAGGAAGCAAGGTGACGGCTACCACCTGAACAAACAGAGTAATCAGCACCAGTGGCGCTCCCGGAATCAGCACCACCAGTCCAGCAGTAACCAATGTAAAGAAGTAGCTGGCATAAAACCAGGGAGCTTCCTTGATATTTGTGTTCAATGTATGCGCCCATCCAAAGATTTCGCCAAACGCCCAGGAACTCGCCAGCGAAATGCAGATCGCGCCGAGTAATCCGGCATCAAAAAGGCCGATGGCCATGAACGCGCCAACATAGTGATTGGTGTGCATCAGTTGCTCGGCAGCCTGGGATGCGTCGTCGATATTGACGCCTTTCAAGACGGTGCCCGTGACGATGACGATGAAGATCGCCACCACGACCGTTAATATCGCACCCAACAAGGTATCGAACTTGCCCCAGGGTATATCTTTCTCTTGCATCCCTTTATCGACCACGGCACTTTGCTGGAAGAACAGCATCCAGGGCGCGATGGTGGTTCCGATGTTGGCCATCAGGAAGAAGAACAGTTCGCCGTTGAAGCCTCCGGGAAAATTCGGTATCAGGCCATTATTGAGTATGTCAGAAACCGACGGGTTTACCATGAATGCGCCGGGGATGTAAATAAGGTTCAAGGCACAGAACAACATTGCTATTTTTTCCCAGGTCCAGTAGCGACCGTTCAGCACGATCATCCCCATCAAGGCCACGACGCCGGCTACCGTCACCCAGGGAGGCACGCCGAAGATGTGAAGGGCCGAAGTCATGCCGATGAACTCGGTGACCAGGGTCAACCAGTCCAGGATCATCAGGTCTATCAGCGAAAACCAACCCCAGAACGCACCGAAGCCGTCGAAAATCGCTTCGGCATGACCACGCTTGGTGACCACACCCAGGCGCACCGTCATTTCCTGCACGTAGTAGGCGACCGGGATCAGGATCAACAAGAACCAGATCAGGTTGTAGCCGTACTTTGCACCGGTGGCTGCGTAGGTGGTAATTCCTCCGGCATCATTATCGGCGATCATGACGACAAGACCCGGGCCAGCAATGACTAGATAGAGTTGGATGGCTTTCCAGTACTTTCGGAATATGTAATAGAGTTTTGAAAATATGTTCATCTTTATACCAACTGGTGGGAGTTAACTATTAGCCTTGGATAAAACGATTCATGGTGGTATAGGATATTGATGTTTTTCATCATGCGTTCATTTTATTACAGAAATGCGACTTGTATTCCCGCCTCAGCCATGCCCGAGCATGGCTCGCGCCGGTTACGATAACTTGCCTTTGGGGCCATCCAATCAGTATCGACGGCCGGGGAACGTTCCGCAGTTTGCTTCGCGACCACCACGGACATGCGGCGGCGTACCAAGTAAAAGGGAATTTCATCCACCCTGCGATATGCAGTGTTAATCGTTAACTCTTGATGCACATCCGCATGCTCCGACACGGCAACATCAAGAAGGTTCTTCAGGCCAGTCTGGTAATAGCTGTTGAGGTAAGCGTCATTGAGGACCGTGTCGGATTCTTGCCCGAATACGTCCGTATGGCGCTCAAGAAAACTTTTGTCTTGCGTTAAGGTACCGGTTTTGTCGGTACACAGCACATCCATCGCACCAAAGTTCTGAATGGAATCCAGACGTTTAACGATCATATTTTACCTGGAAAGCAACACCCATTGCACGGTAGCCGGGAACTCTGACTACGAAAATGGTGCTGCAACCAGCATGAAACAATGACCGTGTGTTTCAAAAAATACTGGCTTATGATCCTAATACTCAAAATGCAGACGTAAACCGAATACCTCCACAGGGCCCCGATCAGCGTTGTAAGCCGGGTTGGCGATGTGCTGATAGTCCGCCGTGAACCAAGTATGTTTTGCTACATTCCAGTTGTAGTAACTCTCAAGAATTATTTCCGGGCGATAGCGTATTTTGCCATCGCCGATGAAGAATGAAATTCCGCCCGCTTGCAGATAATCGCGCCTGTCCCTGGATAGTGCGTTGCCTATCAGGCTAAATCCCACGGTATCTTGTGCGCGCCCCCAATCTGTTCCTTTAAGCGAGATGCCTCCCGCAATGGATTGATCCACTTCGGTGAAGGCATCCGTTTCGGTGCGGCCATCCGACCACATGGCGCGCAAGAAAGCACCGAGGTTGTCGTTGATGGCTTGCTCGGTATCGATACCGAAGCCATATTTGCTTTTCTCGCCATAACGCACATTGAAGATGCTTGGTGTGGTGTTGGTCGCAATCCCATAGTTGATGGCATCGCGGTAGCTCGCCATCACGGCGTAATCACGATAGCCCAGCAGCCTAATCTTGCCGGTTTGTCCACCGAGCTCATGGCTGTGTTCGATTTCCACCTGGTCGCCGTAATGTCTAAAGAGCTGGTAGTCCAGTTGCAACACGTTGGGTTCTTTGGGAACGGTCATACGTCCGAAGCGGACAACCCAATTGTCCTGATACCACTCGCCGGCAAACCCCCAACCGAAGCCGCGCGCATCAGCCGCGTAATCGTAGGCTGCGTAGGTCATGTTCGACCAGTTCATGAACTGGGTGCGCGGGTCGTGGGCGTAGGCATTGTTATCGAAGATATTAAGCGTCGAGAAATTCCCCGCAGTGAGTACGAAGCGATTTTTATCCACCACTCCAGCCAGCTGATTCATGCCGGATTCGATCTTTTCCGTGTCGCCGCCCAATCCCCATGTCTGGCGCAGGAATAGCTGCTGGCGGTAAACCGTTGGGTTGGTTCCAGACGCGCGGGTGATCTCACCATTGGTAAAGCCGCCCATGCCGGTCAGGTTTGAGAACGGCACACCTTGGGTGATTTCCGGAACGAAATAAAGTTCACTGTTTTGCCGGACACGCAACCCGAAGAAGGCATCGGTGGTGAAGGTGTAGCTGTTCTCCGCATTGGGTGACAGACTGTTTTGGCCAGAATAAGCCGCATTGAAGCCGGGCTTGTGTTGCCAGATGTAAGTCGTCTGAAATTTTGCATTCCAGCTTTCTTCAGTTGCTTCTTCTGCTTGCGCAAGATGTGATAACAAAGCTAGCGGAAGAAGGACCAGTTTTCTTTGCATTACGTATTCCCAAAACTTAACTTAATTAACCCGCAATGTTAACAGCTTGCTGTATATTTTTTGTGACGCCTTTTTTAAAAAGGGACGCCGATAATCGCTTTCAGGACTGTCTTGTCAGTAGATTGACCCGATACGTGCCCGATCCCGATATTAAAATCCCACAGCCCAGGTTAAAGTCCGCGGCCAAATAGTTTGCCTGGCTGTTCTGGGATTGACTTGGATCAAAGTGCATTGTCCCCAGAAAAGCATAGTTCTCGATACCGACCTGCAGTCCTTCCCTGATTTGATATGCAATCTTGGTATCAACCTCTGATGTAGCTGCTTGAACAGGATGTTTCTTCAATGAGCGATCAAAATCGAAGTTTATGACCAGCGTCCACGGATCGATTCTCCAAACACCAATCAGCTTGATTTCACCACTCGTTTCATCCGGATAAAATCGCTTGGCAAGTTGCCCGACCTCAAAGTTTACCGCCCAGTAAAATGGCGAATCTTCTGATAGTGCTTTTGGCCGCCATCTGGTGCGAAGTTTCATGCCATCCGTTTGAAGCGAGCCACCCGGATCTTTGACTGTCAACCGGTATGCGGCCACTTCCCAATTGGGATTGATGCCATAACTAAACTCGGGTGTGACGCGAAATTGATGATTCGTCGGCCTCTGTCCGGACGTTACATAATTGGTGTGCAGATCAAGGCCGGGTTTTCCAACATCCGCAAAGTCGTCAAGATAGACCTGAACTTCTTGCGGGGCTGCGATTACATCAGTGGTCAAAAGTGCATTAAAAACAAACAAGCTTGCAGTGGCAACAGCATATGCACGCAAGGTTGTATGTTTTCAAATTGCCGTGCGCATTTTTTAACCCTAACTTTAAGTGTCCTTTGCAATTGAACTTGGGCTACTTTGTCATGTTCTTGATGTGCCTGGCTCGATTCGCTGATGACAATATCAAATTTTCCGATTGCTACCCACAATTACCACGGTCACTTATGCCGCTATAAAGGAGCTCACACTGTAGTGTCTCCCCTTGGGCGGAATGCGGAGTTGTCTGTCCTCTAAGCAGGTAATTGCCGTTGCCAAGAGAGTATGCTTGATATTTTCGGTTATTAAGACAATAGTTGTCGGCAATGGAACGGCGCTCACTGGCTATTTTGGCAGGTTATCCTTGTTGCGGATCTCATCAGAGAATATCGGAAACAGCAGCGGCAACAGCAACAGCGTAAACAGTGTGGCGGATATAATTCCGCCTACAATCACCACGGCAAACGGACGTTGCGTTTCCGAGCCGATACCGTGCGACAACGCCGCAGGCAACAGGCCGATGCCAGCCATCAGCGCTGTCATCAGGATCGGACGCAGACGCGCCACCGCGCCTTCCATCACACTCTCGCGCAAGCCCTTTCCGTTGCGCATGAGCTCCATGAACTGCTCCACCATGATTACGCCATTCTGCACAGATATGCCGGCTACGGCGATGAAACCAACCGCGGCGGATACCGATAGGTGCAGCCCGGCCAACCCAAGCCCGGCAATACCGCCGATCAGTGTGAACGGCACCATCAGAATAACCAGCAGTGCCTTGCGCATGGAGCGGAATGCCCAGAACAGCAGCACAAAAATCATCAATGCAGAAAGCGGAAGAATGACTTTAAGCCGCTTGTTGGCGCGTTGCTGGTTCTCGAACTGCCCGCCCCAAGTCATGCTATAGCCCAGCGGCAATTTCACCTGTTCGTCGACTTTGGCCATTGCTTCGGCAACAAAGCTGCCCTGATCGCGCCCAAGCAAGT
>Ga0097691_1000970_pt1 | contig 22529 bp, 24 predicted proteins | sample NGESurdeep072012_8_FD_72858 | JGI IMG/M metagenome (GOLD analysis project Ga0097691, IMG submission 72858) | Arctic peat soil microbial communities from Barrow, Alaska - NGEE Surface sample 210-1 deep-072012 | ecosystem: Environmental > Terrestrial > Soil > Wetlands > Peat ... | reverse complement strand
CCCCTCAGGGTCAGTCTCTTGAGATACACGAGCGATGGGCTCCTCTGGGGCGGCGATGAACAGCCTCACTCTACCGGCGAGGAGCGGTACCGCCGAGGAACGCGACGGGTAGGGCGAAGCGTGGCGTCCCCCGCTTTCCGACTACGTCGCCCCGGCTGCGCTCACTGCCTGTCGTGCTCGCTCGGTTCTTGAAGAACTCAGTGCAAGGTGCTCAGTAAGCGGGTTGAGGGGTCGCCTCAACCTCTGCGGGCAGGTCGGCGCGCAGCCGATCATTGTCATGCTGCAAGTGTTCGATCATGCACTCAAGATCGCGCACCCGCGACCTCAGTCGAGCGCTCTCCAAGACGAGACCATCATTCCGATACACCCGGTGACCCAGTAGCGCTTTGGCCATACCAACTCCGAAGAGATCCTTCACACGTGCGAAGGGCGAATGGACACTCAATTGCGGACGCCTCCGAGCACCAACTGCCCGGGGGATGTTCTTAGAATCTCACCGACGCGGCGGCAGGTCAACGCCAAGGCTAATCACCATTCCTGGAATCCGGACAGGCCCTGCCTGAGGTCGCCGTTCTGGACGACGCACGTCTGCACGTGACCCGGACGTCTGGTGGTTGACGGCTCCTCCTCGATCAGCTCGCGAAGCCGCTCGATCGCCTCCAGAGATCCCTGGGCGCAGATCTCGACCCGGCCGTCGTCCATGTTGCGGGCGAAGCCGGCCAGGCCGAGCTCCAGGGCCCGTGCACGAGTCCACCAGCGAAACCCGACACCCTGGACCCGCCCCCGGACAAAGATCGTGACACATTCCATGCCGCAGAGCCTACGAGCCCTTGTCCGACCGGCATACCGGCCGGCTGCCAAGACATAGGCTCCGGGCATGTCACACATTCCAGCCGACCGTCCGATTCGATGGGGATTCCTGGGCGCCGGGGGCATTGCGGCCGCGATGGCTGCCGACCTCCGTCACGGCAGCAACATGCTGTATGCCGTGGCCGCACGTGACGCCCACCGCGCGGCTGCCTTCGCCGCGCGCTTCGGGGCGAGCCACAGCCATGGCAGCTACCGGGCCGTGATCGAGGATCCCGAGGTCGACATCGTCTACGTCGCCACCACGCACCCTTTCCACCGCGAGCAGGCGCTGCTGGCGATCGCGGCCGGCAAGCCCGTCCTGGTCGAGAAACCGCTGGCTCTGAACGCCACCCAGGCCCGCGAGGTGCTGACCGCCGCCAGGGACAAGGGGGTGTTCGCCATGGAAGCCGTCTGGATGCGCGCCAACCCGCTGATCGTCAAGGCCCAGGAGCTGGTAGCCACTGGCGTCATCGGTGACGTCGTGGCGGTCCACGCCGACTTCTCCATCGGGCTCGACTTCGACCCGAAACACCGGTTGTATGACCTGTCCAACGGTGGAGGAGCCCTGCTCGACCTCGGTGTCTACCCGATGCACTTCGGGTGGCTGTTCGCCGGCCGTCCTGATACCCAGCAGGTCCTCGGCACGCTCTCCCCCACCGGCTCCGATGCCACCGTCGCGGTGCAGTGGGGCTACACCTCGGGCGCCACGGCCCAGCTGCGTTGTGCCACGACGGCGCAGACACCCGGGCGGGCCACGATCGCCGGAACGGCCGGCTCGATCTCGGTCGAACCGTGGTTCCTGAACCCCGAGCGCCTCGTGGTCACCACCGGCGAGCAGGAGTCCGTGGTCAAAGGCGGGGGCACGGCGTACGGCCCGCAGATCCAGGAGGTCGAGCGGTGCCTTCGGGAAGGCCTGCTGGAGAGCCCACTGGCTCCCCAGGCCGACACGATTGCCATCCTCGAGCTGATCGACCGGGCCCGCGCCGACCTGGGTGTTCGGTACCCGACAGAAGGCTAGCCTGCTGCGCCAGCGGTTCTGGGCCGCGGCTGGCAGCGGGGGCAGGAGTAGGACGAGCGGTTCATGAATGCCTCACGCCGGATGAGGGTCCCGCACCGCCTGCAGGGGCAGCCTGCGCGGCCATAGGCGTCCAGCGACCGGTCGAAGAATCCGCTGGCACCATTGACGTTGACGTACAGCGCGTCGAAGCTCGTGCCACCCTGGCCCAGCGCTTCGACCATCACCGCCCGGGCATGCTCCATCAGCCGCCCCAGTGCCGGCTTCGACATCGCCGCGCCCTCTCGCAGGCCATGGACCTGCGCGCGCCACAGCGCCTCGTCCGCATAGATGTTGCCGATACCGGAGACAAGTCCCTGATCCAGCAGGCCACGCTTGACCCCCGCGTGCCGCACCTTCAGAGCGGCGATGACCGCGCACTGGTCGAAAACCGGCTCGAGCGGGTCGGGCGCGATATGGGTGATGCTCCCGGGGATACCCCAGCCGGGCGCCGCTGCCAGCTCTGCGCCGTGGTGATCACGGACATGGACATCGGGGACCAGGTCGGCTAAGGCCAGGGCGCCGAAGGTCCGCTGGTCGACGAACCGCAGCTGCGGCCCGTCATCAGCGAAGTCGAACCAGGCATGCAAGTGAGCCTGTCGAGGCGCACTGGCCGCTTCGACGAGGAGCTGGCCACTCATACCCAGATGGATGACCAGGGCCTGCCGATGACCATCGGGAGCCTCCAGCGCCAGCCAGAGGTACTTGCCTCGACGCCGCGCGGCCCGGACCACATTCGCGCGTAGTCGATCTGCGAGGTCGATCGGCCCCGGCAGATGACGGCGGGCGACCCGCGCCCCGATGAACAGGGCCTTCTCGATGCGGCGGCCGACCACGTGCTCATCCAGGCCACGACGGACGACCTCGACCTCTGGAAGCTCAGGCATCCTGCACAGATGTGGCAAGCCGCGCGGAGTCGGCGGAGCCTGCGCGCACCGGCTCGGCGGCACTGGCCAGGACCGCCTTCGCCCTGCGGCTCAGCTCGGTCCAGGCGACCTCGGCGGCCATCTGCTCGGCCTCCTTCTTGCTGCTTCCGGACCCCGACCCCATCGCCTCCGAACCCACCATCACCTCGGCATGGAAGCTCTTCTGGTGGTCCGGGCCCTGCTCGCTGACGCGGTACTCCGGCACCCCCAGCGAGCCCGAGGCGGTCAGCTCCTGAAGGCTCGTCTTCCAGTCCAGCCCAGCGCCCAGGCTGGCGGAGGACTCCATCAACGGGTCAAGAAGGTGGTGCACGAACGTCGTGGCGGCCGGCAGACCGCAGGAAAGGTAGACGGCGGCGATCACCGCTTCCATGGTGTCGGCCAGGATCGATGCCTTGTCACGGCCTCCCGTGCTCTCCTCGCCCCTGCCCAGGAAGATGTAGTCACCCAGGCCCATCGCGCGGGCCACGTCAGCCAGCGCCCGCATGTTGACAACGGCGGCGCGCAGCTTGGCCAGCTGGCCCTCGGCCACGTCAGGGTGTGCCGCATAGAGGCTGTCGGTGACCACCAGCCCGAGCACCGAGTCGCCGAGAAACTCCAGGCGCTCGTTGTTCGGAAGCGCGCCGTTCTCGTAGGCGTACGACCGATGGGTCAGGGCGCGCAGAAGCAGCGACTGGTCAATCCTCTGGTCGACCACCTCGAACAGGTGGGCGGCCAGACGACCGACGGGCCGCCGTGACGCGCTGTCCCCGCCGGGGGAGTGAGAACTCACGCGCGGGTGTTGCCGGATCAGCTCTGGTGCTCGCTACGCTCAGCGACGCCGTAGTGGCGTCCGGCGTAGGTGCCACAGGAGGGGCACGCGATGTGCGGCTGCTTGGGGGCAGAGCACTGCGGGCATGAGGTCAGCGTGGTCGCGCTCGTTTTCCAGTTCGCACGACGCGAACGGGTGTTGGAGCGCGACGTCTTCCGCTTCGGGACAGCCACGTCAGTTCCCTTTCTCTAGTTTGCCGGGAGATGTCGCGATGTTCTGCAACGTCGCCCATCGTGGGTCAAGCTGGTCATGATGGTGCGTCGGATCCTCGCCCAGATGCACTCCACACTCGGAGCACAGGCCCGGACAGTCCTTGCTGCATACGGGTTGGAACGGCATCGCCGGAACCAAGGCGTCCCGCAGTACGGGCTCGAAGTCGAACAGGTCGCCCACGAGCTCGTACACCTCCTCGTCATCGTCCTGGGTCGCCACCTCGTGGAAATGCGCCGCGCGATCGGCGTAGGCGAACAGCTCCTGGAAGCGAGCACCCACCTCGCGGGTGATCGGGTCCAGGCACCGCACGCACGCGCCGGTCGCCGTGGCCCGCGCCGAGCCGGTCACAAGAACACCCTCGAGCACGGATTCCAACCGAAGGTCCAGCTCGATGGGCTGGCCCGGCGGTATGGCGATCAGGTCGATGTCACCGAGGTCGTCAGGAGCCGGGACGGTCCGCTTCATCTCGACCATCGACCCTGGACGTCGGCCGAGCTCCCGGGTGTCGAACACCAGGGGCAGGCGCGGGTTCAGGCGGTTCATGGCTTCCGATGATGGCGGGTCTGTCGTCGATTCCGTATGACACGGCACGACCCACGCCAGACACGACGTAGGCCGACGAGTCAGATTACCGGAGGGGACGTCGTTCGCCCAAATGCGGCCTCGGCTTCGGGGACCGGGTCCGGATCGCCCAGATCGGCCGTGCGACGGGCGGCAAGGCGCTCCCGCCCATTGCTCACCTGCGTTCCGAGCTGACCGAGAACCACCTCGAACTCTCCGAGCTTGCGATCGATGTAGTCATCGGCATCGGCCAGCAAGCGGGTCGCCTCGACCTGGGCCTGCGTGGCCACGGCGGCGGCGCGCTCACGGGCAGCCACCAGGATCTCCGTCTCCTCGAGCAGCTGCTCACGTTCGGCCCGGGCAGCCTCCAGCAAGCGCTCGGCCTCCTCGCGACCGGCGGTGAGGACGGCATCACGGTCGGACAACAGTGCGTCCGCATGGTCGAGGCTGGCCGGCAGGACGTCACGCAACCGTTCGAGTGCTTCGAGCATCTCGGCCCGGTTGACGAGGCAGGACGCCGACATCGGCATGGCCTTGGCGCCACGAACGCTCGCAGCGATCTGGTTGAGCTGGTCATGGACGTCCACGGGGGCTCAGCCTCCTTCCGGAATCTGGAGCCGAGCCAGGAGGGCCTCGCGCACCTCGTCGGGCACGAGCCCGGTGATGTCGCCGCCAAAGGCGGCGACCTCCTTGATCAGCGAGCTCGAGACGTGACCGAACCTGGGGTCGCCCGGGAGGAATACCGTCTCGACGCCGGAGAGATGGCGGTTCATCTGGGCCATGGGCAGCTCGTAGGCGAAGTCGGTGTCACCCCGCAGCCCCTTGACGATCGCCTGTGCCCCCGCGTCACGGCAGACGTCCACGAGCAGGCGCCCGGCGAAGGCCTCGATGCGCACGTTGGGCACGGCCGCCAGTGCGGCGTCGAGCAGCTTGATGCGCTCGTCGACGCCGAAGGCGCCATGTTTGGCCGGGTTGTGCATGATGGCGACGACGACCTCGTCGTACAGCGTCGCTGCTCGGGAGATCACGTCGACGTGACCCATCGTCACCGGATCGTAGGACCCCGGACACACGCACCGGCGCTGCTGGTTCGTCACGCAGCCGAACCTAGCAGCGAGTGCGTCAGTTGCGCGCGATGCTCAGGCAACGCCGCGGGGCCCAGCGAAGTCCGCGAACCACATCTTGGTCTCGCCGTAGCGGCGCTCGCCGGCGCGGTCGAGACCCTCCGGCCAGCGAGGTTCGGGCGAGCGGGCCGATCTCTCTACCACGACCAGCGCCTCGTCACTGAGCCAGCCGTGGGTCACCAGGAGCGTGAGCACGTCGGCCAGAGCCTCCTCGGTGACGTCATACGGCGGGTCTGCGAGGACCAGGTCGAAGGGCACCTCGCCCTCGCTGCGGCGCGCGAGCAAAGCCCGCTCGACCGTTTCGGCGCGGATGCTGATCCCGGCCAGGCCCAGCTCAGCAATATTCCTGCGGGCCACCGCGGAGGCAGCACGGCTGGACTCGACCAGCAGGACGCTCGCAGCGCCGCGGCTCGCGGCCTCCAACCCAAGCGCCCCAGAACCCGCATACAGATCCAAGACGTTGGAATGGTTGACCACGTCGAGGTGCTCGAGCCGTGAGAACAGCGCTTCGCGCACCCGGTCGCTGGTCGGCCGGGTGCCGTTGCCCGGCGGGGTGCGTATCCGGCGGCCTCCGGCGAGCCCCGAGATGATGCGCGTCATCAGCGGGTCACCCTCGTTCCAGGTAGGCGGCTTGCTCGTCATCGAGAGCGGTGGCTATGACGTCGCGCAGAGCCGGGTTCTGCTCGAGGCCCGGATCGGCGTTGACGATCGCGAAAGCGTCCTCGCGGGCCTGCACGATGAGGTCCTCGTCGCGCAGGAGCCGCAGGAGCCGAAGCTGTGACTTGCCGCCGCTCTGCCGTGCCCCGAGGACATCGCCCTCCTTGCGCTGCTCCAGGTCGAGCCGGGCCAGGGCGAATCCGTCATTCGTGGCGGCGACGGAGACCAGTCGCGCCAGGACCGCCTCCGACTGGGTCTCGGTCACCAACAGGCACAGACCCGGCGAGGTCCCACGGCCGACGCGACCTCTGAGCTGGTGCAGCTGGGAGATGCCGAAGCGATCGGCGTCCATGATGACCATGACAGTGGCATTGGCAACGTCCACGCCCACCTCGATGACGGTGGTGGCCACGAGGATGTCGATCGTGCCCGCAGCGAAAGCCCGCATCGCCTCGTCCTTGTCCTCGGCGGCCATCCGACCATGCAGGATCGCGATCCTCAGCCCCACGAGCGCGGGGTTGTCGCGAAGCTCGCTCTCCATCTCCAGGACGCCGCGCAGCTCACGCGTCGATGGCGGCTCCAGCACATCGACCTCGAACGTGACCTCGACGTCCTCGTCGGACGAGTCCCGTTTGATGGCAACTGAATCCGAGTCCGACTCGTCATCACCGATCCGTGGACACACCACGTACGTCTGGTGTCCGGCACGGACCTCCTCGGCCACCCGCTCCCACGTGCGTTGGAACCAGCGGGGGTTGCTGACCACGTGAGTGGCGATCGGCGAACGCCCCTCGGGAAGCTCAGCCAGCGTCGAGGTCTCCATGTCACCGAACACGGTCATGGCGACCGTTCGCGGGATCGGTGTCGCAGTCATCACCAGGACGTGTGGCGGGAGTTTTCCCTTGCCGCGCAATGCATCTCGCTGCTCAACGCCGAAGCGGTGCTGCTCGTCAACCACCACCAGCCCCAGATCGAAGAACTGGACGTTCTCCTGGATCAGGGCGTGTGTGCCGATGACGATGCCCGCCTCACCCGACGCGGCCTCGAGCAGGGACCTGCGCCGAATGCCGGTGGGCTGGCTCCCGGTCAGCAGCGTCACCCGGGTGCCGATCTCGCTGCCGCCGAGCAGGCCGTGCTCGCCAAGATCGCCCAGCATCGAGGTGATCGACCGAAAATGTTGCGACGCAAGGACTTCGGTGGGTGCCAGCAGTGCCGCCTGCCCGCCAGAGTCGATCACGGACAACATCGCCCGCAGGGCCACGACGGTCTTGCCTGACCCGACCTCACCCTGCAGCAACCTGTGCATGGGGCGATCGCCGGCCAGGTCCGCGGCGATCTCGGCGGCAACCTCGTGCTGACCAGCGGTCAGCTCGAAAGGCATACGGGCGTCGAACGCCTCGAGCAGCCCACCCGGGCGCAACGGCCGGGGAGTCGTGCGCAGACCCTCACCCGCAACCCGACGTTGGGCCAGGACCGTCTGAATCGTGAAGGCCTCGTCGTACTTGCGTCGATACCTGGCCCGGGACACGTCCTTGTCGGTGGCCGGCTGGTGCAGCAGCCGGTACATCGACATGAGGTCGACCAGACCGCGGCGGCGACGGAGGCCGGGTGGCAGGTGGTCCGGGACGTCGTCCAGGGACGCGAGCACGACCTGGACGGCCTTGCGGACCTTCCACGACGGCATCGCCTTGCCTGCCGGCAGGTAGATCGGGATCAGGTGGCTCATGTGCTCCTGGACTGCCGCGTCCTCTCCTTCCGGGTCGAGGATCTCGTAGTCCGGGTGGGTCAGCTGCCACGTCCCCTGGTAGCGCCCGACGATGCCCGAGAACAGGCCCAGCGCGCCAGGGACCAGCCTCCCCTCGTGGCCATAGGCGCTGAAGAAGGTGAGATCGAGCTCATGCACCCCGTCGGTGATGATGGCGTTGAGCATCCTGCCCTTGCGCTGGCGCATCGGCCGGGTCGTGGCACGGTCGACCCGGGCTACGACCGTGACGTCCTCGCCCTCGACCAGACCGGACAGGTCGGTCAGCTTGCCCGGCTCGCTGTACCGCCGGGGGACGAAGTCGAGCAGGTCGCCGACGGTGTGGATGCCTCGATGCGTGGCCAGAGGGCCAACTGACGTCTTACCGACAAGGCGGCCGAGCGGGGTGGTCAGATCCGCCACGTCACTCGACCCCGAGCAGCAGCGGATAGCTCGCCTGCCCGCCGTCGATGATGCTGACCTCGACGTCGCTTCCCTCCCGTATCGACGCGGCGATGGCGGCCGAGATCTCCGGTCCCCCACCGACACCGTTGATGATGGTCAGCAGCTCCCCGCCGCTGGCAAGCAGTCGGCCGACCACCTCCGCGCCAACCACAGCCAGATCCTTGCCGACGGCGACGACATCACCATCGACCAGGCCCACGACGTCGCCCGGGTGGCACCATCCGGCGTCGGTCAAAGCCTCCTTGCCGGCCACCGTGACAGCTCCGTGGCGAGTCGCCGAGGCTGCAGCGCTCATCGCCACCATGTTGTCCGCAGCGCTGACCGTGGGCTCGAAGACGGCAAGCGAAGCGATGCCCTGGACGGCCGAGACCGACGGGACGACGTACACCTCGATACCCATGCCGCCGGCTGCCGAGGCTGCCGCCTCCGCCGCGAGCTCGATGTCACTGTCGTTGGGCAGAATGAGCACGGATCTCGAGCCGGAAGAACGCACGGCATCCAGCAGGTGGCCCGCGGAGGCCCGCAGGCCAGGCCGACTGGATACGACCACGGCACCGGCTGCGCGGAACACCTCCGCCAGACCGTCACCGGCAGCGCACGCAACGACGGCAACCACGCCTCCGGTGGATGGGGTCGCCCTGGCGCGCTCCTGGTCGCCGAAGTTCGTGACTTCGATGCGATGCGGCCGACCCGCCTCGATGCCTGCCTCGATGGCCGCACCGACGTCGTCGACGTGTGCGTGCACGTTCCAGAGGTCCTCACCTCCGACGACCAGGACCGAGTCGCCCAGCTCGTCCAGCCGGATGCGGAGCCCGGACACCGCATCTTCGTCGCTGTCCGAGAGCAGGTACATGACCTCGTATGCCGGCCCGCCCGGCTCGCGTGGACCACACTCGGCGGCGTCAGGATCGGCGCCGGGAACAGTGTGCGGCGCGTCCCGGGGGGCGCGAGGTTGCGAACGCGCGGCGCGAGCGGCTCCCCGGTCGGACGCCAGCTCACCGGCGATGACGCGCTCGAGCGCCTCGAGCACGAGGACGTAGCCCATGCCACCGGCATCAACGACGCCCGCGCGAGCGAGGGTCGGCAGCTGGGCCGTCGTGCCGGCCAACGCCACCCTGGCCGCAGCCAGCGAGGCCTGGGCGACGGCATACAGGTCGGAGCCCTTGGCCACGGCCCGCTCAGCGGCGCTGGCGGCGGCGGCGGCCACCGACAGGATCGTCCCCTCGACCGGCCGGGTCACGCTGGCATAGGCACGGTCGCTGGCCCGGCGTACCGCCAGCGCGAGTGTTGGGCCGTCGATGCCTCCCAGGCCCCCGATGCCACGAGTCGCCGCCTCGCCGATGATCTCACTGAGACCCCGGACCAGCTGGCTGAGAATGACGCCTGAGCTACCACGAGCGGCCAGCAGGCAGGCCCGCGCCAGTGCCGCCGCGTCGCCTGCCAGCGTCGGCTCAGCGCCAGGAACCGTCCCCGGCGAGGCCTCTCGCGCCGCCTCGAGCGCAGAGTCCAGCGTCAGGTAGAGGTTCGTGCCGGTGTCGCGGTCCGGCACCGGGAAGACGTTGAGCTCGTCGATCTCGGCCCGGTGGGTGGCGAAGGCGGCCCGGGTGGCCATCGCCCAGCGTCGGGCGGCACGGGAGTCCAGTCGCTCGAGCCGGCTGCCGTCGCCGCCCACACCCATCACCTCCGCTGCGTTGTGCGCCCCATCTGCCGTGAGGCTAATGCTCGCACCCCCGTCTCGTATGGGGCAGGCCCAAACCTGTCTCACTTGGGCAGGCCCAAACCTGCAGACCCACCCATTTTGGCCCAACCCACCGACTCGGCTACTCTTGACCGGTTCCCCATGGTTGGTGCGTGCGCCCTGTTGGTGCGTGCCGCCCGCCTGCCGTGGAACTCTGGACCATTCACCACCCCATCAATCTTCAGGAGAAACCCCGTGGCTGCCAACTGCGACGTCTGCGGCAAGGGGCCGGGCTTCGGTCACAACATCTCGCACTCGCACCGCCGCACCAAGCGCCGCTGGAATCCCAACATCCAGCGCGTCAAGGCTCTGGTCGGTGCTGCGGGTGTCACCCCGAAGCGGCTCAACGTCTGCACCTCATGCCTCAAGGCCGGCAAGGTCAAGCGTTAGGCCCGTCGCCGCGTTGCCAATGCGCTGCTTTCCGAAGCCGATCTCCTCGCGGAGGTCGGTTTCGTCTTGTCCTGACTGACGGTTCAGCCTCCGAAGTGGTCCCAGCCACCGCCGATCACCGGTTCGCCGCCCAGGGACACGCCAGCGCCGACCACCACATCGCCGATCCTTCGCCAGCCGCCGGGCAGCACGGCCTCCGACGGGAAACAGGCGAGCAGCGAGTGCTCCTCACCACCCTCGATGACATTGCGCCACGCGTCGTCCTCGGTGACCACCTCGTGGAGCTGCGCCACGTCGTCGGCAAGCCGCAGCTCGTCGAGCTCGATCCGCACCCCGCTAGCCCTCGCCAGTCGGCCCGCGTCCCGTCCCAGCCCGTCGCTGATGTCGAGCATCGCCGTTGCACCGGCCCTCGCCGCGGCAGGCCCCTGGCCGTATGGCGGCCGCGGCCGCCGGTGGTAGCTCACCAGCTCCGATGCGCGTCCGGTCTCGCCACGCTGCATGAGCAGCAAGCCGGTGGCGGAGTGGCCCAGGCTGCCGCATACGGCGAGGACGTCGCCCGCCCGCGCTCCGGAACGGCGTACCGGCTGACGACCTTCACAGTGCCCCAGGGCCGTCGCCGACACCACGAGAACCCCTGCAGGTGCTGAGGAGAGATCACCACCAACCACTGGCACGCCTGCCGAGCTGGCCGCCTGGACCAGGCCCTCGGTGAAGTCCCGGACCCAAGCCAGGGACGTCCTGGGGTCAGCGATCAACGTGACCAGGAGACCGGTCGAGACGCCACCCATGGCAGCAATGTCGGCAAGGTTCTGCGCCACGATCTTGGCTCCCACGTCCGCGCCGGACGACCACTCGTCCAGCCAGTCGCGACCCCGCACCATCGCATCGGTCGTCGCCAGCACCGAACCTCCGGGAGCGCTCAGCAATGCGGTGTCGTCACCGGGCCCGATCAGGACGCCCGGCCCGCCCGGCAGCAGAGGGAAGATCGTGGACAGCAGCTCGTCCTCCCCGATGTCCGCGAGCGTGGGCCCTGCGGCGTCAGCGCGTTGGTTCAACATGTGGCCTCCCCAGTGGGACGTATCGTGCCTCCGCACGGTAACGTCTGGACAGCCGGGTTCATCTAGGGACCGGTCAGTCAATCTCGGAGTGAAGAGCTCCGATCACATTCCCTTGGAGGCGTCGTGGTGGTCCAGGCCTACGTCCTGATTCAGTCCGAAGTGGGCAAGGCGGCCATGGTCGCCCAGGCGATCGCGGGCATCTCCGGTGTCACCATGGCCGAGGACGTCACTGGTCCTTATGACGTCATCGCACGCGTTGAGGCCCGTACCGTCGACGATCTCGGCAAGCTGGTCATCGCCAAGATCCAGGACGTCCCCGGCATCACCCGGACCCTCACGTGCACGGTCGTGCACGTCTGAGCGCAGCATTGCGAGGGCGGCCGTCGGCGTTCCTCGGCGCGATCCTTCTCACGGGGGTCCTGGCTGCGTGCTCGTCGTCCGTCGAGGTAGCAGACCCGGCTGACGCTGGATCCCCATCGTGTCGCTCGGCTGCGCTGCACTGGCCCAAGACCGTTGGTGGACAGCCACTTCGCCCGACGACATCGTCCTCCGCTGCAGTGCGGGCCTGGGGCGACCCGGCAATCATTGCCCGATGCGGGTTGGCTCCGATCGGCCCGACGACGGACCAGTGTGTGTCCGTCAGCGGCGTCGACTGGGTCGCCCATCAGCTGGGGGATGGGATGAGGTTCACCACGTATGGCCGGTCACCGGCGATCGAGGTCCTGGTGCCCAGCGCGTACAGGCCCGAACCTTTGCTGCTGCCGGCGTTCGGCGCTGCCGCATCGGCCATTCCCCAAGGCGAGCGGCACTGCCTCTAGGGCGGACGTCAGCGAAGGCCCGTACGCCGGGCCAGGGCCAGCTGGATCAGCTCGTCGATCAGATCGGGGTAGCTCAGCCCCGAGGCAGCCCACATCCGGGGGTACATCGACAGCGCCGTGAAGCCGGGCATGGTGTTGATCTCGTTGATGATCACGTCCCCGTGCTCGGTGTAGAAGCAGTCCACCCGGGCCAGACCCTCGCAACCGGCGGCCTCGAACGCAGCCGCGGCAACACGGCGTACCTCGTTGGCCACATGCTCGGGCACGTCTGCGGGGCAGGTGAGCTCGACATCGAACTCCGCCAGGTACTTGGCCTCGAAGTCGTAGAAGTCATGACCCCGGACGACCTCGATCTCTCCGACCTCACTGGTTCGGGGGGCAGCTCCGTCGCGGCCCTCCAGGACGCCACACTCGATCTCTCTGCCGACGATGCCGGCCTCCACGATGACCTTCGGGTCATACTCCCTGGCGTACTCGATGGCTGCCCTCAGGGCATCGGGCTCGGACACCTTGCTGATGCCCATGCTCGATCCGGCGCGAGCCGGCTTGACAAAAACGGGCCAGTCCAGAGAAGCGACGGCATCCATCGACGCCACGGGGTCACGTTGCCACTCGCGGTCCGTGATCACGACGTACGGGCCGACCGTGAGGCCGTGTCCGGCGAATACGACCTTCATGTACTGCTTGTCCATCATCACCGCCGAAGCGAGAACACCCGAACCGACATAGCGGATATCGGCCAGCTCCAGGAGGCCCTGGATCGTGCCGTCCTCCCCGAAGGGGCCATGCAGCAGCGGGAACACCACGTCAACCTCGGTCAGGGCCTTGGGCGGGGCTCCGGGCTCCAGGATGCTCAACGACCTCTCAGTGGTGCTCAGGGGGACCAGCACCCCGACGCCGGAGCCGTCGACCTCGGGGACGTGGCCGGGCGAGAGCTCGAGCGCCGTGGCGTCACCGGAGGCCAGGACCCAACGACCGTCCTTGGCGATGCCGATCGGAAGCACGTCGTAGACGGCACGGTCGATGGCCTTCATCACCCCGGCGGCGGTGGAGCAGGACACGGAGTGCTCCGACGACCGTCCGCCGAAGACGATCGCCACCGTGGGCTTGCGGGGCGGCGCGTCGGTGGGCTCGGGGCCGGGTTCGTTGGTGTCGTTCATCGCAAGTGACCTTATCGCCCGAGCGCCGCGACTGACCCCCTCACACCCCTGGCCCTACGCTGAGCGGGTGAACGCGAATCACGAAGGCCTCACCCCCGCTTCGATCCTGGTCTCGGCGGGTCGGCAGCCACGCGTTCCCGGGGCCGGGCTCAATGCCCCCCTGGAGCTCTCCTCGACCTACGTCGCGGACGGAGCGGTCGACTACGCCCGCGGTGGCAACCCGACCTGGACCGCGTTCGAGGACGTTCTGGGCACGCTCGAGGGCGGATCCGCGCTGGTCTTCTCGTCCGGGATGGCTGCCATCGCGGCCGCCCTGTCCGTCGCCCCCCAGGGAGCCGTCATCGTGGCTCCGACCCACGCGTACAGCGGCACCGCCTTGATCCTGGAGTCTCTCGAGAAGGCCGGGCGAGCGGTCCTGCGCAGGGTCGACATCAGCGATACGGAGGCTGTGGTCGTGGCGTTGGAGGGGGCCGACGTGCTGTGGGCCGAGTCCCCCACCAACCCGATGCTCGAGGTCGCGGACCTGCCACGCCTCTTCGAGGCGGCCCACGACGTTGGCGCAGTCGTGTTGTGCGACAACACCTTTGCCACGCCGCTGATCCAGCAGCCATTATCGATGGGCGCCGACGTCGTGGTCCATTCGGTCACGAAGTACCTCGCAGGGCATGCGGACGTGATTCTGGGCGCGACCGTCACGGCCGACACCGATCGTGGCCGCGCCCTCCAGGACACACTCGCCCAACACCGGCTGATCCACGGAGCGATCGCGGGCCCCATGGAGACCTGGCTGGCCCTGCGCGGAATGCGGACCATGCACCTGAGGGTCGAGCGCTCGAGTGCCAACGCCGCCGACCTGGCAGCCCGTCTGCAGGGCCACCCCGCCGTGCAGCGGGTGCGTTACCCGGGCTTCGGCTCGATCATCGCGATCGAGGTTCAGGGTGGCGCGGAAGGGGCCGAAGCAGTTGCGGCACGGGTCCGGCTGTGGACCCACGCGACCAGCCTGGGTGGTGTGGAGTCGCTGATCGAACGCCGCCGAAGGCATCCTGCCGAACCTGCGTCGGTCCCGGACAACCTGCTGCGCCTCAGCGTGGGCGTCGAGGACGTCGAGGACCTCTGGCGTGATCTTGACGCAGCCCTGGCCCAGGTGACCTCGTCCGACTGAGGGTCAGTTCGTCTCAGCCTTGCGGGCGCGGGACATCAACATGTCGGCAACCAGGTCGGGCGCGCGACCCTCGTGGACCACTGCTGCGACGTTCTCGATGATCGGGACATCGATCCCGTGACGGTGAGCCAGCTGCAGGATGGACTGACAGGACTTGACCCCCTCCGCCGTCTGTCTGCTCATGGCCACCACCTCACCGACCGTCATGCCCCGACCAAGGTTGACGCCGAAGGTGTAGTTGCGTGACAGCGGCGACATGCACGTGGCAATCAGGTCACCGACTCCTGCCAGACCGGAGAACGTGGCCGGATCAGCTCCCAGGGCCACGCCGAGCCGCACTGTCTCAGCCAGACCCCGGGTGATGATCGTGGCTTTGGTGTTGTCCCCCATGCCCATGCCCTCGGCCATGCCGACAGCGAGAGCAATGACGTTCTTGACCGCGCCCCCGAGCTCGGTGCCGACAACGTCCGTGTTCGTGTACGGCCGAAAGTACGGCGCTGCGCAGGCGACGGCCACCCGTTCGGCCAACGACTCGTCGACACACGCCACGACCGAGGCCGCCGGCTGTTTGGCCGCAATCTCCCAGGCCAGGTTGGGTCCTGACACGACGACGATGCGCTCAGGAGCCACACCAGCCACCTCGGCGATGACCTCGCTCATCCGCTTGGCCGTGCCCAGCTCGACACCTTTCATCAACGACACGACGGCCGCCTGATGCGGAAGGAAGTGGGCCCACGTCGCCAGATTGACCCGCAGCGTCTGCGACGGGAGCGCAAGAACCACGATGTCGACGCCATCCAGGGCCTCCTCGGGGTCCGTCGTCGCCGAGATCGCCTCGGAGAGAAGAAGATCCGGGAGGTAGTCATCGTTGACGTGGGAGTCGTTGATACGCCCGACCAGCTCGGCCCGCCGACCCCAGAGCCGGACCCGTGACCCAGCATCCGCGAGAACCGCGGCAAATGCCGTACCCCAGCTCCCCGTGCCGAACACGGCGACGCGGGTCACGGTGACTCTCCGTCAGCCGTGTCAGCCGTCTTGGTGCGACGGCGTCTGTTGGGGTTGCCAATCTCCGCAACCCCGGCGGTGCGCGAGTCAAAACGGGGGGTGGGGGCACGCTCACCCCGGATGGTCTCGAGCTGTCGTGTGATGGCGTCCAGGATCCGGTCCGTTGCCTCACGCAGGATCGCAGCGCTGATGGGCCTGTCGTACAGGTCGCTGAGGTCGACAGCGGGCCCCGCGATCATCCGCATGGTCTTGCGTGGGAACAGGTGGAGCTCCCTGGCGTAAGGCGCCTGGATCTCCTGCGGCCCCCATTGGGCGACAGGAATTACCTCGCACCGTGTCGTCAGGGCCACCCGGGCGGCGCCGGTCCTGGCGGTCATCGGCCACATCCCCGGATCGCGGGTAAGTGTGCCCTCCGGGAAGATGGGGACACACTTGCCGTCCTCGAGGGCAACGACGGCGGCCGAGAACGCCTCGGCAGCATGACTCGTGCCACGTTTGACCTCGATCTGCTGTGCGGCGGTCAGGAGCCTGCCGACGATCGGGATCTTGAAGACCCCTGCCTTGGCCAGGAAGAACGGCGGATGCCCATTGTCGTACAGGAAATGTGCGAAGGCGAACACGTCGACGTACGAGATGTGGTTCGGGCAGACCACAAAACCGCCGCTGGCCGGGAAGTTCTCGGCGCCGCTCCAGTCGCGACGGGTCAGCAGCATGATCACCGGTCGGATGATCATCGCGAGGCCACGGTATGACCTCGGCAGCTGCCGATCTGGTCTGGTTCGCGGCACCGAGGCTCCATCCATTGTGTTCTTGATGGCCATCGTCCCCTGTTGCGGCCCGGTTGGCCGTCATCTTCGCCGCAGGAGTGGGTCGGTGTCGAGACGAGCACGCAGGTCCTGACACGATCATCGCGATGCGTCCCCCAGACATCGACCGCTGGCGACTGATCGTCCCGGTCAAGGGCCAGCCGGCCGCCAAGAGTCGCCTGCATCCACCCGATGGGGTGGCGCGGGCCGATCTGGCGCATGCGTTCGCCCTGGACACGATCACCGCGGCTGTCACGTGTATTCCGCCAGCCCAGCTGGTCGTTGTGACGCGCGATGAGCTCACGGCCGCCTTCGTGCACGATCAGGGCGGCGCCGTTGTAGCCGACAACGGCGATGGCCTCAACCCCGCCATTGGCGAGGGGATCGCGTACGTCGACCGTGTCCTGGGCCCGGGCCCGACGGCAGTCCTGCTCGGCGACATCCCCACCCTCCGGCCCGAGGACCTCACGGACGCTCTCTGCTCGTGCGCGGCCTACCCGCGAGCCTTTGTCCCGGACACGTCCGGCATGGGCACGGTGCTGCTCGCCGCTCTGGCCCCCCAAGGTCTCCATCCGAGATTTGGCCCGGCCTCGGCACGTGAGCACGCGCGCGAATGCGTACGGCTGGAGCTGGACCTCCCCGCCCTGCGCACCGATGTGGACGACGACCTGGCTCTGCGCCGTGCCCTCGACATCGGGGTTGGCAGGTACACCGCAGCAGTGCTTCACCTGGCCTGGGACTAGCCTGACCCCATGCAAGCCAGCGTGCACAAATATGACGACAAGAGCGGTTCGGGCAGCGTGCTGCTTGACGATGGGCTCGAAGTTCCCTTTGGCGGCAGCGTGTTGGACGACAGCGGCCTGCGCCTGTTGCGCCCGGGTCAACGCGTCAGCATCGAGATGTCAGGGTCCGCGGTGACCCGGCTGTGGATCGTCGGCATCGGCGACGGCGAGCCCATTCTCTGATCCGCGGCGATGACAGCCGCCTGACACCGTAGTCCGCCTGGACGCCGGAAGGGCCGACACCTTGCGAGGTGCCGACCCTTCCTTGGGGTTGCGTCGTACGTCAGGCCTTCTTGACAGCGGCCTTCTTGACAGCGGCCTTCTTCACGGCGGCCTTCTTCACGGCGACCTTCTTGACCGCGACCTTCTTGACCGCAGCCTTGGCCGGAGCCGCCTTCTTGACCGCGACCTTCTTGACCGCAGCCTTGGCCGGAGCCGCCTTCTTCACGGCGACCTTCTTGACAGCGACCTTCTTGACCGCAGCCTTGGCCGGAGCCGCCTTCTTCACGGCAACCTTCTTGACCGCGACCTTCTTGACCGCAGCCTTCTTGACCGCAGCCTTCTTGACCGCAGCCTTGGCTGGGATAGCAGAGCCAGCAGAGGCCCTGGCACCGGCGGCAGTGGTCTTGGGGAGCTGACGGGGGTCGGCGACGTAGGTGCGGAAAGCCGTGCCTGCCTTGAACTTCGGAACAGCGGTCTTCTTGATCTTGACGCTGGCGCCGGTGCGCGGGTTGCGGCCGGTTCGCGCCGCGCGTGCTGCGCGCTCGAACGTGCCGAAGCCGGTGATGCCGACCTTACGTTTGCTGGCGACCTCACGAATGATGACGTCCAGCACTGCTTCGAGAGCATCGGCCGCGGCCTTCTTGCCACCGAGACGACCCTCAATGGCGGCAATCAATTGTCCCTTGTTCACGTCTTCCCCTCCTGAGGAAAATGTTCACCGAGCTCCTTGCCCGACGAATTTGGGCGGCCGGGCCACCGCCCGACTTGAGAATGACGTTAGGGGTACAACCAGTCGGAGTCCACCACCGAGGCACCACGGAATCGTTGTGTCGCAACGTCTTTGGGACACCCCGTTCGAGCCTGTCTCGACGACAGCTGGGACTTCCCGCTCGTTACGGATCAACACTGCTGACGCCCAGGACTTGACGGCTCAATGTGAATTCCGTTAAGTCACAACCCTATTCGTCGAGACAGGTCTCTTAACCAACATGGCCTGACGACGTTGTGTGGTCGGCACCGCACACCTCTGAAATGCCTCGACGGGTGCTCATCGACCCACCCAGCAACACCCGAAAAAAAGTACCGCTCGGGGAAAGAAAGTGTTGCTGAAGGGCTTTCACGAGCCTCTGCTTCGGATCAGGCGTCGATCGTCATGGGCTTGTAGCTTGGCCGCTTCGCCTCGAAAGCAGTCACCTCGGCCTCGTGGCGCAATGTCAGACCGATGTCGTCCAGCCCCTCGAGCAAGCGCCACCGGGTGTAGTCATCCAGCTCAAAGGGCACCACGACGCTGGGGGCGGCATCGGCGGTGATGGTTCTTGACCGAAGGTCCACGGTGATCTCGGCGCCCGGTTCGTCCTCGAGAAGCTTCCAGAGCACGTCGACGTCACCCTGACTCGCCTGGGCGGCGAGAAGCCCCTGCTTGCCGCTGTTTCCCCGGAAGATGTCACCGAACCGCGACGATACGACGACCCGGAACCCGTAGTTCATCAGAGCCCACACCGCATGCTCGCGAGAGGACCCGGTCCCGAAGTCTGGACCGGCGACCAGGACTGATCCTGCGGCATACAACGAGTTGTTGAGGATGAACGTCTCGTCCTTGCGCCACGCCGCGAAGAGGCCATCCTCGAAGCCGGTGCGCGTCACCCGCTTGAGGTACTCAGCCGGGATGATCTGGTCCGTGTCGACGTTGCTGCGCCGCAGCGGCACACCGATACCGGTGTAGGTCGTGAACTTGTCCATGGCGATCTTCCTCGGTTCTGGCTCGGTGGCTCGGTGGCTCGGTACGACGTCAGAGGTCAGCGGGGCTCGACAGAGTGCCACGCAGGGCGGTGGCCGCCGCCACGAGAGGGCTGACCAGGTGGGTGCGCCCGCCCTTGCCCTGGCGACCTTCAAAGTTGCGGTTGGAGGTCGAGGCGCTGCGCTCTCCCGGTGCCAGCTGGTCCGGGTTCATCCCCAGGCACATCGAGCATCCGGCCAGACGCCATTCCGCACCGGCATCGCTGAACACCTGGTCCAGCCCCTCGGTCTCGGCCTGAAGACGAACCTTGGCCGAGCCGGGGACGACGAGCATCCGCACGCCCTGCGCGACCTTGTGGCCCTTGAGGACCTCGGCCGCGGCGCGCAGGTCCTCGATCCGGCCGTTCGTGCAGGAGCCGACGAACACGGTGTCGACCCGGATCTCCCTCAGCGGTGTGCCTGCGGTGAGGCCCATGTACTCCAGGGCCCGCTTGGCGTTGGCCATCTCGGACTCATCGACGAAGGACTCGGGATCGGGAACTCTCCCGGACAACGGCAGTCCCTGACCGGGGTTGGTGCCCCAGGTGACGAACGGCTCCAGCTCGGCCGCGTCGATGTGGACCTCGGAGTCAAAGACGGCGTCGTCCGCGCTCCGAAGAGTCGACCAGAATGCGACTGCCTCTTCCCAGCCGGCACCCGTCGGAGCATGGGGGCGACCCTGGAGGTAGTCAAAGGTCGTCTGGTCCGGTGCGATCATCCCCGCCCGCGCGCCGGCCTCGATCGACATGTTGCACACCGTCATCCGAGCTTCCATCGACAGCGACCGGATCGCGGAGCCCCGGAACTCGATCACATAGCCCTGGCCGCCTGCAGTGCCGATCTTGGCAATGACCGCAAGGACGATGTCCTTGGCGCTCACGCCCTCGGACAGCTCACCATCGACCGTCACCGCAAGAGTCCGGAAGGGCGCAAGCGGCAGCGTCTGCGTGGCCAGCACGTGCTCGACCTCGCTGGTGCCGATACCGAAGGCCAAGGCCCCGAACGCGCCATGGGTGGACGTGTGACTGTCCCCGCAGACGATGGTCATGCCGGGCTGGGTCAGGCCGAGCTGCGGGCCCACAACGTGAACGATGCCCTGGTCGACGTCCCCCATCGGGAAGAGCTTGACCCCGAACTCGGCGCAGTTACGTCGCAGGGTCTCGACCTGGGTCTTGCTCACCGGGTCGGTGATGGGCCCGGGGGTCGTCGGGACATTGTGATCCTCGGTGGCCAGGGTCAGATCGGTGCGGCGAACCGCACGACCGGCCAGGCGAAGCCCGTCGAACGCCTGGGGGCTGGTCACCTCATGCAGCAGGTGGAGGTCGATGTAGAGGAGATCGGGCTCGCCCTCGGCCCGACGCACCAGGTGCGCTTCCCATACCTTCTCGGCCAGAGTGCCTGCCATGACCAGCTCCTTCGTGATGTCGCTCGGATCAGATCCTGGCGAACCTGCATCTCCGGGGGACACAGTTTCGAGGTTCGCGCAAATAGTGAGGATTTGACCTTGCGTCTCAGGCTCTGAGACGCCAATATCAATTCATGGACAATACTAGCGGAGTAGGCGTTCTGGACAAGGCCGCGATCGTGCTGGGTGCCCTCGAAGCCGGACCCTCGACCCTGGCCCAGCTCGTTGCCGCCACCGGACTGGCCCGTCCGACCGCGCATCGACTCGCCGTCGCCCTTGAGCACCACCGCCTCGTCTCCCGCGACATGCAGGGTCGTTTCGTCCTGGGCCCACGGCTGGGCGAGCTTGCCTCAGCCGCTGGCGAGGACCGGCTACTCGCCGCCGCTGGTCCCGTCCTGGGCGCACTACGCGACCACACGCACGAAAGCGCCCAGCTCTTCCGACGCCAGGGCGACCAGCGCATCTGTGTTTCAGCCGCCGAGCGCCCCATGGGTCTGCGCGACACGATCCCCGTCGGCGCCAGCCTGTCCATGCTCGCCGGTTCGGCAGCTCAGGTCCTGCTCGCATGGGAGGAACCGGACCGACTGCACCGAGGGCTCCATGGCGCCAAGTTCACCGCCACAACCTTGTCCGGAGTGCGGCGCCGTGGCTGGGCCCAGAGCGTGAGCGAGCGCGAGTTCGGCGTGGCATCGGTGTCAGCCCCGGTTCGCGGTCCGTCAGGTCGCGTCGTGGCCGCTGTGTCCATCTCGGGTGCGATAGAGCGCGTCTCGCGCCAGCCAGGGCGTTTGCACGCGGCGACTGTAGTTGCAGGTGCCAACAAGCTCACAGAGATCCTGCGCAGGGCCCAGGCTCCCCAAACCTCCTGAGCCCCCAGGAGGGTAACGAAAGATCGCACGAGTAGCCCCGACGGGATTCGAACCCGTGCTACCGCCTTGAGAGGGCGATCAGGCTATCGTTGGCAATGCATGATCACGCCTTAAAGTGTTGGAAACAAAGGGCTTTGGCGTTAGACAACGTTGACGCTCATCGGTCGTTTACGGCTGGGATGTGTACCCAGCGTGTACCCGCCAAGGATCCTGTGTCGCTGCCTGTGTCGAGCAAGTCGATCCACAGTTCTCGATCGCTCGATCTCGGTGCAGCCGTGGCTGTCGGCGTGGTCGGTGAACTCCTCGTGGCGCTGGCGAGCGAGCCCACTCCTGATGCGCTCTGGCCGAACGCCAACGAAGTGCACAGATCCATGCGGCTGGGAGGGCGACGCGGCAGGCGCCTCGCTCCGGCCGGCGGCGAATCGACGGTGTGCCGAGAAGTCTTTCAGCCATTGGGTTCGCCAACCGGGCTCACCAGCATCACCCCATCGACGATGTCCATCCCCTACAGCTGCATCGGAGCCGGCCGCTCCCAGCGCACATAGGAGTCCCGCGGCCGCTTGCAAGGACGAGGCACCACCAGATGCTGACGGGTCAAGATCCAGTTGATCGTCGCCGTCGACCGCACGACCACCCCTGCCACCGGCCTGCGCAGCAGCTCCATCCGGATCCGCTTGGCCCCCCACCGCGGATGCTCCCGCCGCATCTCCGCGACCTTGACCTCCACCACAGTGCCCACCTGGTGCGGACACGACGCCGGCCGCCGGGACCGATCCGCCAGACCCCCAAACCCCTCAACCAGATAGCGGGCAACCCAGGTATGCACAGACTCCCGCGACACCCCGACCGCGTGCGCCACCTCCGTGGCCGTCGCACCCGCCGGAACCGCACGCACAACATCAAGACGTTGCTCGACAACAGACAACTGAAACAACACCATCCA
>Ga0097691_1000969_pt1 | contig 22552 bp, 22 predicted proteins | sample NGESurdeep072012_8_FD_72858 | JGI IMG/M metagenome (GOLD analysis project Ga0097691, IMG submission 72858) | Arctic peat soil microbial communities from Barrow, Alaska - NGEE Surface sample 210-1 deep-072012 | ecosystem: Environmental > Terrestrial > Soil > Wetlands > Peat ... | reverse complement strand
TCAGAGGCGAAATAGAAAAAGTGCCATCTACCTGGTACTTTCCCTAGAGGCGGCGGGCGGAATCGAACCGCCGTACGGGGCTTTGCAGGCCCCTGCCTGAACCACTCGGCCACGCCGCCGTGGCGTCCCGGGATCCTAGCCTTTCGACATGATGGTTGAATCTTCCTATGCGCATCGGATTGATTGCCCCACCGTGGACCCCCATCCCGCCCAAGCTCTACGGTGGCATCGAACTGGTGGTCGACCAACTGGCCAGAGGATTTCAGGATGCGGGTCACGATGTCCTTCTGTACGCCACCGGTGATTCAACCTGCCCGGTGCCGCGGGATTGGATACTCCCCGAAGCCGAGGGAATGCGGATCGGTATGGCCGTTCCCGAAATCCGACACGTGATCCACGCCTATGAGGCGCTGAGCGACTGTGACGTGGTGCACGACCACACGGTGATGGGGCCGTTCCATGCCGAGCACTACCCCGACCTTCCGGTTGTCACCACCATCCATGGCCCGTTCAATGAAGAGCTCACTGACCTCTACCGAGCGATTGCCCACCGGGTTCCGATCGTGGCGATCTCACATGCCCAACGTCGGGCCGCTCCCGACGTGCCAGTGGCCAGGGTCATCCATCACGGTGTCGACGCCGACCAGTTCCCGGTGGGGGACGGGAGTGGAGACGCCGAGGGGCCCTATGTCCTGTTTTTGGGTCGGATGAACCCTGAAAAGGGTGCTCACCGCGCCATCGCCATCGCCCGCGCCGCCGGAATCCGGGTGCTGATGGCGGCCAAGATGCGCGAACCCCAAGAGATGCAGTACTTCGCCGAACAGGTTGAACCTCTGCTCGGGCCCGACGCCGTGTACCTGGGCGAGGTATCCCACGAGCGGAAACTCGAACTTCTGGCTGGAGCGTCGGCATTGGTGTTCCCCATCCGGTGGAACGAACCGTTTGGCATGGTGATGATCGAAGCCATGGCCTGCGGCACCCCGGTGCTCGCCTTCCCAGAAGGGGCGGCGCCCGAAGTGGTGGACGACGGCAAAACCGGATTTCTCTGCGACGACAAAGCAGCCATGGTCGAAGCCATCGGTCGACTCGGGGACTTGAAGCGATCCGATTGTCGGCTATCGGTGGAGGGTTACTTCTCCACCAACCGCATGGTGGCCGAGCACATCGATCTTTTCGAAACCCTGGTGAACTGAGTCTCGAAGCAGCTACCTATCGGGGCGCCACGGAAATCAATGTCTGGTCAGAGGTGCCTCAGAAGGCGTGATCAGGCCCGGCGGTGAAGCAGAAACCAGCCCAACGCCCCGATGATCGCCACCACCACCACCGCCTTGATCAAAAACCATATGAGCCCGACGATGGAGCTAAGTATCGCGAACGCCACCACCACGGCGATGACCGCCCCGCCCACCAACAGCACTGCGTCAAGCAGCTTGAGCCCGGAGGATTCGCCTTCAGCCATAGTGCCATGCTAACCGGCGGACCGAGAGACCTGGTGGCAGGGAACCCGTGACCGGCCGCGAGGCCCGATCAGTCGTGGTGATGGTACGGTCCGCCGGTGTCCATGCGTGCGCGCCGACAGGTGCTCATAGACAATCTCGACCTCCACGGCGCCGCTTTCTGCCACGCCTATACCAAGATCGCCGACGAGTGGCTCACCGACCTCTACGAACAGGCCACCAGCGGTGATGGCCGGGGGATTGCACTGGTGGCGGTGGGGGGATATGGACGCCGAGAGCTCTGCCCATTCAGCGATCTAGACGTGGTGCTGCTCCATCGTGGGCGCCGGGACATCTCGGCCACCGCTGACAAGATCTGGTATCCGGTCTGGGACGAGGGAATCGCTCTTGACCACAGTGTGCGACGACCCAGCGAAGCCATCGAGGTGGCCAACGAGGACCTGCGAGCCGCTCTCGGCCTGCTCGATGCCCGAGTGGTGTGTGGGGACGAGAAAGTGGCCGAGCCCCTCATTGTCGAGGCGCGTGAACGTTGGGCGAAACAAAAACCACCTTGGTTGGGCGTCCTCGCCGATCTGGTGGCCGAGCGTCACGCCGCTCACGGTGACGTGGCGTTTCTGCTCGAACCCGACCTGAAGGAGTCACACGGCGGTCTTCGGGACGCCACCGCGCTGCTCGCGATGATGCAGGCGGTGCCGGTTCTCGCCGACTACGTGGACACCGCCGCCATCAGTGACGCTTCTTCCGTTCTCACCCGCGTCCGGGTAGAGCTCCACCGCCAATCGGGTCGCGAACTCAACAAACTCCTGCTTCAAGAGCAGGACCAGGTGGCGACTTCGCTCGGAGAGCGCGATACCGACTCATTGATGGCGGCGGTCGCCACCGCGGGCCGCACGGTGGCCTGGGAAGCAGACGATGCATGGCGAAGGCGGAGTGCATGGTCCCGCTCCCTAGGAACGAGAAAAGGGTGGTCGCGCCCCGGACGGAGGGGCGGATCGCCAAGCTCACCGGCGGACGGAATCACCCCAGTCCCCTCTGATCCCGATATCGGAATTTCCGACGGTGAAGTGGTGCTGACCGACTCGGGGGATGTCACCCACGATCCTTCCCTTTCGCTGCGGTTGGCCGCGGTGGCAGCCGAGCAGAATCTGCCCATCTCGCGAGACGCCCTCAACCTCCTCGGTCGAAAAGCGCCGCCTCCACCGACTCCATGGCCCGAGTCGCTCCGCACCACGCTGGTTCGGGTACTCGCCGCCGGTCGCCCAACCATCGCCGCCCTCGAGGCCCTTGACCAACGCGAGCTACTCGCCCGGTATCTTCCCGAATGGAGCGCGGTGCGAAACAAGCCTCAACGCAATCCGTATCATCGCTTCACGGTCGACCGTCACCTGTTGGAAGCAACCGCCAACGCCGCCGCCCTGGCCCCCCGGGTACAACGGGTGGACCTCTTGTTGGTAGGGACCCTCCTCCACGACATCGGGAAGGGATTCCCGGGCGACCACACCGAGGTCGGGGTGACGATGGCAGCCGACATCGGGGCGCGTTTGGGTTTTTCGCCCGAGGATGTCGAGGTTCTCGTTTCGCTGGTGAGGCTGCACCTACTGCTTCCCGACACTGCAACCCGTCGGGATCTCGATGACCCGGCGACCGCCCAGCGGGTGGCCGACGAGGTGGGCGACCGGATGACCCTCGACCTACTCGCCGCGTTGGTCGAGGCGGACAGTCTCGCCACCGGACCATCGGCATGGGGCTCATGGAAGGCCGGGCTTCTGGCTGATCTGGTCGAGCGGACAGGAAAACTACTGGCCGGGGAGTCTGTGACTCCTCCCACCACCTGGGTGACCAACGACCTCAGAAGCATCATGGAGACGGTTCGCGCTCGCCAGGCACCCGCCATCTCCATCGACGCGCCCACCATCACCGTCATCGCTCCGGACCGGCAGGGGCTGTTGGCCGAGGTCACCGGGATCCTGGCCCTCCACGGGCTGAATGTGCGGTCGGCCAATGTGGCCGGTGAGCAAGGGGTCGCCGTCGAAATGTTCACGGTGGAGCCTTCCCGGGGTCGGTGGCCGACAGCGGCCAGAATCTCCGATGACATCGCCGCGGTCATGGCCGGCACGCTGTCACTCGATCAACGGTTGGCCGAGCGGACTCGTACCTACCGGAACGCCAACCGCGCCACCACGCCCCAGCTCGTCGCCACCGAGGTCACCGTGGATAACAATGCCTCGGCCAATGCCACGGTGGTGGAGGTCCGCGCCGAGGACGTCGAAGGCCAGCTCCACCGGATCACCCGAGCCCTGGGCGACTGCCAACTCGACGTCATCTCGGCTAAAGTGTCAACCTTCGGTCCGGCCGTGGTTGACGCTTTCTATGTGCGGGGACCCGACGGAGGAAAACTCATCGACCCCCACACCATCGCCTCGGTCGAACGCAGAGTGCGTGATCGGATCGCCCAGTCGGGGGACGACGACTAGAGCAGCATCTAGAAGGACAAGGCCCTGGTCACAGCCACAAATGGTATGCTGCCGGGCAAGCGGGGAGAGCAATGCCTACAGAACACTCACATTCTCAGGGGTCAGGTGAGGTCGGGTCGGGTCGCGGACGGACATTGCGGTCCCTGACCATCGGCATTGTGGTGGTGGCGATGCTGGTCGTCGGCGTCGGCATCGCCACCATCGCCACCAAGGGCAACCTGAGTCGCGCCGTCGCATCGCCCATCTCGGTGGCCAACGCGCTACCCGCGGCTGACACTCACCAACCATTGACATTGGTGTCCTCCATACCGGCCAACGCGGCGACCGGCATCCCGAGTGACGCATCCATTTCGCTGCAGTTTTCGTCTCCCCTCAACCCCAACTCACCCGAGCCAATCCTGACCCCGGCTGTGGCCGGCGTATGGCAACTCCTGACTCCGACCACGTTTACCTTTGTGGCCACCACACCCTTCGTCCCGACCTCCACCGAGATGGTCACCATCCCCGGCGCCATCGCCAGTACATCGGGGAAGACCCTCGGGGCCGACCAGTCGGTGCAGTTCGCCGTGGCCGATGGCGGAACCAGTCGCCTGCAGCAGCTGCTGGCGACCTTGGGGTATCTCCCCTTGAGCTTCACACCGGCCAGACCGCTGGCCGCCCCTCAAGAAGCAGCCCAAGCCCAGGAGGGCGTATTCGCGTGGAAAGGGAGTGAACCTGCCCCACTCCAAGCGCTCTGGACCGAAGGGACAGCAAACACCATTACCAGAGGCGCAGTCATGGCCTTCCAAGACCAAAACAAGATGAAGACGGACGGCGTTGCCGGCCCGGCGGTATGGGGGGCTCTGCTGGCCGACGTCGGGAGCGGCGCCATCAACACCGCGCCCTACCACTACGTGTACGTATCGAAGACGATTCCGCAAACCACCACCGTCTACAGCAACGGTGCAGCTGTCTACACCACCGCGGCGAACACCGGCGTCACCGGTGCAGAGACTGCGTCGGGCACCTTCCCGGTCTACCTTCGTTACCTCACCACGACCATGTCGGGCACCAATCCGGACGGCTCCAAGTACTCGGATCCGGGTATCCCCTGGGTCAGCTACTTCAACGGAGGGGATGCGCTTCACGGCTTTGTGAGGTCGAGCTACGGAACTCCTCAGAGTGTCGGATGCGTGGAGATGCCTCCCGCCAACGCCGCAGTCGTGTACCCGCTCACCCCCATCGGCACCCTGGTCACCGTTTCCTGATCAGATCCCCGGAGCCTGGTATCCCCAGCGGGTGGATGCCAACTGCCGGGTGGGTTTCAGGTCCCGATCAGCGGATGCTTGAGGCCGAGATCGGCCAGGGTTCGGCCGGGTTCACGACGATCCAAGATCCCGGGTGAGGCTCCGTCGATCCGGAACACATAGAGATTCCAGTAGGGCGCCAAATCGGCCGGGGCAATATCGGCGTAGAGGAGACGTTCGACGTCGATGCAGCGGATGAAGCCCGCCTCGGCGAATCGATCTGTCCACCAACCGAATGACGCGATGGTCAGGTGACCCTCCACCAGGTGCCCATCGGCGTCGACCGCCAGGTCTGCTTCGGGAATCGGGCCCGAGTAGTCCGACGACAACTGGCGGTAGTGATCTAGCCGTTCGGGCCGGACCTTGCCTTCGAAATGGCCGTCGGGACCCGATGGATTCGTCCCAAATGAGGGAATGGTGGCGTAGAGATAGGAACCGCAGACCCGGCGGAGCTCAGCCAATGCGGTCGACACCCGATCGGGCGGGAGGTGCTCGAGAATCTCGAGCGCGGTGACAAGCTCGAACGCCCCGTCCCCCCAGGGAAGACCCACAAAGAGATTGCCAACCCGAATATGGCCCTCGGCCCCCGGGGCAGCGTGGGCAATGGCAAAGGGACTGAGATCGCAGCCCTCGGCATCGATCCCCAGTTCCCGGAGCACCTCGACCACATAGCCGGTGGCGCACCCCACGTCGAGGGAGCAGCCGACCCGGAAATTACGCCACAGCAGCCACCCGGCGATATCTGCGTTCGAGGCAACCCGGTCGTAGCGGGCATAGCCGGAATGACCACCTCGATCACCGGACGAGTCGCGTCCCTCACCGAAATAGCTGGCCCCATAGGTGGCGTCGATACCGGCGGCCCGCGCCTCGGCCACCGCCTGGCCGGTCTCTGAAGCTCGGGCCAGCTCACGTGCTACCAGGGACATCATCCGGCGCACCCCGGCGTTGGAAGTGGCTCCCCACTCCATCACCTGGCGGACCCCGCCGACGATAGGCCTCCATCGACGCGACGGCATGCCGAGAGACTAGTCGTGGGTAGATCCGCCCTCATTTCCGGTCTATCCTCGCCTTGTCCAGCGTCAACGGGAAGGGAACCACTATGAGCCAGATGCAGTCCTTCGATAATGCCCCTGCCGCGTCTCTTGTCGGGTCGTTGGGGGTGTTCACCCTGGCCGACGTCCTTACGCTTCTGGCCGAGTCAACTCAGACCGGCGAACTGCAAGTGGTGGGATCAGAAATTGATGGACGGGTATGGCTCGAAGGGGGAGAGCTCTCCAATGCCCACGTCGGATCGGCGGCCACCATCGGTCGGGCCGTATTCGAGCTGGCCATCGTCGACGACGGTTGGTTCTACTTCACCTCCGGCATGGCGTCCTCGAGCGGTCAACCCCGGGTTCCGGTACGCGCCGTCCTCGATGAAGTGAGGCCGCAAGTCGATGAATGGCATGAGCTCCTCGAAATGATGCCGTTCGAGTCGACGGTGGCCCTCGCCCCCAATCCACCGAGCGGCGATGTCCAACTACGCGGCGACCAATGGCGAATGGTCACGTCCATCGGGAACGCCGCAACCTCGGTCAAAGCTGTGCTCGGAGCCTCCGGTGAGGATCGGATTTCAGGGCTCCGCATACTGCGCGACCTGCACGATGCCCGTCTGGTCACACTGGAGGTGGATCGCCACGACGTTGAGGCCACCGACGACGCCACTCCGTTCCCATCGGGCGAGGCGCAGAATCCACCATTTGTGCCCACTGCCTCGCCGTTCTCCACTCCCGACGCCGTACCGCCAGTCCCGCCATTCTTTACCGAGATTCCGACGCATGCCGAGCCACCGGTGTCCAACGATGTTGACGACCAAGGGGACACCCAGGCGGCCAGCCTGGCCGAAGTCGCCATCATTGCGCCATCCGACACGCCTGACGCCTAGGGCGCCATCCGGTGCCGGACACCCGGAACGCAGTTGGATCGATGAGGCCCACCGCACATTGAACGGTCGGGCGTCCCTCTCAAGTGGATCGTCAGTAGGTAGTGTTGGTCAAGCAGGTACCGGTCTGGTTGCAGTGGTGAACCACAGCTACCACCACAATGACAACCACGATGCCGATGACGATGCCGACAAAGCCGATGATGATACCGGCCAGTGCCATTCCCCCACCCTGCTGCGTCCCATTCGACTGTTTGATCTGGGAGCGGGCGATGAAGCCGAAGACGATGGCCAGAATCGCACCCACTCCGTAGATCCAAAAGAAGAATGAGCAGACCAGCGAGGCGATGGCCAGACCGTTGTTCTTCGACGTCGGCGGGTAGCCATACGGGGCCCCTGCCGGTGGATATCCGTAGCTTCCGGCGCCCGGTGGCCCATACGACGGTGCCGGTGCCGGTGCGAGTTCGCCCGGACCGGGGAGGGTGGCCGCTGGGCCGGCATCGGCGGCCGCAGTTCCCGGTACCTGGTCAGGCGAGTACCACTTCCCATCCGACGCCTGCCACCACCCGGGTCCTTGGGATACATCGCTCATGCACTGTCTCCTTCGTCGATGCCTCGAGATGTTAACCCCCGCAATGCGAGGCTACGGGGATGAAGCATCTCCCACCAGTTTGGCCGCAAGGGCCCGGAAGGCCCGGCCCCGATGGGAGACCTCGTGCTTTTCGCTGGCCGACATCTGGGCAAAGGTCCGCCCACCACCTCCGTCGGGAACGAACACGGGGTCGTAGCCGAAGCCTCCGTCACCTGCCGCTTCAGCCGTGATGACCCCGGTCACCTCGCCATCGGCCCATACTTCGCTTCCATCGGGATACGCCACCAGCGCCACCGTATGGAATGTCGCCCGCCGACGATCAGTCCCGTCCGCCCCCACCGCCGCCAGCTCGGCCAACAACTTGGCCACGTTGTCGGCATACGTCGCATGCTCACCGGCAAACCGGGCGGTATGGACACCGGGTGCGCCATTGAGCGCCTCCACCTCGAGACCCGTGTCGTCGGCCACTGCCGCTTCACCGGTTCCGTCGACCAGCGCCCGGGCCTTCAGCCGGGAATTGTCGAGAAGGGTTGCTCCGGTCTCTTCGACGTCGGGAACCGATGAGGGCCGAGGCAGCAAGATGAGGCCCGGAACCGCTTTGAGGAGAGCACCGATTTCGGCCGCCTTGTCCGAATTCGAGCTCGCCAATACCAGCCGCAGGCTTCCCTCGGTCATCGGGGGGTAGGTGGCACCGCGAGGACCTCGATCTGCAGGTCGAGAAGTTGGGCGATCCCGTGCTCGGCCAGGCTGAGCATCTCGTCGAGTTCGCCTTTGGCAAACGGCATTCCCTCTGCGGTTCCCTGCACCTCGATGAATCGGCCCGAGGATGTCATCACCACATTCATGTCCACCTCAGCCCGGCTGTCCTCCTCGTAGGGGAGATCGAGCATGCATACCCCGTCCACGACGCCCACCGATATGGCCGCCACCGCCTCGGTCAGCGGATTGGTCCGAAGGGTTCCTTGCTGAATCAACCGGGTCAGCGCATCGTGGAGGGCGACGTAGGCACCGCAGATCGACGCGGTGCGGGTTCCGCCATCAGCCTGGAGGACGTCGCAGTCCACCGTGATCTGCATCTCGCCCAACGCAACCATGTCGCATACCGACCTCAGGGATCGACCGATGAGGCGTTGGATCTCCTGGGTGCGGCCCGACTGTTTCCCTTTGGCCGCTTCTCGTGACACCCGTTCTGCTGTCGAGCCCGGGAGGAGCGAGTACTCGGCGGTCACCCACCCTTTTCCGGTTCCACGCATCCATGGCGGCACCCGGTCCTCCACCGAGGCGGTGCATAACACCCGGGTCCGTCCCATCGACACCAATACCGAGCCCGGAGCGAACACGGTGAAGTCGCGCTCGAACCGGGCCAAGCGAAGCTCGTCGGTCTTCCGACCGTCTCCACGTAGACCGTTCTTTTTGCCCTCGGTTGCTTGGCTCACAGCGTAAATTCCTTTCCAATAACGGCTTGTTCGACCCGACCGCCGAAGGCGGCTTCGGCCTCTTCGAGCACCGCGGCCGCGTCAACTGTCGGCCACCGATGAGTGATGACAAGGCGCCGGGCGCCGGCCCTTTTGGCCTGCTCCCCCGCCTGTCGCCCGCTCATGTGTTGTGCCGTTCCTTCGTGTTCGGAGGTATAGGTCGCCTCGCACAGGACGAGATCCAGGTCGCTCCCCAGATCAGCCAATGGCCAACCGGGCCCGGAGTCGGCAGAGTAGCCCAGAGAGAGTCCTCCGCAGTCAATGCGGACGGCCAGCGTCTCGCCACTGTGCTCGGTCCGACGGAACCCACAGGTCATGTCGCCGACTTCGATTCGGTCCCCATCAGCCACCGTGCGCCACTCGAGCACCCGGGAGTCCTCGAGGTGGGCCCGGGAAGCCATCCCCTGGGGAGCTAGCACCGGGATGTCGGTCCGGCCGGAGACGAACTGGGCGTGGGTGGCCAGACCGTAGAGGTCGGTCCAGTGGTCGGGGTGATGGTGGCTGATCACAACGGCATCCACCGAGGCAGGATCCGCGACCTGTTGGAGGTTGGCGAAGGTGCCGGGTCCGACGTCCACCAGCAGACAGGCGGTGGCAGAACGAATCAGGTACCCGCTGGTGGCACCTCCGGGACCTGGCCAACTCCCATCGCAGCCGAGCACCACCACCGAAAGTATCGGGGCATCACTGTCTCCCGGAATCAGATCGTCCATCAACTCAGGTTAGGCACCGTCTCCGAACCCGTGGCTCTCCGTTTAGAAATAGATGGTTTCCTTGGCCCGCTTCTCGACGACATCGAGGTCATCGGTCCACGCCCCGGTCGACAGGTACTTCCAGCCGCCGTCGGCCGCCACCACCACAATGGTTCCCCTATCGATCGACTCTGCGCACTTTGCGGCGCCGGCTAATGCTGCACCCGAAGAGATGCCGGCGAAAATGCCCACCTCGGTCAATCTCCGGGTCCATTCGATCGACTCCCTGGGTCGGACGATCTTCTTCCCGTCGAGCAGTTCGGCCCCCCCGCTGTCTATGAAGATGGGGGGGATATAGCCGTCGTCAAGATTACGGAGGCCGTCGACCATCTCCCCGGCCGGGGGCTCGACGGCCAATATTTTCACATCAGGATTGTGCTCTTTCAGGTAGCGGCCACAGCCGAGCAGGGTTCCCGACGTGCCGAGTCCGGCCACGAAATGGGTGATCTCGGGGCAGTCCCGCCAGATCTCGGGCCCGGTGCCCTGGTAGTGCGCCTTGGGGTTGGCCGGGTTGGCGTACTGGTAGAGAAATGCCCACTCGGGGTGATCGGCGGCCAGGTCCCGGGCCATCTTCACCGCACCGTTGGAGCCCTCGGACCCGGGGGACTCAATGATCTCGGCTCCCCACACCTCGAGCAACTGCCGACGTTCGGGCGAGACGTTGGACGGAAGGACCACGGTGAGGTGGTAACCCTTCAGCTTGCAGACCATGGCCATGCCGATGCCGGTGTTACCCGACGTCGGCTCGATGAGCGTCTGCCCGGGAGACAGGCGCCTGTCGCTCTCGGCCTGCTCGATCATCGACAGAGCGATGCGGTCTTTGACGGAACCGCTGGGATTCTGACCCTCGAGTTTGATGAGGATGCGGGCGTCGGGGTTCGGACTGAGCGCGGTGATGTCGACCAACGGCGTATTGCCGATGAGGTCGAGGACCGAGCCGTAAAGAGTCACGTCGGTAGGGACCGGGATGAGCCGACAGCACCCCCGGCGACGGCGGGGAGGATCGACACTTCGTCCGAGTCGGTGACCGGGGTGTCGAGTGCCGACATATATCGAACGTCGTCGTCGTTCACGTATACATTCACGAACTTATGGAGCGTGCCGTCGCCATTGATGACCTGACCCGATAGCCCGGGATACTCGCTGGCCAACGCAGTCAGGACCTCCCCCACGGTGGCACCGTCGGCGGTGACGTCTTTTGCTCCTCCGGCATGCGACCGTAGGACGGTCGGCAGATGCACTGTGACGGACACTGGTCCTCCCTATTGTTGCTGTGTTGGGGTAATCGTGACCGCGAGTATGGATTGGGTCCCGACGGGTGGCAAAAGCTGACTACTTCAGTGGGGATTCTACCGGGACGATACCGTGACCGGTTCTTCGGTGATCACGTCGCCCTCGATCCGGTAGCTCCGGACCACCGAGCGGATGTCACGGAGTGACACCAACACGTAGTGCCAGGTCGGGTCGGGGGCCTGGGTGACGTCGGTGGGCGACGGATATGCCTCGGTGTGGGTATGAGAATGGAAGACGCCGATAATCGAGTGACCGGCAGATTCTGCGTCGCGGTCGGCCCGCAGGTGTTCCTTCGGATCGACCGTGTACAGCTTGGCCGAGGCCGCCACATTTCGGGTCGGGTAGCAGGTGGCGACCGCCGCAGTCTCTGGATCGCCTCCCAACAGGCCGCAGGCCTCATCGGGAAGCCCGGTGAGGCAGTGAGCAACCATCTGGTGGTACACGGCTTCCGTTAAGTGCAACATGGTGGGACTCAGGCTAGAGGACGTCACGGGTGGGCAGACGTTTCTGTTTCCAACAACTGCCGCCCCGGCCCGGTGCACGCGTAGCGCCAATCGCCGACTACCGTCCGGAGGGTCATGGCCGCGACGAAAGCCAAACTCTTCAACAAAACAGCCGGCGCCAAAGGTTCGTCCAAGGGAACCGGCGCCCAGGCCGGGCGCGACGCCAACCGCGTGGTCGCCTCCAATCGGCGCGCCCGCCACGATTACGAGATCATCGACACCGTCGAGTGCGGGGTGGTGCTCCAGGGCTCGGAGGTGAAATCGCTGCGTGAGGGTCGCATTGCCTTACAAGATGCCTACGGTCGCATCATTGATGGCGAGGTGTGGCTCTTCGGGGTGCATGTTCCCCCTTACGCTCAAGCCAACGGGGTCGGTGCCCACGATCCTGATCGGAGACGCAAGCTGCTTCTCCACCGACGGCAGATCGATGAGTGGATGGGTCGTAGTCAGCAGCAGTCCCTCACCATGGTGCCGCTTTCCATCTACTTCAGTGACGGGCGGGCCAAGGTGGAGCTGGCGCTGGCCAAGGGACGTCGCCAGTACGACAAGCGTCATGCCATCGCCAGTCGGGACGCCAGTCGGGAAGCGGCGAGGGAAGTCCGGGCGGCGACCAAGGGCTCCGGTTACCGCTGACGGCTGGGCGGGGAAGCGAAACCAGACTCTCCGAGTAGAATGGGGAACCAATCGACCACCGTGGTCGATTGGACCAATCATCACCAGGGGGTGACAGGCTTCGACTCTGGTCGTCGATGTGGGAGAAGCGAGCCGTGGTCTCCGGAGCCACGTTAAAGAGCCGGAACAAAAAATAAACGCCGAGCCTCAGCTCGCGCTCGCAGCCTAGAAACTGCGACGTCCGACCGGCCTCAGTCCTACGGGTCGGAACCGGGCGCCATCAAGTAGGACTCACCTGAGCGGTTTCGCCGACTGACCACCAGGGACATTTCAGTCGGATACGGAACTTCGCTGCCGCCGGTAGCGGTGATGATCCTGACAATCCAACACCGGCTGCGCTCGGAGAAGACCCACTGAGAAGCTAGGGGACGCGGGTTCGATTCCCGCCACCTCCACTGATGCCTGACCTGTTTTCCCGCAGGTCAGGCATCTGCACTTTCCGGGAAGCGACCAGCCATACCGGCCCCGAATTCGCTCCGAGGGTGCACTCATCAGCCGACTTAGAGGTAATGGGGCGGAGTCTCGTGTTGGTCCCGCCGGGACTGTCGGAGCTCCGCCCGGAGCCGATCGAGCTGGGCCTTCAGGCGAGCGACCTCGGTAGTTAGTGAGGCGATGGCCTCTGCGTCGCTGTCTGCATCGCGCTTCGGGTCAGATGTCCCCTGCGGTTCCATTGCAACGAGTCTGCCCTTTCTTCAGCTGCTTCCGCTCGAGTTGTCCAGTAAATCTGGTCAGTGCATCCAGTCCGGCCCGCGGACCACCGTGCCTGCTACCACTCAAGACTGGAGGCGACCGCTTCAGGAACAACACTGCTCACCGATCTCCTCTCCGGCCTCACTCTGGGGCGGAATTTGGTGGTCGAGGGGGTGGCGTCCACTCGATCGCTGCCTCAAACACGGCGGCCACGTCGTTGGCGTACAAGGCGACAGCGGTGCCGCCCAGCTGGACCACTGACATGAGCAGCGAGAGCACCACGGCGACCACACCATTGGCGATGGTGACCGGATCGATGTCCGGACGGACCGATCCGTTGAGCTGTCCGGTGCGGAGCCGCTCGGCGCATACCTTGCGGAGCTCTTCGAGGGCCGGCATTTCGAGCACCCGATCGGTCACCTCGGGCTCGAGGCCTGCGAGCAGTCGACGGGCCAGCGGGTGGGATTCAAGGGCACCGACCAGAGTGACGATGAGCGCTTGGCGCCAGTCCCGGATGCTGAGCTCCGTGATGGCGCTGGACAGCCCTTCTTCGATGACCGCGGCGGCGTCCTCGTCGACGGCCGCGAGGAACAACGCTTCCTTGCTGGGAAAGTAGGCGTAGGCGATGGTGCCACCCACCGACGCGTCGCGAGCGATGTCGGCGACGGACGTCGACCGGTAGCCCTCGCGACCGAACCTGGCGATGGCAGCGTCGAGGATCGCCCGACGGGTCTGCGCTCCTTTGCCCTGTGCCGTCACCTCCGGTTCGGATTCCATCACCTTCGCAGCCTAGCAATATTGATGACTTGAGGGAATCACTCAAGTCATCTACGTTATGGCAACCAGACCGCTTCCCGGGAGATGACACACAATGACCCAGACCCGCAACCCCGACCGCAAGGTTCCCACTCGCCGCATGTCCTTCGAGGAGTCGCTCAGGGAAGTGCCCAAGGATTTCGCCGCGGACGGCGACTTGATCACCTGTCACCTCACATCGTCGCTGTCGGCGGTGTTCCCCGACGGAGAGGACTTCTTCGTACGCTCGGTTCGGCATTTCCGTGACCAGATCGTGGACCCCGAGCTGAAGCGCCAGGTGGCTGGCTTCATCGGGCAAGAGGCAGTGCACGGCCGGGAGCACCGGGTGTTCAACGACCGCCTCGACGAGCTCGGCTATCCGACCAAGCGCTTCGAGCGGTTCACCAAGCGGGGCCTCGCCATCCGTGAGCGCCTGCTGTCACCGAAGTCCAACCTGGCGGCAACCGCCGCCCTCGAGCACTTCACCGCCACCCTGGCCGAGCTCGTGCTCACCAGCGAGGAGACCCGGCGCCTATTCGGCCACCAGGCGGTCAGGGATCTATTCGTGTGGCACGCCCTCGAGGAGTCCGAGCACAAGGCCGTCGCCTTCGACGTCTACAAGGCGGTCGGGGGTGGCGAACGCATGCGGGTGATGACGATGAACGTCCTGCGCTTCGGCTTCGTGGTCGGAATGGCGGCGCAGGTCATCGTGTCCCTACTGGGCGATCGGGCGACCTACCGACGCGGCAACCTCCGCCGGAGCTGGCGCACCTTCCGACTTTCGCCCATCGTGAGTCAAGAGCTCTGGCGCCAGCTGCGCGACTACAACCGACCTGATTTCCACCCTGAGGATCGTGATACCACCCAGCTCGTCGAGCAGTGGCGCAGCGTGCTGTTCGGGGAGCACGGCACCCTGAACGACAAACTCGCCACCTCGGCCGCCTGAAGGAGCTGGCCATCGTGGAGCATCTTGACGTATTGGTCGTGGGGGCCGGCTTGTCCGGCATCGGGGCCGGCCATTACCTGCAAACGAAGTGCCCGTGGGCCTCCTACGCCATCTTCGAGGCGCGTGATGCCATCGGGGGAACGTGGGACCTATTCCGCTACCCGGGCATCCGCTCGGACTCTGACATGTTCACCCTGGGCTACTCCTTCCGTCCCTGGGACGGCGAAAAGTCGATTGCCGACGGCGACTCGATCCTGCAGTACATCAAGGACACCGCCGCCGAGGCCGGCATTGACCAGCGGATTCGATTCAACCACCGGATCGTCCGGGCGGACTGGTCCACCGACGAAGCCTGCTGGCATGTCACCGCGGAGCGGAGCGACACCGGCGAGACAGTGGAGGTCACCTGCGGCTTCGTCTTCTCGTGCAGCGGCTACTACCGCTACGACCGGGGCTACCTGCCCGACTTCGCCGGCATGGACCGCTTCGAAGGGACCATCGTGCACCCTCAGGCGTGGCCCCAAGATCTCGACTACGCCGGAAAACGTGTGGTGGTGATCGGCAGCGGTGCCACTGCGGTGACGCTGGTTCCCTCCATGGCCGCCACTGCGGGGCACGTGACCATGCTCCAGCGCTCGCCGACCTACATCCTTTCGCTGCCGGCCAAGGACCCCATCGCCAACCTGCTCCGGCGGGTGCTGCCCGAGCGCTACTCGGGACCCGTCATCCGGTGGTTCAAGGCCCTCACCACCCAGGCGTCCTATGTGCTGAGCAAGCGCCGGCCCGCATTCGTAAAACGGGTCCTCCGTAGGCAGCTCGAGCGCCAGCTCCCCGACGGCTACGACATCGACACCCACTTCACTCCCCGGTACGACCCGTGGGACCAGCGGCTCTGTGTCGTCCCCAACGGCGACCTGTTCAAGGCCATTGCCTCCGACACCGTGTCGGTGGTTACCGATCACATCGACACATTCAACGAAAAGGGCCTCCTGCTCCGGTCGGGCGCCGAACTGGAGGCCGACATCATCGTCACGGCCACCGGCATCGAGCTCCTCTTCGTCGGCGGCATCGAGTTGTCGGTCGACGGTGAGGCCGTCGACTTCGCCGGCAAGCTGACCTACAAGGGCATGATGCTCGAGGGCGTGCCGAACTTCGCCGTCGCCATCGGCTACACCAATGCGTCGTGGACGCTGAAGTGCGACCTCACCTGTGACTACGTATGCCGCTTGCTGAACCGTATGCAATCGACCGGACAGCGGCAGTGCACACCCGTCAACCTGGACGCGACGGTGGCCTCCCTGCCACTGCTCGGCCTCAGCTCCGGTTACGTAGAGCGCTCAGCCGATCGCTTCCCGAAACAAGGTTCCAAGTTCCCGTGGCAGGTCCACCAGAGCTACCTGCGCGACTACCGGGCACTCAAGATGAGCAGCATTGAAGATGCCGCCATGGTGTTGTCCAACCCCATCCGCCAGACGGCCGCCACGGCCACCTCCTCAGAGAGCAGACGATCATGAAGACCTTCAACGGCAGTGTCGCCGCCATCACCGGCGCCTCCTCGGGCATCGGTCGGGCCCTTGCCCGGGATCTCGCTGCCCGCGGCGCCCACCTCGCCCTGTCCGACATCGATGAAGTCGGCCTGGCCGAGACCGTCACCCTCTGCGAGGGCTTTGGAGTGAAGGTCAGCTCCCAGCGCCTCGACGTCGCCGACCGCGTCGCCATGTACGCCTGGGCCGACAAAGTCGTGGACGACCACGGCAAGGTGAACCTGATCATCAACAACGCCGGCGTTGCTCTGGGCGCCACCATCGAGGCCATGTCCTACGAGGACTTCGAGTGGCTGATGAACATCAACTTCTGGGGCGTCGTCTACGGGACCAAGGCGTTCCTCCCCCACCTGAAGGCAGCCGGTGAGGGCCACGTGGTCAATCTGTCGAGCGTGTTCGGGTTGATCAGCATCCCCTCGCAGTCGGCATATAACGCGGCAAAGTTCGCGGTCCGCGGTTTCACCGATGCCCTCCGCCTGGAACTGGAGATGGAGGGCGCCGGAGTCTCATGCACAACTGTCCACCCGGGCGGCATCAAGACCAACATCGCCCGCAATGCGCGAATTGACGCCAGCGTGGCTTCCCTCGCCGGTGATCCAGATACCGCACGCAACAACTTTGACAAGGTGGCGCTCACCAGCCCCGAGAAGGCCGCCCGCCAAATCCTTGCTGCCGTCGAGCGCGATCGGCGCCGAGCGCTGATCGGGCCGGATGCCAAGGTATTCGACTTCGTCTCACGGCTTCCTGCCGGCCTCTATCAACGTGTGCTCGTCAAAGGGGCAAAGCGTCGTCGATGACGGCGAGGCCGGCCTCGTTGATTGGCTCACTTCCGAACTTCCTGATCAGGGCGAGATCCGCGGGCAAGCAGTTGACGCCATGGTCCCGGAGCGCCGCCGGCAGCGTTACCGGCACGGGTGCCATTGGCCGCACCCACCAGATGGGTGACGTGGTCGGGTCGGCAGCCGGCCCAGATGCGATGCCGCAGGCGTCGCCAGCGTCTCGGTTGGGCCACCAAGGCCAAACCCGACAGGGGCAGTGATCCCACAGACGTGACCACGGCGGGGACCACTCCCCGTCACTGTCGTCGGTGCTTCCCCGTCTCATCGGCCGAAGCTCTGATTACTCCCCTCGGGTGGACCGAGCATGGCCACCAACTCGACATGCTCGGTCATCGGGAACAGGTCGAAGGCGCGTAGCGAAGTCATGCTCCAGCCCGCGTCGGTCATCACCCGTAGGTCACGAGCGAACGAGGCCGGATCGCAGGACACATAAGCGATCCGCCGAGGGGCCGGCCGCAGGCCGGCCAACGCGTCCATCACTCCGCGACCCGCGCCCTCCCGGGCCGGGTCGAGCACCACCAGGTTGGGACTACCCAACTCCCCGGAATCCACCAGCTCGACGGTGACGTCGGCCCGGGAGATGGTCACCTGTGGCTGATCCTCGGTGTTGCGAGCGGCATCCGCGCACGCACGCCCGCTCCGCTCGATAGCCAGCACTGCACCGTCGGGACCCACCGAGCCAGCCAACTGTGCGGTGAAGAGCCCTGCCCCGGCATAGAGGTCGGCGACCCTCTCCCCCACCCGGGGGGCCAGCCCGTCGAGAACCGCTCGGGCCAGGAGACCGGGCGCGCCAGGGTGGACTTGCCAAAAGACCCCCGCCGATACCTGGTAGTGACGACCGAGCACATCGAAACCCAAACGGTGGGGCTCGCGTTCGGTGCGGCCGTTCACCACTCGACCGGCGTTGACCGGTGGTCGGTCTCCGAGACGCCGACGCCCGGTTTCTACGGACACCACCGGCTTGCCACCGTCCGGCGATGTCAGGACTTCGAGCTCTCTCGCCCCACTCCAACGGTGTGCGCCCACTCCTACCGCGTCCACTGACCCCGAGGCGATCAGGCAGTGCTCGACGGGCTCAACAGCATGGGACCGGTGTTTGTGGAGGCCGACCCGTCCGTCGCGATCGACGGCGAAACGCACCCGGGTGCGCCAACCCAGCCCGTCGGCCGCCCCGATCACCTCTTCGACCACTACCGGCCGCTCGTCCCCCGCCAACCGCCGCAGCTGCTCGGACACCAAGGAAGCCTTCAGCGCCCGCTGGGCCGCCACCGCCACATGCTGGAAGTCGCATCCCCCGCATCGATCCGGTCCGGCATGGGGACATGGCGGTGTCACCCGATCTGGCGATGCCTCGAGGATCTCCACCGCATCGGCCCGGAGGAAGGAGGTGGTCTCACCGGTGATGTGGGCCAGTACCCGTTCACCGGGCAGGGAGTGCCGCACAAACACCACCCGGCCGTCGTCGGCCCGGGCCACGCACCCACCGCCGGCGGCAATGGCGTGGGTGTGAAGTTCCATCAGGGACATGGAGTTGGTCATAGCATGGGATCTTCGCTACAGAGAACAGGCGGCAACGGTAACCTCGTCGTATGGAAGGTTCCCGTGGCGATGGCGAACCGGTAGCCCTCCAAGGTCGCCAGCTGAACATCGTCTTCGGCGGTCACCCTGAGGGGGTTGCCATCGTCGAGCGGTTGCGAGAATCCGGCCGTATCCAATTCGAAGCGCTGCCGGCCGGGTGGTCTCCCGAGCGGGACTCGGAGATGGCCCCGATACTGGGCCGGCCCTCGGTTGACCTGGTTTCCCAGTCACCTCAGGACCACACGTTCTGACCCGGGGCCGATTGCCGTTCGGCCGGTGCACCCGAATGCCTTTGGCCAACCATCGCCGGTGGAGTGCACCGGCCGACACTGCTCGACCGAGAGGATGATCGATGGACATCTATGAGGCGCTGTACACCACCCGGGCGATGCGAAGGGTCCGCCCCGATCCGATCCCGCTGGAGGTCCAGGCGAGGATGCTCGACGCCGCCATCCGGGCACCGTCCGGAGGCAACTCCCAGAATTGGCGGTTTCTGTTGGCCGACGATACTGACGTCATCGGCCGGATCGGTCCTCTCTACCGCCACTCGATCGATCAACTCTGGGAAACCGTCTATGCGGAAAGACTGGCCGCCGCCGAGGCGGACCCCGAGGCGGACGAGAGCATCCAGATGTTGAAAATCCAGCGTTCCGCCCAGTGGCTGGCCGATCACTTCGAAGAGGTGCCCCTCTTCCTGTTCGGGTTCGTGCAGTCCGATCCCACCGGAGGGTCGATCTTTCCGGCTATCTGGAGCGCTCAATTGGCGGCACGGGCCGAAGGGGTGGGCAGTTCGATCACCGCCGTGCTCGGTTTCTTCCATCCCAAAGAGGTGTTCGAGATTCTCGGTGTGCCCACCGACGAGGGTTGGGTGATGGCCTGTTGTGTGAGCTTCGGCTATCCGACAGGACGCTGGGGTATCGCCCCCCGTCGACCGGTCGGCGAGGTGTCCTTCCGCAATCAATGGGGCTCGCCGGTCGGCCTCGCCATCGACCAACCCCTTTGGCATCCCTCGGAGTAACCACGGGAGGCTCTTCCGAAAGCAGAGTCATTTCGACAGGTGTGGTCTCGGGGGCGTCGGCCGGTGTGTCATGCTTTCGGGCGAGATTTTGTGCGGGTGTAGCTCAATGGTAGAGCCTCTGCCTTCCAAGCAGATTACGCGGGTTCGATCCCCGTCACCCGCTCTCTGAATAGTGCCAGGTAGACCGGGGTATTTACCCCGGTCTACCTTCGCGTCTAGAGCCGGTTCCCCACTCTCATCGCGCGCCTATCGCGCGCTTGAATGGGACGACCGGCGCATCCGCAGCCAGGCCGGCCAGCGCGTCGGCGAGGGCTCGGTCGCGGTCCTCGGTTGCATGCTGGTATCTCAGTGCCGCGGCAGTACTCGCATGCCCGGCCCGCCTCATCAGCTCGGCGGTGGTGGCCCCGGTGGCGGCCGACCAAGTGAGCCCTGAGTGCCGGAGGTCATGGAAATGCAGATCCGGGCGCCCGGTGCTCCGGCGTGCCTTGTCCCAGGCGAGCCCGAGTGCTCTGCCCGTCACGTCGAAGACGAACACCTGAAGATCGGCCTCGGCGTGCCGATCGAGGTGGTCCGTGAGTGCCGGGAGCATGTTGGAAGGTACGGCCACGGTTCGACGGCCGGCGTCGGTCTTCGGGGCTTTCACGATCTCCTTACCCGACATGCTCGGGCCTCGGGTAGTGGTGATGGTGAGGGTCCCACGCAACAGGTCGACGTCCCGGCGGTGAAGTCCGAGGATCTCACCACGGCGAAGCTGGCACCAGGCGGCCAAGAGGACGCTCACACGCAGGTGGTCGGGCATCGCGTCCGCCAGCGCCTGTACTTCGGCGATGGTGGCGACCGGCCGTTCCGGTGCGTTCTCACCCCCGGCACCCTTCACCCGGCATGGGTTCCGACCGATGATCTCGTCATCGACGGCGGCCCGCATCATGGACGACAACAAGCGATATGCCTTCGCGGCGGTCGACGGCCGCTTCCCGGCAATGCGGGCGTTCCATGAGCGCACGGCCGAGGGCGACAGATCGGCTAATGCCGAAGTACCGAAGGTCGGCTCGATGTGGCGCCGCAAGAGCCACCAGTACAGGTCAACGGTTCGCTGCGCCAGATCCTCCCGGTTCTCCATCCACTGCTTGGCGTAATCCGTGAATGTGACCTGGGCGCGTCTCGGATCGATGGCTACGCCGCGCAGCTTGTCGGCAGCAACGGTGGTGGCATAGGCGTCCGCGTCCTTCCGGCGCTTGAAAGTCCGAGTTACGACCCTGCCAGCGATCCGGGTTCGCACGTCGTACCGCTTCTCGCCCGTCGCTGTAGTGCGCTTAATGGTCTGTGCCATTGTCAGGCGTCCTGTCTCGCTTCATAGGCCCGTTGACGGCAGGAGCGGGAGCAGTAGAGGACCTTCCTGCCTGTCTCGGATGGCCGGACTGGGCGACCACAGTGCTGGCATGGCGGTCGATCTGTCAATATGACGGGATCGGTTACGGCATGCACGTCCCGTTGGAATCGGCGAAGGACGACCATCGCGTTGTCAAGGTCCCGAACCAGCGGAGCCAATGCAGCCCCATCGACCCCGGGCCAGTCGATGAGGTCGAGCCCAGTGGTCGCTGCGTCGAGTTCACCGGCCACTCGCTCGACGATCCGGTTGGAGTCGATGTGGCACTTGCCCTTGTGCCATTCACTGCGTTCGTGTCGTGTCACAGTGACACCGTACCATCTAGCGTCACTGTGACGGCTGATGGTTCTAGGCAGTCCTGGCTCATTCGCCCCTAAGACCCGCAAACGCTAGGCGTGGTGGTCAGGTGCGGGCGATTAGTTGTCCGTTCGGCATCGGAACCTTTATGCAAGGTTGCACAAAGGAACGTGTCGGGGGGGAAACTTGAACTACGACGGCAACGGTGTCGAACGGTAGTGAAGTGAAGCCGCCAATCCATGACGGCAAGTCCGGGCAAATCCGGGGAGTCCGGTGGAACGGTGGTGGAACGGGGACCTGGCGTCCTTAGTGGGCTACCGCCGAACCTCGACAACAACCGAGCCGGATCAGACTCCGGTGGAAATCCGTCGGTTCATGAACTGACTATTGCTCTCAGGCCGCCCGGGTAGGAGACGGAGCAAAAGTTCCCCACTCGGCTCCCGGCTCAAGACCTCGGCGAGAACCGGTGGGTCCTCGTCGTCTCCCACCACAAGGAAATCACCAGGGTGGGGATCGATTGCGACACGAGCGTGGCGGAGATGACCGTGTACGACACCAGGCTCGTACTCCTGGTGGTCATCGACCCATAGTTCCACGGCTGGACTTGTCACATTGGAATTGTACCGCTCAACGGTCTGGCTCGAAGCCGGGATTCTCGACCGGCGACGAGAAGCACGTTCGCAGCGACTCGAACCGCTCGGGCGTCGCATCAGGGAGCACTATCGAGTAGTGGCCCGGGTTGGTGAACGTCGCAGCGACCTCGAAGCCAGCCGACCGCAGCGTGCCGCAGCGGACCGTGCGGACCTGCTTTCGGCGGCGGATAGCCATATTCACCTGGCTCAATTCGGCAAGATCGTCTCCCGGGGCTGCGAAAACCGACACCCCGAAGAACCCATGCTGCTCCCAGCAGTCGCCAGCGGAACGGTCGAGGGCGGCGTCACCGAGGCTGTGCGCGCCGCCCCGGACGACGAGCAGAAGATCATCTGGCGGCGGCTCATCACGTAGTAGGTGACGTGGGGGAAGATTCACCGTA
>Ga0097691_1000968_pt1 | contig 22571 bp, 18 predicted proteins | sample NGESurdeep072012_8_FD_72858 | JGI IMG/M metagenome (GOLD analysis project Ga0097691, IMG submission 72858) | Arctic peat soil microbial communities from Barrow, Alaska - NGEE Surface sample 210-1 deep-072012 | ecosystem: Environmental > Terrestrial > Soil > Wetlands > Peat ... | reverse complement strand
CATGCGCAGGTCCGCGTCCCCGACTTCGTCAAGCTGGCCGAAGCCTACGGATGCGTGGGGCTGCGCTGTGACTCACCCGCCGAGGTCGACTCAACGATCGCCAAGGCCATGGAGATCAGCGACCTTCCGGTCGTGGTGGACTTCGTCGTCCACCGCGACGCGATGGTGTGGCCGATGGTCCCCTCCGGAGTCAGCAACGACCAGATCCAGACTGCACGCGGCCTGACGCCCGTGTGGGACCGCGAAGACTGAAGGGGGACCCAGAGATGAGCAAGCACACGCTGTCAGTCCTGGTCGAGAACAAGCCCGGCGTCCTGGCTCGCATCGCGGGGCTGTTCTCGCGTCGCGGGTTCAACATCGACTCCCTGGCGGTCGGCCCGACCGAACACCCGGACGTGTCACGGATGACGGTCGTCGTCGATGTCGAGGACCTGCCGCTGGAGCAGGTCACCAAGCAGCTCAACAAGCTGGTCGAGGTGCTCAAGGTGGTGGAGCTCGATCAGAACGCCTCCGTCCAACGCGAGATCCTCCTGGTCAAGGTCCGCGCGGACATGCAGACCCGCTCGCACATCCTTGAGACGGCCCAGCTGTTCCGGGCCAAGGTGGTAGACGTCGCCACCGACGCCGTGACCATCGAGGCCACCGGTAGCAGCGACAAGCTGGACGCGCTGCTGCGGATTCTGGAGCCCTTTGGCATCAGAGAGCTCGTCCAGTCCGGCAGGGTCGCCATCGGCCGTGGCGCCCGCTCCATCACCGATCGCTCGCTGCGGTCGGCCTGAGACGACATGACTCGCACAAACCCGCTCACGCAACCACACCCCATACCTGAAGGAGCCCGCCGTGGCTGAGATGTTCTACGACGACGATGCAGACCTGTCCGTGATCCAGGGACGCAAGGTCGCTGTCATCGGCTATGGCAGCCAGGGCCACGCCCACGCGCTGAACCTGCGCGACTCGGGCGTCGACGTTCGCGTGGGCCTGGCGGAGGGCAGCAGGTCCAAGGCCAAGGCAGTGGCAGAGGGACTGAAGGTCGTGTCGGTGGCCGAGGCGGTGCGCGAGGCCGACGTCGTCATGATCCTGACCCCGGACCAGGCCCAGCGCAGCGTCTACGCCGAGTCGATCGCCCCGAACCTCAAGGAGGGCGCGGCGCTGTTCTTCGCCCACGGCTTCAACATCCGGTTCGGCTACATCCAGGCCCCGTCAGGTGTCGACGTCGCCATGGTGGCGCCAAAGGGACCGGGGCACCTCGTGCGGCGCGAGTATGTCGACGGCCGCGGGGTCCCCGTGCTCGTCGCCGTCGAGAAGGACGAGTCCGGCAGGGCATGGGAGCTGGCCAAGTCCTACGCCCGGGCGATCGGCGGCCTGCGCGCCGGCGGCATCAGGACGACCTTCACCGAGGAGACCGAGACCGACCTGTTCGGCGAGCAGGCAGTCCTGTGCGGTGGTGCCAGCCAGCTGGTCACGTACGGGTTCGAGACCCTGGTGGAGGCCGGCTACCAGCCTGAGGTTGCCTACTTCGAGTGCCTGCACGAGCTCAAGCTGATCGTCGACCTGATGGTCGAGGGAGGCATCGCCAAGCAGCGTTGGTCGGTTTCCGACACCGCTGAGTACGGCGACTATGTCTCGGGTCCCCGGGTCATCGACGCGCGGGTCAAGGAGAACATGAAGGCTGTGCTTGCGGACATCACAAGTGGCGCCTTCGCCAAACGCTTCATCGCCGACCAGGACGCTGGCGCACCCGAGTTCACGGCGCTGCGCGAGAAGGGCGCGGCACACCCGATCGAGGCGACCGGGCGCGAGCTGCGTGGCCTGATGAGCTGGATCAAGCCGTCCGACACGGACTACGTCGAGGGCTCCGCCGCGCGCTGAAGCCGAGGGCTTGCCTCCTCTCGTTGCGCCGAAACCACCGAGTCGCTCCCCGCGACCGGTGGTTTCGGTGGTTTCGCCGCAACGAGACGCGGGTGCCTGCGTGTCCCATATCGCGGCCCGCTGCCGACGCGCCGGCTGCGCGCTCTAGACTCATTTCGGGCACAACGCGGTGCCGAGGAATTTGCTCTCCACCGGCCGACCGCACACCTGGACCGGCCGGTCCCTCCAGCTGTGAAGGACAGGCCCCGTGACCAAGCCAGTTGTCTTGATTGCCGAAGTGCTCTCGCCCGCGACCATCGACGCCCTCGGGCCCGACTTCGAGGTCCGACACTGCGATGGTGCCAACCGCGACGAGCTCCTGGCGGCCCTGGCCGACGTCGACGCAGTGCTGATCCGCTCCGCCACCAAGATGGACCAGGAGGCGCTCGCCGCCGCCAAGCGGCTCAAGGTCGTCGCACGGGCCGGTGTCGGTCTGGACAATGTGGACGTCAAGGCTGCAACGATCGCCGGGGTCATGGTCGTGAACGCCCCGACATCCAACATCGCCTCAGCCGCCGAGCTGGCCGTCGGCCTGTTGCTGGCCACCGCCCGCAACATCGCGCCCGCCAACCAGGCGCTCAAGGACGGGAAGTGGAAGCGCAGCCAGTACGGCGGAGTCGAGCTGCTCGGCAAGACCGCAGGAATCGTCGGTCTCGGCCGGATAGGCGCCCTGACCGCCGAGCGGCTCGCGGGCTTTGGCATGAGGCTGCTCGCGTACGACCCCTACCTGAGCGCGGCTCGTGCTGGCCAGCTCGGGGTCAAGCTCGTCTCCCTCGAAGACTTGCTGGCCGAGAGCGACTTCATCACCGTGCACCTGCCCAAGACGCCTGAGACCATTGGCCTGATTGGCGAAGAGGCTCTCAAGCTCGTCAAACCGTCCGTGCGCATCATCAACGCGGCCCGCGGTGGCATCGTCGACGAGCAGGCACTGGCCAACGCGCTCAAGGAGGGCCGTGTTGCGGGCGCCGGAATCGACGTGTGGTCGAAGGAGCCATGCACCGAGTCCCCGCTGTTCGAGTTCGAGTCGGTCGTTGTCACCCCACATCTCGGCGCCTCGACCGAAGAGGCCCAGGAAAAGGCTGGCGTCGCGGTTGCCAAGTCGGTCCGCCTTGCCCTGGGCGGCGACCTGGTTCCGGACGCCGTGAACGTCGCCGGGGGTGTCATCGCCGAGGAGGTCCGACCCGGAATCGCCCTGGTGGAGAAGCTCGGCCGCATCTACACCGCGCTCGCAGGGTCCGTTCCTGCGCAGCTCGACATCGATGTTCGCGGCGAGATCACCCAGTTCGACGTCAGCATCTGGAAGCTGGCGGCTCTCAAGGGTCTGTTCCAGGACGTGGTCGAGGAGCAGGTGTCCTATGTCAACGCCCCCTTGCTGGCCCGTGAGCGAGGTTGCGAGGTGCGCCTCCTGACCGACCCGAACAGCGCGGACTTCCGCAACGTCACGGTGCTTCGCGGAACCCTTGCCGATGGCAGCGTCATCAGCGTCTCCGGCACCCTCACCGGCCCGCGGATGATCGAGAAGGTCGTGGGCGTCAACGGGTATGACCTCGAGGTCCCCATCTCGGAGCACATGGCCTTCTTCACGTATGCCGACCGGCCCGGTGTCGTGGGCAACGTCGGCCGCGTGCTCGGCGAGGCCGGCATCAACATCGGTGGCATGCAGGTGGCACGTGACGCTGCGGGCGGCGAGGCGCTCGTGGTGATCACCGTCGACTCACAGATCCCTGCGCCAGTGCTGAGCGAGATCTCCCAGGAGATCGGCGCGAATACGGTCAGGGTGGTCGACCTCGACGACTGAACCCAACGTTCGGGTCTGTCTCAGTTTATGAGAACGCGTCCCAGATGGCAGGACGCTGCGGTATTCTCGGGTACAGGTCGTGGCTCACTATCTGCTGCTGCGGCCAGGCCATCTGAGTCAGCGACTCGTCGCGGAGAACCCGCACGCGCTGCTCACCGGCCGGGGGCAGGACTCGAGGCCGCAAGACGCCTCGATATCAGCGTGTGAGAGCTCAATGGGGTGAAGGACGTGATCAGCATGAGCGAAGAAGAACTGGCTGCTCGCCGGGCACTGCAAGAGTCCATGGACCTGCGCGACCAGGGCCACTCGGACGACTGAGCCGCTTCGGCACAACATGATAGACGGCGTCGGACCACCGGCGCCGTTCGTCATGTGAGACAGAGGGTCCAGGATGCAAGACGTCTCCTACGCTGATGAACATGGTTGAGACGCAGCAACGAGATTCGCTGAACATCGCAGTCATCGGGGGCGATGGCATCGGCCCCGAGGTGGTGGCCGAGGGCCTCAAGGTCCTTTCGGCTGTCACATCGGGTACGGGTCTGAAGGTCAGCACCACCGAGTTCGACCTGGGAGCCCGCCGCTGGCACGCGACCGGTGAGACCCTGCCGGACTCGGCAATGGAAGAGATTCGCGGACACGACGCGATCCTGCTGGGCGCCGTGGGTGACCCCGGCGTCCCGAGCGGAGTCCTCGAACGTGGGCTGCTGCTCAAGCTGCGGTTCGCTTTCGACCAGTACGTCAACCTACGCCCCGTGCGGCTCTATCCCGGGGTGCTGAGCCCGCTGGCGCTCGACCGGGTGGCTCCGAACGGCATCGACTTCGTCGTCGTTCGCGAAGGCACCGAAGGACCGTACGTCGGTAACGGTGGCTCCCTTCGGGTCGGGACACCGGCCGAGATCGCCACAGAGGTCAGCATCAACACCCGGTACGGCGTGGAGCGCGTGGTGCGCGATGCCTTCGCCCGCGCGAGAGCCCGGGAACGCAAGCATCTGACCCTTGTTCACAAGCACAACGTCCTGGTGAACGCGGGTGACCTCTGGCGTCGGACCGTGGATGAGGTCGGCGCCGAGTTCCCCGACGTGACAACGGCCTACCAGCACGTGGACGCAGCCACGATCTTCATGGTCACCGACCCCGGCCGTTTCGACGTGATCGTCACGGACAACCTCTTCGGCGACATCGTGACCGACATCGCGGCCGCGATCGCCGGTGGCATCGGCCTGGCGGCAAGCGGCAACATCAACCCAGAGCGCACCGCCCCCAGCATGTTCGAGCCGGTCCACGGCTCGGCGCCCGACATTGCGGGTCAGGGCAAGGCCGACCCAACCGCGGCGATCCTGTCCGTCGCCATGCTCCTGGACCACCTCGGGCGCACCCAGGATGCGCACCGGGTCGAGCAGGCCGTGGCGTCGGACCTACGCGCGCGTGGGACCGCGACCCGCTCCACTTCTCAGATCGGCGACGCGATAGCCGCCCTCGTTGGCTGATCCCGGTAACCTTCGGAGAAGGAGATACCGCGTGCACGTCCTGGAGGACCCATGTCAACGTCAGCACTGTCGTTCACCGTCGAGCTGCGTTCTGACCCGTTGCCGGAAGACCAGCGCCAGGCAGCTCTGGCCAACCCGGGTTTTGGCAAGACCTTCACCGACCACATGGCGCTGGCCACGTGGACCAGCACTGGGGGTTGGCATGATGCCAAGGTCACGGCCTACGGGCCGTTGTCGCTCTACCCTTCGGCGGCGGTGCTGCACTACGCCCAGGAGATCTTCGAGGGCATGAAGGCCTACCGTCACGCTGATGGCTCGGTCTGGACCTTCCGTCCCGAGGTCAACGCGGCCCGATTTGCCCGCAGCGCAAAGCGACTGGCTCTCCCGGAGCTGCCTGTGGCGGACTTCCTCGAGTCGATCAGGGTGTTGGTTGCGACCGACGAGAGGTGGGTTCCCGCAGGTGACAGCGAGGAGGCGAGCCTGTATCTGCGGCCGTTCATGTTTGCCTCCGAGGCGTTTCTTGGAGTGCGCCCGGCTGCCGAGGTGACATACGTCGTGATCGCCTCCCCCGCCGGTCCCTACTTCGCCGGCGGTCTCAAACCAGTCTCGATCTGGCTGTCCACCAGCTACACCCGTGCTGCCCCTGGCGGGACCGGCGCGGCCAAGGCGGGCGGCAACTACGCGGCCAGCCTCGCCGCGCAGGTGGAGGCCACCGCCAACGGCTGTGACCAGGTGGCGTTCCTGGATGCGGTGGAACACCGGTGGGTCGAGGAGCTCGGCGGGATGAACCTCTTCTTCGTCTACCGTGACGGCGCCATCGTGACCCCCGCGCTTACTGGCACCATCCTTGAGGGTGTCACGCGCTCCTCGATCATCGAGCTGGCCGAGGATCTCGACCTCAAGGTCGATGAGCGTCGAATCTCGATCGAGGAGTGGCGAGACGGTGCCGCCAGCGGCGAGATCACCGAGGTGTTCGCGTGCGGTACGGCCGCGGTCGTGACTCCGGTCGGGCGCCTGGCCTGGCAGGAGGGCGAGGTTCTCATCGGCGATCACGGCGTCCACGGTGGCGTTGGGTCGGTGACCCGCTCGATCCGTGAGGCACTGCTCGACGTGCAGTACGGCCGCGCGACCGACTCGCACGGCTGGCTGACCCGCCTCGCCTGAAGAGGAATTCAATGGTCTGTGAACAGACCATTGACGGGAAGCCCTCTGTGTGACTTTAATCACCTCACCACAATTCTCGGCGATTATTGGTCCGCCGATCCAGGTAGATGAGGTGAAGCATGAGCGTTCCCCCGGCTGTCTCGGCTATCGACCAGGACGCGGTCCGGCTGGCCGAGCTTGGCTACAAGCAAGAGCTCCACCGCGGAATGAGCGGATTCTCCAACTTCGCCGTGTCGTTCTCGATCATCTCCGTTCTGGCCGGATGCATCACGAGCTTTGGCATCGCCATGAGCTCGGGCGGTCCGATCGCGATCGCGATCGGCTGGCCGCTGGTCGGGGTCTTCGTCCTGTGTGTCGCGCTGGCGATGGGAGAGATCTGCTCGGTCTACCCGACCGCCGGCGGTCTGTACTTCTGGACCGGTCGGTTGGCTCGCCGGAACAAGGCGGTCTGGGCCTGGTATGTCGGATGGTTCAACTTCCTCGGTGAGGTCGCCGTGACCGCGGCGATCGACTTCGGCGCGGCGCTGACCTGGATTGCCTTTGCCAACCTGGCCTGGGGCGTCGAGGCGACGGCGGTCCACACGTTCCTGCTCTACGCCGTCATCCTGATGTCCCACGGACTGCTCAACACTTTTGGCGTCAACCTGGTCAGGCTTCTCTCCGATATCAGCGCCTGGTGGCACCTCGTCGGGGTTGCCGTCATCGTCGCTGTCCTCGCGTTCATCCCGGACCATCACCAGACGCTGTCATGGACGTTCTTCCACTACGAGAACCACAACGGCTGGGCCAGTCCCATCTACGTGTTCCTCATCGGCTTGTTGATGGCGCAGTACACCTACACCGGGTTCGACGCTTCCGCCCACGTGGCCGAGGAGACCCACGGCGCCGCCACCAACGCACCCAAGGGCATCGTGAACTCGGTCGTCGTGTCGATCATTGCCGGCTGGATCCTGCTCCTGGCGGTCACCGCCGCGATCCAGAACTACAGCGCGGAGCTGGGTAGCGCGACCGGGCTTCCGGCGGCGCAGATCTTCGTCGACGCGGCCGGGAGCAAGGTGGGGCTCTTCCTCATCTTCATCTGTGGTGTGGCTCAGTACTTCTGCGGCATGGCGTCGGTGACCGCGAACTCGCGGATGACCTATGCGTTCTCGCGCGACGGTGCGCTGCCGGGCTCGAGGCTGTGGGCAAAGGTCAACGCTCGTACCGGAACGCCGACCAACTCCATCTGGCTCTGCACGGTCTCCTCGCTCATCCTGGCCAGCCCCGCGCTGAAGAGCACCACGGCATACTTCGCGGTCACCTCCATCGCCGTTATCGGGCTGTACATCGCCTACATCACGCCCGTCCTGCTGCGCCGGCTCAACCCGGACTTCCAGTCAGGCGAGTGGAACCTGGGACGGTACAGCGCGGTCATCGGCTGGATCGCCATCGCGTGGGTGGGGTTCATCGTGATCCTTTTCATGCTCCCAACGGCCAACCCCATCACCGTGGACAACTTCAACTACGCGCCGATCGCGGTTCTGGCGGTCCTGGTCTTCGCCACGATGTCCTGGTTCATCGGCGGGCGCCAGCACTTCATGAAGGACGTTCCGTCGGGGCATGACACCAAGCCCGCTGAAGAGATCTTCAACCTCTGACGACGGTGGATCCCGTGAGCTCGGTGAGTCGGCTGCCCGACGCGGTCCTGCGGCCGCTGAGGGGAGGCAACGCATTCGAGTCCACGGTGGAGCAGCTGGCAACTGCGGTGCGTCTGGGTGTGTTCGCGTATGGCGAGCAGCTGCCTCCCGAGCGGGAGCTTGCCGCGCGCCTCGGCGTCAGTCGGATGACACTGCGCGAAGCCATTGCGGCACTTAGGGACTCGGGCCTGGTCACCACGCGGCGCGGCCGAGGAGGCGGCACCGTCGTGGTCTACCAGGGTGAGGACCAGATAGGTCAGAACCGGGCGGGAGTGCGCCACGGTGCGTCGCTGGTCGATGCCTTGGACTTCAGGCGGGTCGTCGAGCCGGGCGCCGCCTACCTGGCCGCGGGAAGGTCATTGTCGGCGGACCAGCGTGCATGGCTCACGGCATCCGAGCTGGAGGTCCGCTCGGCGTCGGACAACGCCGCGCATCGGGTTGCTGATGCCAGGCTGCATCTGGCCATCGCGACGTTGTCCGGGTCTCCCATGCTCATCGAGGCAGTCACCCGTGCACAGTCAGCGCTCCAGGAGCTCCTGGCCGCGATCCCTGTGCTACCGGCCAACATCAGCCACTCGAACGCCCAGCACAGGGCCATTGTCGCGGCAGTGCTGGCCGGGGACGAAGATGGTGCCCGGGCGTTCATGGAGGAGCACTGCGATGCGACCTCAGCGTTGCTTCGGGGCCTTCTTGGCTAGCGGACACGAACGAAGAAGGACGACGAGCTTCAACGCGAGGAGAGATGTATGACTGCCCCACCGACACTGACCATTGAGCAGCTGCGAGCCGAGATCGAGTCGGGGGCCATCGACACGGTCATCACTGCGATCACCGACATGCAGGGACGTCTGCAGGGCAAGCGCAACCACGGGCAGTTCTTCCTGGACCATGTGCTTGGTCATGGTGTGGAGGGATGCAACTACCTGCTAGCCGTCGATGTCGAGATGAACACGGTCGACGGCTACGCCATCAGCTCCTGGGAGCGTGGCTACGGTGACATGTTGTTCGAGCTGGATATGTCGACGCTGCGCCGAACGCCGGGCCAGCCCCACTCCGCCACGGTGCAGTGCGACCTGCTCTGGATGGACGGCAGCGGTCTTGTGCGCCCGTCGCCGCGCTCCGTGCTCAAGTCCCAGGCTGCGGCCGCAGCGGACCTTGGTTGTGTCGCCATCGCCGGGACCGAGCTCGAGTTCATCGTGTTCGAGGACTCGTATGACGCCGCCTGGGACCGGCGCTACCAGGGGCTCACGGGTGCCAATCGCTACAACGTCGACTACTCGATCCTGGGCGGAACAAGGGTCGAGCCGTTGCTGCGCGATATCCGCAACGAGATGTACGCCGCAGGCGTTGTGGTCGAGAACGCCAAGGGGGAGTGCAACCTGGGCCAGCACGAGATCGCGTTCCTGTACGACGAGGTCGTCCGAACCTGCGATAACCACAGCGTCTACAAGAACGCAGCCAAGGAGATCGCGGCAGCCCATGGCCAGTCGCTGACCTTCATGGCCAAGTACGACCACCGCGAGGGAAACTCTTGCCACATCCACCTCTCGCTTCGTGGGCAGGACGGCACCATGGTCTTCGCCGACGACGGCAGGAACGGCGGCCAGAGCCAGATGTTCGATCACTTCCTGGCTGGGATCCTGGCCACGATGCGCGAGTTCACCTTGCTGTATGCGCCAAACATCAACTCCTACAAACGCTTTGCCCCCGGTTCCTTTGCCCCGACAGCGGTCGCATGGGGCCGGGACAACCGCACCTGTGCCTTGCGTGTGGTCGGCCGCGGCGCCGGGCTGCGCGTCGAGAACCGGCTGCCGGGCGGTGACGTCAACCCGTACCTGGCTGTTGCGGCGATGCTCGCAGGTGGCCTGCACGGCATCGAGGAGCAGCTGCCGCTTGAGCCGGCCCTCGAGGGCAACGCCTACGTCTCCGACAAGCCCCGCGTCCCCTCCACCCTGCTGGAGGCTCGGGACCTCTTCGCCGCATCGACTGTGGCGGAACAGGTTTTTGGCAAGGATGTGGTGGAGCACTACGTCCATGCAGCAGACGTCGAGCTGCTGGCGTTCAACACAGCGGTCACCGACTGGGAACGAGTCAGAGGGTTTGAGCGGCTGTGAACGAGCAGAGGAATCCAGCGCAGACCGGCGAGCACGACGTCATCAACCCGGCAACCGAGGCGCTGGTCCGGCGGATCGAGCAGCCCGACCTTGAGCGGACCGATGAGGCGATCGACCGCGCTGACGCCGCAGGTCCTGCGTGGCGCGCGGTGGCGCCTGCCGATCGTGGGCGGCTCCTGCGTCGGTTCAGCGAGGTCGTGGACTCTCATCTGGAGGAGCTGGCCCAGCTCGAGGTCAGCAACTCCGGACACACGATCGGCAACGCACGTTGGGAGGCTGGGAACGTCCGCGACGTCCTCAACTACTACTCAGCAGCGCCAGAACGCCTGTTCGGCAGGCAGATTCCGGTCGCCGGTGGTCTGGATGTCACGTTCAAGGAGCCGCTCGGGACGGTTGGCATCATCGTGCCGTGGAACTTTCCGATGCCGATCGCCGGTTGGGGCTTCGCGCCTGCGCTGGCTGCCGGCAACACGGTGGTCCTCAAACCTGCCGAGCTCACCCCCCTGACGGCCATCCGGCTCGGCGAGCTCGCAATGGAGGCCGGTATTCCGGAGGGCGTCTTCACCGTCATTGCCGGCAAGGGGTCGGTCGTCGGCGAACGCTTCGTGACCCACCCAGCGGTCCGCAAGATCTGCTTCACGGGATCGACTGCGGTAGGTCAGCGGATCATGCGGGGGGCCGCCGATCAGGTCAAGCGGATCACCCTGGAGCTGGGCGGCAAGAGCGCCAACGTCATCTTCGACGATGCTGATATCGAGGTTGCGGCCGCGGCAGCTCCCATGTCCTTCCTGGACAATGCGGGTCAGGACTGCTGTGCTCGAAGTCGAATTCTGGTACAGCGCAACATTTTTGATCGTTTCATGGAACTGTTTGAACAGGCCGTCAAGGGTGTCGTGGTGGGAGATCCGACACAGGACATCACGCAGATGGGGCCCCTCATCAGTCCGGGTCATCGGGAGACGGTGCGCTCGTATGTCGAGAACTCTGCCGAGCCGGTGGAGGTCGCCTTTCGCGGCGCGGCGCCCGCAGGAGCTGGTTTCTGGTACCCCGCCACCGTGGTCCTTGCGCGCGGTACCTCGGAGCGAGTCTGGCGCGAAGAGGTCTTCGGCCCCGTCGTGGCCGTGCTGCCCTTCGAGGACGAGGCCGACGCGATCGCCAAGGCAAACAACTCGGACTACGGTCTGTCCGGATCGATCTGGACCCGAGACGTGGGGCGCGCGCTGCGCGTCTCTCGCGGCATACAGGCAGGCAATCTCTCGGTGAACTCCCACAGCAGCGTTCGGTATTCGACACCGTTCGGTGGTTTCAAACAGTCCGGCATCGGGCGCGAGCTCGGGCCCGACGCGCTCGATGCATTCACAGACGTCAAGAACGTCTTCATCTCCACCAGTTGATGAGAACCGAGTTGATGTGAACCCGTTGAACAGCAACACCTGACAGAACCGCATCCGTAGAGGGAAGGCAGAGACACTCATGGCAGGCAGGATCGAAGGCAAGGTCGCGGTCGTCACAGGAGGCAGCAGCGGTATCGGGCTGGCTACGGTACGACGGTTCGCAGCTGAGGGCGCCAAGGTTGTGATCGGCGATGTCGACGACGCCAACGGTTCGCAGATCGCTGCGGAGATCGACGGCGCGTTCGTCCACTGTGACGTCACCAACCCCGAGCAGGTAGAGGCCCTCTTCCGTACCGCAAAGGAGAAGTACGGCAGCATCGACATTGCCTTCAACAATGCGGGCATCTCACCGCCGGAGGACGACTCGATCCTCACCACCGATCTCGCCGCCTGGCGCAAGGTGCAGGAGGTCAACCTGACCAGCGTCTACCTCTGTTGCAAGGCGGTCCTGCCCTACATGCTCGCGCAGAAGAGGGGGTCGATCATCAATACCGCGTCCTTCGTGGCCGTTGTGGGTGCTGCCACATCGCAGATCTCCTATACGGCCAGCAAGGGTGGGGTGCTCTCGATGTCGCGTGAGCTCGGCGTGCAGTTCGCTCGCGAGGGTGTCCGCGTCAACGCGCTGTGCCCCGGCCCGGTCAACACCCCGCTGCTCCAAGAGCTGTTCGCCAGTGATCCGGAGCGCGCGGCACGACGCCTCGTCCACATCCCCGTCGGACGGTTCGCCGAGCCCGAAGAGATGGCCAGCGCCGTGCTGTTCCTGGCAAGCGACGAGTCCAGCTTCATCACCGCGTCGCAGTTCATGGTCGATGGCGGCATCACCGGCGCGTACGTCACCCCGCTCTGATCGCCCGATCGCCAAGAGCCATGGACACCAAGAGCCCTCGCCCGATCATCGGTATCACGTGTTACGTCGAGGAAGCCGTGCGCGGGGTGTGGGAGAGCATGCCTCATGCCCTGCTGCCGTACAGCTACGTGGCCAAGGTTGAGCGCGCCGGTGGGATCGCTGTTCTGATCCCGCCCCGAGCGGACGCCGATACCGCGATGGCCCTTGCCGTCCTCTCGCGGCTGGACGGGCTGATCCTCGCCGGCGGCGCGGACGTGGAACCCCAGCGGTATGCCGCGGCGCCGCACCCGAGCGTGCAGGAGGCGCGCCCCGACCGCGACGCCTTCGAGCTGGCTCTGGCCGCTGTCACACAGGAGTGGGACAGACCAGTGCTGGGTATCTGCCGCGGCATGCAGGTGATGGCTGTGGCCGCGGGGGGGAAGCTGGAGCAGCATGTGCCCGACCGGGTCGGGCACGACGAGCACTCACCTGCCCCTGGGGTCTATGGCTCCCATGACGTGCGCACGGTCGAAGGCACCAGGGTGGCCGCCATCCTCGGGCAACAGGTCGCCATACCCAGCTATCACCACCAGTCCGTGTCCAGCCACCCCGGTTATGTCCCGGCTGCCTGGGCGCAGGACGGAACGCTGGAGGCGATGGAGCAGGCCGGGTCGCGCTTCCGGGTGGCGGTGCAGTGGCACCCTGAGGCTGGCGAGGACACCCGCCTTTTCGAGGCCCTCGTCCGGGCCTGTGCGTCGCCTCCATGATCGAGGCTGCCGGCTGACCACGATCTGAGACGACGTGGCCAGATGGTGGATGAGCGTGCCACGCTTCTGCCCGTGAGCAACTCATGGACGGCTGTGGCTACCGCCACCATCATTATCGACTAGCGCGACGGGGCTTTTCCCGCCGCGCAGACCTCCCGCACCATGGGGGGTCTTTTTCGTTCCCGGGCAACACCCCGTCCGGGCGAACCGCGCGGTGGGACGATCGTGACCGACCAGGAGATCACCACGATGTGCGACACAAATACGAGACAGGGCTGACGATGAGCGACCTACACGTCTATGACACCACGCTGCGCGATGGTGCGCAGCAAGAGGGCCTGAACCTCTCGGTCGAGGACAAGATGGCCATCGCGATGCACCTCGATGAGCTCGGTGTCGGCTTCATCGAAGGGGGTTGGCCCGGTGCCAACCCCAAGGACACGGAGTTCTTCGCCCGGGCTCAGCGGGACCTCACCCTGCGCAACGCGACGCTCGCCGCGTTTGGCGCCACGCGCCGTCCGGGCGCCGTGGCGGCAGACGACCCGCAGGTCCGGGCCCTTCTCGACTCTGGTGCGTCGGTGGTCACGGTCGTGGCGAAGGCACATGTCCGTCACGTCGAGTCCGCGTTGCGCACAACCCTTCCCGAGAACCTGGCGATGATCCGCGACACGGTGTCCTTTCTTCGTGGTGAGGGTCGGCGGGTCTTCCTGGACGCGGAGCACTTCTTCGACGGGTACCTGGCCGACCGTGCATACGCGGTGGAGGTCCTGCGTGTCGCTGCCGAAGCGGGCGCAGAGGTCGTCGCCCTGTGCGACACCAACGGGGGCATGCTGCCTCCCCAGGTCGCTGACGTCGTCGCCGATGTGATGGACGCGAGTCGGGCCCGGCTGGGCATCCACTGCCACAACGACACCGGTTGCGCGGTGGCCAACTCCCTTGCAGCGGTTGCCGCCGGGGTGACCCACGTCCAGGGAACCATCAACGGGTACGGCGAGCGCACCGGTAACGCGGACCTGCTCACCGTGGTCAGCAACCTCCAGATCAAGCAGGGGCGCAAGGTGCTGCCCGAGAGTCGGCTGCGTGAGGCGACCCGGATCGCTCACGCGATCAGTGAGGTGACCAACGTGCCTCCGTACAGCCGACAGCCGTACGTCGGCGCGAGTGCCTTCGCGCACAAGGCAGGTCTGCACGCCAGCGCCATCAAGGTCGACCCCGACCTGTACCAGCACACCGACCCCACCGCCGTCGGCAATGACATGCGCATGCTCGTCTCGGACATGGCAGGGCGGGCCAGCATCGAGCTCAAGGGGCGTGAGCTCGGCTACGACCTGAGCCAGGAGCCTGAGCTCCTTGGTCGCGTCGTGGCCCGGGTCAAGGAGCTCGAGCTTGCGGGCTACACCTTCGACGCCGCGGACGCCTCGTTCGAGCTGTTGCTCCACGGTGAGGTCACGGGCGAGCCGCTTCGCTACTTCGGGGTCGAGTCCTGGCGGGTCATCACGGACTCCGTCGGCCAGGGTCAGGCCATGTCCGAGGCCACGGTCAAGCTCACCGCCGGGGGCAGACGCGTGGTGGCCACCGGAGAGGGCAACGGTCCCGTCAACGCACTGGACCACGCTCTGCGACAAGCGCTTTCGGACGCCTATCCGGAGCTGGACAAGCTCGAGCTCATCGACTTCCGGGTGCGCATCCTTGATGCCGCCCACGGCACCGACGCCGTGACCCGGGTGCTCATCGAGACCTCGGACGGTGGCACCTCCTGGGAGACGGTCGGGGTGGCGCCGAACATCGTCGAGGCCAGCTGGATCGCCTTGGTCGACGGGATCACCTACGGCCTTCGACGCCAGTCGGTGCCGGTGCGTTGAGCAGGCTGTCGCAGGAGTCGATGAGACGGCGCCGCAACACGTTTGCCCGCGCCGCGAAGTCGCGCTGCGCAGCGACATACGTTGCCTTGCCTTCGGCAGTCTCGATCTCCACCGGCTCGTAACCGAGCGCTCGCAGGTCGTACGGCGCCGCGCGCATGTCCAGCTGTCGCACCTCACGCGCCAGGTCGAAGCAGTCCAGGGTCAGTGAGCTCGGGATCGCGGGGGAGAGCTTGTAGGCCCACTTGTACAGGTCCATGTTGGCGTGAAGACAGCCGGACTGCTCCATCACCTCTTGCGAATCCCGTGTTGGCGAAAGGACATTCAGCGGGCGAGCGGACGGAGTGAAGAAACGGTACGCGTCGAAGTGTGAGCACCTCACCTGATGTGACTCGACGACGTCGTCGGTCTCGGCCGACCCCAGGCGCAGGGGCCAGTCGGCGTGACGCACCTGCTCAGGGGTCTGTCGGTAGACCATGGCCCATTCGTGCAGACCGAAGCATCCGAGCTGTACGGGCCGGGCGGCCGTCGCCAACAGGAGGCGCCGGACGAGCCCAAGGGTGTCCGAGCGAGCCGCGAGAAAGGTCTCCAGGTCCATGCGAGCGGCGCCATCGGAGTACCCGTAGAGCTTCCACCCAGCGCGCTCGCTGGCACCTTCGAGCTCGACCCCGGGACCCGGATGCCAGCGGCGCAGCTGTGCCGGGCTATGGGTGTAGTACGTGAACAGGAAGTCCTCGACAGGGTGTCTGCGGGCATCCGCTCGCCGTTGGAGATGAGCGGCGGTGACGGCGTCGACCCGGGCGTGATGCGCGGCCTCGAGCGGGCACCACTCGTCCTGTGAGAGTCGGTGCGCCATGGTCGTCAAGGGTAGTGGAGGGGCACGCTCCGGAGGGCCGGATAGGGTCGGTTCCGTGCGCATCGCGAGATACACCACTGGTGAGGACCCGACCTACGGCATCGTCGAGGGGGAGCCCGGCGCGCAGTGGATCGCCGAGATCCAGGGCGACCCGCTCTACCAGCCGGTCGTCTTCACCGGCAACCGCGTCCGGCTCGATGAGGTTCGGCTGCTGGCGCCGATCATCCCTCGTAGCAAGGTGATCGGCATCGGCAAGAACTACGCCGACCATGCCGCCGAGATGGGTGGCGAGCCCCCACTTGAGCCGTTGATCTTCCTGAAGCCGAACACCGCGGTCGTGGGTCCCGGAGACCCCGTCGTGATGCCCAGGCAGAGTGGCGAGGTGCACTACGAGGGCGAGCTCGCGGTCGTCATCAGTCGCCTGTGCAAGGACGTCCCGATCAACCGCGTCGCGGACGTCATCTTCGGCTACACCTGCGCCAACGACGTGACGGCGCGCGACCTGCAGAGGACCGACGGGCAGTGGGCCCGCGCCAAGGGATTCGACAGTTTCTGCCCGCTCGGACCGTGGATCGAGACCGACATCGACCCCAGCGACCTCTCCATCGTCACGCGCCGCGACGGCGAGGTGGTTCAGGACGGGAGGACGGTCGACATGGTCCACGACGTGGCTGCGATTGTGTCCTACGTCTCCGAGGCCTTCACGCTCCTGCCGGGCGATGTCATCCTCACCGGCACCCCGGCCGGCATCGGACCCGTCACGTCCGGCCAGCGCGTCGAGGTCGAGATCGAGGGCATCGGCATCCTCTCGAACCCGTTCATCCGTCGCGACTGACCGCCGGTTCGGGTTGGTGCGCCCGCCCTTAGAATCGGGTCATCATGACTGCATCCACCTCGTCTGGTCCTGTTCGTCTGCGCGTTGCTCCCTCGCCCACCGGCGATCCACACGTCGGCACGGCATACATCTCGCTCTTCGACCTTGCCTTCGTCCGGCAGCAGGGCGGGCAGTTCGTCCTGCGGATCGAGGACACCGACCAGGCCCGGTTCCGTGAGGACAGCGAGCAGCAGATCTTCGACACCTTGCACTGGTTGGGGCTGAACTGGGACGAGGGCCCGGACATCGGGGGGCCGTTCGCGCCATACCGCCAGTCGGAGCGTCTCGAGCGCTACACACCGTATGTCGACCGGTTGCTGGAGAGCGGTCACGCCTACCACTGCTGGTGCTCCACCGAGCGTCTGGCCCAGATGCGCGAGGCGCAGCAGAAGTCCAAGAAGCCGACCGGGTACGACCGCCTGTGCTACGGCAAGACTCGGGAAGAGCGCGCCGCTCTCCCGGGCTTCTCGGAGGTCCCGGTCGTGCGCATGCTCATCCCGGCGGACCTCGACACCCGGTTCACGGACCTGATCCGTGGCGAGCTCAACGCGCCGCACCCCGATGACCAGGTCATCGTCAAGGCTGACGGCTTTCCGACCTATCACCTGGCGGTTGTCGTCGACGACCACGAGATGGGGATCACCCACGTCGTGCGCGGCGAGGAGTGGATCAGCTCAACGCCCAAGCACGTCCTGCTCTATCAGTGGCTGGGCCTCGAGCCGCCCGCGTTCGCCCACATGCCGTTGTTGCGCAATACCGACAAGTCCAAGATCAGCAAGCGCAACAACCCGGCGGCACGACTGACGTGGTTCCGCGAGCAGGGGTACCTCCCTGAGGCGCTGGTGAACTTCCTTGCCCTTCTTGCCTATCCGCCCAAGGAGGATGGACGCGAGGTCTTCACCTTTGACGAGTTCGTCGCAGACTTCGACTGGGCCAAGGTCAACCCGGTGGGCCCGATCTTCGATCTCGACAAGCTCGGCTGGCTCAACGGCCACTACATCCGGTCGCTGGAGTGCGACGAGCTCGCGGCCCGCATCGTCGGCCACCTCAGCCTGACCGGCGTGCTGGACGCCGAGCCGACGCCGGCCCAGGTCGAGCTGATCAGGGCTGCGACACCGCTGGTCCAAGAACGCATGCAGCTGCTGTCGGAGTCCGAGGGCATGCTCGCCTTCCTGCTCGCGAGCGACGGCGACCTCGTCATCCAGGATGATGCCCGGGCTCAGCTCAAGGACGACGCCGCCCGGGTTGTTGATGCGGCGATCCCGGTGCTCGAGGCGTTGGCGTCCTGGGTGGCCGCGGACATCGAGGCAGCACTTCGAGCGACCCTGGTCGATGGTCTGGGCATCAAGCCCAGGATCGCCTTCACGCCCTTGCGCGTGGGCGTGACCGGTCGCCGGATCTCACCGCCGCTGTTCGAGTCGATGGAGATCCTCGGCCGCGACTCCACGTTGACCCGTCTGCGGTCGCTGCGCGCCTCTCTCTGAGCCCCACGATGCCGGTGACCAGGGCGCTGCTCCTTGATGTCGACGACACGCTGATCGACACGAGAGCAGCGATGGTGGCGGCTGGTGCAGCTGCGGTGGCCGCGCTGTGGCCCGAGGCCGGCGCAGAGGTGCACCACGATGCCGGCGTTCACTTTCACCGTGACCCGGGCGGCTTCTTCACGAGGTTCGCCACCGGCGAGCTGGGCTTCGCGCAGATGCGTGAGGCGCGCGTCGCCGAGCTCCTGGAGACGTTCTCCCTCACGGCGACTGACGAGGTCAACCGGCGGTTCGAGGAGGCCTATGAACCGGCCTTCTTCACGAATGCGCGTCTGTTCGACGACGTCCTGCCCCTCGTGGAGGCCGCGAGCACAGCCGGGATCCCGATGGGCCTGCTCACGAACTCTGCGTCGTACTACACGCAACAGAAGCTCGAGATCACCGGTCTGGAGCGTGTCTTCGCCGTCGTCGTCACCAGGGACACCCTGGGTTTCGGGAAGCCCGACCCCAGGGCGTTCCACCACGCCTGCGGGCTGCTCGGGGTGGAGCCCTGGGACACGACGTACGTCGGTGACGAGATCGAGATCGACGCGGTCGCCGCCAAGGACGCCGGGCTGAACGCCGTCTGGTTGCATCGCGACGCGGGCGACGGCGCGGGTGCCTGCGTGGCGCACGTTCACGGCATACCCGTGGTGGCGTCTCTCAAGGACGTGGTGGCGTTGCTGCGCGGGGACTGATCCGTTGTCCGTCAGGTCGATTTGGGGGCCTGGCGACCGGGCCGGTAAGGTTCATCCTCGGGTCACCGTCCGGACGCCGTCAGGCGCCCGAAAGTGATACCCCCATGGGGTATGGTGTAATTGGCAGCACGACTGATTCTGGTTCAGTTAGTCTAGGTTCGAGTCCTTGTACCCCAGCGTTGATCGCCCGACGTCTTGACAATGGGCGCGATTCGGAGAAAACCGACCGTACCGGTATGGTTTCCTCCGCTGCCGAGGAGCGATGACGCGACTCGGGAGCACCAGCTAGGGCCCCGTTGTGTAGCGGCCTAGCACGCCGCCCTCTCAAGGCGGTAGCACGGGTTCGAATCCCGTCGGGGCTACACCTCCAAACCCCCCGGTTTCCGGGGGGTTTGGTACTTTCTCAGCCCACCGACATCGGGATGATGTCGGCACGGGTCGTTGCCGAGCTGACTCGCGCGCTGGCCATGACCCTGGCCCCCGCTTTGGTCGGACTCACCTCTGCCCGGCCCACGCGTCGACCGGGCGGCCCGCTCGACCTTCGGCGGACTGTGGCCGCCAACCTACGGACGGCACGAGCACGGCAAGATGGCACGCTCATGTTGGTGCCGGAGCGACCGATCTTCACCACGCGCAACAAGCGCACCATGGACTGGCGGATCGTCTTGGTCGTTGACGTCTCAGGGTCGATGGAGTCCTCCACGGTGTGGTCGGCCATCACCGCCGCAGTCCTGGCCGGCGTCCCGGCCCTGACGACCCATTTTCTTGCGTTCTCCACCGAGGTCATCGACCTTACCGACTTCGTCACGGACCCCCTCTCCCTGCTTCTCGAGGTCTCGGTCGGTGGTGGCACGTCCATCGTCAGCGGACTGGCGGCAGCACGTGAGCTGGTGAGGGTCCCGAGCAAGACGATGGTCGTGGTGATCAGTGACTTTGAGGAAGGCGGCTCCGTCGGCCCTCTTCTCGCGGAGGTCAGGGCGATGGTGAGCTCTGGGGTGCACCTCCTGGGTTGCGCCAGCTTGGACCAGCTGGGGGCACCCCGATACAACGTTGGCATCGCCTCTCAGCTGGTTGCGGCCGGTATGCCGGTCGCCGCGCTGAGCCCGCTCGAGCTGGCCCGTTGGGTAGCGCAGCAGGTGTCATGAAGGAGCTGCCACCTGCTGACCCGATTCTTGTCGCTGACACCGTGGCCGCCCTTCCGTTGCGGCTTCGAGCCAGGCTCGACGATGCGGTCGCGGCGGCCTCCACATGGGCGTTGGCGGGCGGTGTCGTGCGGCTCCCTTCTGGCGTCGAGGTCCTTCTCCTGCCGGAGGACGGGGCCTTGCGCCGCGCCGAGCATGTGGTCTGTAGCTGCCTGCTAGCGCCGGTCTGCCTGCATCGCGCGAGCGTCCTGGCCGCGGCGCCCTTCGCGGTGCCTGTCACGGCCGACCAGGAGAACCTCGAGGGTGAGGCAGACGTCGTCCACTCGGCGAACCCACCCGGATGGGGGCAGCGGGAGCGCACCGTGGCTGAGCTGGTCCGGCAAGCGGCGGCACGGGTCCTTGAGACCGGTGTCCCCGGCGCAGGAGCTGAGGTGCAGTCCGAACTGCTCAGAGCTATCCACGTCGCCCGGCTCGAGGGGCTGCACCGGTTGGCATCGGCAGCGACCAGGGTCGTCACCGGAGTAAGGGCCGGCAGGGAGGATGACTCGGCATACTCGCTTGAAGCTCTGACACGCGACATGTTGGAGGTGTTGGAGGTGGCCCAGGCCGTTGGTGCCGGGCTCGGTGATCGTGCGGTCTGGCGTGGACGCGCTCGCAGCGTGTATTCGTCCGTCGGTGGCTTGCGGCTCACAGGGCTGTGCATGGAGCCCGTAGTGAGCAAGGCAGGGTATGCCGGGGTCGTGGTCTGGCTCGTCGACGCGGACGGCCGCGCGTGGTCGGTGTCCGATGTGAAGCCCGGCGGTGCCGAGAAGGTGGGCGCCGCATCCGAGTCTGTTGTCGCCATCGGCGAGTCCCAGCTGACCCACCGGCAGCTGTCGCGCGGCGGGATCTTCCTGTCGGGCGCAACGGCCAACCCCGAGGGTCGGCTGGGCGCTGGGATCAAGGTCGGGGCCGTGACTGCTGACGGTACCCCGTGGACAGCTGCTCCGCTGAGGAGTCGCTTCGGCCCCCTACGGGATGTGCGGGAGCGGCTGTTGCTTCTTGACCTCACCGTCTGCGGGAGCGCTCATGACGCTGTCCTTGCCATTGACAGTGCGGGCACTGGCATTCGCCTGCAACCTCCTCCCGCTGCGCACGGGGCCACCTTTCGTGACAACCTGAGGCTCCTCGGTTCTGCTCGCGGACTTCGTCTGTTGTGCGTCGGGCGACCGTCGTCTCGTCAGGTAGGCGCCATCGAGGTCCTTGCTGTCGGCGGGGAAGACCTGAGTCTGCCCGAGTCGTTCGGTGGTCATGCCGATCTTGGCATCGACCGGCTTTCGTCGGCTTTCCTCCAGCCTTCGGGCCCGGCACCGCCGTTCCCTGCTCGGGCCGACACCAAGGACCCACTGGGGGCGCTCCGACGGCGCATTCAGCGAGTCGTCTCGGGAGGCCGTGGCACGCTGACTGTCCCGGGCACGACCCGCGTGCTTCGTGTGGATGTCGCTGCACTGCGGCGCGCGCAGCTCACCACGGGAGTTGACCTTCCTGAGGCGCTCGTGGCCGCCGGCCAGCATGGGAGGCGGGACGCCTTCGGCCGGCTGGTGATGGACGACCCCGACGTTCTGTCGCGGGCGTGGCTCGCCGTCGGTGTCTACGAACGCGAGGTGTCCGCGACCCTGCTCAGGGACCAATGGCGTGACCTCTATGGCTAAGCCAGATCCGCCTCGTCATTCGACGGCGGCGTGTTGTTCGGCCTTCGCGGTGTGCCGGTTTGAACGGTAAAATCGCGAAGTACACAACGCTCTCAGAAGCGCGTTCCGCTGGTCAGAGAGGTATCTTGATGTCAAGAAAAGTGTCCGGAGGGGGACTTGCCCACCCGGGACACACACCTTCGACATCTGGCTCCCGGCCTAGCCGGGGTGTCTCCAGGGCTCTGAGCAGCGCAAACGTCCGAAATCGCATGGTCGTGACGGTTCGAGCAGTGGGGGAGCGCGACATGATTGGCATACCTACCGACCGGGACTCTCACCTGCTGACAGAAGCCCTCACGGCTATCAAAGTCACCGCCTGGGCGGTTAGACGTACTCGATTGTCCGGCCAGGAATGGCCAGGAGGCAGCGCGGAGCTGGTGGCGATCAGATCAGTCGACAGGGGATAGGGGATAGGGGATAGGGGATAGGGGATAGGGGTAGGGATAGGGAACCGACCTGCCGGGCGCCATGGAGTCACCGATCAGGGATCGGCACCGGGACGGCTCCGTTGCAACGCACGCGGCCACGTCACCATGCGCGCGGCAACAGGTGAGGCGCAGGTGACACCGCGCGAAATGCGGCTACTTGTGCCTTCCATGAGCGGATGCTCGTTGAAGCCGACCCCTGAGCGGAAAACTCACGTCAGACGCGGCGATGTGACGCAGTTCCGTGCGAGCTGATCGCTGATCTGCGGATGTGGCCTGCTGACTCACCAACCGAGCTCGCGCAGCCGCGCGTCGCCGATCCCGAAGTGATGA
>Ga0097691_1000967_pt1 | contig 22574 bp, 18 predicted proteins | sample NGESurdeep072012_8_FD_72858 | JGI IMG/M metagenome (GOLD analysis project Ga0097691, IMG submission 72858) | Arctic peat soil microbial communities from Barrow, Alaska - NGEE Surface sample 210-1 deep-072012 | ecosystem: Environmental > Terrestrial > Soil > Wetlands > Peat ... | reverse complement strand
CGGGTTGGCGCACCACCCTGATTGTCGAGTCCCGGAGGGACGGCACAGTCGCCAGGCAGTCCGGTCGCCGTCAACCGGCGCCATCGCGCAGCGACGACAGTTCATAGCCCGGTTAGCCTGCCCTGAGCGTAGCCGAAGGGTGAGTCCTGGGTCCGGTGCCCGATTCCCGGGCTTTGTAACTTACGCTATGGGGATTTCACGACACTCACGAAGCCAGCTGCGTTCGCGGCGACAGATAGTAGACGCTGCTTAGACAAGCAAGGGGAAATTACCACCCGCTTGAATTGACCAAATTCCAGGGCCTTAATACTGCCCAACTCACAGCGCACAACTCACAATTCGGTCCCCCACCCTCACCACTCCACCGCGAACGATATTGCCGTACACGCCTATCTGCCCGGCGTTGTTTTGTGCCACTGTGCGCAGCACGCGCGCATCCTGCTCCAGCGTGTCGGGATTCAGGTTAATTATCATGCACCGAGGGTCTCGCATCGTTATCGCTACCATCACATGATCGCCGATCCGCAACACCTGCCCGACCCACTTCTCTTCCTCGAACGCTTGCCCGCTAGCCGGCTCCACGTATACATTCGCACGAAACTGTCGGGGATCGATCTCGCTACCCAACTCCTCCCCCAATGCGCGCATTGTCGCCAGGCTGAAGACTGACATGTGCTGGCAATCGAAAATCCCGTTTTCATTGTTGAGGAGGAACAATTGCTCCTGGAATTTTGACTGGAGTTCTTCGCGAAGCACGGGATCGTTGACCGCGCGCTCCGTGCCCTCCGGCGTTCGCACCTGCACCGCCGGAACGGCTTGCTCGGGCGTCGGCGCCTGCTCGAATCGAGGCCGATACAACAGCATGCCCTTCGCCTGGCGCGCTGTCATCCATGGAAAGCTGCTCGTCGCTGCCCGATCGGCGCGTACAAACGCATACCGGCGATCGCCAAGTAACCCATTTACCCCAACGTGGGCTTCCTCCACGGGTACGCCCGCCATCGACTTCACCGGATATACGTACAGCCGCGCGACATTCGCGATCGTCATAGATATTGTTCATCCTTCAGCACCCGATTATATGAGGTCGTCAGCCGGGTGCCCCACGTTTCGCCCGGTGTTGGCGATACGTGGGCGATATTCACCGACCGGCCTTCGCGGGTGGCCCACCCTAGCCGGGTTTGCTAGGGTGGGGTTTCTCTATGCTGCCCTCTGCGTCCTCTGCGCTGAATCTCTTTCCCCCGCGCCTTTCCCATTTTGGTTTCGTCACACAAATATTTTTCGCTAAAACGCCCAAAACCCTTGACACCCGGGTTTAACCTAGTAGTTAGGAGAAAACGGCGCTCCATCCCGCGTGTCTCTGCGACATTCGCACTCTTCTGCGAGCCGGCCCGGGCTAACCTCCAGCGCCTTTCCTCCTGTACCCAGGAACTCGAAATGCTTTCGCGAGCCGGCTTGTATCACGGCACGGCCGTGGTGCCCCATATCTGCCTGCCTTTGGCAGATGTGGGCTTGGGCTTTAGCCGCTGAGGGACATCCCCGCGAACCCGCTTCCCCTTCCCTCGGTACCGTCCAAATCGGCAAAACTCGGCACTCAGAACTCGAAACTCGACGCTCCAAGTAACAGTAAGTTACTTGGACTTATCTCGTTGATTCTTATCAACGCCCCAGGAGGGGGGTACCTACCTATGGCTCTCGCTGATCTCAACCATTCTCCTCGCTGCCAGCACGTCCACTACTCTGGAAAGGCCTGCAAAGCCCCCGCGCGCCGCGGACGCAACTACTGCATCTTTCACCAGGCCGCCCACCTCGACTCCGGCGGCTGCGTCCTCCCCATCGTCGAGGACCTGCATTCCTACCAGCTTGCCGTCATCCGCATCGCCCGCGCTCTCGCCGACGATGCCATCGACGCCCGCAAAGCCACCGCTCTCCTCTACGCCCTCCAGCTCGCCGGCTGGAAGCTGGGCGACTTCTGCGACGAGCGCCGCGACATCGAGGACCCCGACGCCGCCCTCGCCCGCAAGATGCAGGCCCATTTCCTCGCCCGCCACATGAAGGTCAGGCTCCCCGTCCCCACCGAACAGGAACTCGCCGACATCATCAGTGAAATCCGCGTCGAACAACCCGCCGAACCGAACGACGACATCGCCATCTTCCCCGTCCCACCGGGAAGCGAAGCGAATGCCGAAGCGCAAGCACCGCCCGCCGGCGATTCTGCCGTCCCTCCGCCGGGACTCGAAACTGATGGTGCCGCATGATCCCGGCACTCACGTGCCGGGCTGGCATTTGTCGTCGCTCCGCGACTCGTGCCGGTCGAGGGCGACCGGCCTACAACAGCGACCGGCCTGCCCGTCGCGAATCAGGCGGTGGCGAAAAACTCGACGATTCTTCGCTCGGCCCAGCGGCCATCGTCATTCCCGTTCGGCTCGCCCAGGAATGCGCAGTGACCACCCTGCGCCGTCTCCAGCAGCGTGACTTTGGAATTGGCGCGTAACGCCTGCACCGTCGAAGGGAGCAGGCGGACGAAAGGATCGTCGGAGGAGTGAATCACCAGCGTGGGCACACGGATGCTTCCCACCAGCGGCGTGGCGCTGGCGCGGGTGTAGTAGTCCTCGGCGCCGCGGAAACCGAAGCTGGGCGCGGTGACGAGGTCGTCGAAGTCGCGGATGGAGCGCAGGCAGCGCAGCGCGGGTGTGCGGTATTGCGCCGGATAGAGCTTCGCCTTGCGCCGCAGGCTGTTCCAGAGCGAAACCAGAAAGCGCAGCTCGTAGAGGCGATTGACGGACAGGTGGAGCGCGTCAGCCGAAGCCGACAAGTCCATGCCCGGCGAAACGGCAGCCACCGCCTTGACTTGCGGCGGCGCGTCGCTTCCCCACTCTCCGGCAAGTTTCAGCACCATGTTGCCGCCCATGGAGAAGCCGGCGATCGCCAGGCGCGGCAGCGAGTCGGCGGCGATCAGCTCGCGCACGATTTCGCCGACGTCGGCGGAAAGTCCCGAATGATAGAGCGAGGCGCCCAGCGCTTCGGTGCCGCCGCAGCCGCGCACGTTCATGCGGACCACGTTCATGCCCGCGGCGAAGGCTTTGTTGGCGGTCCCGACGATGTATTGCGACGAGCTGGAGCCCTCCAGTCCGTGGACGAGAATCACGGTCAGCGCCGCCTTGCGCTCCGCTTGCCAGTGGCAGTCGCAGCGCACCTGGACGCCGTCGGCGACGCGGAACAGCCGCTCTTCCGCCGTCGGCAGACGGGATTCGCGGGCCAGGTAGTGGCTGACCAGCGTCTGCAAATGGCCGTTGCGCATGAAGCGGCGCGGAACGAAGTCAGGTTGGAGCGGAGAGGATTGCACTTATAATGAGTGTAAATGGTAGGTCGTACGTCGTAGGTGGCAGGTCGGAGCCGACGCAGTTTTCCGACCTACGACCTACGACCTACGACCCACCACCTACGACCTTCCAAACGGACAACCATTAGGACTATATATGCCGATTTTCGAATACATCTGCAAAGACTGTAAGCACAGCTTCGAGAAACTCGTGATGGGCTCGGCCAAGCCCGAGTGTCCCTCCTGTCACGGCAAGCAACTGGCGCAGAAGTTTTCCGTGTTCTCCGCGTCGGTCAACAGCCCACGTATCGCCGAAAGCGGGCGAAACGTGGGCTCATCGATGGGTGGTTGCTGCGGCGGCGGGGCCTGCGGGCGGCCCGGACCGTGTGACAACTAGGGACTCCACCTTCGTTGAGGGCAGTCGGTCTGCCGACTTGCACAGGTGAGTGAAATCACCCACTTACTTTTCAATTGTTTGTGACAATCATCACTGCGCGAAAACCGCTCCCATTGGCACTATTGAGCCACTGGAGACAGAGTCGATGTCAGTCAGCGAACAACCAATTATTTCCGAAGACGTGCGTGATGTGCTGAACAGCATGGCCTCATCGGTCAGCCATCCCAAGAACTCGCTGCTCTTCACCCAGGGCGATCCGCCGGTCGGCGTTTACGTGATTCGCAAAGGCTCGATCCGTATGACGGTCAGGGCCGGAGAATCGGAAGTACTGATGCGCGTGGCGCATGCCGGATCGGTGCTCGGACTGCCGGGGGTGCTGTCAAACAAGCCCTACAGCCTGACCGCGCGCGCGATGCAGGCGTGCGAACTGGGATTCGTCCAGGGCGACAGGCTGATCCAGTTGGTGCGCGAGAACCCGACGCTCGGATTGCAGGTGCTGCAACTGCTCAGCGAAGAAGTGCGCGCCGCGCGCGAAGCCATGGCGAATTCCAGGCATCCGGTCAAAGCGTAGGCGCAAGGCTTTCAGCGCCAGGCTCAAGAAAAATCAACCGCGAAGAAGGTCCGAGGAATCGGGTCTTTTTTGTTGCTACATCCAATATATTTCTGCACGAAAAATGCGCCCCGATGTGCAAGTGAATTGAATCGGAGCGCGCCAAAGGGCATCATAAACACTTGGCCGTTGGGAAAACGGCGTCGCAACGCCCTAATCAGCCAAACCAATCGCATTCGGCTTTACCCCAGTTGTGAGAAGGCGAGGAACTTTCCTCTATGCCGTCGAAGCGAACATCGCCTGCCTTTGGCGCGCCCGGCATGGAGCCACGCTGGACGCGCGGCGACAAGGACGCAGTCGGGACTGCGTATTCGGTCGCCAGCAAAGTGTGGTTCACGATGGCAGGCGGATGCGTCACCGAGGTCTATTTCCCCACCATCGACGAGCCGCAGATCCGCGACCTGCAATTCCTGGTCACCGACGGCAAGACCTTCTTCCACGAAGAGCGCCGCGACCTGAAGTGCGCGTTGGAGTGCCTGGGCGAAGGAGCACTGGGCGTGCGCGCGGTGATGAGCAGCCCCGACGGACGCTATCGGCTGGTCAAGGAGATCATCACCGACCCGCACCAGAACACGCTGCTGGTGGACGTGACGCTGGACGGCGACGAGGCGCTGCTGAACGAGTTGCACGTGTACGTGCTGTGCGCGCCGCACTTGAAGATCGGCGGATGGCACAACAACGCCGAAGTGGTGATGTCGAACGACCGTGCCATGCTGGTGGGTTGGAAGCAGGACCGCTACTGCGTGCTGCGCGCCACCTGCGCCTACAAGCAGACGTCGGTGGGATACGTGGGCGCGAGCGACGGCTATCGCGATGTTGCGCAACACCTGCACATGGAATGGAACTTCGACCACGCGCTGGACGGCAACGTGGCGATGATCGGAGAACTCGACCTGGGCGGGACGCGGAACTTCACCGTCGGGCTGAGCTTCGGCGATACCGAGCCCAACGCCATCAGCACCCTGTTCCAGTCGCTGAGCATTCCGTTCTCGCGCATGAAAGCAAATTTCATCGAGCAGTGGAAGCGGACGAACAAGCGGGTTCCGGCGCCGCGGGCGGAGACCGGACACTCCAGTGAGTTCCTGGCACGCACGGTGAACCTGCTGCTGGCGCACGAGGACAAGACATATCCGGGTGCGATGATCGCTGCGCTGGGCATTCCGTGGGGCGAGATGAAAGGCTCCGAGGAACTAGGCGGATATCACCTGGTGTGGTGCCGCGACCTGTACCAGGCGGCGACGGCGCTGCTCTCGGTCGGCGACAAAGCCACGCCCCTGCGCACGCTGATCTACCTCGCCATCTCGCAACACGAACACGGCGGGTTCTCGCAGAACTTCTGGATTGACGGGCGCCCGTACTGGCAGGGGATCCAGCTCGACGAGGTCGCGTTCCCGGTGATGCTGGCGTGGCGGATGTGGAACGCCGCGGCGCTGGAGAATTTCCATCCCCTGCCGATGGTGCGCAAGGCGGTCGGGTTCCTGATTCGCGAGGGACCGATCACGGCGCAGGAGCGGTGGGAGGAAGCGTCGGGATATTCGCCGTCCACGCTGGCGGCCAACATTGCGGCGCTGATCTGCGGCGCCGAGTTTTACCGCGATGCCGACGATGAAGCGACGGCGAGGTTCATCGAGGACTACGCCGATTTCCTGGAGTCGCACATCGAGCCGTGGACGGTGACACAGTCGGGAACGCTGGTGCCGGGGATGAAACAGCACTACATCCGCGTGAACCCGGTCTTCGACGACAATGGCTACACCAACGAAGACCCGAACATCGGGAACATCACCCTGACAAACCAACCCTACGGAAGCCAGTACTCGTATCCGGCGCGGGAGATCGTGGACGCGGGATTCCTGGAGCTGGTGCGCTACGGCGTGCGCGCGGGCGGCGACCCGATCGTCGAAGAGTCCCTGCGAGTCACGGACGCAGTGCTGAAGGTAGACACGCCGTATGGGCCGTGCTGGCACCGGTACAACCATGATGGCTACGGTCAGAAAGCTGACGGGTACGGATACGACGGCAGCGGCGTAGGGCGCGCGTGGCCCCTGCTCACGGGAGAGCGCGGGCATTACGAACTCGCCGCGGGAAGAACGGCACGGCCGTACGTGGAGGCGCTGGAAAAGTTCGCGGTGGGCATGGGATTGATTCCGGAGCAGGTGTGGGACGAGCCCGATGCACCGAATTCGCACCTGACGCTGGGTGGGCCGACGGGCGCGGCGACGCCGCTGCTGTGGGCGCACTCCGAGTACACCAAGCTGGTGCAGTCGGCAGCGCTGGGGCATCCGTTCGACCGCTTCGAGCCGGTGTACCAGAGATACGTGGTGAAGAAGGAAGGACGGCCGCTGGAGGTGTGGAGCTTCCACCGGAGACCGCGTAGTATTCCCGCCGGGGCGCCGCTGCGAATCCTGGCGGGCGCGCCGTTCCGTCTGCACTGGACGTGCGACGACTGGAAGACGGTGCACGAGCGGTATGCGGGCGCGACGGTGCTGGATGTGTGGTATGTGGATATGACGAAGATCACGGGCACAGTGCAGTTCACCTTCTACTGGCCGGAAGTGGACAAGTGGGAAGGGCGGAACTTTGACATCGAGGTGAAGGCGTAGGGCGGTAAGAAGCATCTGGAGATCTGGACATCGGGAGATCTGGTCATCTGGTCATCTGGACATTGGAAAACCTGAAAAGAACGCGGGTACAGTAGGGGTCCTTCGACTCGGATGCGGCGTGTTCGCGGCAAAACCGGCCGCTCACTTACCGCCGCATCCTCGCTCAGGATGACAGAACGCTGGGAGAAAGAATGGGAACGACGAAGCAGACACCAGAAGTGCCGGGAGTAGCAAAGCAGGCAAACGGGGCGGAGACGTCGCTGGACGTGCTGGCGATCAACACGATTCGCACGCTGTCGATGGACGCGGTGCAGAAGGCGAACAGCGGGCATCCAGGGACGCCGATGGCGCTGGCGCCGCTGGGGTACATGCTGTGGCGGAGCATCGTGCGCCACAACCCGAAGAACCCGCACTGGGCGAACCGCGACCGCTTCATCCTGTCGAACGGGCACGCGTCGATGCTGCTGTATTCGCTGCTGCACCTGTTCGGCTACAGAATGACCCTGGACGACATCCAGCAATTCCGGCAGTGGGGATCGATCACGCCGGGACATCCGGAGTACGGGCTCACCGAAGGGGTGGAGACCACGACAGGACCGTTGGGCCAAGGCGTGGCGAACTCGGTAGGGATGGCGATCGCCGAGCGCTGGCTGGAGTCGCGCTACAACAAGGGCGGCGAGAAGCTGATCGACTATCGGGTGTACGCCATCTGCGGCGACGGCGACCTGATGGAAGGCGTGTCGCAGGAAGCGGCGTCGATTGCCGGGCACCTGAAGCTTTCGAACCTGCTCTGGATCTATGACAACAACCACATCACGATCGAAGGCAAGACCGCGCTGGCGTTCAGCGAGGACGTGGGGACGCGGTTCGAGGGATACGGCTGGTCGGTGCAGCACGTGTCGGACGCGAACGACCTTGGCCTCATGGAAAGAGCGGTGCAGAGAGCGATTGCCGAAACGAGCGGGCCGTCGCTGATCATCCTGGATACGCACATCGCGTGGGGAGCGCCGACCAAGCAGGACACGGCGGCAGCGCACGGCGAACCGCTGGGCGAAGAGGAAATCCGGCTGACGAAGAAGTTCTACGGCTGGCCGGAAGACCAGCACTTCTACGTTCCGCCCGAGGTGTATCCGCACGTGCGCGATGCGGCGGTGAAGCGCGGCGCGGAACTCGAGGGCGAGTGGAACAAGAAGCTGGACGCGTATACAAAGGCGAACGCAGACGCGGCGCGCGAGTTCCACGACATGCTCGCGGGTAAATTGCCGGACGGATGGGACAAGGACATCCCAACGTTTCCGGCGGACGCGAAGGGATTGGCGACGCGCGAGTCGAGCGGCAAGGTGGAGAACGCGATCACGAAGAACCTGCCGTGGCTGCTGGGCGGAGCGGCGGACCTGGCGCCATCCACCAAAACGCTCATCAGCGGCGAGAAGGATTTCGAAGCGGGCAGCTACGGCGGGCGGAATTTCCACTTCGGCATCCGCGAGCACACGATGGGCTCGATCCTGAACGGGATGACGCTGAGCGGGCTGCGTCCGTACGGCGCGACATTCCTGATCTTTACCGACTACATGAAGCCGCCGATCCGGCTGGCGGCGCTGATGGATTTGCCGGTCATTTTTATTTACACGCACGATTCGATCGGGCTGGGCGAGGACGGGCCGACGCATCAGCCGATCGAGCAACTGATGGCGCTGCGGGCAACGCCGCGGCTGCACGTCATGCGGCCGGCGGACGCGAACGAAGTCGCCGAGGCGTGGCGGTTCATCCTGCAATTGAAGAAAGAGCCGGTGGCACTGGTGTTGAGCCGCCAGGCGCTGCCCACGATAGACCGCACCAAGTACGCGGCGGCGAGCGGAGTGCAGAAAGGCGCATACATCCTGGCGGATTGCGAAGGAACGCCCGACGTCATCCTGATGGGAACGGGTTCGGAGGTGCAACTCTGCATCGGGGCGTACGAGCAATTGAAGTCCGAGGGGACCAAGGCGCGGGTGGTGAGCATGCCGTGCTGGGAGGCATTCGAACGCCAATCGCGCGAGTACAAGGAAAGCGTTTTGCCGCCGGCGGTGAAGGCGCGCGTGGCGGTGGAGGCGGGGACGAGCCTGGGGTGGAAAGAATACGTGGGCACGGATGGACGGGTGGTGGCGCGGAACGACTTTGGGGCGTCGGCGCCGGTGAAGGAGTTATGGAAGCACTTCGGGTTCACGGTGGAGAACGTGGTCCGAGTCGCGAAAGAGGCGATGGGGCGGTAGGAAAAGCACTCACCACAAAGGACACGAAGGTACACGAAGGAGAAACAAAAGGTCCTTCGACTCGGATGCCGCGTGCGATCGCCAAAAGCGGGCGATCGCTTTATGCGGCATCCTCGCTCAGGATGACAGTTCGTCAAGTTTTTGGCGTGTGGGGGATGTATGGCAACGGTGGCAGTAGAGAAGAAGAATCCGCTCCGGGTGGTGACGGCGCTCGGGCAGGCGATCTGGCTGGATTTCATTCGCAGGACGCTGATCACGAGCGGCGAACTGAAGCGGCTGGTGGATGAGGACGACCTGCGGGGCGTCACGTCGAACCCATCGATCTTCGAGAAAGCCATTTCCGGCAGCAAGGATTACGACGACATCCTGGCGAAGCTGAACCGGCAGAAGCTGAGCGCGTCGGAGAAATTCGAGCGGATCGCGGTGCGCGACATCCGCGACGCCTGCGACGTGCTGCGACCGGTGTACGACCGAACCAAGGGCCGCGATGGATTCGTGAGCATTGAAGTGTCGCCGCTGCTGGCGCTGGATACGCAGGGAACGCAGGAGGAGGCGCGGCGGCTGTGGGGCGAAATCGAGCGGCCGAACGTGATGATCAAAGTGCCGGGAACACCCGAGGGCGTGCCCGCGTTCCAGACACTGATCAGCGAGGGCATCAACGTCAACGTGACGCTGCTGTTCGCGCAGTCGGCGTACGAAAAAGTTGCCGAGGCGTACATCGCAGGGCTGGAGAAGCGCGCCGCGGAGGGGAAAGACATCTCCAAACTCGCGAGCGTGGCAAGTTTCTTCGTCAGCCGCATTGACACGGTCATCGACAAGCAACTGGAGGAGAAGGCGAAGGCGGCCAGTTCGCCGGAGGAAGCGGCTCGTCTGCGCGCGCTGCAGGGCAAGGCGGCGATCGCCAACGCCAAGCAGACGTATCGCAAGTACCAGCAGATTTTTTCCGGAGCGCGGTGGGAGGCGCTGGCGGCGAAGGGCGCGCGGACACAACGCGTGCTGTGGGCAAGCACGGGGACGAAAAATCCGAAGTATTCCGACGTGCTGTACCTGGATTCACTGATCGGGCCGGACACGGTCAACACCGTCCCGCCGGCAACGATGGACGCGTTTCGCGATCACGGGAATCCGACGGTCACGCTGACGCAGGGCGTGAGTGAAGCCGATGCGACGATGGATGCGCTGGCCAAAGCCGGCATTTCGATGGACAAGGTCACGGCGGACCTGCTGGTGGATGGCGTGCGTCTGTTCCGCGAGTCGTTCGAACAGGTGATTGGAGCGATCGAAAAGAACTCGGCTACGCCAACGTCGAAGATCGAAGACATGCGCTATTCCCTGTCCGAGGCCGACCACAAGGCGGTTGAGGAGACCTTGGACGATTGGGAAAAGAACAACAAGGTCGCGCGGCTGTGGAAGATGGACGCGAGCTTGTGGACGAACGCGGACGAAGCGAAGTGGATGGGCTGGCTGGGAATTACCACCGGCCAGATCGCGAACCTGAAGCCGCTGCTCGATCTGCAGGAGGAAATAAAGCGCGAGGGATTCACGCACGCACTGCTGCTGGGGATGGGCGGGTCGAGCCTGTGTCCGGAAGTAACCGCGATGACGTTCGGCAAACAGCCGGGCTACCCGTCGTTGCACATCCTGGATTCGACCGATCCGGAACAGGTGCAAGCGGTGGAGAAGGCGGTCGATCTGAAGAACACGGTGTTCATCGTGGCGAGCAAGTCGGGATCGACGCTGGAGCCGAACATCTTCAAGCAGTATTTCTTCGAGAGGGTTGCGGATGTGCTCAAGGAAAATCCCCACCCTGTCGATCCAAAAGCGGGATCGACAAGGGTGGGGCAACCATCTTCTGAACCTGGGAGCCGGTTTATCGCCATCACGGATCCGGGGTCGAAGATGCAGCAGGTGGCGGAAGAGGACAAGTTTCGGGACATCTTCTACGGGGTGCCGTCGATCGGCGGGCGTTATTCGGCGCTATCGAATTTCGGGATGGTGCCGGCGGCGGTGGCGGGAATCGACGTCAGGAAATTCCTGGACTGCACCGAGGAGATGGTGCAGGCGTGCGGGCCGACGGTCCCGGCACGCGAGAATCCGGGCGTACTGCTGGGCGCGATCGTGGGGACGCTGGCGAAACGCGGGCGCGATAAGGTGACGGTGTTCGCGTCGCCGGGAATTCACGACATCGGAGCGTGGCTGGAGCAGTTGATCGCCGAGAGCACGGGCAAGAACGGCAAGGGGATCATCCCGGTGGACCGCGAGTCGATCGGCGCGCCGGCACAGTACGGAAGCGATCGCCTGTTCGTCTATCTGCGGCTGGCGACGGCGCCCGACGCGGAGCAGGACGCCAAGGTGGACGCGCTGGAGAAGGCCGGGATGCCGGTGGTGCGCATCGAAGTGAAGGATACGTACGAGATCGGGCAGGAATACTTCCGCTGGGAAATTGCGACGGCGGTGGCGGGGTCGGTGATCGGGATCGATCCGTTTGACCAGCCGGACGTGGAGGCGAGCAAGATCGTCACGAAGGCTCTGACTACGGAGTACGAGCAAAAGGGATCGCTGCCGAAGGAAGATACGCGCTTCGAGCAGGACGGGATTAGCCTGTTCACCGACGATACAAACTGGAACGCGATTGCCGGAGGAAAGACGCTGGAGGAGGTGCTGCGGAGTTTCCTGTCGCGGCTGACGCCGGGAGATTACTTCGCGCTGCTGGCGTACGTGCCGATGAACGCGGGAAATGAAGCGGCGCTGCAAAAGACGCGGCACAGGGTGCGCGATGCGACGCAGAACGCGACGTGCATGGGATTCGGGCCGCGCTTCCTGCACTCGACCGGGCAGGCGTACAAGGGCGGGCCGAACTCGGGAGTGTTCCTGCAGATCACGTGCGACCACAAGGAAGACGTGCCGGTGCCGGGACAGAAGTACACGTTTGGAATCGTGGAGGCGGCGCAGGCGCGTGGAGATTTCAGCGTGCTGATCGAGAGGAAGCGGCGGGCGTTGCGGGTGCACCTGGCGGACGTGGCGAGAGGATTGGAGCGGCTGGATGCGGCGGTGAGCGCGGCGTTGAAAAGATAACCGCAAAGAGCGCAAAGGTAAACAACTCACCACAGAGGGCACAGAGGAACACAGAGGAGAACGGCATGCAAATGGGGATGGTGGGGTTGGGGAAGATGGGGGCGAACATGGTGCGGCGCCTGATGAGGGGCGGGCACGAGTGCATCGTCACCGATCTGAATCCGGCGAACATCGCGGCACTGGAGAAGGAAGGCGCGAAGGGTGCGGCGTCGCTGGCGGAATTGGCGAAGAAGCTCAACCAGCCGCGGGCGGTGTGGATCATGGTGCCGGCGGGCGATCCGACGGAGAAGACGGTTGAGCAATTGGCGCAGGTGCTGGAAGCGGGCGACACCATCATTGACGGCGGGAATTCGTATTTCAAAGATGACGTGCGCCGGTCGAAGGCGCTGGGACCAAAGGGCATTCATTACGTTGACGTGGGCACGAGCGGCGGGGTGTGGGGCTTGGAGCGCGGCTACTGCATGATGATCGGCGGGCCGAAGGAGGCTTTCGATCGTCTGGATCCGATCTTCAAGACGCTGGCGCCGGGAGTGGGCGACATTCCGAAGACGCCGGAGCGCAAAAGCATGGACGGGACCGCGGAGGAGGGGTACATCTACTGCGGGAAGTCGGGCGCAGGGCACTTCGTCAAGATGGTGCACAACGGAATTGAGTACGGCTTGATGCAGGCGTACGCGGAGGGCTTCGACATCTTCAAGAGCGCGAACTCGCCGGAACTGCCGGCGGAGATGCGCTACGACCTCAACGTCGCCGACATCGCTGAAGTGTGGCGGCGCGGAAGCGTGGTGGCGTCGTGGCTGCTGGATTTGACCGCGATGGCGCTGGCGGAGAACCCAACGCTGTCGAATTACACCGGGTTCGTGCAGGATTCGGGCGAAGGACGATGGACGATCATGGCGGCGATCGAGGAGTCGGTGCCGGCGGACGTGCTGTCGGCGGCGCTGTACACCAGGTTCCGGTCGCGCCAGGAACATACGTTCGCGGAGAAGATGCTGAGCGCGATGCGGCAGAAGTTCGGCGGACACATTGAAGCGGCGAAGAGCGGGAAATAGAAGTCTTTAACCGCAAAGGACGCAAAGGCACGCGAAGGAAAACAACGAATGAGCCAAGCGGCAAGTCATGCAGCAGTGAATCCGCCGGAGGCGCCGAAACCCAAGCCCACCGGGCCGTGCGTGATGGTGATCTTCGGCGCGACGGGAGACCTGACGTCGCGCAAGCTGATCCCGGCGCTATACAACCTGCTGAAGAGCGGGCTGGTGTCGGAGCAGTTCGCGGTGGTGGGTACCGGGCGCGACGACTACTCGGAGGAGAAGTTCCGCGGCATGATGGCCGAGCGGCTGCGGTTGTTCGCCACCGGCGAATTGGAAGAGAGCAAGGTCGAATGGCTGGTGAGCCGGATTTATTACTCCGGCGGAGCCTTTGACGATCCGAAGCTCTTCGAAAAGATCGCGGAGATGCTGAAGACGGTCGATGAGCGGCACAAGACCGGCGGAAACTACTTTTTCTACCTGGCGACGAGCCCGGTGTTCTTCGCAACCATCACGGAAAAGCTGGGCGCGATCGGACTCACCAAGCAGGCCGACGGGCAGTGGCGGCGCGTGGTGTACGAGAAGCCGTTTGGAACCGACCTGGCGAGCGCGAAGGCTCTGAACGCGACGGTGAAGAAGGACCTGGAAGAAAACCAGGTCTACCGCATCGACCACTACCTGGGAAAAGAGACGGTGCAGAACGTGATGGCGTTCCGCTTCGGCAACGGCATTTTCGAGCCGGTGTGGAACCGCCGCTACGTGGAACACGTGCAGATCACGGTGGCGGAGACGGTGGGAGTGGAGCGGCGCGGGCAGTACTTCGACAATGCCGGCACGTTGCGGGACATGGTGCCCAACCACCTGATGCAGCTCATCAGCCTGACGGCGATGGAGCCGCCGAATTCCTTCAGCCCCAACGCAGTGCGCGACGAGCAGTCGAAGACCATCCACGCCATCCAGCCGATGAGCAGCGAAGACGTGCTGACGCGCGCCATTCGCGGTCAGTACGGCGATGGCGTTATCGACGAACAGGGCGTGCTGGCGTACCGCAACGAGCCGGACGTGGCGCCGGATTCGAAGACGGAGACGTTCGTCGCGCTGAAGCTGTACATCGACAACTGGCGCTGGGCGGGCGTTCCGTTCTATGTCCGCACGGGCAAGCGGATGGCGTCGCGGCACACGGAGATCGTGATGAGCTTCCGGCGGGCGCCGTTCGTGCTCTTCCGCGACACGCCGGTGGAAAGGATGTCGTCGAATTACCTGACCATGCACATCGCGCCGGACGAAGGGATTTCGCTGCACTTCAGCGCGAAAATTCCCGGGCCGCAGATGCAGCTGGGCGGCGTGGACATGTCGTTCGACTACAAAGATTATTTCGGCACCGCGCCCAATACCGGCTACGAGGTGCTGTTGTACGACGGGATGATCGGCGACCAGACGCTGTTCCAGCGGGCGGACATGGTCGAGGCCGGATGGTGCGTGGTCGATCCGATCCTCGACGTGTGGAAAGCGCTGCCGGCGCGCGGGTTCCCGAATTACTCGGCAGGATCGTGGGGACCGCACGAAAGCGATCAGTTGATGGAGAAGGAAGGACGTCACTGGAGGAACGACACGCGGTGATCCTAGCCGGGGACATCGGGGGCACCAACGCGCGCCTGGCGCTGTTCGAGCGCAACGGCAACGACGTCGCGATGCGCGCACACCAGGACTACCGCACGCGAGACTTCGGGTCGCTCGACGATGTCATCCGCGGATTCCTGACGAACAACCCGGGCACGGTGGAAGCGGCATGCTTCGGCGTGGCCGGGCCGGTGCTGCAAAACAAAGTCACGGCCACCAACCTGGCGTGGGCAATCGACGGCGCAGTTCTCGCAAAAAGCCTCGCGCTCAAAGAAACGCTTCTCCTCAATGATCTGGTGGCGTACGCCTACGGCGCGCTGGCGATGAAGCCGGAAGAACTGGTGATCCTGCAAGCAGGAAAACCGGCGGAGGGAAACCGCGCGCTGATCGCGGCCGGGACGGGACTCGGCGAGGGCGGCCTGCTCTGGCACAAGGGCGCACATTTACCGGTCCCGACCGAAGGCGGGCACTCGGACTTCGCGCCGATCGACGATCTCGGAGTGGACCTGTACCGGTACCTGCGGGCAAAGTTCGGGCGGGTGAGTTGCGAGCGCGTGGTGTGCGGGCAAGGGCTGCGGAATATCTACGAATTCCTGCGCGACACCAAACGCGCGGAAGAGCCGCCGGCGCTGGCGGAGGAGCTGAAAAGTGCGAAGGACGTTCCGGCGCTGATCTCGCAGCACGGGATGGCGGGAAAGTATACGATCTGCGAACAGGCGCTGGACGTGTTCTGCACTTACTACGGCGCGGAGGCGGGAAACATCGCGCTGAAGTTCGTGGCCATCGGCGGCGTGTACGTCGGCGGCGGGATTGCGGTGAAGATCCTGCCGAAGCTGAAGACGTCGGGGTTTATCAAGGCGTTCAACGACAAGGGAAGAATGGGCCCGCTGGTGAACGCGATGACGGTAACGGTGATCAACAACGAGCACGCGGGATTGATTGGAGCGGCGAAGGCGGCAACGAGTAGCGGGTAAAGAGTACGAGAAAAAGAGCAGCGGCAAACATAGGGGTCCCTTCGACTTCGCTCAGGGCAGGCTCTTCGACTCGGATACCGCAACCCGCGCGGCAAAACCGGCCGCGCTGGTTGATTGCGGCATCCTCGCTCAGGATGACAGTTGTTTAGGGTAGTGCTAGCCCATATGGGAACGGTTTCACAGAACGGCGTAAAGCGGCTGGCGATGGATGGCGCCGAGGTGGTGGTGTTCCCTGCCCCGGCACAATTGTTCGAGGCCGCGGCGAACGAGTTCTTCCGCACCATCTACGACTGCATGAAGCGCGACAGCGTCTGCCGGATGGCGGTGGCGGGCGGGTCCACGCCGAAGTCGCTGTACACGCTGATCGCCGACCGGGTGGACAAGGGGCAGGCGCGGGGGATCGATTGGGCGCGCGTGCATCTGTTCTTCGGTGACGAGCGCTGCGTGCCGCCCGATCATCCGGACAGCAATTACCGCATGATGAAACAAACGCTGCTGGTCCATGGACTGACCGCGGCAGTGCATCGCGTGCAGGGCGAACTTCCGCCCGAGGAAGCCGCGGCGCGCTACGAGGAAGAGTTACGCGAGGAGTTTGGCGACGGCGTCCTGAAGTTTGATTTGATTATTTTGGGAATGGGGCCAGACGGGCATACCGCGTCGTTGTTTCCGGGGAGCGCAGCGCTGAACGACCACACGCGCTGGGTGGCGGCGAATTACGTAGAGCGACTCAAGAGTTGGCGCATCACGCTGACGTACCAGGTGCTGAACAGCGCGTCGGAAGATCTGTTCCTGGTATCGGGCGCGGAGAAGGCGGAAGCGCTAGCGCAGGTACTGAAGGGCGCGGACCTGCCGGCGGCGAAAGTGAAGCCGGCGGGGAAGCTGCTGTGGTATCTGGACGCGGCGGCGGCAAGTGGGATTGCGGGGCGGTAGGGAACATTCACCACAGAGGGCACAAAGGTACACAGAGAAAGACAAAAGGTCCCTCGACTTCGCTCGGGATGACAGTCAATTGGGTTTGCCTATGAAGATTGGGGTGGCGGGAGATCATGCGGGAGTGCCGCTCAATGAGCAGGTCATTGCGGAGTTGCGGCGGCTCGGACATGAGGTCACCGATCTTGGAACGCACGACGCGAGCCAACCGGATGACTATCCGGATTATGCGGTCGCGCTGGCGCAGGAAATCGTGGAAGGCCGTTGCGAACGCGGGGTGCTGATCTGCGGGTCGGGGGTGGGCGCGTCGGTGGCGGCGCACAAGGTCAAAGGGATTCGCGCGGGCCTGGCGCACGACACCTATTCCGCGCACCAGGGCGTGGAACACGACGACATGAACGTGCTCTGCCTGGGGGCGCGGGTGGTGGGACGCGAACTGGCGCTGGAGTTGGTGCGGACATTCGTGGGCGCGCGCTTCACGGGCGAAGAGCGGCACCGGCGAAGGCTGGAGAAAATCGCGAAGCTGGAAAACAGGCGTTAGGCTTTGGCCACATGGCCCTGGAAAAAGCAAAAGCGTTCACCACGAAAGACACAAAAGGGCACGCAGGAAAGATGCACAGGCGAATTTCTGGTTTTATTGCCGGAGCAGTATTGGTGCTGGCGGGCGTGGCAGCGGGGCAGAAGAGTGCGCAGAAGCTGCCGCACGTTTTGATTCGAACCGACAAGGGCGAGATTGAGGTCGAGGTGGATGCCCAGCATGCGCCGATCACGGCGGCAAACTTCCTGCGTTACGTGGATGAGCACTTTTACGACGGCGGGTCGTTCTACCGGGCAGTCCGGCCCGACAATCAGAAAGACAAGAAAATCCCGATCGCGGTGATCCAGGCCGATGCGCTCGACGAGAAGCAGAAGCAAGTATTCGCGCCGATTCCGCTGGAGCGGACGAACCAGACCGGGCTGAAGCATCGCGATGGAGAGATTTCGATGGCGCGCGATGGGCCGGATACGGCGACGTCGAGCTTTTTCATCTGCATCGGAGACCAGGCGCAGTTGGATTTTGGCGGGTTCCGCAATCCTGACAAACAGGGATTCGCGGCGTTCGGGCGCGTGGTGCGCGGGATGGACGTGGTGCGGAAGATCCAGATGGGCCGCGCAAAAGGGGAAGCGTTGATGCCGGCGGTGCGGATGGTGAGCGTGCGGCGGAAGTAGGAGTTCACGGCAAAGGACGCGAAGGAACGCAAAGGAAAACAAGCACTGCTTACTTCCCTGCCGAGTTCAGCTTCTCGAACGGCACGTTGCCGATGGGCCAACTGGTGCAATTTTCGTAGTCGAAGTGCCACCACTCGAATTCGTAAACGGTGAATTTGTTCATCTCCATCACTTCGCGGAGCAGGCCGCGGCGGGTGCGCTCGCCGGCAGTACCGCCGGCGTAATCCGGGTAGGCACGTTCGGACATCTCGTCGTAGCCGCTGGGCATGGCTACCTCCTTGCCCGTCTTCGTATCGTAGAGTGACACATCGGCGGCGCAGCCACGGTTGTGCATGGAGCCCTTAGCGGGATTGGCGACGAATTTCTTCTTGTCGTCGGGGGTGGCGTCCCAGAACATTTTCGTTACGTACCAGGGGCGGTAGGCGTCGTGGATGAGGATGCCGTAGCCGTGCTTGCGCAACTCGCGGTTGGCGGCGATGAGCGATTGCGCGGCGGGACGCTGCAAGAAGGCGCGCGCCTGCGAATAAAACGGCGTGGCCATGAAATTGTTGTCCGACGCATAGCGGATGTCGAGCTTGATGGTGCGGTCGAGCCTGGCGACTTCGACCAGGTCGGATTTGCGCTTGTCCGGTTCGGCGGGAGGTTGGGCCTGGAGCGCGTCGCGGCGAAGCTCGTCGACGGGCTTGAGCGGCGTGATGTGGAAGGACTGACGGCTCGCATCGGGCTTGGTTTCCTGCGCGGACTGGTACCCCAAAGCGGAGCAGGCAAGCAAAAGGAATACTGCTGACGTAAGTAGCAGGCGTCGCATGAGCATCATGGTAACGCAGCGGTCCCCGGCTGAGGGCGGGCGAGTACAACATCTTCGTTGCAATATCCGGGTACCGCAAAACAGGAAGGCCTCCGCACCGGGAGGCTGAGGGAAGCTCGTTGGGGTGGGAGATGGGAATCGAACCCACAACGTCCGGAGCCACAGTCCGGTGCTCTGCCAGTTGAGCTACTCCCACCGCAAACAGTCATTATAACAAGTTGTCAGTTGTCAGTTGTCAGTTGTGGGATGGAGTCGGAGCGAGGCGGCGGCCGAGAGGGACAGGGGCGATGTCGAGCCAGTGGTCGGGGCCGGCCTGGCGCACAAAGGTCAATTCTCCAATGGCAACGCACCGGTTGCCCTTGAATTCCTGCCATCGCCAGCGTCCTTCCTCGAGGACTTTCGTAGACTCCTCGGGCGTATCCATTTTGGCGATGGTGAGGTGCGGCATGTAGGGCCAGGATTCATCGGCGTGGAGCGGTCCGACGTTGAGCCGGTCGTGCAGTTCGCGCATGCGGTAGGCGGCATGAGCAACGCGGATGAATACCGTCGGAGTAATGGGCGAGAATGTGGCGACTTCGCCCAGGGTAACTTCGAAGGGCTGAATGGCCTGACAGACGAATTCCATCGCCTCCAGGGCTTCGGCTTCGGTGCCGCGGAGGGGGCGGGGCGGGAGGATGCTGAAGTGGGCGGGGAGATGCGCATGCTTGGGAAGCATTTCGCGTCTCAGGCCCTCGACAAGTTCCCCGACTGGGTCGCGCAGGTAAGCGACGATAGCGTATTGCAACGGGTCCATCGCTGGGCAGCATTATATGCCGCGGCCCGCTTCCGCCGGAGAACCCTTCGCAATGACCGGCGATACGATGGTATTCGGACCGCCAACGTTGCAGGCTGCGATCGCGACGAGAAGCGCGGGCAAGGATGCCCTCGCGACCGCCGGTTGGAAGCCAGCGCTACCTGATCGAATGGTTAGTTGGTGCTGCCGGTTTTGCGGCGCAATTCGTCGAGGACGCTCTTCGTGCTCAGGAAAACTTCGGCGGCGATTATCGCCGCCGAAGTTCGTTGGATGATGATACGTCGGACTTTGTTCCAAATTCGGAACAGGGCGGTTCAGGCAGCCTTCATTTTCCGCTTCCGTTCCGCCCAGCGTTTTTTCATCATTTCGGAAATACGACGACGCGCATCGGGAGACATCCGGCGCCTGCGCCGCGGACCGCCAGCGCCCGCCCCCCTACGCCCACCTTTCAATGGTCCGTGGCCCTCAAGTGCTGAAATAGCTTGGTTCAGCCGGTCCCGTTCTTCCTTCAATTCGGTAAGGATTCTCTCTATAGTCACAGTAGTCTCCGTTCGCAAGTGAAACAGCCTGCCAATTAAATCCTATAAGGCCATCCAAAGTCCACGACTATTCTTAACTCTTCTCTTTTTTACAATCCGTGCATACAATCGGCCCCAACATGGAATATCCACGCATGGCGGCCGGCCAACGCCTACGCATCCTCCGCGAGCAGAAAGGGCTCACCATCCGTGAAGTAGAGACGGCGAGCATGCGGCTGGCGACGAAGTACGGAAATGAAGATTTTTACATTCCGCTGAGCAGGCTGTCCGATATCGAGACAAAAGGCGTGGTCCCCAATATCTTCAAGCTGTATTCGCTGGCCGCTATCTATCGGGTAAGTTTCGCCGAATTGGTCGCGCAGTACGGAGTAGACCCGGACAATGCCGGCTTCGAAACCGACCTGGTGCAGCACGCGAAAACGCATACCGTCCCGGCGAAGCTGGCCCTGCGGGCGGTGGACATTCCGGCCAAGCTGGATCCGTCGTTCAAACTGGCAAAAACCTCGAATTTGGGCCGCATGATCGAAAAATGGGGCGCATTGCCGTTTGCCTACCTGGCACAACTGGCGGACTCGGATTTCACGTATGGGTATATCGGGATGGAGGACTTTACGATGTATCCGCTGATAGTCCCGGGCTCGTTTATCCAAGTGGACGAGCACAAGAACAAGATCGTGGAGAAGGCGTGGCGGTCGGAATACGAACGTCCGATCTACTTCATCGAGACACGGGAAGGCCACACTTGTTCCTGGTGTTCGCTGAAGGGCGACCAGCTCATCCTGCAGCCGCATCCATTGTCACCCGTGCCTCCGCGCATTTTGAAGCACACGCATGAAGCGGAAGTAATTGGACAGGTAGTAGGACTGGCTATGCGGCTCGGGGAGTGGCGTCCAATGAACGGGAAAGACACTCCAGGGCCAAGAGAACTGAATTGAAGTGGCGGACGGCGCCACCGGAGAGCTCGGCAGGACAGGATCGACGCCGGTAGTTTTTCAGTTCCTCTATCACCGCCGCCCGGGTAGTAGTTCCCATCCGACCCAGTTGACGCAATAGCTCGGGGACAGGTGTGCGAAGTACCTCGATCCATACCTGCGCGTGTACTTCCGCCATGGCCGCCGCAGCCGCTTGCTCGCCGTAGGTTCTGCTCATTCCCCAATGACGGTATTGCCCCGCCTCGTCGCGCAGGCGGGCGAGGTAAGCGAGCTTTTCCAGCGGGCCCGGAAAGGCTCCCAAAGTGCGATACCGCAAATCCTCGCTGGCGGACAACAAAGTCATTTTTGTTCCAGTTTCCGGAATCCTGAAAACCAGGCGCAGCGCGTCTCGGATTCCGATCTGAGCAGCAGAGTAGCACGGTGTGACCCCCAAGAAAAGGAGATCAACCGTGAAAAAGAAACTGCTGTACGCGCTGGCAACGTTGGTAGTGCTGTTCGCTTCCGTAGGCGTCTACGTCCCTGCAACCGATGGAGGAGACCCTCCGCCAACTTGTTACCCATCCGGCCCCCGATGCCCCGAGATGTGAGTAGATAGGAGAGCAGGCCCCCGAGAATTTGCTTGAGGGGTGGTATGGGACAGCGCTATCCTGCTGTCCCATCATCCCATGGACACTCAAACACTGGAGTTCTTGGTGGTCGCGAACGGCCTGTCACTCGGTGGCATGGCCCTGCAAGCGGCCATGCTGTTGCGCATGCATAAAAGCAACCTTCGTCGCGATCTACCGATGTTTTTTGCATACATCTTATTTTCTTTGCTGCAAAGCGTAGTGCTGTGGTGCACGCGAAACTATTTCGGTTTCCGCACGCTGGAATATTTCTATGCCTATTGGCTCCTCTACATCATAGATATAATGCTGGCCTTCTTCGTCATCCAGGAGGTGTATGCGAGAGCCCTCTACCGCTACGAAGGGCTTCGCAGCCTCAGCCGGATGCTATTCCGCTGGGCGTTCATGATCCTGGTGCTGGTAGCGGCAATTACGGCGATGAGTTCGCCGGCGGCAGACGTGGCTTCCTTGTACAGCAGCATTCTCCTGTTAAACCGCAGCGCGATGATTGTCGAATTCGGCCTGGTGGTTTTGCTGTTCATACTCGCCGGTTCACTGGCGCTGGGATGGCGGGAATGTATTTTCGGGATTGCCGTTGGGATGTGTTTTTATTGCAGCCTGCAGCTGGCGGCATTAAGCCTGCGCACGCACTACCAGAATGAAGCGGCAGACCTGTACACGATCGTCAAGCCGATCATATCCATCACAACCCTGGGCATCTGGACGGCCTATGTTTACCGGTCCGAGCGGGCGCGCAGTGAGGTCACTCCGTTCGGGAGCACGAACCTGAAGGAGTGGAACGCAGCAGTACTGCAATTCCTGAATCGCTAGATATGTACCTGATTTTTGCAATTTCGGCGGCGGTCCTCATGCTGCTCTG
>Ga0097691_1000965_pt1 | contig 22621 bp, 21 predicted proteins | sample NGESurdeep072012_8_FD_72858 | JGI IMG/M metagenome (GOLD analysis project Ga0097691, IMG submission 72858) | Arctic peat soil microbial communities from Barrow, Alaska - NGEE Surface sample 210-1 deep-072012 | ecosystem: Environmental > Terrestrial > Soil > Wetlands > Peat ... | reverse complement strand
CGACGCAAGTTCCGAAACCGATCGGGCCAAAGCCATCCCGACGACAGGTCGCACTAAAGATAATCTCATCCCCATCTTCGAGAAAACTACGAACCTCGCCATTCGGAAGTTTGATGGTTTTTTTGCCACCCGCTGTCAGTTCAAGTAAGCTACCTCGCTGGGACTCTGCCGGGCCGGAAATCGTTCCACTCCCAATTAGATCGCCTGATCGGAGATTGCACCCGCCCGACGCATGGTGCGCAACTATCTGCGCCGGAGTCCAGTAGAGGTGTTTTGCGTTGGAGTTCGTCAGCGGCACAACCGGCATGTTGTCACGCCGCATCTGCTGCGTCTGCAGAAGGACGGACAATTCAATATCGAGGCCGCCGGTCAGAGCGGTCAAAGTGCGCCGCTGATTCACAAAATATTTGGCGCAAGCATTGCTCCGTGTCGCCGAGATTTCAGTTTTGACGATTCGCCAGCGCCTGCTCCGGACCTGCGACGATGCCGGCGTCGTGCAACCGCCCGATCTCACCCTCCGGCAGGCCAAGCTCGGCCGCGAGGATCTCATCCGTATGGGCACCGAGGCGCGGCGCCGGCCGCACCGGCGCGCGCTTCGCGCCAGGCAAGTTACCGGGGAATCCGGCTGCGATATAGGTCTCGCCGCTCGGATGCGAGATGTGCTCGAACATCGGATTGGTTACCGATAGACGGAAATCCTTCTGCAAGGCCTCGCGCACCGTATGGTATTCGCCCCAGCATACGGCGTGATGGTCGAAAGCTTCCGCAAGATTTTCAAAATGGCTCGCAGTGACGCGCTCCTGTACCAGCGCGAACAATTCCTCGCGATGAATGAAACGCGCGCCTTCGTTGGTCGCGAAATTCACGCCGTGGCGCTGCTCCGCCGCCGCGATCTCTGCTTCCAGATTGAGCACGTGGATCAATCCAGTCCATTGCCGCCGGGTGATGGCAACGATCATGATGCACCGACCATCTGCCGTCCGGAATTCGCGCCCGAACGAACCAAATAGCGCGTTGCCGTAGCGCGGACGATCCTGCCCCGAGATTGCGACCTCGCCGATATTGCCGAGCATCGATAGCACGCCGAACGCCACGTTCGACAGTGGCACGTGAATCTCACGGCCCTGCTTGTTGACCGTCCGGCTGTGTGCGGCCGCCAGCAGCGATACGGCAGCGGTCAATCCGGCCGCGATGTCCCACGCCGGTAAGACATGGTTTATTGGCTCGCTGGCGTCAGGGGGGCCGGTCATCTGGGGGTAGCCGGCGGCGCAGTTGACCGTGTAGTCGAGCGCGTTGCGCCCGTCGGACGATCCCGTCACCCGCACCGTAATCAGGTCGCTTCGGCGCGCACGTAGGCGTTCATGTGACAGGAAGCTGCCGGTGGGGTAGTTGGTTACGAAATAGCCCCCCTGCGGTCCCGGCGCCGCGACCAATGCCGCCGCGATCTCGCGCCCTTCCGGCCGCGCCAGATCGATGGCGATCGAGCGCTTTCCCTTGTTCAGGCCTTCCCAGTAGAAGCTCAGCCCACTGGGCGCGAGCGGCCATCGATAGAAATCGGGACCACCGCCAATCGGGTCGAAGCGAATCACATCCGCGCCAAGCTGGACGAACGTCAACCCGCATAGAGGCGCCGCGATAAACGATGCACCCTCGACAATCCTGAATCCCTTGAGAAGGTCATACATTCTCTACTCCGAGCATTCGGCTTGCTGAGTTCTCCCGGCGAATGCAAATTTGCTGACCAGTTTCACGACGAAGGGACGCGGCATCTGCGATAGCGTAAAGCAGCATTCGGAACCAGCTGACGAACGCTTGAAGCCGACGCCGAACTTTTGAACTTATCCTCACGCCAGGAAGCTTTCTGCAGTCCGATACCCAATCCAAGTCTTGCGGACCGACAGTTGAAACTACGATCAGCCTTTTCGTCGTCTCGAACAAGACGGCAACCAGCGCTCACATGGCAGGTCTGCGCAGCTAGGTTGACGTCGCCATTCGGCTTCCGGGCATCCCAGTTGAATGCTATCGTTCGGGAACCACATCGATCCTTTGCAGACGCCACATCGGCTGCTCGCTACCGTGGGTGGCGACCATCGTCTGACTGGAATGACACGACTCATTCAGGGCCAAATTGACAAAGCCTTTTCGACTTCTTCCAATCCATCACCTAACACCGGGGTCTGAAAATGAAGATCGACTACGACAGCTATAAGGCTCTCAAGCTCAATCGCCCTGCCCCACGCATTCTGGAAGTGGTTATCAGCAATCCCGGCAAGCTCAATTCGCTCAACCGCGACGGCCATCGTGAGCTCGCCGATATCTGGCGGGACGTGGACGCCGATCCTGACATTTCGTGCGTTCTGTTGCGCGGCGATGGCGGCAATTATTCCGCCGGCGGCGATTTGGGGCTGATCGACGAGATGATTGCCGACTGGGATGTCCGAACCCGGGCATGGCGGGAATCCCGCGATCTAATCTACAATATCATTAATTGTTCCAAGCCGATCGTTGCCGCCATTGAAGGCCCGGCAGTCGGCGCCGGTTTGTCAGCCGCGATGGTTTCCGACATCGTCGTTGTCGGTCGTACCGCCCGCATCATCGATGGTCATACTCGACTGGGCGTCGCCGCAGGCGACCATTCCGCGATTGTCTGGCCGCTTCTCTGCGGGATGGCCAAGGCCAAATATTATCTATTGCTGTGCGAGACCGTCACCGGCGAGGAAGCCGAGCGCATCGGTCTCGCCAGCATGTGCGTCGACGACGACAAGGTGATTGAGACGGCGATGGGAATTTGCGAGCGATTGGTACAACAATCGCCGACTGCCGTGCGCTGGACCAAATACGCCCTCAACAACTGGCTGCGCGCCGCCGGCCCGATCTTCGATGCATCACTGGGAATCGAGTTCATGGGCTTTTCCGGACCTGATATTAAGGAGGGCGTCGCCGCGCTCCGAGAGAAGCGCAAGCCCCGCTTCGATCCAAAATCGCCGATCTAAAACGTCCGATGCGACGACGATTCGAAGGCAAGGTTGTCCTCGCGGTCGGAGCCGGCTCTGAGGGCGAGGGTTGGAGTATCGGTCGGGCAACAGCCGTCAGTTTCGCGCGCGAGGGCGCGGCCGTCATGGTTGTCGACATCCGGGCCGAAGCGGCGGAAGAAGCACGACGCCTGATTGCCGCAGAGGGCGGCACCGGCATAGCCCACGCAGCCGATGCGTCGGATCCGGGTGCCGTCTCACAGTTCGTTGAGCGATGTCGGAGCGAACTTGGTCCAATCAATGTTCTCTACAACAACGTCGGCATCATGGCCTTCGGCACCGGCGTCGAACTTGCGGTCGAGGACTGGGACCGAGTTATGGCAGTCAACGCCCGCAGCCCGTTTCTTGCATGCAAGGCGGTGCTCCCCGACATGATAGCGGCGGGAAGAGGGGCGATCGTCAATGTGTCCTCGATCGCCGCGACCCGCTGGACCGGCGCGCGCTACCTGCCCTACAGCGCCAGCAAGGCGGCAATTATCGGCTTCACGCGCGCTTTGGCGCTCGAATATGCCGCGCACGGCATCCGTGTGAACTGCGTCGTGCCCGGTTACGTGGATTCACCGATGATGCGAGGCGGCCTCGAGCGGCGACTTGGGCGTGACGCCGTCGAGCAAGAGGTCGCGCGGCGGCATGCCGCATGTCCGTTAGGCCGTCTTGCGACTGGTTGGGACATCGCCAACGCCGTGTTGTTTCTGGCCTCCGACGAGGCCTCCTACATTACCGGAGTGTCGCTACCGGTCGATGGCGGCACGTCTCTCGATGCAGCGCTGTGATTGTGATCAATTGACGCGCCGCCGGTGAGCGCACAGCTGGCCGCCTAATTCCGCATTGCGAAATTAAGTTTTGCAGTCGTTGACCCTCCCCCAATGCCCATGCAATAATTTCCTTAATGCGCGGAGAGAGGGAAGACGCATGGGCGAATTTTCAGGTCGCGCAGCCTTTGTAACGGGAGGAAGTCGCGGCGTCGGTCGGGCGATTGCCCTGGAATTCGCCACCCGTGGCGCTGCGGTGGCCATCGCCTACAAATCGAGCCGGCAAAAAGCCGAAGAGGTCGTCGCCGCGATTGAATCCGGCGGCGGCAAAGGGCTCGCATTGGAAGCCGATGTCGGCGATCCCGGCGCGGTCGCTGCGGCCTTTGCCAAGGCCACCGAGACCTTCGGCGCTATCGACTTTCTTGTTCATTCCGCGGGCGCTTTGGTCGAATGGGCCAATGTCCGCGACCAGGATCCGAAGCTGTGGGCCGCCTTCGTTCGTACCGACCTCATTGGGTCATTCAACGTGATCCATGAGGCTGTTCGTCACATGCACGCGCGCGGTCGCGGTGTCATCGTGGCCATCTCATCGATCGCCGCACAAATGTGCCAGGCACGCAATTCACAAGGCGCCGCCGCCAAGGCGGGGCTGGAAGCGCTCGTTCGCGTGGTGGCGCGGGAAGAAGGCCGCTACGGCGTGCGAGCCAATGCGATCTCGATCGGACTGACCGATACCGAACAGGCAAGCGAAGCGTTCGAGAGTTGGGGCGAGGCAGCGACGCAGAAAATCATCTCCCGCATCCCGTTGCAGCGCATCGGACGGCCGGAGGAGATTGCCCGCATGGCTGCCTATCTTGCCAGCGAAGACGGCTCATATATCACCGGAAAAGTCATTCAAGTCGATGGAGGGCAGTTGATCGCCGGCTGAGCCGACGCACAACTGCACAGGTTTACGAGGATAAATGTGGTCTTACTAGCAAAATCGGGAGGAAGCGATGACTGACTCAATCAAGAGCGAAACGACCCGCAGAACCATTCTCAAGACCGGTGTTGCCTCCGCGGCAATGCTCGCATCACCGGCGATCCTACGCGTCGCGACCGCGGCAACGCCAATCAAGATCGGCATTCCCACCGTCATCACCGGTGGCTATGCCGTTCTCGGCTCACAGGTAATGCGCACATGCAAGCTCGTTCAGAAGATGAGGGGAAATAAAGGTGTGCTCGGTCGGCCGATCGAGTTTCTATTTAAGGACACGCAGGGCAATCCTGCCGACTGCGTACGCAAGGCGCAGGAACTGGTGGAGAAAGATGATTGCCGTCTTATCACCGGCGTTGTCGTGTCGTCCGAGGCCCGCGCGATCATGCCCAAGCTGCCGGAGTGGAAAGCCTTCTTCATCTCCCACGGCTGCGGCGACGGTGCTCTGACGACAAAAGAGTTCTTTGTACCGAACTTCTTCCGCGCCAACACGTCGGCGCCGATGGGCGCGCGAGCGCTCGCGCTCTACCTCAAGGATTCGCCGGAGAAGAATTTTATAGCCCTTGGCTCCGACTACGCCTGGGGCCGCTCGAGCGTGGCCGCCTTCGAGGAGCAGATCACAGCCATCGGGAAAAATCTTACCGATAAGATATACACCCCGGTCGGCAACAAGGACTATTCGACCTACATCACCAAGATCATGCAGTCAGGTGCCAAGGATTGTTATATCGCGCTTCAGGGGGACGAGGCACGCGGGTTCTTTTCGCAAGCCGTCCAATATGAGCTTCCCAAACGGGTTCAGCTTATGACCGAGATCGTCGCGCAAGATAACATCCGATCCCTGGGCAAAGATTCCATCGGATTGCTTGGATCGGCCCGCTACGTGTTCACCTACGACATTCCGCAAAACAAGGAGTTCGCAGAGGCTTTCCTGGCCGAATACAAGGAAATTCCGGATTGGACCGACGGCGAAATGTACCAGGCGCTGATGGTCATGTTCGCCGGAATCGAGAAGGCGGATTCGATCGACGTCGACAAGCTTATTCCGGCCATGGAGAACCTCGAAGTGACCAGCGTGAAGGGGCCGGTGCTGATGCGCAAATGCGATCACCAAGGCGAGAACCAGGGCTTCGTCGTCAAAGTCGCCGCCTCAAGCAAGTACCCCGAACCGGTCGCGGAGATCGTCAAGACCTATTCGCGCGAACAGATCACGCCAGACTGCCTGTCGACGAGCTACAAAGGGCGGTAAGGCTACGAGATTGGGCGGCGTTACAAGTACGCCGCCCGTTTTATTTCGGTTTCTCTCTCGATTCGTTTGACAGGCCCAAATGAATTTTGCCGGCTTTATTGTCGCGCAATCCCTGAATGCGTTCTCGCAGGCGGCGATTCTATTCTTCATCGCCTGCGGGCTTACGCTCATCTTTGGCATCATGCGCATCATCAATTTCGCGCATGGCGGACTCTTTATGGTCGGCGCCTATGTCGGCTACACCACCGTGCTTTTGACCGGATCGTTCTGGTTGTCGTTGATCGTGGCGCCAATCGCGGTCGGTGTGCTTGGCGGCGTTTTTGAGAGAGTCTTTCTCTCGAGACTCTACGCGCGCCATGACGGCGGTGCTTATCTAATGGTGACGTTCGGCCTTGCCATCCTTCTCGCCGAAGGCGTACATCTGATCTGGGGTCCGCAGCCACGCAGCGTTGCGATCCCGGATATGCTGCGCGGCGTCGTTTTCATCCTGAACCAGCCATTCCCGATTTATCGACTGTTCCTAATCGGGATCGGCGGTGCCGCCGCAATACTTCTTTGGCAGTTTCTCGAGCGCACGCGCGCTGGGCTCCTGATTCGTGCTGTCTCGCAAAACGCCGAGATGGTGCACGCGCTTGGCACGGACGTGGCGATGGTGCGCACCAGCGTTTTCACGCTGGGCTGCGCCATAGCCGCGTTGGGCGGCGTGCTCTCCACCCCGCTGGTGACGGCCTTTCTCGGTATGGGCTCGAACGTAATCATCGACGCCTTCGTCATCGTGATTATCGGGGGCATGGGAAGTTTTCTTGGTTCGATCGTCGGCAGCCTTTTGATCGCCTTCGTGCAGGTGTTCGGCGCCTATTATTTTCAGGATATGGCGCTGGCGATCATCTACCTACTGATGCTGACGGTCCTGATCGTTCGCCCTGGCGGCCTGCTTGGCTCGGAGCAATAAGATGCGCGAACGTCTTGTCATCGCTCTGATCGTCGCGTTGCTTTGCATCATTCCGCTGCTGGTTCCCACTTTCACGCTTACGCTGATCATCGAGGCGCTGATTTTTGGCCTGTTTGCCATGAGCCTTGATCTGATGGTCGGATATACGCGGCTTCACTCATTCGGCCATGCCGCTGCTTATGGCCTGGGCGCCTATTCGACGGCGCTGATCCTGTTGCACTTCAACCTGCCGCTCCCGATCGGCATCGTAATCGGCGTCGCAATCTCCATTATCATTGCCGTTCCGATCGCCTGGATCTGCACAAAGTCGACAGGCGTATCCTTCGCTATGCTGACCCTCGCTTTCGCGCAGCTCGGCTATGCGATGATTTTCCGTTTCAAGGACTTTACCGGCGGATCGGACGGCATCGGTGGCATTCCGCGTCCGGCCGGCCCTTTCGGTCTCGACTTCTTCCAGAGCAAATCGGGTTATTTCTATCTGGTCGTGTTCTGCTTGGTCGGTTCGTACCTGCTGTGCCGGGCAATTGTGACGTCGCCTTTCGGTGCAGTGCTGGCGGGCATTCGCGAGAACGAAACCAAAACCCGCGCGCTCGGTTACAACACCCGCGCCTACAAAATGTCCGTGGTCATTATGGCATACGGCTTTGGCTCGCTCGCCGGCGCTCTTTACACACCGTTCGCGGGCTTCGTTGCACCCGAGCTGTTCTTCTGGCTGGTATCCGGCCGGGTGCTCATCATGGTCATCATCGGTGGCGCCGGCACGCTGATAGGCCCGATCCTGGGCGGCATCTTCTTCATGCTGTTGGAACAGCAACTCTCCGAAGTGACGCAGCTGTGGCCGCTGATTTTTGGCTCGACCTTCATCGCTTTCGTCATGCTCGCGCCCGATGGGATATGGGGATTGCTGACCAAGCATTTCCGATCCAAACGGCCGGTGCCCGGCGACGGCGAAGATGGAGGGGCTAGCCGTGCCGCTTCTTGAATGCCGCGGGCTGACGCGTAGCTTCGGCGGCCTCGTCGCCGTCGACAGCGTCAATATGGCAATTGAAGCGGGCGAGATTCGCGCCGTCATCGGTCCGAACGGCGCCGGCAAGTCGACGCTCTTCAACATCATTACGGGCGTGCTACCCCCCTCGGATGGCGAAACCTTCTTTGCCGGCGAAAGGATCACCGGTTTCCCAGTTTATCGGGTGGTCCAGAAGGGTATCGCGCGTACTTTTCAGCTCACGCATCTCTTCCCTGATTTGACGGCGCGCGAAAACGTCAGGATCGCCGCGCAGGCCCAGCATGCCGACCGCTGGCGTCCGATGGCTGGCAGCCACGTATTCGCAGCATCGCGAAGGATTGCCGACGAGACGCTTGAACAGATGCGCCTTTCGGGGTTTGCCGGGATCAAGGCCGGGCTGCTTTCGCATGGTGACCAGCGGCTGCTGGAGATCGCGATGGCGATCGCGCAGAAGCCGCGACTCTTGATGCTGGACGAGCCCACGCAGGGCTTATCGATCGAGGAGACCGACCGCGCCGTCCAGATCCTGCGCGATATGCTGGCGAAGGGCGATCTGACGGTGATCCTGGTCGAGCACGACATGGAGGTGGTGTTCAAATTGGCCGACAAAATCACGGTCCTGCATCGCGGCCGCGTCATCGCGGACGGACTACCCGCCGAAGTCAAAGCCAATGACGAGGTGCAGAGCGCCTATCTCGGGGGATTGGAGTGATGCTGCGGATCGAGGGATTGCACACCTATTATGGGCCCGGTCACATCCTTCACGGCGTTGACCTTGAAATTCCCGAGGCCAAAATTGCCGCCGTTCTCGGCCGTAACGGCGTCGGCAAGACCACCACGGTGCGCTCAATCATGGGCCTGGCGCCGCCGCGCGAGGGCCATATCTGGCTTGCAAACCAGGATATCGCCGGCTGGCCGCCCCATCTGATCGCCCGCGCCGGTGTCGCCTATGTGCCGGAGGGACGGCTCATATTTCCGAACCTGACAGTGGTCGAGAACATCCGCGTTGCCGAGCGCACCGCCGCCAAGCAATGGACGCTGGAACGGCTGTTCCGCTTGTTTCCAGCACTCAGCGAACGGGCCGGAAACAGGGGGTCGGACCTCTCCGGCGGCGAACAACAGATGTTGGCCGTCGCGCGCGCTCTGGCTACCGATCCGAAGGTCATGCTGCTTGACGAACCGAGCCAAGGCCTGGCGCCGCTCGTCGTTCGCGAGCTCGCCAATGTCATCGGACGGCTCCGCGACGAAGGCGTGACGATTCTTCTGGTCGAGCAAAATCTAAAGCTGGCGGAGGCGGTGGCCGACGACGTCTTCGTGATGGTCAAGGGCCGCACGGTCTACAAGGCGCCGCTGAAGACTTTTCAGGCCGAGCAGAATGAAGTCAAGGCACGCTACCTGACGCTCTGATGCATCATCGGCCTAGCCGCTCGCTCCCGCCATCGCCTTGTCGCGAGCTTCGATCTTCTTCTGCAGCACAAACCGCTGGAGCTTCCCACTCGGCGTGAACGGAAGCTCGTCGAAGACTTCGAGCCGCTCGGGCAATTTGTATGTTGCGACCTGGCCACGAAGAAACTCGCTGAACTCTTCGAGCTCCACCTTGACGCCGCCCTTCGGGACCACACAGAGGCAATTGCGCTCGCCGAGACGCGGGTCTGAAATACCGACCATGGCGGCGTGCAGGACCTTGGGGTGGGTGTAGAGGATCTCCTCGACTTCTCGCGGGAAGAACTTCTTGCCGCCGCGGTTGATGATCTCCTTTAACCGTCCGACGATGCGCACGTTGCCGGCATCATCCGCAACGGTGCCGAGATCGCCCGTTCGGAACCAGCCGTCCGCCGTAAACGCATCGGTATTTGCCCGCGAATTGTTGTAGTAGCCGAGGTGGAGACCCGGACCATCGCATGCGATTTCTCCTTCCTGGCCGCGTGGGACATCATTCCCGGCCAGGTCGATCAAGCGCAGGCCCATTCCTTCGACGCAGTGACCGATGGTGCCGTTGACTTTTTCCGGATCGTCACTGAAGCGGGTATAGGTGTGATAGCCCGTTTCCAGCATGCCGTAGAGTTCGATCAGATGCCCGGACATGCGCCGCTGGAAATCGCGCAGCGTCTCCACCGGACAAGAGGCGCCACCGGTGAGAACGACGCGAAGCGAAGAGACATCGTATTTTTCGAGATTTGGCTCGTTGAGCATGGCGATGATCGACGCCGGGGCGCTTGCAATGAAAGTGACCTTTTCCCGCTCGATCAACTCCAATGCCGCACGTCCTGAGAAACGATCAAGCAGAACGACGCGGGCGCCGAGCAGGAGAGCCTGGACCAGGATGAGAAATCCCCAATTCAAGCCGATCGGCAGATAGATCAAAAAAACCTCGGCTTCCGTCGTTTTCATATCGCGATCGAGGAGCCGGCAGGCGGCCACTGTCGTATTGAACGAGTGCAAGACACATTTCGGGTTGCCCGTGGTGCCCGAAGTAAAGGCCATGCGGTAAATTTCGTTGGCATCCATGTGAACCCGATCGCTCGCCGGCAGCGGCGCCGACGCTTTCAAGCCGGCCACGAGCGATACCGTATTCGCTGCGGTAATTACCTCATCGTCGACGACGCAAATGAACTTCAGATCCGGCAGTTCCGGCATGAGCTCGCGCACCATGCCGGGGTAGTCGAAGCCCTTGAAGCCTTTTGAGCAGACATAGGCGCGGCTTTTGGAAAACCGCAAAATATAGTTGACCTCGCTGCTTCGGAAATCCGGGCTGATCTTGTTGGCAACGGCGCCAAGAATTTCAAGCGCAAAGAAGACGAAACAGAACTCGATCCAATTCGGCAATTGGATCGTCACCACGTCGCCACGCCCGATGCCCTGCGCCTTCAGGAAGGCGGCCGTACGATCGACCCCGTCCTTCAGTTCCCGGTAGTTAATCCGTCGCTTGCTATCGACGATGGCTTCACGGTCCGGGTGCGCGGCAACGCGGGCGGACAGCAGATCGTAGAAAGTGTCCTTTCCCCAGTAGCCACCTTTTGTATAGCGGGCGATCGTGTCGGGTGTGAGCCGGTTTTCAAATATCATGGGCCGTTTCTCTCGTGCGTGATCTTTATTTCGCAGTGCGGAATTTAATTTTGCATTCGGTTCGTCAATAACGTAATCTGCATCCTTGTTCCGCGCAACTGCTCCCTTGGCGCGGGGGCTACGCGCAATGCGTTGCTTTGCCTTCCTTTCCCGGAATTGCCGATCCGAATGGAGCAGAACGGATCATGACAGCACCCGACCCCATGCAAGCCGAGAACGGCAGCAATCCCGCGCGCGACCTTCCGCGCAAGGCGCCCGGTGGCGGCATCAACTTGCTTGCGGGCCTGCGCATCCTCGATCTGACTACTTCGATCGCCGGGCCGTATGCAACACAGATCCTCTCGGACTTTGGCGCGGAGATTATCAAGATCGAGCGGCCGGGCCAGGGCGACGATTCGCGAAGCTGGGGCCCGCCTTTCCTCGATGGTTATTCGCTTTGGTACGCTAGCGTCAATCGCAACAAGAAAAGTGTTGAGCTGGACCTGCGCAAGGACGAAGGCTATGGCGTCTTTCTCAACCTGCTCCGGGTTTGCGATGCATTTGTAACAAACCAGTTGCCGAAGCTGCGCCAGCGCTTGCGTATCGACTACGAAACGCTCGCTGAACAAAAATCGAATTTGGTCTATGTCTCGCTTACCGGCCACGGTTCCGATGGACCGCGCGCGGAATGGCCGTGTTACGACATCATTGCCGAGGGTTATTCGAGCGTGATGGACGTGACTGGAGAGGCTGCCAACGACCCACAAAAAGTTGGCACGCCGGCCGCCGATCTCCTCGCCGGAAGCGATGCCGCCACGGCCTGCATCGCGGCGCTGTTCGACGCAAGCCGCAACGGACGCGGGCATTTCGTCGACATCTCGATGATCGACAGCATGACTCGCCTGATGTCGCCGCGCATCATGTCCTATCTCGGATCAGGCATTGTGCCGCGCCGCACCGGGGCGAAGGACAGCGTGATCGCCGTCTATCAAACCTTCGAGACGGCGGACGAAATGATCACCTTGGCGCTGCCCAACGATAATATCTGGCACCGCTTCTGGCAGGCGGTCGGCCAACCCGAACTCGGGAGCGACCCGCGGTTTGCGACAAGCGCAGACCGTCACGCCCACCGCGCGGAAATTGTTTTGGCGATTGCCAAGATCCTGCACATGCGGTCGCGCAAGGACTGGCTCGATCTGTTCAATGAATTGCAAATTCCCGCCGGTCCGATCAATCGCATCGATCAAGTAACCCAGGATGCCGAGCTCAAGCGCAAAGGCTTGTTTTTTTCAATCGAGACAGACAATGAGCCAATGCCACAATGCGGGCTGGGGATACGGATTGACGGACGGGATTCCGGCTTCCGTTCAGCCCCGCCCACGCTTGGCCAGCACACCGACGAAGTATTACGTGACGTGCTTGGCTACGATTCAATCCGGATCGGTCGCCTTAAGGATTCCGGGATCATTTGAGGAGTCGCCGCGGCCGCGTTGTTACCGTCTACCTTCCTCCACCGACGTCAACCATCGCTCCGACCACGTAGGAGGCGGTGTCGGACAACAACCACATGACGGCGTCCGCGATTTCCTCGGGCTCGCCCTCGCGTCCGATCGGAACCGTAGAGCCGAAACGTTGCGCGCGTTGCGGATCACCACCGATGGCATGGAGTTCAGTATTGATCAGACCTGGGCGAACTGCGTTAACCCTGATCCCTTCACTGGCAACCTCGATGCCCAGACCAAATGTGAAGGTGTCGATCGCGCCCTTGGTGGCGGCATAGGAGACGAAAAGGCCGGGCGCACCGAGCCGCGAATGGACCGAAGAAATGTTGACGATCGCACCGCCACTGCCGCCATGCTTAGTCGACATGCGTCGGATGGCTTCACGCGCGCAGAGAAACTGACTGATCACATTGGTTTTGAACAATAACTCCAATGTGCCGGCCTCACAGTCGTCGACCCGTGATTGGGGTAGGATCGTGCCGGCATTATTGACGAGCGCGGTGACCGTGCCGAGTTCTCGGTCAACGGTTTCGAACAGGCTTTTTGCCCCGGCCTCAGTGGTCACATCGGCCTTGACTGCAATCGCCTGACCGCCAGCCTTCACAATATCGTCGGCGATCGCCTGAGCACGGCTAGCGCTCGTATTGTAGTTGACGCAGACTTTGTACCCGCGGCCGCCCCCGGCGCGCGCGCAGGCCGCGCCAATGCCGCGGCCCGCGCCGGTCACAATCAGAACTCCCGTCATTATCTTCTCCCTCTCCCCTGTGGCACCTGCGGGCTGGTAATCCTCACCTGTGCTCCGCACGTCGACGCATTTCTCGAGCGATTACGAGTTGTTGAATCTGGGTCGTGCCTTCGTAGATTCGGAACACACGCACATCCCGGTAGAAACGTTCGATGCCATACTCGCTCATATAGCCGGCGCCGCCGTGGATCTGCACCGCGCGATCCGCGACACGGCCGACCATTTCCGAGCAGAACATCTTGCAGCAAGAGGCTTCGAGGGTGATGTTCTCGCCCTGGGCATGGCGCCGGGCAGCATCGAGTACCATCGTTTCGGCGGCATAACATTCAGCCTGGCTGTCGGCGAGCATCGCCTGCACTAACTGAAACTCGCCGATCTGACGCCCAAATTGCTTCCGCTCCCCGGAATAGGCGAGCGACTGTTCAATCAGCCGATGGGCGGCGCCGACGCACAGCGCGGCTATATGAATACGGCCTCGGTCCAGGACCTTCATCGCGGTCTTGAAACCCTGGCCTTCCAGTTCCGGTCCGCCGATAATCGCCGTCGCGGGAACGTAGACATCGTCGAAAACCACATCGGAAGTCAGCGCGCCGCGCTGCCCCATCTTCTTATCAGCCGAGCCGATCGTGATGCCCTGCAGGTTGGCATCGACCAGAAATGCGGTAATCCCTTCGGCACCTTTGCTGTCGGGTCTGCTGCGCGCCATTACCGTGAAGATGCCGGCATTCGGTGCATTGGTGATGTAACGTTTGGTGCCGTTGATGATGTATCCCGCACCGTCGTGGCGCGCAGTGGTGCGCAGCGACCCCGCATCGGACCCGGATTCCGGCTCGGTCAGGCAAAACGAGCTGATCAGCTTGCCAGAGGCCAACGCCGGCAAATAGGTGCGACGCTGCTCCTCGGTCCCGTCGATGACGATGCCTTGCGCGCCGATTCCAATATTGGTGCCAAAGACCGATCGGAATGCCGGTGAAGTCCAGCCAAGCTCCATCACGATTTGGGCTTCCTCGAACGAGCTCAATCCGAGCCCGCCATACTCAGTCGGAATGGTCAGACCGGCGATCCCCAGATCGCGCATTTCGGCAATGACCGAGGCGGGAACCGCATTCTCCTCGTCGACGCGCCGTTCCAACGGCACCAGGCGCTCACGCACGAAGCGCCGAACTGCCATCCGAAGCTGTTCGAACAGGTCGCTTGCGAGACCGGGCTTTTCAGGTGCAAGAACAGTCATCACGCTGCCTTCTCACGGTCGCATCATCATCGACTCGACTTCCCGTGCAAGGTGGACAAGGCGCGGGCCGAGATCGTCTTCGAACTGCTCGATCGAGATCTTTACGCTCGGCGCGGCACAATTGATGGCCATGATCCCAGAGTTACCTGGAAAGATCAGTGGCACACCAACCGCTCGGACATGAGGCCGCCATTCTCCATCGACCAGGCAGAAACCACGCTTGTTGACCTGGCGGATGCAGGTTTCGATGCGACGCTTGAGCTTGCTCCAATCGTCCTTGTTGCGAGCCTTGATAGCGTCCATGAGGTAGTCGCGCTCGGCGTCCGGCAACACAGCCAGCATTGCACGGCCAAGCGACGTCATGGCAATCGGAACGCGCGATCCGGTCTCGATCCGGAGCGCAAGTGTCGAATGGCCGACGCAATTGTGGACGTAGAGCATCGACAACCGATCGCGCACCGCGAGCGCAACCGATGTATCGGCGTGATTGGCCAATTCCTGCATGCGACTATGCGCAAGCTGACGTACCTGCATATTCGAAAGCGCCGCATAGCCGAGCGCGAGCACGGGAGTTCCGAGCTCATATTTCCCAAGCCTGGCAATGTGGTTGAGGTAGCCAATCTCCGTCAGTGTGTAGGTGAGCCGGGAGACGGTCGGCTTTGGCAGACCGGTGAACTCCGCGATCTCGTGATTGCCGAGCGGTCCGGAGTTGGGTTGGAAGGCGCGTAACACGTCGAGACCACGGGCGAGCGCTGAGACAAACTTTCGCTTCTTCTTGGTCGCCGATTTTTTGATTGCCGATTTCTTGGTCATGATCGGCCTCCCGCCCTCCGGGGCGATAAATGCGCCGGCAAAATATTAATAGGATGACGCATGGCACCCAGCCCAGCGGCGACGTTGTCTTTCCGCTGCTGTTATTGTAGCGTGAATTTATCACTTGCAAAACTGTTTTTCGCATTGCGGAACGTGGCTGGACGATGGCGGGAGGCGCTATTGCAGCGAAATGGAATTGTTGCGTTCGGAGCCTATGTGCCGCAATTGCGCCTTGCGCGTCAGGCGATTGTGCAGGCCAATGCCTGGTTCAATGATGCCGCCCAGAGTCTCGCTAAAGGCGAGCGCTCCATGTGTAATTGGGACGAGGATGCCATCACAATGGCGGTCGAAGCGGCCCGCGATTGCCTGCAGGGCGTCGACCGCAGAAACGTAGGCGACGTCGTTTTGGCCTCGACCACACTGCCCTTCGCCGACCGCCAGAATGCCGGAATTCTGGCGACGGCGCTCAACTTGCCGGAAGAAATTTCAACATCGGACAGCGGCGGCTCGCAACGCACGGCGACCACGGCCTTGCTTCATGCGCTGAAGTCGGAGCCTGCGGATCCGAAGGCGCTGACACTTGTGGTTGCGAGCGAGAAGCGTCGCGCCAAAGCCGCCGGTAGTCAGGAACTGTTGTTCGGCGATGGCGCCGCTGCCGTGCTGCTCGGGAGCGACAATCCCATTGCCCGCTTCGTCGCGAGCCATCAGATATCGCTCGACTTCGCCGATCATTATCGTGGCGAGGGCAAAGCCTTCGATTATAACTGGGAGGAACGTTGGGTTCGCGACGAAGGCTATCGTCGCATCGTGCCGCGCGCGCTTGCGGGTTTATTTGAAAAGGCCAGCATCACGCCCGACAAGGTAGATCGCTTCATCATGCCGGGCGCGGTTGCGCAAGATCTCGCGAAGCGCGCCGGCATCCGGGCCGAGGCGGTGGCCGATTCTCTATCCGGCGTCATGGGAGACGCCGGGACAGCTCAGCCGCTCATCATGCTGGTTCATGCCCTGGAACGTGCCAAACCAGGCGAGACCATTGTCGTGGTGGGGTTTGGGCAAGGCAGCGATGCGATCTTATTCCAGGTAACCGATGCGATCGCGACCTTGGCGCCGCGACGCGCCGTTGCCGGCTCGCTCGCGCGCCGACGCGCGGAAACAAATTACCAACGCTATCTCGCCTTCAATGGTCTGGTAGATATCGACCGTGGGCCGCGCTCCGAGCTGGATAAGCAGACTGCGGTTTCGGCTCTCTTCCGCAATCGCAAGACCGTTCTTGGATTTGTCGGGGGCAAGTGCCGCCAATGCGGTACCGTGCAGTTCCCTAAGTCCAATGTCTGCGTCAACCCCAACTGCGGCGTGGCGCGCAGCCAGGATGACTATCCGCTCGCCGACGCAGTTGCACATATCCAGAGCTGGACGGCCGACAATCTGACCTACACACCCGATCCGCCGCAGTACTTTGGCATGATCGTGTTCGAGGACGGCGGCCGCCTGATGGCGGATTTCACCGATGTAGGAAACGGAGAAATTGATGTCGGGATGCCGGTGTGCATGATGTTTCGGGTCAAGGATTACGATGAGCGGCGCGGCTTCCGCCGCTACTTCTGGAAAGCGGTCCCGGCCAATCCGCAGAAGACGGCAAGCTAGATTCGAAGGAGAAAGAAAAGATATGCCGACAGGAATCCGCGACAAGGTCGTCATTCTCGGAATGGGTTGCTCGAAATTCGGCGAGCATTGGGACAAGAATGCCGAGGATCTGGTGTTCGATTCCTACGAGGAATGTCTGGCCGATGCCGGCATTGAGACGTCACAGATCGATGCCGCCTGGTTCGCCACGGCGATCGAGGAGCAGCATGTCGGCAAGTCGGGAATTCCACTTGCCGTTGCGCTGCGCTTGCCGCTGATACCGGTCACTCGGGTCGAAAACTATTGTGCCAGCGGTACCGAAGCTTTCCGGGGTGCCGTCTACGCGGTCGCCGCGGGCGCTGCCGATATTGCCTTGGCCATGGGCGTAGAGAAGCTCAAAGACACCGGCTATGGCGGCCTGCCGCAGCGGACGCGCGGCGTCGTGAACGACATGATGATCGCCAATGCATCGGCGCCCGGCGCATTCGCCCAGCTTGCCAGCGCCTACCGCGCGAAGCACGGCGTGAACGCCAGCGACCTCAAGCGCGCCATGGCTCAGGTTTCGGTGAAGAGCCACGCCAATGCTGTCAAAAATCCGCGCGCCCACCTGCGCCGCGAGATCGACATCGAAACCGTCATCAAGGCGCCGATCGTTGCCGAGCCGCTCGGTCTGTACGATTGCTGCGGCGTGTCCGATGGATCGGCATGCGCCATTGTCACCACGCCAGAGATCGCCCGCAGCCTGGGCAATCGGGATCTGATCGCCGTCAAGGCGCTGCAGTTGTCGGTCTCGAATGGCGTGGAGGCGAGCCATAATTCCTGGGACGGCAGTTATTTCATGACCACGCGGCGGGCGGCAACCAAGGCCTATGAAGAAGCCGGCGTTGGCAAACCGCGCGAGGAAATTAGCATGGCAGAAGTCCATGACTGCTTCTCGATAACCGAACTCGTCACGATGGAGGATCTCTTCCTGTCGAAAGAGGGCAACGCTTGGCGGGATTTCCTCGATGGATTCTATAATGCGGACGGCGGCCTACCCTGTCAGATCGATGGCGGCTTGAAATGTTTCGGTCACCCAATCGGCGCATCAGGTCTGCGGATGCTGTATGAAGGCTATCTTCAGCTTCGCGGGCGCGCCGAGAAGCGTCAGCTGGACGCGCCGAAGCTCGTGCTAACGCACAATCTCGGCGGCTTCCCGCACCAGAACGTCGCCAGCGTTTCCATCATCGGTCGCTACGAGAAGAACGTGTGAGGCCACCGAGTTGGGTCCGGCTGCGCAGCCAGAGGCTTTTGCGTCAGTAAGATCTCGGCAAACCGAGCACTTTTTCGGCGATGAAGTTCAGGATCATGTGGGGGCTGACCGGCGCGATTCTGGGGATCAGGCTTTCGCGTAGGTAGCGCTCGACGTGGTACTCGGCGGAGTAGCCCATGCCGCCGTGCGTCATGACGGCGGTCTCGCAGGCGGCGAAGGCGGCTTCGGCAGCGAGGAACTTGGCGGTGTTGGCCTCCGCTCCGCACTCGCGCCCTGTGTCATAGAGCGCGGCGGCCTTGAAGATCATCAGGCTCGCGGCCTCGAGGTTCATCCAGCAGCGAGCAAGCGGATGCTGGATGCCCTGGTTCTGGCCGATGGGACGGTCGAACACCACACGCTCCTTGGCATACTTGGTCGCGCGACGCAGCGCGGCAAAGCCAAGCCCAACGGCTTCGGCCGCGATCAGGATGCGTTCCGGATTGAGGCCATGCAGGATCTGACGGAAGCCCTCGCCCGGCAAGCCGATGAGGTTCTCGGCCGGCACCTCCATGCCATCGAAAAAAATTATGTTGCTGTCGACCGCATGCCGGCCGAGCTTCTGGATCGGGCGGATCTCGGCCCGCGATCGGTCGAGCTCGGTGTAGAAGAGACTGAGGCCGTCGGTCTTGTGCTTGATCTCGTCGAGCGGGGTCGTTCGCGCGAGGATAAGGACCTTGTGGGCTACTTGGGCCGTGGAGATCCAGATCTTCTGGCCACTGATAATATAGCGATCACCTTTCCGCTCCGCCTTGGTCTTGATTTGTGTCGTGTTGAGGCCAACGTCCGGCTCGGTGACTGCGAAACAAGCCTTCTCCTCGCCCCTGATGAGCGGCGGCAACATGCGCGTCTTCTGCTGCGGCGTGCCGAAGACGACGACCGGCTGCAGCCCGAAAATGTTCATGTGGACCGTCGAGGTGCCAGCCATGCCTGCTCCGCTTTCCGCGATCGCCCGCAGCATCACTGCAGCTTCTGTGATGCCGAGACCAGATCCGCCATACTCGTGCGGCATGGCAATCCCAAGCAGGCCGGCATCGGCGACAGCTCGGTAGAAGTCCTCCGGGAACGTGCCCTCAAAGTCCTTCTTCAGCCAATAATTGTCGTCGAAACTCGCGCAGAGCTTCTCGACGAGACCGCGAATCTGCTGCTGATCGTCCGAAAAAGAGAAGTCCATCGCTGTCCTCATTGACAATTGCGGAACACAAAGAGGTAAGTAAAACAAACCGCTCGCTCCGGCGCAAAGACGCGAACGCATGACAACCTTCTGTGACGTAGTGCACCGGCGAGCCAGTGTTAATAGTGGCCGCTGTAAGGATTGAACTTATTGGTTCTTCTCCAGGGCACTAGAACACGATCTTGCGGTGTCGTCGTTTGAAGGCGGATCAATCATTGCCTCGGCGGTGTACAATGACGGGGCTCCGCCGAAGCCGCCTAGCGTAAACATAAGCAAGATCGTGCGCCCAATTTTGCTAGTATTCTCAGACTGCGGAAAGTCCTGATTGCAATGAAGTTTCATTTTACAATGCCCCGCCACGCTATTTGCCTCCGACATCTCATCGATCATATTCGTCCGATAGTGTAGCTTTCACAAGCAGCTTGGACAATATCGGTTACCGACCTAGAGGATCGCCATCGCGGCCTGAACGTTACATTCAAAACTCCGTCGTGACCATGCGTCGGCGACTAAACATTGCACTGGTCAGGACTCTATCGCGACGCCCCTGCTGCGCCGCTAAAACCCAGGAGCGCCGTGTCGAAGCCGTTCATGATGTAGTAAGACTGAGACTTTCCTTATTATGTTCTGTGCTCGAGTCTTGATGTTGATGGGTGTACGTATCAGGCACACGGAGGAAATGATGGCCAACGTATATGAGTTCGAAGGAATTGTTCCGGTCGTCGATCCAGAAAGTTATGTGCATCCAACGGCGACGCTGATCGGCGACGTGATCGTCGGCGCGCGTTGTTTCGTCGGACCCGGGGCTGTGATGCGCGGCGATCTTGGACGGATAATCATGGAAGCCGGAAGCAGCCTCCAGGATAATTGCGTCATTCACACGTCTCCGGCCTTGGATGCGGTTCTAGCCGAAGGCAGCATTGTCGGGCATGGCGCCATCCTGCACGGCTGCCTCATCGGGCGTCGCGCCCTTATCGGCATGAATGCCGTGGTGATGGACGCGGCGGAAATCGGCGCCGAGGCCATTATCGGCGCCCTTGCCTTCGTTCCCGCGCGATTCAAGGTTCCTTCGCGCACCATGGCGTTCGGTTCGCCCGTGAAATTGCGGCGAGCATTGACGGAGCAGGAGGTTTCGTGGCTCGGCAGCGGTGCGCGCGTCTATCAAGAACTCACAGGGCGCTACAATGAAGCTTTGGTTGCCTGTGCCCCCATCACCAAAGTGGAACCAAGGCGGCCGCGTATCCGGGACATTTCGGCCATTTATTCCGAATTAGACAAAGAGCCCAACCCGGAGACCTTTGGGTAGCCCGAGGGATTCGTCCGCTCCCGAGGCGATGTTTCAGGCCTTGACGGCGATCAGATCGATCTCGACTTTGCACCCCGGCACCAGCAGGCCGGTGACGCCAACGGTCGTGCGTGGAGGCGGCGATGTGAAAAACTCCTTCCATACCTGATCGAAGTAGAAGAAGTCGCCGAGGTCGGTCAGAAATACCTGCGCCTTGATTACGTTCTCCAGGTCGGCTCCCGCCGCCCGAAATGTCTTTCTCAGGTTTTCTAGAATGTAACGGGTCTGCCGCTGGATATCGGAGCCATAGTAGGGAAAGCCAGCATCCACCCGAGCTTCCGGCGCAACGCCGGTACGGTAATCCGAGGCGATCTGGCCGGCGGCATAAATGTGATCCCCCACCACCACGCCCTGGCAATAATGCGCCAGCGGCGTCGGAGCACCACTGTCAGCAATTACTGTGCGTCTCATCTGTCGTCTCCTCCGCACTTCGCTTTTGTTGCCTCAATCGATTTTCAATAATCTATTTAATCCCTCCAGTGGCGTCTGTCGCTTCCAAAAACTAAATTCGTGCGTACCGATGATGTAATCCACCTGCTGCTCTTTTGAAGCGACTCTCACACTTTGCTTGGCACAAAAATACCAAGTCAGGTGACCATTACGCTGCTACATCCAAAATTCGGTCAGACTACTCCTATTGCAGCAGCTCGAATAAATAGCTCTAATACTAAGTCAGATGGAGGACAGCCATGACTAAGCGGACATTTTGCACACTACTGATGTCGGCCGGGCTCGTTGGCGGCATTCTCGCCGGATCAGCGGCTTCACTTTTGGCCGCCGACAAGGCCATCAAGATCGGCGGCCTGTTTCCAATGTCGGGCCCGGGATCCTATTTCGGCGCACAGGACAAGCAAGGCGTTGAGCTCGCACTTGAGCAGCTCAACAAGGCGGGTATAAATGGATACAAATTCGTGGTTCAGTACGAAGATTCGTCCTGCAGTCCGCTGCCGGCAACGCAAGCCGCAAAACGCCTGCTCGATCAGTTCAAGCCCGATGTCGTGATCGGCGAAGAATGTTCGGACGCAACGCTTGCCGTCATGCCGGTCATGGAACAGGCCAAGGTTCCGCTGCTCAATGCCGGCTCCTCCGCGATCAAGATCACCGATCCAGGCAATCCCTGGACGTTCCGCATCATGCCGAACGAAGTGATGCAGGGCGTCGATATCGCGACAAAAGCCTACAACCAGTTCAACGCGCGCACGGCGGTGCTGCTGCACGAGAACACCAATGCCGGCATCGGCAATGCTAACGTTTTTGCTGCAACCTTCACCAAGCTCGGCGGCAAAATTCTTGCCGATATCGGTTTTGGCCGCGACGTCAATGACTTTACCTCAATTGCGACCCGCGTTGCCGGTCTTGGGAAGATCGATGTGATCCCCACCTACACGCTGGAAGGCCAGGGCTTGAAAATCACGCAAGCGCTCGCGCAGGCCGGTGTCGTCAAGGGCGGCGGCGGCCAGGCCATACAGCTCGGCACTATTTGGCTGCCCTTCGGTTTCGAGCAAAAGGCCGGAAAGGCGGCGGTGGGCTATATACGCATCGTTCAGTTCGACCCGACCGACCAACGTGACGTCGTTCGCAAGTTCATTGAGGCGTTCAAAGCCAAATACAACCAGGATCCCACCCACCTCAATGCTCATGCCTACGACCAGGTCATGCTGATTGCAGACGTGGTGCGCCGCGGCGCCAAGGACGCCCAGTCCATCCGCGACGGTCTTGCTGCGACAAAGAACTTCTCCGGAGTGACCGGCAGCGCCGAATTCGACAAGACTAACCAGAACATCAAAATGGATACCATCCACTACATGGAGACTCAGCCAGACCTGTCCTGGAAGGCCGTCAAGTAAAACCAGCCTTGCGGTCATGCTAACCGTCATCCTCCAGCAGG
>Ga0097691_1000964_pt1 | contig 22630 bp, 19 predicted proteins | sample NGESurdeep072012_8_FD_72858 | JGI IMG/M metagenome (GOLD analysis project Ga0097691, IMG submission 72858) | Arctic peat soil microbial communities from Barrow, Alaska - NGEE Surface sample 210-1 deep-072012 | ecosystem: Environmental > Terrestrial > Soil > Wetlands > Peat ... | reverse complement strand
AGCCAGATGATGCGGCGGCCGTCCTTGGCGATCGTGATGGACATGCCTTCGCCCATGCCGCCGAAACCGCCAAGATTGTTCTGGGCGAGCAGCTTGAAATTCCAGGTGATGGGTTCCCCGGTTTGGGTGAGCGGATTGCTTGCGGCGGGCATTAACGTCTCCGGTGCTTGTCGTTGTCGTGGAAAGGCCGGCGCTTGTCGCGCCGGCCTCGAGGTTGGTCGATAAACGGCTAGGCCATGGCCTTCTTGAGGAACTCGGTGCGCAGCGTCTTGCTCCAATCCGGGATCGCCTTGATCTTCTTCTCGTTGAGCAGGATTTCGGCCTGCTTCTGCATGTAGGGGACGATGTCGGAAGGCCAGCCCGGAGCGACCTCGACGCGCGCGAGCGCCTTGGCGAAGGTTTCCGGCGCCATCTTGTAGCCCTTCGAGGTGTAAAACGAATAGATCGTATCGGCGACCTTTTTCGGTTGCGCCTTGAAGTCCTTCGCCACGTCGATCCAGGCCTTGAGATAGGCGACGATGGTGTCCGGGCTCTTCTCCACGAATTCAGGCGTCGCTGCCATGAACACCGGCAGCTTGTCGAAACTGTCGAATTCCGAGATCGTCACGGCCAGGCCGTCGGCCTCCGCAATGGCGTTGTAAGGCTCGACATTGCACATGGCGTCCACGGTCTTGGCGGCCATGGCGGCCACCATGTCGTCGACGTTCATGCGGATTTCCTGATAGTCGCCTTTCTTCAAACCGGCCTTGGTGGCGATCTGGTCGACGAAGATGTTGCCGGTGGAGGAGCCGGTCTGGTTGGCGACCTTCAGGCCCTTGAGCTGCTCGACCTTGGTGATGCCGAGATCCTTGCGCGCCATCACGCGCGCGGTCTTGCCGACATATTCGATCATGGCGATGCCGACCAGGCCGCCTTTGTCGTGGCCGAGCGCGAGCGAGGGGCCGGCATAGGTGCCCATGTCGACCTGGCGCGCCACCATCTGCTGCATGGTGAGATTGCCGGACGGCACCGCGAATTCCTCGAACTTGACGCCGTGCTTCTCGAGCAGGCCGGAGCGGAGCAGATAGTAGGTCGGCATGCCCCACATGTTGGTCTGATAGCCCTGGCGCACCGTCTCGAGCGCGGCGCGCGCGCTGCGCACGCCCAGTCCCGCCGCCAGCACACCGGCGCCGGTGGCCGCCAGGACATGGCGGCGAGATAATCCCTTGTGCAGAATGGTCATCGCTGTTCCTCCCTCTAGAGTTCGGCGCCTGATCTTATCCGAAAACCGCTTGCCGCTTTTCGGGATCATGCGCTGGTCTTTGGCTTGTCTTTGCTCGTCTTGGGCGGCTTAACTGACCGTCTCTGTTGCGTTCACATCATGGCCGAGATGGCGCAGCAATTCCTTCTGGCATTCGAGGAATTCCACGCTCAGCGGATCGCGCGGGCGCGGTAGATCGATCTTGACCTCGGTTTTGACGGTGCCGGGATGCGGCGACATCACCACCACCCGGTCCGCCAGATACACCGCCTCCGCCACATTGTGCGTCACGTAGATCACCGTCTTGCGGGTCGCCCGCCACACCTCGGCGAGCAGCCGCTGCATCTCGTCGCGCGTCATCGCATCGAGCGCCGCGAACGGCTCGTCCATCAAAAGAACCGCTGGATTGTACGCCAGCGCGCGGGCGATGGCGACCCGCTGTTGCATGCCGCCGGACAGGTGGTGCGGGTAGGAGTTGGTGAACTTTTCGAGCTTGACCAGCCGCAACTGTTCGCGCGCGATCTTGTCGCGCTCCTGCTTGGGCACGCCCTTCATTTCCAGCCCGAAGGTGACATTGCCGAGCGCGGTGCGCCAAGGGAACAGCTGGGCGAAATCCTGGAACACCACGCCGCGGTCCATGCCATGCCCGGTCACCGGCTTGCCGCCGATGCGGATCTCGCCCGAAGCCGGCGCCAGGAATCCCGCGATGATGTTGAGCAGCGTGGACTTGCCGCAGCCCGACGGTCCGACGATGCAGAGGAATTCGGAGGCGGCGATATTGAAGTTGACGTTCTTGACGCCGGGGACCTTGCCGCCGGGCGTATCGTAGACCAGCGTCACGTCGCGAATTTCGATCGGGACCATGCTTGCTTGCCGCCTTCTACGCTTTGCTTAATTTGCGCATGATCTTTTCCGAAAACCGGTTCCCACTTTTCGGGATCATGCGCTAGCTTTTTGCCTTCGGCACCGATTGCCAGCGCGCCGGACGTTTTTCCAGGAACGCAGCCAATCCTTCCGCCGCCTCGTCCGACTGACGTTTGGCGGCGTGACTTTCGATCAGCGCGGTGAAGGCCGCATCGTCGAGATGGCTCCAGGCCGAGCGCAGCGCGCAGATCTTGGTTTGCCCGATCGCATCCGGTCCGTTGGCCAGCAGATGGCCGACGATGCGCTCGCCGGCGGCTGCCAACTCGGCCAGCGGCACCACTTCATGCACGAGGCCGATTCGGTGCGCTTCCTTGGCGTCGAAGCGTTCGCCGGTGAGCGCGTAGCGTCGCACCTGGCGCACGCTGATGGCATCGTTGAGCTGCGGGATGATGATGGTGCCGGCCACTCCGACCCGCACCTCGGCGATCGAGAACGTCGCGTTGTCGGCGGCAATCACGATGTCGCAGGCGGCAATGATGCCGGTGCCGCCGCCGAAGCAGGCGCCTTGCACCAGCGCGACGGTCGGGACCGGCAGTAGGTTGAGCCGCTGCACCGCTTCTGCGGTCATGCGCGAGGCGGTCAAGTTTTCCTGCGGTGACGAGCGCCGCACCGTGTCGAGCCAATTGACGTCGGCGCCGGCCTGAAAATTCCGCCCCTGGCCGGTAATCACGATCGCGCGCAACGCTTCGCGGCCAAGCGCGTCATACGCAGCCAGCAGCGCCGCGATCAGCTCGCCGTTATAGGCGTTGTAGACTTCCGGACGATTGAGCGTGACGTGCGCTACGCCGCGCGCGTCGATGCTCCAGAGAACCGGATCGGTTGAAGTCGCTTGGCTCATCTGCCCTAACCTTTCGCCGCGCGTGTCATGCCCCAGCGCTGCACCGTTGCGCGCTCAAGCGAGCCGAACACCAGACGCTCGAACAAGTAGCCGATGGCGCCGATGACGACGAGCGCCGCCAGCATGATGTCGGTATTGAGGAATTCCTTGGCGTCGAAGATCACCCAGCCGAGCCCCCAGTCGGAAGCCGCGATCATCTCGGCGCCCACCACCGCGATCCACGCGCGCAGGAACGCCTGCCGCATGCCGGTAATGATGAAGGGCGAGGCGCCGGGAATGATCACCTTCCAGAACAGGCTCTGCTCGTCGGCGCCCATGGCGCCGGCCGCGCGCAGCCAGAGCGGATTGACCGAGCGCACGCCCGACCAGGTGTTGAACAGCATCGGGAAGGTCGCGGCGTAGAACACGATCAGCACGGTGGTGGTGTTGCCGATGCCGAACCACAGCATGAACAGCGGCACCAGCGCGAAGGAGGGGATCGGCATCAGCGCGCTCACCAGCGGCAGGAAGAAATTTTCCACTGGCCGGAAGCGCGCCATCAGGATGCCGAGCGGGATACCGACCACCATGGAGAGGCCGAAGCCGAACATCACCCGGTACAAGGTGAAGGCGGCGTGCTCGAGCATGCTGCCGTCGGCGAGGCTGGCGTACAAAGCGCGCGCGATGAGCGGAATCGTCGGCAGCAGCGCCGGCGCAAAATAACCGCTGCGCGCCAGCGCCTCGTACACGGCGGCGGCGGCCGTGAGCGTGATGGCGGCGCGGATGAGCGAGCGTGCGCGCTGTCCCTGGTCGGTCATGCGGTAATCATTCCCCAGCGCACGACGGTGTAGTGCTCGATCTTCTGGAACACCAATTTCTCCAGCGTGAGACCGATGATGCCGATCACGGCGATGCCGGCCATCATGACGTCGGTGTTGAGGAATTCGCGCGCGCCGAAGATCATCCAGCCGAGGCCCCAGGGCACGGCCGCGAGCATCTCGATGGCCACCAGGATGCGCCAGGCCTGCGCCAGCCCGAGCCGCAGGCCGGTCAGGATATAGGGCAGCGCGCCGGGCAGGATCACGTGGCGGAACATGCGGCGGTCGTCGGCGCCCATGGATTGCGCCGAGCGCACCCAAATTTCCTTCACCGCCTTCACGCCGGTCCAGCTGTTGAAGATGATCGGGAACGCGGCCACGAAGCCGACCAGCAGCACCGCCGAAATATTGCCGAGGCCGAACCAGAGCAGGAACAGCGGCGCATAAGCGAGGCCGGGGATCGGCGCGCCGATGCTCACCAGCGGCAGGAAGATGTCCTCGGCCCGGCGCGAGCGTCCCATCAGCACGCCGATGGTCACGCCGAACACGGCGGCGAGCGTGAAGCCGGTGAGCAGGCGGATCACCGTCTCGATGGCGTGGTGCGGCAAGATCCCGGCGATGGTGAGCTGGACGAAGGACAGCGCCACTTCCTCTAGCGTCGGAAACAGCCGGTGTGGGAACACGCCCGCCCAGGCGACGATCTCCCAGATCGTGCCCACCACCACGAACGGAAAAATATTGCGCGCGACCATGCGCCAGCGCTCGTCGCCGCCCGCAGAGCGGCCGGGCGCACCCGTCACGGTGATGGTGGTGACTGCATCCTGCATCGCTGCCGGCGCTGCTCCCTTGTCATTGGCTTGCGGCCTTGGGCCGCTGGGCGTCGGCCTTGTTGCCGACTTTGACCGCAGGATAGTGCCCTTTGAACGGCGACCACAAGCACGCGCGCGCTGGGTTCCTGATGGGCGGGACGCCTCTGGCGAATTAACGGCAGAACGGCTAAAGCCCCGGGCAAGTCCGCTTAGGTTGCGGCAAAACTTCAACGGGAGAGTTTCGTGATGTCGAAGACTGCACAAAAGATTGGCTGGATCGGGGTCGGCCGTATGGGCACGCCGATGGCCGAGCGCCTGCTCAAGGCCGGCCATGATGTGACGATCTGGAACCGCACCCGCGCCAAGGCCGAACCGTTGGCCGCCAAGGGCGGCAAGATCGTCGACAAGCCGGTCGATCTCGCCAGTTGCGACGTGGTGTTTGCGATCGTGTCGACCGGCAAAGACGTCGAGGAAGTTGTGTTCGGCAAGGACGGCCTGCTCAGTGGCGCCAACAAGCCGAAGATGCTGGTCGATTGCTCGTCGATCTCGGTCGAGGAATCCGCCGCCATCCGCAAGCGGCTGACCGAACGCGGTGTGAGCTTTCTGGCCGCGCCGGTGTCCGGCAATGCCAAGGTGATCAAGGCCGGCAAGCTCTCGGCCGTGGTGTCGGGACCCGAGGCCGACGCCAAGGTGGCGATGCCGCTGATCGAGGTGTTCGCGCCGCAAGGCGTCTCTTACGTGGGCGACGGCGAGCTCGCGCGCATCTGCAAGATCGCGCACAACGTCATGCTCGGCGTGGTGATCGAGAACCTGATCGAGATCACGCTGCTCGCCAACAAGATGGGCGTGCCGCGCCACGCCTTCCTCGCCTTCATGAACAACGGCGTGATGGGCTCGATGTTCACCCGCTACAAGACGCCGGCGCTGGTCAATCTCGACTGGACCACGACCTTCACGCCCGAGCTGCTGCGCAAGGATCTCGATCTCGGCCTCGCCCTTGGCCGCGAGTGGGACGTGCCGATGCCGGTGACGGCGGCGACCCGCGAGGTGCTGCAGAGCCATTTCGGCGCCGCCATGCTGCAGAAAAATCCGGAGGAATACATCGCCAAGGATTTCGCCGCGCTGGCCGAGACCATGGCGCTGGCCGCCGGCATGAAGCTCACGTCGGAAAACAAGAACGTGCCGACCGGGCTGGAGTAAGCCCGGAGCCGTCGTCGCTCGGTTTCGCTGGTCTCTCCATCGTCATTGCCGGGCTTGACCCGGCAATCCATGATGACGTTCAGCGACGGTAGCCTTACGTAAGCCTCTTACTGCGGCTCCTCATCATGGATGCGCGGGCCAAGCCCGCGCATGACACTGAGTTTGGTGCCGCGCTCACGGTCATTTCGGACCCGCGCATAAAAAAAAGGGCCCCTTGCGGGGCCCTGTGTGCATAAGGTGGAGGATTCACGCCGCCGTCTAAGCCTAAAGGGAGGAAAACGGCGGCTGCGCACGAGGGCCAGTGAACCGTTTGCGCGCATATACCACAAGTAAAATGCCTATAAATTCCCAGTGGGCGCGGGCCTCGCCTGCCCAACGGCGCTGGACTGACGGCGCTGTGCATCTTCCGCCACCGTCTCGCACCGAGGAGCGACAAAATGACGCCGCAGATTAGCGAGCTGATCGAAAAAATCCGCGGGCTCGAAAGCGAGCTCGACGCCGAGCTCGCCAAGCGCAGCGCAAAGTTGCGCATCGGCCTCGAGCATGGCCGTATCGCATTCGAAGAAGAGTTGCTGCGCCGCCACCGGGAGTTGCGCCAGAAGCTGTTGCCCTACCTGTTCGGGGCCAACCCGCTGGTGGTGCTGACCGCGCCGGTGATCTACGCCGGCATCGTTCCGTTTCTGCTGCTCGATCTCTTCGTCAGTATTTTTCAGGCGGTATGCTTTCCGATCTACGGCATCGCCAAGATCAAGCGCGCCGACTATTTCGTGTTCGACCGCCACCATCTCGCCTATCTCAATGCGCTGGAGAAGCTCAACTGCGCCTATTGCTCCTACGCCAACGGCGTCGTCGCCTTCACGCGCGAGATCGCGGCGCGCACCGAGCAATACTGGTGCCCGATCAAGCATGCGCGCCGCCTCATCGGCGCGCACGCGCGCTACGCCTTGTTCGATGATTACGGCAATGGCGAGGGCTATCAGGAGCGGCTAACCACGCTGCGCCAGGCGCTGGCCAAGGACGCGTGAGAAGATGGCGAAGAGCGCGTAAATTTCTCCGATACGCCCGATGCAATCTCTCCACTGTCATTGCCGGGCTTGACCCGGGAATCCATGAGGCGGCCCCGCGACGGGAGCCTCACGTAAGGGCGCGATTATCCGCAACGCATCATGGATGCGCGGGTCAAGCCCGCGCATGACGCCGCATATGGGCGTGGCTTTCATTCAAGCCGCCTTGTTCTTTGCTCTTTAGGACGTATCTGCCCTTGTGACGGCGTTGTCGCCAACTGCGCCGCCGCTATTCCTAGCAACGCGGAGCTCGCCCATGAATCCGATCACCTTACTCATCACCGTGGTTTTCACCGGCCTTGGCGTCATGCTCATTCTGGCGCAAATGTCGGTTCCCGGAGCGGGCTTGCTCGTCCTCGCCGTGCTCACGGCCTTCTCGCTCAAGATGGCGAACAACTGGGAGCGCTTCGTGATCCTGCGCGCCGGCAAATTGTCGAGCGTGAAGGGGCCCGGCCTGTTCATGATTATCCCGGTCCTCGACAGCATCACCGCCGTGATCGATGAGCGCATCCAGACCACGCAGTTCAATGCCGAGCAGGCGCTCACGCGCGACACGGTCCCGGTCAATGTCGATGCCGTCATCTTCTGGCACGTGCACGACGCGCAACGTGCGGCGCTCAACATCACCGACTATCGCCAGGCCATCGACCGGGTGGCGCAGACGTCGCTGCGGGAGATGATCGGCTCGTCGCTGCTGTCGGCGCTGCTGGCCGAGCGCAAGGCGGCGGACGAGGTGCTGCGGAGCGAGATCGCGCGCAAGACCGCCGATTGGGGCATCTCCGTCAACTCGGTGGAGATCCGCGATGTCGCTATTCCGGTCGCCTTGCAGGATGCCATGTCGCGGCAGGCGCAGGCCGAACGCGAGAAGGAAGCGCGCGTGATCTTAGGGTCCGCGGAAGCCGCGATCGCGGCGAAATTCGTCGAAGCGGCGCGGACCTATGCCGGCGAACCGGCCGCGCTGCACCTGCGCGCCATGAACATCATCTACGAGGTTACCAAGGAGCGCGGCGTCACCATCCTGATCCCGACCTCGATGGTCGATTCCATGAGCGTGGCGCTGCCGGCGGCGATGCTGGCGCAGAAGGATTTGGGTGGGAAAGCTTGAAGCAAGTCGGGGCGCACGCGAATACGCGCGCCTCGAAGCTTTGCCTAGTACCGATGCGCGATCGGCAATTCCTCGGCCGGGAACAGCGAGATCACGCGGCAGCCTTTGTCGGTGACCACGACCTCTTCCTCGATGCGCGCGGCGGAAAAGCCGTCGGTGGCCGGGCAATAGGTCTCGATCGCGAACACCATGCCTTCCTTGATCTCGGTCGGGTGGTCCATCGAGACCACGCGCGAGATGATCGGCCGCTCATGCAGATTGAGGCCGAGGCCGTGCGCAAACTGCAGGCCGAATGCCGTCATCTCGTCGGGGAAGCCGAATTCCTCCGCCTTCGGAAACACTTCGCAGATATGCGCGGTGCTGGCGCCGGGCTTGATGCGGGCCATGGCGTTGTCGAGCCAATCGCGCGCCATCTTGTAGGCATCGTGCTGCGCCGGCGTGGCGCGCCCGACATTGAATGTGCGGTAGTAGCAGGTGCGATAGCCCATGAAGCTCTGCAAGATATCGAAGAACGCCTGATCGCCCGGGCGGATCATGCGGTCGGTGAAGTTATGCGGGTGTGGACTGCAGCGCTCGCCGGAAATGGCGTTGACCGCCTCCACGTCATCGGAACCGTGCGTGTAGAGGAACTTGTTGACCTCGGCGACGATGTCGTTCTCGCGCACGCCCGGGCGCAGTATTTCGTTGACCAGGTCGTAGGCGCCATCCACCATGGCGGCGGCGCGGTTGAGCAGCGCGATCTCGTCGGCTGACTTCAACTCGCGTGCGCTCAGCATGACCTGCTGGCCGTCCTTGATTTTCAGTCCGGCTTTTTCGAGTTCGAACATCATCGGCGGCTCGATGATGTCGACGCCGATCGGCATCTTGGCGACGCCGGCGGCTTTCAGGATCGAGGCCATCTCCTCGGCGTGGCGCTTCATCAGGCCGAAAGCGGGATCGACGGTGCCGCGCAACCCGACCAGGCCGGCCTTGCAGTTTTCCGGCTTGAGCCAGGGCGCGTACAGCCGGTGATGCACCGCCGCCGAGCCGAAGTCCCACAGGATCGGATCGCCGCCGCGCACCAGCAGCGTCCAGCGCGACAGCTTGTCGCGCGCCCATTCGCCGATCTTGGTCGAGGTGACGTAACGGATGTTGTTGTCGTCGAACAGCAGCAGCGCGCCGAGATCGGAGGCTTCGAGCGCCGCCTGCGCCCGGCCGAGCCGGTAGCGGTGCATGCGGCGATAATCGACACGCTCCTCGAAATCCACGCCCATGGTGCCGAGCACCGGAAGATGGCGGCCCCAGTTGTAGCGCGGGTTGATGTCCTCGGCGGTGATCTTCACCGGATGGCGCGTTCTCTCGTCCATGGTCGTCTCCTGCTCGTGTCTTGATTGCGCCGGCCGGGCCGGCTTGGCTGGCTACATTATAGGCCCTATCGGCGGCGCTGTCGGCCTTTTGCTTTCGCAATTTCTACTGTCGTTTTCGCACCCGCCGCGGCCCGCGCGCTGAAGCGCTCGGCCGGGGCGACAGCCGACGGCATTGACTTTATTCCTACGGATGATATTCCTATGCCGTCCGGTCCGCCGAGGGCGCTGTCATGAGGCGTCCTGACAGTGTGACCGGGCGCGGCGCCCGACAATGGCGTCGCAGGATGGAGCGCCCGGGGGGCGCAGCCCGCTTCGCAAGCGGGCGCGCGCCCTCGCAAGGCGCGCGGGTGGCCCGATCGCAAGGGCCGCCCAAAGGGGCCTCGCAAGCCCCTTGGCGCCCTCCCGGCGCTCCATTCCCTCTTAGGAGGGGAGGAAAAAGGGAAGCCGGCGTGTCCCGCGCCTTAAAGAATAGGGACAGCGAAGCGTTGGCTAACTTCTCGTCATTCCGGGGCGCGAGCGTAGCGAGCGAACCTGGAATCCAGAGCTACACGCTGTGCCAGTCGCCCTGGATTCCGGGTCCGGTCCTTCGGACCGTCCCGGAATGACAGATAACTCACGCCACTTTCTTGCCCCACAGCCTCTTGGAGGCGATGTCGGCGCCTTGCCGGATCGAGCGCAGCTTGAGCCACACCGCCGGCTCGATCACCCACTCGCGATTGGTGAATGTGCCGAAGCCGCAGTCGGTCGATGCGATCACCCGCTCGCGCTCACCGACAGCAGCCACCGCTTCCTCGATGCGGCGCGCGACAACCTCGGGGTGCTCGACGAAATTGCTGGTGGTCTCCACCACGCCCGGAATCAGCAGCATATCCTTCGGCAGCGGATGCTGCTTGAACGCGCCGTATTCGTGCGCGTGGCGCGGATTGGAAAACTCGATCGACAGTGCGCCGACCTTGGCCTGGTACAGCGCCGGCAGAATGGTGGCGAGAGGCACGTCGTGGATGTGCGGGCCTTCCCAGTTGCCGTAACAAATATGCAGCCGCATGCGCTCGCGCGGAATGCCGGCGATGCCGTCGTTGATCGCCTGCACGTGCCGCTCCACCGCCTTGACGAAGCCGGCCTCGTCAAGATCGCGGTATAGCATGGTGCGATCCATGGCGAGATCGGGCGCGTCGATCTGCAGCAGCAGTCCCGCTCTATGGATCGCCTGATATTCGTTCTTCATCTCGCGCGAAATCGCGGACAGATACTTGTCCTGCGAGCCATAGAAGGCGTCGAGCATGGTCGACGAAATAATGCCGGGCGAGGGCGCCGTCATGAATTGCTCGGCGAATTTGCCGTCCGAAATTCGCTTGAAGCGCGCGATCTCGTTCTCGATCGGCTTAAGGTCGAGGTACTTCAGCTCGGCCTGGCATTCCGGCGCGTTCTGCTGCTTGCTGACCTGCGGAAAGCGCCGCTTGAGCTGCTCGACCAGCTCGGGAAATTCCTCGAATTCGCGTCCGCGCCGGCGCTTCGACACGCCGGCAAAGCCTGCCATGCGCTGCGGCACATAGGTCTGGAAGCCGACCCGCTGCTGCTCGCCGTCATTGCCGATGTCGATGCCGGCGGCGACCTGCTTGTCCACCACGTGGCGCACCGCACTGTCCATCTCCGCGGCCATTTCCTTAGAATCGAACTTTTCGCCGGCTTCCTGGCGCACCAGCAGATCGGACAGCTTCTCGTTGCGCGGCAGGCTGCCGACATGGGTGGTCAGAATGCGGTCCCGGCTGAAGATCATGCCCGCTGGCTCCTGTTGGCCGACATTGCGGCGTTTGGCGTCACCCTGCATAATACGGACCGTCCGGGGAGAAAACACAATGACCATCGCTAAAGCGCATGCGGCCGAACCGAGCGCGGATGACCCGGTGGGCTTGGTCCCACGCGATTACAACTTTGCCGCCGATGTCCTGCAACGCAATCTTGCTGCCGGTAGAGCCGACAAGCCGGCCTATATCGATGCGCGCGGCACGCTCAGCTATGGCCAACTCGCCGACCGGGTCGCGCGCTTCGGCGCGGCGCTGCGCGGCTTGGGCATCCGGCGCGAAGAGCGCGTTCTGCTGGCGCTGTTCGACACCGTGGACTGGCCGATCGCGTTTCTCGGCTGCCTGAAGGCCGGCATCATCGCCGTACCGGTCAACACCCTGCTCACCGAGGACGACTACCGCTTCATGCTGGCCGACAGCCGAGCGAAATGCCTGGTGGTGTCGGAGGCGCTGTTTCCGAAATTCGAAAAGCTCATCAAGCAGAGCCCGGACCTCGAGCACGTCATCGTCTCCGGCGACAAACCGCACGGTTACCGGCTGTTCGAGGATCTCATCGGCGCCGACGAGCCGGAGCCTTACACCGCGCCGACGCTGTGCGACGACATGGCGTTCTGGCTCTACACCTCGGGCTCCACCGGCAAGCCGAAAGGCGCGGTGCATGTACATGCCAGCCTGAAACTGACCGCCGATCTCTACGGCACGCCGGTGGCGGGCATCAAGGAAAGCGACGTCTGCTATTCGGTGGCCAAGCTTTTCTTCGCCTATGGCCTCGGCAACGCCATGACTTTTCCCCTAACAGTTGGCGCCACGACGGTGCTGCTGGGCGACCGGCCGACGCCGGACGGCGTCGCCGCGCTGCTGCGCAAACATCCGGTCACGGTGTTCTTCGCGGTGCCGACTTTCTACGCCGCGTTCCTGGCCAGCCCGAACGCACCGCAGCGCTCCGAGGTGAAAATCCGCCGCTGCATTTCCGCCGGCGAAGCGCTGCCGGAGGAAATCGCGCGCACCTGGAAGGAGCGCTACGGCGTCGACATTTCCGACGGGCTCGGCACCACCGAGATGCTGCATATTTATCTGACCAACGCGCCGGGCGCGACCAAATACGGCACCACCGGCAAGGCGGTGGCCGGCTACGAAATCAAGCTGATCGGCGAGGACGGCGATCAGGTCGAACAGGGCGAGATGGGCGAGCTCTATGTGCGCGGGCCTACAGCTGCGATCATGTATTGGAACAATCGCGAGAAGTCGCGCTCGACCTTCCTGGGCGAATGGACGCGCTCGGGCGACAAATATATCGAGGACGCCGATGGCTATTACATCTGCTGCGGCCGCGCCGACGACATGCTGAAAGTGTCGGGCATGTATGTGTCGCCGTTCGAGGTCGAGGCGGCGCTGTCGTCGCATCCGGATGTGCTGGAGGCGGGGGTGGTCGGCTGGAACGATGAGCAGAAGCTGATCAAACCCAAAGCCTTTGTTGTGCTCAAAGCGCCGGACAAGGCCAGCGATGCGTTGATCGCTAAGCTGCAGGAGCACGTCAAGCAGAAATTGGCGCCCTACAAATATCCGCGCTGGATCGAGTTCCGCAGCGAGCTGCCGAAGACGGCCACCGGCAAGATCCAGCGCTTCAAATTGCGCGCCGAGGACCACATCTAACATTTGTCATGACCCTCGCAGATTCCGGCTTCCTCGACATCGGCTCCCAGCATCTCGAATACCACATGATCGGGCCGCGGCCGGATGCGGCGCCGACGCTGGTGCTGCTGCATGAGGGCCTCGGCTGCGTCGGCCTGTGGGGCGATTTTCCCGACCAGCTTTCAGCCGCGACCGGCGCCGGCGTGTTGGTCTATTCGCGCGCCGGTTACGGCAAATCGAGCCCGGTCGCCCTGCCGCGCCCGCTGACTTACATGCACGACGAGGCGCGCGACGTGCTGCCGCGCCTGCTCGATGCGATCGGTTTTAAGCGCGGGCTGTTGATCGGCCACAGCGACGGCGCCTCGATCGCCGCAATCTATGCCGGCAGCCATCAGGACCACCGTGTCGGTGGCCTGGTGCTGATCGCGCCGCATTTCTTCACCGAGGATGCCGGCATCGCCTCCATCGTCGAGGCGCGCGAGGCGTACGAGGCCGGTGATCTTCGCGCGAAGCTTTCGCGCTGGCACGCCGACGTCGACAACGCCTTCAAGGGCTGGAACGGTGCCTGGCTCGATCCCGGTTTCCGCAATTGGGACATCACCGAATATCTCGCCTATATCCGCGTGCCGATCCTGATCGTGCAGGGGAAGGACGATCAATACGGAACGGTGAAGCAGATCGAAGTCGCGAACCAAGAATGCTATTGCCCGGTCGAAGTGGCGCTGCTGCCCGGCGCGCGCCACTCGCCGCAACGCGACGCGCCCGCGGCGACGCTTACTGCGATTGCAAAATTCGTCGCCCGCGTCTTGGCGAGCGAGACCAGCGCGGCGTGAACGATTACTCCGCCGCCTGCTTGGCGGCGCTGCCATGCGCCGAGATCAGGTAATCCAACGCCGCCTGCGTACCGCCCTTCTTGTGCGGAATGCCGGCGAGCGACAGCGCCATCTCGGTGGCGGCGAGCGCGCCCATCAGCATGGTGTCGTTGATATCGCCGAGATGGCCGATGCGGAAATACTTGCCGGCATAGGCGCCGAAGCTCGCGCCGTAGGAAATGTTGAAGTGCTCGAGCGCCAGCGCACGGAACTTGTCGGCGTCATGCCCTTCCGGCAGCAGGATCGCGGTGATCGTCGGCGAATATTGGCTGGCGTTCTTGTTGAGGTTTTCCAGTCCCCAGGCCTTCGCCGCGCGGCGGGTGGCTTCCGCCAACCGATGGTGGCGGGCGAACACGTTGTCGAGCCCTTCCTCGTGCAGCATGTCGATGCCGACGCTAAGGCCTTGCAGCATTTGCGTCGCCGGGGTGTAGGGGAAGAAGCCGACCTTGTTCATGGCCAGCATGTCGTCCCAGGCGAAGAACGACTTCGGCAGCTTGGCCGTCTTGTTCGCGGCCAGCGCCTTGTCGCTCACCGCGTTGAACGACATGCCGGGCGGCAGCATCAGGCCCTTCTGCGCGCCGCCGACGGAGACGTCGACGCCCCATTCGTCGTGCCGGTAGTCGGTCGACGCCAGCGAGGAGATGGTGTCGACGAAGAACAGCGCCGGATGGCCGGCCGCGTCGATCGCCTTGCGGATCTCCGCGATCGGGGTCAGCGCGCCGGTCGAAGTTTCGTTATGCAGGACGCAAACCGCCTTGATCTCTTTGTTTTTGTCCTCGCGCAGCTTGGCTTCGATCGCCTTCGGGTCGGCGCCCTGGCGCCAGTCGGTGGCGATGAATTCAGGCTTCAGGCCGATCTTCTCGGCCATTTTCTTCCAGAGTGTCGCGAACTGGCCGGTCTCCACCATCAGCACCTTGTCGCCGGACGACAGCGTGTTGACGAGGGCGGCTTCCCAGGCGCCGGTGCCGGTGGCGGTGTAGATGATCACCGGCTTGCTGGTCTTGAAGATGGTCTTGATGCCCTCCAGGCACTTCTTGGTCAGCCTGGCGAATTCCGGCCCGCGGTGGTCGATGATGGGGGTATCCATCGCCCGCAAGACGCGGTCGGGAAGCGCGGTCGGCCCCGGAATCTGAAGAAAATGACGCCCCACCGCACGCGAGGAATTCTTAGCCATTGGCATTCGCTCCTAAACCGCAGCTTTTCATGGATTTTCGTGGCTTGACCACGGGCCGCCCCGGCGAGGGCGCGGCGCTTGTGGCGTTGAACTATGAATGTAACATTGCGGTCAAGCGGTTTTCCGCACAGCAAACAAGCCGTCTATGCATAGGCTGAACGTAGCCCAACAAGGAAAAACGCCGTGGCGGTCGTAATGCCCGGCCTGGAACGGCGGCTGAAGGCCGAATTGAGCGGGGAGGTGCAGTTCGACCGCTTCAGCCGCGGCCGCTACGCCACCGACGCCTCGCATTACCAGATCATGCCGGTCGGCGTGGTCGCCCCCCGCACCATCGAGGAAGCCGAACGGGCGATTGGGCTTGCCCGCGCCGAAGGCGTCAGCGTGCTGGCGCGCGGCGGCGGAACCTCGCAGGCCGGGCAGACCGTCGGCGAAGCGCTGGTGGTGGACTGTTCCAAATACCTCACCCGCATCCTCGATCTCGACCTCAAGGGCGCGCGCTGCACGGTCGAGCCCGGGATTGTGCTCGACGCTCTCAATCGCCAGCTCAAGCCGCACGGGCTGTGGTTCCCGGTCGATATTTCCACCGCCTCGCGCGCCACCATCGGCGGCATGGCCGGCAACAATTCCTGCGGCGGGCGCTCGCTGCGCTACGGCACCATGCGCGACAACGTGCTGGCGATCGAGGCCGTGCTGGCAGACGGCACGCTGGCGCATTTCGGCCGTATCGGCGGCAACCTCAATGACGTGCCGGCGCCGCTGCGGCCGCTTGCCAAGGACCTGCTCGCCATCGGCGCGCGTGAAGCCGACGAAGTCGCCGCGCGCTTCCCCAAGGTGCAGCGCCGCGTCGGCGGCTACAATCTCGACGCGCTGGTGCCCGGCAAGAACGACATCAATCTCGCCCACGTGCTGGTCGGCTCGGAAGGCACGCTCGGCTTTTCCACCCGTATCGAACTGAAACTGTCACCGCTGCTCGGCCGCCGCGCGGTCGGCGCTTGCCACTTCGGCAACTTCCGCGAAGCGATGGAGGCTACCCGGCATATCGTGCACCTGCTGCCGATCGCGGTGGAACTGATCGACCGCACCATGATCGAGCTGGCGGGCGAAAACCCGATGTTCCGGCCGACGTTGGACAAATTCGTGCGCGGCACCCCCGCCGCCATCCTGCTGGTCGAATTCGGCGAGGACAATTACGAGGAAAACCTGCGCCGGCTGCGCAAGCTCAAGGACATGATTGGCGATCTCGGCTTTGGCTGGGACAAGAGCGGCGACAAATGGGGCGGCATGATCGAGGTGCTCAACGCCGATCTGCAGGCCGCCATCACCGACCTGCGCACCTCCGGTCTCAACATCATGATGTCGATGAAGGAGCAGGGTAAACCGGTCTCCTTCGTCGAGGATTGCGCGGTGCCGCTCGAGCATCTCGCCGACTACACCAGCCGGCTCACGGCGATCTTCGAGAAGCACGGCACCCGCGGCACCTGGTACGCCCATGCCGGTTCCGGCTGCCTGCATGTGCGCCCGGTGCTCAATCTACGGCTGGAGCAGGACGTGCATGCCATGCGCGCGATCGCCGAAGAGGCGTTCGCCATGGTGCGCGACTACAAAGGCTCGCATTCCGGCGAGCATGGCGACGGGCTGGTGCGCTCCGAGTTCAACGAGCCGATGTTCGGCTCGCGCCTCGCGCGTGCGTTCGAGGAGGTCAAGGACCGCTTCGATCCGCAAGGCCTGTACAATCCCGGCAAGGTGGTGCGCCCGCCGAAATTCGACGACCGCAGCCTGTTGCGCTACGCGCCCGGCTATCACGGCGAAGCCATCACGACCCATCTCGACTGGTCGGCCTATACCGGCACCGGCAATGGGTTCCAGGGCGCGGTCGAGATGTGCAACAACAACGGCGCCTGCCGGAAATTGACGGGCGGCGCCATGTGCCCATCGTATCGGGTGACGCGCGACGAGCGCGACGTCACGCGCGGGCGCGCCAATACACTGCGGCTCGCGCTCAGCGGCCAGCTCGGGCCCGACGCGCTCGCCTCCGACGAGATGGCCGAGACGCTCAAGCTGTGCGTCTCCTGTAAGGCCTGCCGGCGCGAATGCCCGACCGGCGTCGACATGGCGCGCATGAAGATCGAAGTGCTGGCGGCGCGCGCGGCCAAGCATGGCCTCACGCTGCACGACCGACTGGTCGGCTTCCTGCCGCATTACGCGCCCTATGCCGCGCGCTGGCCCTTGCTGGCCAATCTGCGCGACCGCATTCCAACGTTGCGCAAAGCGTCCGAGATATTCGCGGGCTTTTCGCAGCGGCGCAGCCTGCCGACATGGCGCCAGGACACTTATCGCGACCGTTCCGACTGGGCCTACAACGCCGCGCCGTCGGCTGAGCCGATCCGCGAGGTCGTGTTGTTCGCCGACACCTTCAACCGCTATTTCGAGCGCGAGAATCTAGATGCCGCGCTGAGCGTGCTGGTGGCCGGCGGCTATCGCGTGCATGCGGTGTTGCCGACGGACGGCGACGCGCGCCCGCTGTGCTGCGGCCGCACGTTTTTATCGGTCGGGCAGGTCGATCAGGCGAAGCGCGAGATGGAGCGCACGCTGGCCGCGTTCGCGCCCTATGTGTCGCGCGGCGTGCCGGTGATAGGCCTCGAGCCGAGCTGTCTGCTCGGCTTCCGCGACGAGCTGCCGGCGCTCATCAAAAGCGAAGCCGCCGACGCGCTGGCGGGACAGGCGCTGCTGCTGGAGGAATTCCTCGCCCGCGAGCAGAAGGAAGGCCGCTTGAAATTGCCGCTCGGCGCATTGCCGAGAAAGGCGCTGCTGCACGGCCACTGCCACCAGAAGGCCTTCGACGCCATGGGCGCAGTCGAGAACGTGCTCAGGATGATCCCGGAATTGAGCGTCGAAACCGTCGAATCGAGCTGCTGCGGCATGGCGGGCAGTTTCGGCTACGACGCCGCGACCATCGACGTCTCGCTCAAGATGGGCGAGCTGTCGTTGCTGCCGGCGGTGCGCAAGGCGCCCGCGGACGCGCTGATCGTGGCCGACGGCACTTCCTGCCGGCATCAGATCCGCGACGGCGCCGATCGCGCTGCGCTGCACGTCGCCCGCGTTCTGGCGATGAGCGTCGCGGCGGGCACAAATCCGTAACGCCCGGCCATGACAAAGCACCGCTTGAACTTACGCCCAATACCCGCACAATGGGGTCAAACGCAAAGGCCAGCTCACTAGAGGTATCAAGGCGTCTGGATAGAGGGGAAACGCAACATGGAACAGCCAACCACACGGCGCAGCAAGGGCCGCTGGTACATCCTGGGATTGATCAGCTTGATGTACCTCATCACCTATCTCGACCGGGTGAACATCTCGACGGCGGCGCCGGAGATCAGCAAGGAATTCGGTTTCGACAAAATCACCATGGGTGTGATCTTCAGCGCCTTTGTCTGGGCCTATGCGCTATTTCAGGTTCCCGGCGGCTGGGTCAGCGACCGTTTCGGCCCGCGCAAGGTTCTCACGACAATTGTCACTTATTGGTCGGTTATGACGGCGGCGACGGCAGTGGCCAGCGGCGCAACGTCGTTCGTGGCGCTTCGCTTTCTTTTTGGCGTGGGCGAAGGCGGTGCGTTTCCCGGGGCAACGCGCGCCATGCAGCTCTGGTATCCGAAGCATGAGCGCGGCTTTGTGCAAGGCATTACCCATAGCGCTAGCCGCCTCGGGGCCGCCATCGCGCCGCCGCTCGTCGTGCTCATCATGACGACGCTTGGCTGGCGATGGGTCTTCTACATCTGCGGTGCGGTTGGCTTGGTGTGGTCGGTGTTGTGGTACTTCGCCTATCGCGATCATCCGGAAGACCACGCGCTGGTGAACGCGGAGGAACTCAAATATATCCGCGGCACCGACGCACAGGGCAATGCACTCAGCGTCAAGACCGTCAAGAAACCCACGGTGCCGTGGGGAATCATGCTGCGGTCTCCCAATATGTGGGCGATCATGTGCGCCTATTTCACTTACGTTTACTGTCTGTGGATTTTTCTGAGCTGGCTGCCGTCCTACCTGGTGGAATTCAGGCATTTCACGTTGATCAAGGTCGGCATTTTTGCGTCGCTGCCGCTTTGGGCCGGTGTTGTCGGCGACACCGTCGGCGGCCTGGCGACCGACTGGCTGCTGGCAAGAACCGGCAACATCAAACTCGCCCGGCGGGCGGTTGCTATCACGGGCATGCTGGGCTGCGCGGTTTTCATCGTGCCCGCCGCGATGACCGAGAATGCCTATACCGCGGTGTATTGCTTGACCGCCGCTATGTTCTTTCTGGAATGTACCATTGGGCCTTCCTGGGCAGTGCCCATGGATATGGGCGGCGAACATTCGGGGACCGTATCCGGGATGATGAACATGGCGGGAAACATTGGTGGCGCGCTGTCGCCAATTGTCTTCGGCGTCTTAGTCCAGTTCGGATCGTGGCAGGCACCATTCATTGTTGCTGCCAGCCTGCTCGTCTTAGGCTCCGCGGTTTGGGGATTCTGGCTGGATCCAAGCATCTCAGTCGTCGAGAAGAAAAAGCTCCCGACGGCAGCAAGTTTCACCGCAAGCTGACATTTTCTTAAGCGAAGGTGAAAACATCTGCGCGGATTGTGCAAGCGGGCGATGGTCGCGCCGGCCTGCCGCACGCGGCTTATAAAAAGCGACCCGCCACTGATCTCGGGTTTACCCGAGATCAGCAATCTTAATGCCCAAGTCGGCTACAGCCGACTTGGGCGCGGGGACTGGCCGGGCGGGTCTTATCGATCGGCGCGAGGGTGGACGGGGGCTGGCGCCGACCGTAGCCGATAAAAGAGATCAGTAGGGGACGACGTCGCAGACCTTCATGGTGCGCAGGTTGCCCCAGCGGTCGTAACGGCCGACGTAGCGGCACGAGTAAGCGGTATCGTCGTAATAGACATTCGATGACGCTGCGGCCGCGCCGATCAACGTGCCGGCGACAAAACCGGCGCCGATGCCCCAGCCGTGATGGCCGAAATGCGGGCCGGCCTGGGCTTGGCCGCCGATGGCGGTGAAAGTGGTGGCAAGAGTAAGCGCGGCAAGCGCCGCGACGATGGTCTTGGACTTGGTCATGGCGGTCTCCATACGGTTGAATTGGAGCGGCCGTCATTAGCCGCGTAAGCATGGGTCGCGCGGCCTGCGGAAAAGGTTCAAACCATCCGGGGGTCAGGTGCCCAGAAAATGCGCCAGCCATTCGGGCCGGAAATTGAGCCCGGCGAAGCCGGCAATGCCGAAAAACACACCAAGGCCGCCCGAACCCCAGGCGATGTAGAGCAGCCAATAGTTGTCCACCAATGAAGCGACCGCGGCCAGCGCAATGGCTATCGACGAAAATGCCGCCGACATGTCGAACTGGTCGTCGTGGAAGTTGAGCCGGTCGTACTCCTTCTCCAGCCCTTCCGCCTTGGCGCGGGTCTCTTTCGAGCGCGCCTCGTATTTCTTGATGTCGGCCTCGAACTCCGCCGCCTGCTTGGCGGCCAAAGCGCGATCGAAATTGCCGGCGGTTTCCAGGAGCCGCAGTTGCGCCAGGCCGTTCTCGTCGATGTGCAGCTTGACCCGCGCGGATTGGTATTCAGCCCAAGCGTCCACCGATTCCGACTTGGCCTTCTGCATGGCCTGGTTGATGTTGTCGTCCTTGATATTCGACACCGCCATGAACACCGACAGGATCACGACAGTAACGGCGACTAGGTCGCTGAGCCGCCTGTCCGAGCCTTCAGTTTTGACGTCCGCGTCCATTTTGTGCCCCCTCCGGCAATTAGGGTAATGTAACGGAAAGCGAGGGGGAAATATGCCGTCCACAAGGCTTTGCGCGCTCGTCGTCGCCGGGCTGCTCATCGGCATGCTGGCGCAGTCGCCGGCGCTTGCGCAAACGCTCGACAAGGTCCGCTTCGGCACCAATTGGGTGGCGGAGGCCGAGCATGGCGGCTTCTACCAGGCGCTCGCCGACGGCACCTACCGCAAATACGGGCTCGACGTGACTATCGTGCCGGGCGGGCCGAACGTGAACAACCGCATCCTGCTCCCCGTGGGCAAGCTCGAGTTTTTCATGAGCGCCAACAGTCTGCAAGCCTTCGACGCGGTCGAACACAACATCCCGACCGTGACGGTGGCGGCGAGCTTCCAGAAGGACCCACAGGTACTGATCGCGCACCCGGGCGTCGAGAAGCTCGCGGACCTGAAGAAACTCACGCTGTTCGTCTCGCCGGAGGGCATGGTCAGCTATTTCCAATGGCTGAGGGCCGACTATGGTTTTGACGAAGCGAAAGTGAAGCCCTACACCTTCAACGCGCAGCCGTTCCTCGCCGACAAGAATTCCGCAATGCAGGGCTACGTTACCTCCGAGCCCTTCGCGATCGAGAAGCAAGGCCACTTCAAGCCGAAGGTGTTCCTGCTCGCCGATGACGGCTTCAATGCCTATTCGACCTTGATCGAGACCCGGCGCGATCTGGTGGAGAAACGGCCCGACCTGGTGCAGCGCTTCGTCGATGCTTCGGCCATCGGCTGGTACAATTATATTTACGGCGACAGCCGGCCCGGAAACGCGCTGATCAAGAAGCAGAATCCGGAAATGACCGACGCGCTGCTCGCCTATTCCATCGCCAAGATGAAGGAATACGGCATCGTCGATTCCGGCGACTCGATCAAGCTCGGCATCGGCGCCATGACCGACGCGCGCGCGAAGAGCTTCTTCGACAAGATGGTGCGCGCCGGCGTCGCAAAACCCGGCCTCGACTACAAACGCGCCTACACGCTGCAATTCGTCAACAAGGGCGTCGGCATCGAGTTAAGGCCAAAATGAATTCGCCCGGTCCGGAAATTGTTTCGCTGCGAAACGTCGGCAAGACGTTCGAGAGCGGCACGGTCGCGCTCGAGCATTTCAGCCTCGATGTGCGCGAGGGCGAATTCGTCTCGCTGCTGGGGCCGTCCGGCTGCGGCAAGTCGACCGCGCTGCGCATAATCGCAGGGCTTAGCGCGCCGTCCGCGGGCGCGATCGAGTGGCCGGGCGATACAGCTAGTGAGGGCAAGATCGGCTTCGTATTCCAGGAGCCGACTTTGATGCCCTGGGCCGACGTGGCGGCCAATGTGCGGCTGCCGCTCAGGCTCGCGCACGCGGACGAAGTGCAATCGCGCGCTGCCGTGCTCCAAGCGCTCGAGCGCGTCGGGCTTGCCGATTTCGCGCAAAGCTACCCGCGCGAATTATCCGGCGGCATGAAGATGCGCACCTCGATCGCGCGCGCGCTGGCGACCGAGCCGCAATTGCTGCTGATGGACGAACCGTTTGCCGCGCTCGACGAGATCACCCGCTTCAAGCTCAACAATGATCTGTTGACGCTGTGGCAGGCGCTGCGGCGCACGGTGATCTTCGTCACGCATTCGGTTTTTGAATCGGTCTATCTGTCGCAGCGCATCGTGCTGATGACGCCGCGCCCGGGCCGCGTATTCGCCGAAATCGCGATCCCGGCGCCCTATCCGCGCGACGAGCGCTTCCGCACCTCGGCGGATTACGCCGGCTATTGCCGTCAGGTCGCCGAGACGCTCGGCAAGGCGATGGGAGGCGCGCCATGAGCGACCGCGCGCTGCGCATCGGCTTGCCCGTCCTCATGCTGGCGCTGGTGCTGGTGACCTGGGACCTGGTGGTGCGCGCCTTCGCCATTCCGCCTTTTGTGCTGCCTAGCCCGGGCCTGGTGCTGAGCACATTGATCGCCGACGGCGGCCTGCTGTGGCAATCGCTGCTGGTGACGCTCACCACCACCTTCGAGGGCTTCCTGCTCGCCGCCATCGGCGGCATCGGCCTTG
>Ga0097691_1000963_pt1 | contig 22630 bp, 23 predicted proteins | sample NGESurdeep072012_8_FD_72858 | JGI IMG/M metagenome (GOLD analysis project Ga0097691, IMG submission 72858) | Arctic peat soil microbial communities from Barrow, Alaska - NGEE Surface sample 210-1 deep-072012 | ecosystem: Environmental > Terrestrial > Soil > Wetlands > Peat ... | reverse complement strand
GAGGAATAGTTACCTCAAAACCGTTCGCATTGAGCTTGTCGAATTGCTATCAACTGCCAATAAACTGCTTGGCAAAAGCTTCGATATAACCAACCACTTGGCAACTGTCTTGGGTTGCTTAGTGGGATGGCTATAACCAGCCGCTTGGCCACCGTTTTTTGGTGGCATAGCGGAATGGCTATAACCAATGACTTGCCCAGCGTCTTTTGCTGGGTTAGTCAGATGGCTAGTAGCCATATCAGTGGTTCCATCAGTAGTCATATCAGTAGTTCTATCAGTTGGGATGAAATGTGGATTTTTAGAGGCTCCCTGCTGTACTAACCCGATTTCTTGGCAAGCTGCTTGATCCCCGCCAGGGAAAAGTCCGTGATGTGCTCTGCTATCGCGTCGATCTCCTTATGGTCGTAGCGCAGCTTGGGGTGCAGGCGTTGCAGCACCGGATGGGAATGGCGGTAGAACTGGCATTGCCCGAAGATGCTGTATACGCAGCGGCGCAGTTCGGCTTCACCGACTTTATTGCCGACGATCTCGCGCAGCAGTTTGCCCAGGAATTCATGCAGCGGCGCGATCGCTTCGCTGACGATCTGATCCAGTGCAGGCGTTGGATCGGCCAGTTCGCGGGCCATAATCCGGCATTGTGAGGAGGCGTGCTTTTCGTCCAGCAGCATCAGCATGAAGTCGCGCAGGAACAGGCGCAGGCGTATCTTTGGACACGCATCGGCTGTGACATTGGCTTTCTGCAATGCCGTAAGCTGGGAGAAATTCAGGGCCTCGGCGAGCAGGCCTTCCTTGCTGCCAAAATGGTAATTCACCGCAGCGACGTTCGCCTCGGCAAGGCGGCATATCTCGCGTACTGTTGCACCCTGAAAACTGTGCTGCGAGAACACCTCGCGCGCTGCATCCAACAGACGAGCGCGCGTCTGTTCACTGGCGGTTTTGATTTCCACTTCGGCCATCATTCGGGTGCCCGGATTAGAGTTTCTCGTCTGCTGGAGATCTCCTGCGTCGTTCCTGCCGATGAATCGTTATCTTCTGCCGCCAATGCCTTATAAAGTTGCGTGGCCGCGCTCAACCATTCACGCCGTACCTGTACCGCCCCCTGCTCGGTGGTAAAGGCTTGGCGCTGTGCATCCAGCACTTCGAGATTACTTACGATGCCCGCCTTATAGCGCGCCTCAACCAGGCGCAACAGATGTTTCTGCGCTTCGGCATTCGCTTGTTGTGCGGCAAGCTGCTCGGCGAGTTTGTCCCGCGCACTCAGCAGGTCTGCCACTTCGCGGAAAGCTTGCTGTATGGTCTTTTCATACTCGGCAACGGCGATCACCTTGCGCGCGTTGGCAATATCCAGGTTGGCAGAATTGCGTCCGGCATCGAACAACGGCAGAATGATAGCGGGTTGGAAACTCCACGCACCGCTACCCGCATCGAACAGTCCGGACAAGCTGTGGCTGGCCGTGCCCACACTGCCGGTCAGCGAGATGCGCGGCAGGAAGGCGGCGCGCGCGGCGCCGATATTGGCATTCGCGGCAATCAATTGTTGCTCGGCAGCCAGCACGTCGGGACGCCGCAACAACACCTCGGCAGGCATGCCGGCAAATAGATCCGAGCTTATGCCCTGTTCGGCGAGGCTGCGTCCGGGCGGCAGATCTTTCATCTCTGCCATCGATTGCCCCAGCAACTGGTTGAGCAAGTTTTCTGCGGCGGTTTGCTGCTGTTGCAGGTTCGCCAGCTCTGCCACTGCGGCTTGATACGACCCTTCCGCCTGCAACCAATCCGTATCGCTGGACACGCCTGCCTCACGACGGCGCGATATCAAATCCCTGGTTTCGCCACGCGCCTTGACTGTTGCGGCGGTGAGTTCGGCGCGCTCGCGCATTTCCAGCAAAGACAGGTAGGCATTGGCCACATCGGCGATCAGCGACAGACGGAACGCGCGCTGCGCGGATTCGGTGGAGAGATAACTGGCCTTGGCGAACGTACTTAGACTGCGGACCCTGCCCCAGAAATCCAGTTCATAAGACACCAGATTCACGCCCACATCATAGCGCTGTGCAGTCACAATAGTCCCGGTAATAGACAAGTCAGCCGGGGTCCGAGAGGCATTCCGCGTCCCCGCCAGATTCACATTCGGAAAGCGATCGGCCAGCTGTATGCCATATTGCGCGCGTGCTTCTGCAATTCGGGCGGTGGCGATGCGCAAGTCGCGATTGTTCTGCAGCGCGACAGCGATCAACGCTTGCAAACGCGGATCGGGAAAATAATGCTGCCAGTTGGTGAGCTCAAGTTTCGTTGTGACTTCCAGCTTTACACTGTCGGGCCATATAGCCGGGACAGGCGTAGCAGGCCGTTCATAGTTAGGCATCAAAGAACAACCGCCCAGCACTGCCGCCAGAATGACCAGCGTTGATTTTTTGTATTGATTAGTCATGCTGGTTCTCCTCGTTTGCAGCGGCCTTCCGCGCATGGCCGGGGAAAATGCGGCGGACGACCACGTAGAAAACCGGCACAAAAAACACCGCCAATACTGTTGCGGCGATCATGCCGCCCATCACGCCTGTCCCGATGGCACGACGTCCGTTTGCTCCCGCGCCGATGGAGATGGCCAGCGGCAGCACACCCAGCACAAATGCGATAGAGGTCATCAGAATGGGACGGAACCTCAGGCGGCATGCTTCCAGCGTGGCATCAATCAGATCGTGTCCCTTATCCTGTAAATCACGGGCGAACTGGATGATCAGGATCGCATTTTTCGCCGCAAGACCGATGATGACGATCAGCCCGACCTTGAAGTAAACATCGTTTGGAAATCCACGTAGCGTAACAGCGGCCAACGCGCCCAATATGCCGATAGGCACCACCAGGATCACGGCGACCGGGATGGACCAACTCTCATACAGCGCCGCCAGGCACAGGAATACGGCCACCACCGAAAGGCCGAAAAGGAATGGCGCCTGGCTGCCGGAAAGCCGCTCCTCTTTTGATGTTCCGGACCATTCGAAACCGAAGCCGGGCGGCAATTTCGACGCAACTTCTTCCATCGCCAGTAATGCATCACCGCTGCTGTAACCGGGCGCAGGGCCGCCGGAAATTTTCATTGACGGCAGGCCGTTGAAACGATCCAGCTTCGGCAGATCCACGACCCAGCGCGGCGTGGCAATCTCGGACAGCGGCACCATCCCGCCCTGCGCATTCCGCACCGGTATCCGCATTATCTGCTCCGGCGTGGTGCGGTTGCTGGCTTCCGCCTGCATCTGCACCCGCAGGATTCGGCCTTCGCGCACGAAGTCATTGATGTAGGCGACACCGAGCACCGACTGCAAGGTTTCGTTCAGGTCGGCGATGTCTATGCCCAATGCCCGCGCTTTCAGGCGGTCAATGTCTATCTGTAGTTGCGGCCCCGGCTCCTGCCCTTCCGGCCGCACACCCATCAGTACGGGGTTCTTGCTTGCGATACCCAGCGCCATGTTGCGCGCTTCGAGCAGTTTGTCCCGCCCCTGACCGGAACGGTCTTGCAGACGGAAATCGAAGCCGCCGATAGCCGCCAGTTCCGGAATCGGCGGCACGTTGATGGCGAAAATCATCGCCTCCTTTATGCGGAACAACGCCATGTTGGCGCGCTTCACCAGCGAAGATGCCGAATTATCCGGACTGGGCCGCTCATCCCATTCCTTCAGGCGGACGAAAGCGGTCGCTGCATTCTGGCCGCGGCCGAAGAAGGAAAAGCCAAGCACGCCGATGACGTGCGACACTTCGGGCTGCTTGAGATAGAACTGTTCCACTTTCGACAGCACCTCCTGTGAGCGCTCGCGCGTCGCGCCCGGCGGCAACTGGATCACGCTGATGAAATAACCCTGATCCTCATCCGGCAGGAAGCTGCTTGGCAGATGCACAAACAGCCAGCCCACGACGCCCAGGAGACCCGCGTAGAGCACCAGATAGCGACCGGTGCGCTTCAACACACCACCAACTCCGGATTTGTAACGTTGGGTGGTTTTGTTGAAGAAACGGTTAAACCAGCCGAGGACACCCTTTGTCGGCACCATTTCGTGTCCGGGAGAATTTTGCAACAATGCGGCGCACAGCGCCGGTGTCAGGGTCAACGCCATCAGCACCGAGAACAGGATGGTCAGGATCAGTGTGACCGCGAACTGGCGATAGATTGCACCCACGGAACCGCCGAAGAAGGTCATCGGGAGAAATACGGCGCACATCACCAGTGTGATGGCGATAATCGCGCCGAATATCTGCCCCATCGCCTTGCGTGTTGCTTCGCGCGGCGGAAGACCTTCTTCGGTCATGATGCGTTCCACATTCTCCACCACCACGATAGCATCATCCACCACGATGCCGACAGCCAGCACCATGGCAAACAGCGTCAGGGTGTTGATCGAATAGCCAAAGAAATACAAACCCACCATGCCGCCGACCAGCGCGACCGGCACTACGATGGCGGGAATGAAGGTGGCGCGCAAGTTTCCCAGGAACAGATAGATGACCAGAAATACCAGCAGCATGGCTTCCGCCAGCGTCTTCACCACTTCGCCGATCGAGATTTCGACGAACTTGGAAGTGTCATAAGGCACCAGCCAGTCCACCCCTTTGGGGAAGAATTTCGCCAGCTCGGTCATCTTGGCCTTGATCGCCTTGGCGGTATCCAGCGCGTTGGCCGAGGGCGACAGGCGGATCGCGATGGCCGAGGCCGGCTGTCCGTCGATGCGCGCGGCAATGGAATAGTCCTGCGCCCCCAGCTCAACCCGCGCCACATCCTTGACCCGCACCGAGGAACCATCCGGATTGGCGCGCACGATGATGTTGCCGAATTCTTCCGGCGTGGACAAGCGGCTTTTTGTGACGATAACCGCATTCAACTGCTGGCCGGGCGCTGCGGGCAATTGGCCGAGCTCGCCGATGGCGAGCTGCGTATTCTGGGCGCGCACGGCCTTGCTGACATCGCCGGGCGTCAGGTTATAAGCATGAAGTTTCTCGGGCTTCAACCACAGCCGCATCGAATATTCGGTACCGAACAGTATCGCTTCGCCCACACCCGAAATGCGGCGGATATTCTCCAGCAGGTTGGCTGCTGCATAGCTGCCGAGCGCCACGTTATCGCGGCTCTTGTCCGGCGAAATGAGCGCGACGAACATCAAATAATTCCGCGCCGACTTTGCCACAGTTACGCCCACACGGCGCACATCCTCGGGCAGGCGTGGTTCGGCACGTTTTACACGATTTTGTGTTTCAACAGAAGCCACATCCAGATCGGTACCCGCCTCGAAAGTCAGCGTGATGGTGCCGATCCCCAACTCCGAGGACGAGTCCATGTAGAGCAGATGCTCGATGCCATTCAATTCCTGCTCGATCAGGGCGACGGCGGTTTCCTCCACCACCTGCGCCGAAGCGCCTGGGTAGTTGAGCGTTATAGCCAAAGCCGGTGGAGCCACCGCCGGATAGGATGCGACCGGCAGGTTGCGCAACGCCAGCCCTCCGCTCAGCAGGATGATAATTGCAATGACCCAGGCAAAGATCGGGTGGTCTATGAAGAATTTTGGAAGCATGGTCGGCCTTATTTCTTGTCAGCAGATTTTGCGTCAGGGGACGCAGGTGCAGCGTCTGATGTATTCAAGAGCACCGGCTTCACCACCGTGCCGGGACGCGCTTTCTGCAACCCGTTCACGATGACTCGCTCACCCCCCTTGAGCCCTTCGGCAATGATGAAATCTTCTCCTGCCATGTCACCCGTCTTTACAAACATTGGGTTTACTTTATCCTCCGCGCCGACCACCATTACAAATTGCCCTTGCGTCCCGGCTTGCACGGCGCGCTGAGGAATGCGTATGACGTTTGCGGCATCAGCTTCGGGGAAGCGGATGCGCACGAACATACCGGGCAACAGCTCGTGTTTGGAATTGGGAAATTCGGCGCGCAACGACACCGAACCCGTGCCTGGATCAACCGCCATGTCGGTGAAGAATATCTTGCCCGGCTGCGGATACACGCTGCCATCTTCGAACAGCAATTCCACCTTGGCGGATTCGGCTCGTTTGAGTTTGCCCATCTTGACTGACTGTCTCAGGCGCAACAGGTCGGAGCCGGATTCCGTGAAGTTGACATAGATGGGATCAAGCTGCTCGATGGTAGCCAATAACGTGGCATCGCCTTTGCCGACCAGTGCACCTTCCGTCACCATGGCGCGACCGATACGGCCCGAAATAGCGGCGGGAACGGTGGTGTTTTCTAAATCTTCGGTCGCACGACTCATCGCTGCTTCGGCCTGTTTGGCTTTGGCTTCAGTCAGATCGAATTCCTGCTGGCTGACCGCTTTGATCTCCAACAAAGGTTTGTATCGATCTACATTCTGGCGTGCGATCGCCAAGTCTGCCTTTGCCGATGCCGCCGCCGTTCTATAGATACGCGGAGCGATGAGAAACAAGGAGTCGCCCGCATGGACATCGCTGCCTTCCTGAAACAATCTTTTTTCAACCACCCCCTCTACGCGCGCGCGCACTTGCGCCGTGCGATAGGCCTGCAGCCGTCCGGGCAAGTCCTGGGTGAGTGTCGCCCGGCCCGGAACAACGGTAATCACATCCACCTCGGGCGGCGGCATGGCCGCTCCCGGACCGGGGCCTGCCGACGGCTTGTCACCGCCACCACAGCCAGCAAGCGCAGCGGTCAGCAACAATATAGAAATGATGAGCTTGATAGGAGTGGTCATGTTGAGAATCTCTATAGGATTATGATTTAGTCGGGGGCAGTTCACCCCATGGTGCGACAACAAACTGCTCGAATCGCCGAACAACTGTATCAAACACTTGTTTGAAAGTAAAACAAGATAAGTCGATGTCCCCAGCTTACGCAAGGTTTTTGATCTGCAGCGCCCGTTGATACAGCTCGTTGCGGTTGGCTCCGGTGATTTTCGCGGCGAGCTGCACCGCCTGTTTTAACGGCAATTCTTCGAGCAACAGAGATAGTGTGTTTGATGTTTCGACCGATAAACCCGGCTGCGGCAACGCACCGGAAACCAGCACGACGAACTCGCCGCGCTGCTGGTTGCTGTCTGACAGCAGCCAGGCTTCGGCATCATGCAACGCACCGGCATGTATCGTCTCGAACAACTTGGTGATTTCGCGCGCCAGCACGATCTGCCGCTCACCGCCCAACACCGCGCACAAGTCGGCAACGCATTCGACAATGCGATGCGGGGCTTCGTAAAACACCAGCGTGCAGGGGTAACTGATCAACGATTGCAGCGCGGTACGCCGTGCGGCGGATTTGTTTGGCAAAAAGCCATAGAACAAAAAATGCGGTTCGTTCAAGCCTGCCGCGGACAAAGCCGCCATTGCCGCACTTGCCCCCGGGATCGGGATGACACGCAAGCCCGCCGCCCGAACCGCTTGCACCAGCAATGCGCCGGGGTCGCTGACGGCGGGAGTTCCCGCATCACTGACAAAGGCCACGCTTTGCCCGGCCTGCAACAACACGATGATCTTTTCCGCCGCGCCGCGTTCGTTGTGCTGATGCACCGCAATCAGTTTGTTTGCGGTGATGCCGTGATGCGTCAGCAAATGGGCGGTATTGCGCGTATCCTCGGCTGCAACTACATCTACGGCCGCCAGTACTTCGAGCGCGCGCAGCGTGATATCACGCAGATTTCCTATCGGGGTGGCAACTACATATAATGCGGCTTCCAACTTTTGCGGATGTTCGTTATGCAACGTGTACTCCTTTTACTTTCTACTATGTTCGCACTGTATGCATGCACCGGCACCGTACCGCATAAGCCGGAAGAAGAAAAGCCCGCAGCAGCTGCTGCCAAACAGCCTTCTGCCGAGGCGATTGTTGCAACGCCGCCAGCCGCCTTGGAGAGCAAGGCATTACCTGCGCCACCCGTGCTCCCCACTGTAAAGCCTTTTCCACATATCGCGCTGTTGCTGCCGCTGCAATCGCCGGTATTTGGCCCCGCAGCCGATGCGGTACAGCAGGGCTTCATGGCGGCGATCAATCCCAAGAGACTGTTATTGCCGGTGCGCGTATACAGTAATTTTGACGAGAACAGCGGCGTCGTCGCGATCTATCGCCAGGCGATCGCCAATGGCGCCCGCGCCGTGGTGGGACCGCTAACACGCAACGGAGTCAGTGCCCTTGCGGCAGAAAAAGACATTCCGGTGCCAACATTGGCCTTGAACATCGTGGAAGGCCAGCCTGCCAAGCAGTTGTATTTTTTTGGCTTGTCCGTGGAAGCAGAAGCACGGCAAGCCGCGCAACTGGCCAAACAGCAGGGTCTGCATCAGGCCATCATCATAACGACCCGCTCGCAATTGTCCCAGCGCATGCAAGCGGCTTTTGAAGAAGAGTGGTCCGGCCCGGGCAGGGGCATTCTGCGCGAAATCGAATTCAACGACGATTCCGCGGTGTTCGCGGATATTGCCGACATAACCGACACGACGGTATTCCTCGCCGCCGATGCTGCAAAGGCACGCCTGATCCGCCCTTACCTTCCCAACAAATTACCTATCTATGCCACTTCACAAATCTTTGTCGGCAATGACAACACCCTGACCAATTATGATTTGAACGGCATCCGTTTTGTAGATATGCCGTGGTTGTTGCAGCCCGATCATCCCGCTGTGATGATCTACCCGCGCGTCTCCCCCCCGCTTTCCATCGACCGTGAACGTCTTTACGCGCTGGGGATAGACTCGTTCCGGTTAATTCAATTGCTACTTTCGGATAAGGTGGCTTCCGCATTGCCGCTGGACGGCGTAACCGGGCAGATCGAGCTTAGTGGTCACACTTTCCAGCGCACTCCTATCTCGGCAATGTTTGTACAGGGGCGCGCCCAGTTGCCGAACATGCCTGCCGCCCAGACACCACAGATATTCCCCGATAGAAACTTCAACACGCCATGAGCATAGGCGTCCAGGCCGAACAATGGGCTGTGCGGTATCTGCAACAGCAGGGCTTGAAGCTGATCGCGCAGAATTATCGCAGCCGCTTTGGCGAAATCGACCTGATCATGCAGGACGGCACGTCACTGGTGTTCATCGAGGTGCGCTTGCGGCGCAATGCGGATTTCGGCGGTGCGGCGGCCAGCATCGATGCACACAAGCAACAACGCCTTATCCGTACCGCGCATCAATATCTCGCCGGCCTCGCTCACACCCCGCCGTGTCGCTTCGATGCCTTGCTGCTGGATGATATGAAAGGCGAAAATGTGCAATGGCTGAAAAATGCTTTCGACGCTTGATTCGGTTAATATTCGTTCTCGGCATATAAGCTCAAATACACATGGACATCAATAAACGCATCATCAAGCATTTCAAGGACAGCGCGGAGATCAAGCTGAAGGTCAAGGACGCGCTGGCGCAGCCCATCGCAAACGGCGCGCAGATCTTTTTCGACTGTGTCACCAACGACGGCAAGATCATGTGCTGCGGCAATGGCGGATCGGCAGCCGATGCGCAACACTTCGCCGCAGAATTGCTGAACCGCTTCGAAAAGGAACGCCCCGGCCTGGCATGTATCGCACTGACTACCGATAGTTCGGTGCTGACTTCGATCGCCAACGATTACGATTACAACCTGATCTTTTCCAAGCAGGTGCGCGCACTCGGCTTGCCCGGCGACAGCCTGCTGGCGATTTCCACCAGCGGCAATTCGCCGAATGTGGTTGCCGCGATCCATGCCGCGCACGAACGGAGTATGCGCGTGATCGCGCTGACCGGGCGCGACGGCGGCGAAATGGCCCGCTCACTGCGCCCTGACGACGTATTGATTTGTGTGGATGCTCAAAGTACCGCGCGCATCCAGGAAGTACACCTGCTAACCCTGCATTGCCTGTGCGATATCATTGATTATCTCCTGCTCGGGGAATGACGATGCGCGTCGTTTCCCTGCTGTTGCTCGTGCTGGTATCAGGCTCGCTGCAAGGTTGCTTTCCGGTCGTTGCGGTGGGCGTCGGTGCCGGAGTCATGATGGCGCAGGATCGCCGCACCGCAGACGCTTATATCGATGACCAGAAGATCGAGTCTAAAGCCGCCCGGCTTATCGACAAACAAGTCAACAGCGTGATGCACGCCAATGTGACGAGTTTTAATTACCGCGTGTTGATCAGCGGCGAAGTGCCGGACGAATCTACCAAAACGGAGATCGACAAAATCGTCTCCGGCATCGAGAAAGTGCGCGATGTGCAGAATGAACTGGCCGTTACTCCCACCAGTTCGCTGGCTTCGCGAAGCAACGATGGCCTGATCACCTCCAACGTAAAGCTGCGGTTTATGAACAACAAACACTTCAATGCCGATCACATCAAAGTTGTCACCGAAAATGGCACGGTGTATCTGATGGGCCTTGTCAACCACACTGAAGCCGATGCCGCCACTGAAATCGCCAGCACTACCCAGGGCGTGCGGCGCGTGGTCAGAATGTTCGAGTATCTGGACTGAATGTATCCGCCTCCCGATTTTGAACGCAAGTTGTGCACGGCAGGTGAGGTCGCCTCACGGGCAGCCGCACTGCCGCGGCCACTGGTATTCACCAACGGATGCTTCGACGTCCTGCATCGCGGCCACGTGACTTACCTCGCGCAGGCACGCGCACTGGGCGCGTCGCTGATCATCGGGGTGAATAGCGATGCCTCGGTGAAGCGGCAGGGCAAGGGTGATGACCGGCCGATCAACGCCGAGCTGGACCGGATGATGGTGCTTGCCGCGTTGGAATCGGTCAGCCTGGTCGTAAAATTCGACGAGGACACGCCGCTTGATCTGATCCTCACCTGCCGCCCCGATGTATTGGCAAAAGGCGGGGACTGGCAGATCGAAAACATCGTCGGCGCAATCCAGGTTCAAGGCTGGGGCGGGTCGGTGCACAGCATCCCCTTCCTGCATGAACGTTCCACCACCGCACTATTGAAAAAGATACGCTCGCTATGAACCCCACCGAAATCACGCTGCACCAAAAATCGCACGAACTGGAGATCGCCTTCGACGATGGCGCGCGCTACCATTTCCCTTACGAATTCCTGCGCGTGCATTCGCCTTCCGCCGAAGTGCGCGGTCACGGCCCCGGACAGGAAGTGCTGCAAGTCGGCAAGCAACATGTGGGCGTGAACGATGTCGCCCCGGTCGGCAGCTATGCGATGAAGATCGAATTCGACGACGGGCACGACAGCGGGCTATACACCTGGGAATATCTGAACAACCTGGGCAAGAACCAGGCTGCCCTTTGGCAGGACTATCTGCGGCAAATTGAAGAAGCGGGCCAGAGCCGCGAACCGAGTTTATTTGACGTTCGTGCGTAGGAGCGCAATTTATTGCGCGATTGACTGCAAATCGCCCGATTAATCGGGCTCCTACAATGTCATCATTTTTTAAATTGGAGTTGAGATGAGCAAGACCACCCACTTCGGTTTCGAGACCGTCAACGAAGCAGACAAAGCCAGGAAGGTCGCTGGCGTGTTCACCTCGGTCGCCGGCAAATACGACGTGATGAACGATCTGATGTCAGCCGGGCTGCATCGCGTATGGAAGCGTTTTGCGGTCAGTCTCAGCGGCGTCCGCGAGGGACAGCGTGTGCTGGACGTGGCGGGCGGCTCGGCAGATCTGTCGCGGCTGTTTCTCAAGAAGGTCGGCAGCAACGGGCAAGTAGTGCTCACCGACATCAACAACGCCATGTTGCGCGTAGGGCGCGACCGTTTGCTCGACGAAGGTTTCGCCACACCTGTCACACAATGCGATGCCGAACACCTGCCGTTTCCTGACAATTATTTCGACTGTGTCAGCATCGCCTTCGGCCTGCGCAATGTCACGCACAAAGACGCCGCGCTGCGCGAAATGCATCGCGTACTCAAGCCGGGTGGGCGTTTGATCGTGCTGGAATTTTCCAAAGTAGCCAAGCCGCTGGAAAAAATCTACGATATCTACTCGTTCAAGCTGCTGCCCAAGATCGGCCAGTTCATCGCCGGCGACGCGGACAGCTACCGCTACCTTGCCGAATCCATCCGCATGCATCCGGGACAGGAAGAACTGAAGCAGATGATGGTCGATGCCGGACTGGAACGCGTCGAGTACTTCAACATGACCGGCGGCGTGGTTGCCGTGCATCGCGGATATAAGCTGTAAGACTGTTCTCGCAAATGGCTACTTAGTATGCCGTAATTTCCCCTTAAAACTTCACTTACTCAAATACAGAAAGCACCATGAGTTTTGTAGGTCAGGTTAGCGTAGTGAAACCCGACACTTGCTCAGCCCGCGTAGGGCGCAATCATTATTGCGCCTGATGTAATCTCCGAACTCCAGCATACGGTGCAATGCCCGCTGGTTATTGCCCCCTACAAATTCCAATTCAAACCCAATCAAGGAAACACCATGACCGCTTTACCAAAATGCCCGAAATGCAGTTCGGAATTCACTTACGAAGACGGGAGCAACTATGTCTGCCCCGAGTGCGCGCATGAGTGGTCTAAGGACGCGCCAGCCGCAAGCAGCGATCAGCAGCGCGTGTATAAAGATGCGTTTGGCAACGTGCTGGCCGATGGCGATTCGGTCACGGTGATCAAGGACTTGAAGATCAAGGGTTCGTCTTCTGTGGTCAAGGTGGGAACCAAGGTGAAGAACATCCGGCTGGTCGATGGCGACCATGACATCGACTGCAAGATTGATGGCATCGGCGCGATGCAGTTGAAAACCGAGTTCGTGAAGAAGGCCTGAGTTGGGTCTTTCCGTTCATGGTTCTACAAGCTCACCACGAACGGATGATGCTCATCCCTTGCTTGCCCCTGAATTACTCTACTGCGACGACTCGCTGCTGATCGTGAACAAACCTGCCGGGCTGTTGGCGGTGCCGGGGCGCGGGGCGGACAAGCAGGATTGTCTGTCTGCGCGCATCCAGCAAGAATTTCCCGATGCGCTGATCGTGCACCGCTTGGATATGTCGACTTCCGGCTTGATGGTGTTCGCGCGGAGTGCCGCGATGCAGCGGCGACTTTCTGAAATGTTTCGCGAACACGAAGTGCAAAAGCGCTATGTGGCCGTGGTGGCAGGCAATGTAGAGCAGCCGACGGGCGAGGTGAATCTGCCTATCGTCGCCGACTGGCCGAACCGACCGCTGCGCAAGATCGATGCCGAGCTGGGCAAACCCTCGCTGACGCGCTATCGGGTGTTGGGGTTTGGTGGGTCCGTTCATGCTTCGATACCTGATGTAACGACTAGCCATTCGACTAGGCCGTCAAGAAACGACGTCCAAGTCGCTGGTTATCAGCACGAACGAAGCATTGGTTCGGAACCCTCTCCCGTTCGCCCTGATGTATCGAAGGGTGAACATGTTGTAGACACAACCCGTCTGGAACTGGAGCCGGTCACCGGTCGCACCCACCAGTTGCGCGTACATATGGCGGCCATCGGCCATCCTATCCTGGGCGATACGTTGTATGGCGATGCTTCCAGCGCGCCCCGTTTGCTGCTGCATGCCCGTATGCTGAGCTTTACTCATCCGCTCGGCGCGGAGATACTAACCTTGGTAAGCGAAGCGCCGTTTTGACAATTTGCACAAGGCGTAGATACTGTTGCATCGGCAAAAGCTCGGAGGTGGTGAGATGGCGAAAAAATCCTTTCCCTTATCCAAGGTCTATCGCCTGCTCGAGCCGGGTCCCGTCGTGATGGTCGCAACCGCCCGCAATGGCAAGGCGAACATCATGACCATGTCGTGGCAAACCATGCTCGAATTTGAACCTCCTCTGGTGGGGTGCGTGATCAGCAACCGGAACTACTCGTTCGACACCCTGAACATAACGAAGGAATGCGTGATCAACATCCCGACAGTGGAGCTGGCAAAAAAAGTGGTTGGCGTCGGCAACTGTTCCGGACGCAGGGTCGACAAGTTCAGGAAATTCAATCTCACGCCGATGGCCGCCGCATACGTCCAGGCACCGCTTATAGACGAGTGCTACGCCAATCTCGAATGCAAAGTCGTCGACGGGAAAATGGTGGACAAGTGCAACCTGTTCATCCTTGAGGTAGTCAAAGCGTGGATAGATCCTGCGCAGAAACATCCACAGACGATACATCATCAAGGGAGAGGCGTTTTCGCAGTAGACGGCGAAACGATCCGGCTGCCTTCCAAAATGAAATGACCTTCCCTAATTTTATTTTGAATTAGCAACTTTTCTTCCTGGCGCTGCTCTATTGCTCCGCGACCGTGGGCGCCGCTACCGGTGATATACTTGCGCCCGCTTTGATTAATACCACCCTTGAGGAATATATGAAAAGATTTTTTATATTGTTGACGATAGCTTTGACCTGCCTGAGTTTGTTCGCCGTTACGGCGGAAGCCAGACGTTTTGGCGGCGGAGGCAGTATCGGCAAACAACGGACGATGGCTCCGCAACAGACACCAAGCACCCCGGCTGCAGCGCCTGCTGGAGCTGGCGCGACTCCTGCGCCGGCACCAGCAGGAAATAAGTGGCTCGGGCCGTTAGCCGGTTTGGCTATTGGTGCGGGTTTGGGCGCGTTGTTCGCCGGCGGCGGCATGGGCGGCGCGATGGGCGGCATCCTGATGGCGATCCTTGCCGGCGTCGCGGTGATGTTCCTGATCTCCATGTTTCGTCGAAAGCAGCCTATGCAATATTCCGGATCGGGTGCGCCATACAATGAACCCCAAGCCGCCCAACAGCCCGTATATGGCGGCAGCGCCGCGCCCGTTTCTACATCTTCTGCAAGCAACATCCCGGCGGATTTTCCGGTGGAAACTTTTCTGCGCAGCGCAAAAACTTCATTCATCCGCCTGCAGGCCGCAAATGACCGCAAGGACCTGAATGACATCCGCGAATATACGACACCGGAGATGTTCGCGGAAATCTCGATGCAGATGGGGGAACGTGACAATACTCCGCAGAAGACCGATGTCATCGCGATCAACGGCGAATTACTGGCTGTGGCTAACGAAGGCGATATGGCGATTGCCAGCGTGCGCTTTACCGGGCAACTCTCCGAGAACAATGGCACGCCGGAATACATCGACGAAGTCTGGCATGTGCAGAAGAACCTGCGCGATGAAAAATCGGTGTGGCTGCTAGCCGGGATTCAGCAAACCACGTTGCACTAAGTTACTCCATGTTCGCCCAACCCTCTGCTGCGGCATTGAATCACCTGCTCACGCAGAACCGTTGGGCATTGCCACGGCTCGCGCGCTTTGCGGGCAAGACGGCGCGGTTCGACATCGCGCCTTTTTCTTTTTCCTACACGATACTGGCTGACGGCTCGCTGCGTAGAGCAGACGCGTCATCTGACGCAGATGCGCTGTGCGTGATCGCCCCGTCACTGTTGCCGCGTCTCGCCTTGCCCGACGAAAATGCGCACGCCGATATCCGCAGCGAAGGCGATGCCGAGTTGCTGAAGGAGATCTTTTATCTGTCGCGCAATCTGCACTGGGATGCGGCAGAAGACTTGAGCCACGTCACCGGAGACATCGCTGCGGAGCGCATCGTGCAAACCGCACACAACGTGCGGCAACAGTTACGCGAAGCGGCGGTGAATTTTTCACAGGCCGCAGCGGAATACTGGACCGAGGAACAGCCGCTTCTTGCCAAGCCTCAACATGTGTCGGCTTTCATACAGCAGGTGGATACGCTGCGCGATGACATAGCTCGATTGGAACAGCGCATCAATCGTTTGCTCGCTGACAAACAAACCTGAACATGCGCATATTCCGTTTGGTCAAAATCGTTTTTGTGATGCTGCGTTTCGGGCTGGACGAGTTCCTGCTGGCACACGAGCGCGTGCGCTGGATGCGCGTGCCGCTGAACATTTTGCTGTTCCTGCGCAACACCGACAAGCCGCGCGCAGTGCGGCTGCGCCTGGCGCTGGAAGCGCTCGGCCCAATCTTCGTCAAGTTCGGCCAGATGCTTTCCACGCGCCGCGACTTGATACCGGCCGACATCGCCGACGAGCTTGCCAAGCTGCAGGATCAGGTGCCGCCATTCCCTTCCGCGCAAGCCGTCGCCGTGCTGGAAGCCGCTTACGGAAAGCCGTTGCGCGAGGTTTTCCAAAGCTTTGATGAAACACCGGTTGCCAGCGCATCGGTCGCGCAGGTGCATTTTGCCGTGCTGCCCGATGGCCGTGAAGTTGCCGTGAAAATATTGCGTCCGGGCATCACCGATATCATCGCCCACGATGTCGCGTTGCTGAAAGTCGCAGCCGACCTGATCGAATGGCTTTGGGCGGACGGCCGTCGCCTCAAGCCGCGCGAGGTGATCAATGAATTCGAAAAGCATCTGGAAGACGAACTTGATCTGATGCGCGAGGCGGCCAATGCCAGCCTGCTAAGGCGCAACTTTGCCGGTTCCCCGTTGCTGCGGGTTCCCGAGATATATTGGGATTTTTGCAGCACACAAGTGATGGTGATGGAGCGCATGTATGGCATGCCTATCAGCCAGGTGGATGCATTGCGCGCTGCCGGGGTGGACATTTCCAAGTTGGCCGCGAACGGGGTCGAGATATTTTACACGCAGGTGTTTCGCGACGGCTTCTTTCACGCGGACATGCATCCGGGCAATGTCCAAGTTGCTGCGAACGGTCAATATATCGCGCTTGATTTCGGCATCATGGGCACGCTGACCGACACCGACAAGCGTTATCTCGCGCAGAATTTCATCGCTTTTTTCCGCCGCGATTACAAACGTGTCGCAGAGGTGCACATCGAATCCGGCTGGGCACCCAAGGATACCCGCGTGGATGAACTGGAATCCGCGATCCGCGCGGTGTGCGAACCGATCTTCGACAGACCGTTGCGTGAAGTTTCATTCGGACGCGTGCTGCTGCGCCTGTTCCAGACCTCGCGCCGCTTCGGCATCGAGGTACAACCGCAACTGGTGTTGCTGCAAAAGACGCTGCTCAATGTCGAAGGGCTGGGTTTGCAGCTCGACCCCGAGCTGGATCTGTGGAAGACCGCCAAACCGTGGCTGGAACGCTGGATGAGCGAGCAGATTGGATGGCGCGGGTTTGTCAAAGCGTTGCGCGCCGAAGCCCCGAATTACGCTGTCCTGCTGCCCCAGCTTCCGCGCCTGCTGCACCGTTATCTGGCCGGCGACAACGTTGACCGCAACGAAGAGTTGCTGCACAAGATTCTTAAACAGCACAAGCGCTTCAACACCTTGCTTACGCTGATCAGCCTGATGTTATTGGGTCTGGTCGCGTTCGAGATTTTTATTTTCAACCTGCGCTGAGACACAACATCTATTGCCGTTGTTATCAAAATACGCTACAGTTATTTCTTAGTACCGTAGTCTGGTATTAAACCCGATACCGAACATTTTTCCATAGTTATAAGGATCAAAAAATCATGACAAATCCGCTGGACTCATTGTGGGGCACTGTAATATCCGGCCTTGTGCTAACCGTTGCGCTGTATATCATTGCACACGCGTTCATTTGAGAATTTTAATATCCGGTCATTTCGGATGCTTTATCGTTTAAGGAGATCATAGATGGACTACGTACCGGCAATTATGCGCTGGCTGCATTTGATGGCAGGCGTGATGTGGATAGGCCTGCTGTATTATTTCAACTTCGTTCAAGTCGCTGCACTCAAGGCTGCGGCTGCGGACAACACTGCAGCGGGCATCACCAAACATGTCGCACCGCGCGCACTGTTTTATTTCCGTTGGTCTGCCCTGGTGACCTGGCTTGCTGGTGCTGCTTTGCTCGGGCCATTTTTTGTCGCTGCGTTCACCCTGCAAGCTGGTCACGTGCCTATCGGTATTGGCGCCTGGCTAGGCACGATCATGTTACTCAATGTCTGGGGTTTGATCTGGCCGAACCAGAAAAAGATCCTTGGCATCAAACCGGCTACGGATGAAGAGAAGGTCAAAGCAAGACGTATCGCTTTCCTGGCTTCGCGTACCAATACGATGCTTTCGATCCCGATGTTGTTCTTTATGGCGGCGGGCGCACATTCAGCAATTTACGGTATTTGAAAATAGCGCTGTGTTTCAGTCACGAAAAAACCCGCCGGGAGGCGGGTTTTGTTTTGCGAGCTGACAATTCATGAACGCTACTAACTTTTGGCCGGGCACTTGTAGGAGCGCAATTCATTGCGCGATAGCTTGTCCACAGAATCGTCCGCGCCCACAGGGCACAAGAACCTCTTCGAGGTGAATTGGGCTCCTACACTATAAATTTATTCGACCGTGACCGACTTGGCAAGATTTCTTGGCTTGTCCACATCGGTGCCCTTTTGCAGCGCGACGTAATACGCCAGCAACTGCAGCGGGATGGTGTGCAGGATAGGACTTAAATAGCCCGCGTGTTCGGGCATCTGCATGATGTGGATGCCATCCGCCTCGCGTATATGCGTATGCGCATCAGCGAACACATACAGCTCGCCGCCGCGCGCGCGGACTTCCTGCAGATTGGATTTCAGCTTCTCCAGCAGCGCATCGTTCGGCGCGACCGAGATCACCGGCATGTCCTTGTCCACCAGCGCCAGCGGGCCATGCTTCAGCTCGCCGGCAGGGTAGGCTTCGGCGTGGATATAGGAGATCTCCTTGAGCTTGAGCGCGCCTTCCAGCGCGATCGGATAGTGCAATCCGCGCCCCAGGAACAGCGCATGCTGCTTGTTGGCAAACTGCTCGGCGAGCTTCGCGATCTGCGGTTCCAGCTCAAGCACTTTTTGCACCGCGCTGGGCAGGTGGCGCAACTCGTTCAGATGTTTTTGCTCCTGCTCTGCAGTCAGTCGCCCGCGCTGTTTGGCGAGCACCAGCGTCAACAGGAATAGCGCGGCCAGTTGCGTGGTGAAAGCCTTGGTTGAAGCCACGCCGATTTCCGGCCCGGCGCGCGTCAGAAGTCGCAACTTGCATAGGCGCACCAAGGCGCTTTCCGGCACGTTGCAGATCGCGAGCGTATGGATGTGGCCGTGCGCCTTGGCATGGTTCAGCGCGGCCTGAGTGTCGGCAGTTTCGCCGGATTGCGAGATGACCACCACCAATGTTTTCGGGTTTGGGACGCTGATGCGATAGCGGTACTCGCTGGCGACTTCCACGGTACAACGGATGCCGGTGATTTCTTCCAGCCAATAGCGCGCCACCAATCCGGCGTGATAGCTGGTCCCGCATGCCAGGATCAAAATGCTGTCGATGTCGGCAAATGTCGCTTCCGCTTCCGCGCCGAAAATGCCCGGCACCAGCGACTGGCTGTTGCACACCGATTCGAGCGTGTCCGCCAATGCCTGCGGCTGTTCGTGGATTTCCTTCTGCATGTAGTGCCGATATTCGCCCAACTGCACGCTCTCGTTGCTCAGCTCGCTGATCTGCACGGCGCGCTCCACGCGCATTCCCGTTGCATCGAAGATCTGATAACTGCGGCGCCCCAGTTCGACCACGTCGCCTTCCTCGAGATAGACGACTTTGCGCGTCACAGGCAACAGCGCGGACACGTCCGACGCGATGAAATGTTCCTCGATACCCACGCCCAGCAGCAACGGACTGCCGCGCCGCGCGCAAACGAGTTGATCGGGATTGTCCGCCGCGATGACGCCGATGGCGTAAGCGCCCACTAGCTCGGCGAGCGATGCTTGCGTTGCTGCCAGCAGGGAGTTGCCGCGCGCGTAGTGACTGTGGATCAAGTGGGCAATGACTTCGGTGTCGGTGTCCGAGGCGAATTCATAGCCCGCAGCGGTCAGGCGGGTACGCAACACCTCGTAGTTTTCGATGATGCCGTTATGCACCACGGCGATGTGATTTTTGCTGATGTGCGGGTGGGCGTTGCGTTCGCTGGGCACGCCATGCGTCGCCCAGCGGGTATGCGCAATCCCGATCAGTCCCTGGGTATTCGCGCATTTTTCGGTCAGGTCGGCGACTCGCCCGATGCTGCGCACACGTTCCAATTGCCCGTCATGCACCACCACCAAACCGGCCGAGTCATAGCCGCGATATTCCAGGCGTTGCAGCCCTTCCAGCAAGATCGGCACGACATTGCGTTGCGCCACAGCACCTACGATTCCGCACATTATTTATACTCCGGTGAAAATCTATATTCTGAAATCATCAATTTGTAGGAGCGGGCCATGCCCGCTCCTACATGGGTAGCAATATTATTTTTTCTTAATTGGCCTCTTCCATCCCTTGATGGTCGTCTGTTTGCCGCGCGACAGGGTGAGCTCGCCCGCCGGTGTGTCGCGGGTGATCGTCGAACCCGCACCAATCGTTGCGCCCTTGCCCACCGTCACCGGCGCGACCAGTTGTGTATCCGAGCCGATGAATACATCGTCTTCGATGATGGTGCGATGCTTGTTCGCGCCATCGTAATTGCAGGTGATCGTGCCCGCACCGATGTTCACTCGTCTGCCGACCGTACTGTCGCCGATGTAGCTGAGATGATTGGCCTTGCTGTTTGCCGCGATCTCGCTGTTTTTGACTTCGACGAAATTGCCGATATGCACCCCGTCGTGCAGCCTGGTGCCGGGACGCAATCGCGCATACGGACCGATGTGGCAGTTAGCCCCCACTTCGCTGCTGTCGATGTGGCTGTATGGCGCGATGTCTGTGCCCGCGGCGATGCTGGAATTCTTGATCACGCTGTAAGCGCCCACCCGCACGTTGTTGCCCAAGGTCACATTGCCCTCGAAAATGCAGCCGACATCGATCTCGACATCAAGCCCACAGTTGAGCTTGCCGCGCACATCGATGCGCGCCGGGTCAGCCAGTGTCACGCCGTGCACCAGCAAACGTCCGGCCTCCACCAGTTGCCAGGCGCGCTCCAACACCGCCAACTGCGCCTTGCTGTTTACCCCTTGTATTTCCCATTCGTGTGCCGGTTGCACGGTATGCACCGCCACGCCCTGTTGCACGGCCATGCTGACGATATCGGTCAGGTAGTACTCACCCTGCGAATTGTTGTTCTGCAATTTTGCCAGCCAGCCACGCAATTTGTTGGTCGGCGCGAGCAGGATGCCCGTATTCACTTCCTGAATTTCGCGTTGCTCCGGCGTGGCATCTTTTTCCTCGACGATGCTGAGCACATCGCCCTGTTCATTGCGCACGATGCGCCCGTAGCCAGCGGGGTTGGACAGGTTCACGGTGAGCAACACCAACCCTCCGCCCGCCTGCTGCATCTGGTGCAAGGAGCTGTGCTGGATCAGCGGCACATCGCCATAGAGCACCAACGTGTTGCCATCATCACCGAGGTGCGGCATCGCCTGCTGCACCGCATGGCCGGTGCCGAGCTGCGGCTCCTGAACGACGAACCTCGCATCGTACTGTTGCATGGCCTTAGGCACGGCTTCACCGCCATGCCCGTACACGACGCATATCTGCTGCGGTTTGAGCGCGGACGCGCAATCCAGCACATGCTGCACCAGCGGCTTGCCCGCCAGCGCATGCAGCACCTTGGGCTTGTCGGAATACATGCGCGTGCCTTTTCCGGCAGCGAGGATGACGATGTTCAACGGGCTCATGTTCGGCTTTCTGAAGATGGCGGATTATAAAGGAAAGCTGCAATACGTCTAAAGAATTAGTCACCGATCCAGCGGCCTGATCCGGTGCGTATGTGAAGCCGTCCTTCCCAGCCGGTGAAGTCAGTTAACCAGATGAAGGAATGTACACCATCGATTCGAACTTGACAGCGCCGCCATGTATAGGCGACATTGCCGTCCTGTTTTCGTGAACCAAGGGGTTTAATGATGCACGCATTGCTGCTCTTGCCACATTCAAACCGCATCCTCCCCCGTCGAACCGCTCGTTCAAGCGGGCATCACGCCGGAAAGTGCAACGGAGCGCAACGATCCGCTACGTGTGATGCCGCTTAACTCGAACACGTTAATCGCTCAAGACCTGCGCAAATGACCCCGTAGCTTTATACACTCAATGTACGAATCCAAGACACAGAATCCATTGCCGTTCGCTAGTTTCACTAAGCGCCTGTTGCTTCATCTTGTTGTCGCAATCGCGCTGCTGTTCGTGTCGCTGGCGTTTGGGATGATTGGCTATATCTACTTCGAGGGCCTGACCCTGCTCGACGCATTCCTGAATAGTGCAATGCTCTTGGGCGGCATGGGCCCAGTCAACATGCCGTCCACATCTGGCGGCAAACTTTTTGCCGGCCTGTATGCCCTCTATGCCGGGCTTGTGTTCATTGTCACGGCGGCCCTTATCTTCACTCCCATCGTGCACCGCGTGCTCCACAAGTTCCACTGGGATTCAAAGCTGTAGTAATGCAAGCCATGGCAGTCCCTCCTGACCTTTCCATCGAGGCGGCTGCCCACGGGCTGCGTCTGATGTCAAACGCTAAGCGACGTTGGCTCCGACCGTTCGCTATGTCTCCGAAGCCGGCGGAAGAGTAAGCTGTTTTCTCACGGATTAACAAGGATCACATCCAGGAACTTCAATATGCGTCCACGTCACTTTGAACGTCACCGCACTGAACGCATCGGCTGGCTCCGCGCCGCGGTATTGGGCGCGAACGATGGCATCGTTTCCACAGCGAGCCTGGTGCTGGGAGTTGCTGCCGCGCATGCTACCCACAGCAGCATAGTGGTCGCCGGGGTTGCCGGCCTGGTCGCCGGCGCCATGTCGATGGCTGCTGGCGAGTATGTCTCCGTCCACTCACAGGCAGATACCGAAAAGGCAGACATCGAGCTTGAACGC
>Ga0097691_1000961_pt1 | contig 22693 bp, 20 predicted proteins | sample NGESurdeep072012_8_FD_72858 | JGI IMG/M metagenome (GOLD analysis project Ga0097691, IMG submission 72858) | Arctic peat soil microbial communities from Barrow, Alaska - NGEE Surface sample 210-1 deep-072012 | ecosystem: Environmental > Terrestrial > Soil > Wetlands > Peat ... | reverse complement strand
GGAACTCGACCTCGCGGGTATTGCCGCCCAGGTTCGTCAGGCTGGTGCGCAGGTCGTCGGAGGCGTCCGACATGCCGCGATAGACGAAGTTCGAGCGGAAGCGGCGGATGTCGGCGTTCCACGTGCTTTCGTACAGCTCGTGGTTCAGTTCCGCCCAATTATTGACGCGAACGTCTTTCACTCGGTCCTCGGTGGGTGCCCCACCCTGACCGGTTTTGGAAGGGTGGGTCTCCCCGATGGGATGGATGCAAACTCGTCAGTGGAAGTTTAGACCCCAACGTCAAACCGCTCTTCAATCGCCAATCATCAATCGACAATGGGAAATGTTTTTCGTTTTTACTTCTGCGCCCTTAGTACGTCGGCCACGTCCTTCTTGCCCATTCGCTCCGCACTTTGCGCGAACGATTCAAGGTCGGTCGGCCTCAATCCTTTTGCCGCTCCAAACGAGATCAGCAGCCGCATGGTGTCGGCGTCGGTGTAGAGTCCCGCGCGCAAATGCATGACTTCCACCTTGGCGCCGTGGTTGAGCAGGTACTGCACCGTCCCGCGCTCGCCCGCCATCAGCGCGCAGTCCAGCGGCTTTGCCGGATACCCGTCGGGTGTCTTCTCCAGCTTCGACGGCTCCGCGTCGAGTTGCTTGGCAACGATGTCTGTTCGCCCCAGCATCGCCGCTTCGCACAGAGTCGGCTCACCCAGGTACGACGTGATGACGTCCACCACCGGCTGGTATCTGGCGTGATCCGCACGGCGAGCCATGATCGCCTGCATGATTGCGGTCTGCGCTCCGAAACTGCCCGGCCATGTCTTGTGCACCAGCGACGGATCATCCGTCAGATACTGTCGCACAGCCTCGACGTCGGGTAACCGGATTGCCGACACAAAGCTGAGCTTGGCGCGGTGGTCCCGCAAAAGTTTGATTGAGTCCTCGAATGCCTTCCTGCGTTCGGGATCCATCCAACCCATGCGCGACATCAGCGCATAGTCCAGTGCATTGCGGTCGTATAAGTCCGTCGCTTCGATGTCTGCCCCTCGGTCGATCAACAACTTGACGATATCTGGATATCGCATTGCCCCCATCAGGGGCGTAGACCCCATTCCGCCTTGCTGCGCGTTCACGTCTGCCCCATGCTCGATCAGCCACTGCGCTTCCGCTGGTCCGAGCTTCGACATACTTCCGAGCGCGTGTGTAAGTGGCGTTTGTCCCTCGCGCGCTCGAGAGTTGATCAGTGAAGGGTCTTCCGTCGCCATCTTCACCATCTTGTCCAACCACCCGGCCGCGACCGCGTATTGGAACTCCTGCACTTTCGCGTTGGGGATCGGCCAAATCTGCTGTTTCGTCGACTCCCCGATCTGAAACGCCGCCAGCGGCAACACCGCGAGAACACCCGCGAATATGCCCGCCGTGGCGGCTAGCGTCAGGCCCGCACGCGGAACCGGCTCCACGATCGCCCGCACCCTCTGCTCGAACCTCGGGCATCCCGCAATCGCCAGCCCCGCCCGATGCAGCGATCCGAAGCGGACGTTGATCGCCAGGTCGAGCAAATCCGTGGCGTAGTCGGACGCGCGCGCACCCGTCGCCAGCACCGCTTCGTCGCAGGCGATCTCACGCTCCACGCGCATCTGCGTCGCCGCGCTCCACACCAGCGGGTTGTACCAGTAGAGCGCGCACGCCAGGTCGCCGAGCAGCGCCGTGAACACATCCAGCCGCCGCACGTGCGCCAGTTCGTGGAGCAGGACGTTGTCGAAGCGCCGCGGCTCCCACTCGCGATACGAGTTCGGCAGCAGCACCCGCGGGTTGAACATTCCCCAGGTGAGCGGGACGTCCACCTCGTCGCTCACCAGCAGCGTGACCGGCCGCGTAATGCCGCTATCTCTCGCGATTTGTGCAAAGCGGCGGTCGGAATCGTCATCGGCCACGCGCGCGCGTCGCGATAAGCGGGAAAGCTGCACCCGCGCGATGAGCTGGCGGGCCATCACGAGCGCGATACCGAACCACCACAGCCACAGCAGAGTGCGCGTCCAGTTCACGGCGCGGAGCGCACGTACCGCCCGCTTGGCCGCTGACGGCGGCGCGACTCGAATCGGCGCGGGCGATGTCGTAACCGTACTTGCACGCTGTGCCGCTGTTGAAGGCGCAGCCGTCGGCGTCGCAACGAAGGGTATTCCAGCGGAAAACGCAGGAACACCGATCCGCCACGGCACGAATGGCGCTGCCACCATCACCACGACCAACATCGCTATCGCCACGGCCCACACCGTATGACGCGCGGCGCCCGAGCGCTTCCGCAGCAACCACGCCCCGGCAAACGCCAGGCAGACGATCAAAGTGGATTTGGCCAGCAACAGCGCCAGTGTGCTGAAGCTGAGGACGGAATCGAGGGTGGCAGTCATCGCTACCTTCCTTCCTTGCGGGCCCGCTGAATGTGTTTGCGCATGCGCTCCGCGTCGCGCGCGCTGAGTTCGCTGTCCGGCATCTCCAGCAGCGCCGCCATCGCCTTCTCGGTCGAGCCGCCGAAAAATGTCTTCACCATGTGGCGCAGCGCGGACAAACCGGCCTTGGTGCGCGCCGTGCTCGGTGAATATACGTAACGCAGCCGCTCCTGCCGGTGGCGGATGAGTCCCTTGCGCTCCAGCAGCGCCAGCATTCCGCGGACGGAGCTATACGTCGGCGGGTCCGGAATCTGGTCGCGTACTTGCGACACCGACGCCTCTCCCAGCCGATACAGAATGTCGAGAATCTGCCGTTCTCTCGGCCCCAGTTCCATTACTTTTCGCTCCACGGCCTGCTAATGGACTAGCATGTGCGAATACATTAGCACCTCCGCCCCGCCTGTCAATCGATTTTTACAGCCTCAGTCTTTGTGACTGCCCTCACGCGCCGCTGTGCGTTTCCGCTGCTATAGTCTCCGCATGTCCCGCTCTTACGACCAGTCGCGCCAGTTGCGCCAGCGCGCCGAAGCCGTCATTCCCGGAGGCGTGAACTCGCCGGTTCGCGCCTTTCGCGCCGTCGGCGGTGATCCTCCGTTCATCGTGCGCGGCGCAGGCGCGCACATCTTCGACGCCGATAACAACGAGTACATCGATTACGTCGGTTCCTGGGGACCGCTGATCCTCGGCCATGCAGCGCCCGAAGTCGTTGAAGCCGTCATCCAATCCGCGCGCAAAGGGACCAGCTTCGGCGCCAGCACGCCCGCGGAGATCGACCTCGCCGAAGCCGTTCTCGAGGCTTATCCCTCGATGGAGAAAGTGCGCTTCGTCAGCTCCGGGACGGAAGCGACGATGTCGGCCATTCGCCTGGCGCGCGCTTACACCGAACGCAAGTACATCATCAAGTTCGAGGGCTGCTATCACGGACACTCGGACGCGCTGCTGGTGAAAGCCGGCAGCGGGGTCGCGACCCTCGGAATCCCCGGTTCCGCGGGCGTTCCCGAGGAGTTCGTGCAATTCACGCTCGCGCTTCCCTATAACAACATCCAGGTCGTGCAGGAAGCGTTCGCGCGCCACAAGGACGAGATCGCCTGCGTGATCGTCGAGCCGGTCGTCGGCAACATGGGCTGCGTTCCACCCGCGCGCGATTTCCTCGACGGTTTGCGCTATCTAACTTCGCGCGAGAACGCCCTGCTCATCTTCGACGAGGTGATGACCGGCTTCCGCGTTGCCTTCGGCGGAGCGCAAGAGCTATATGGAACGCGACCGGATATCACCACTCTGGGCAAGATCATCGGCGGAGGATTGCCGGTTGGAGCTTACGGAGGTCCCGCCGAGATCATGGACATGGTCGCTCCGCTGGGCCCGATGTATCAGGCCGGAACGTTGAGCGGCAATCCGCTGGCCATGGCCGCGGGATTGGCCACGCTCCGCACGCTGCGCGACAACCGCGAGATCTACGGACGCATGGAGCGCATGGCCGCGACCCTGGTCGAGATGGTGTCGGAAGCCGCGCGCGAAGCCGGAGTTCCGGTGCGCGCCAATCGCGTCGGTTCGATGTTCACCTGGTTCTTCACCAATGAGGCTGTCACCGACTGGGATTCGGCCGCCAAGTGCGACACCGCCGCCTTCGGACGCTTCCATCGCGCCATGCTGAATGCCGGAGTTTACCTGCCTCCATCGCAGTTCGAGGCTGCATTCCTGAGCGCCGCGCACACCGACCAGGACATCGCCGAAACGGTCGCCGCCGCGCGGGAAGCCTTCGCATTGGTGAATGCGTGATCATTCTGCCGATTGCAGCGGGTGTTGGCGCGCTGGCGGCCGCGAGCTTCGCCGGATTCCACACCATGTGGCCGACCTCGCAGCTCTACGGCCGCACCTTCCTCGGCGAGGAACGTGGGTCGAAGCGGCTGGCGCTGACCCTCGACGACGGGCCCAACGATCCCCACACTCTGCACCTGCTCGACGTTTTGGCCCGGCACCATGTGAAAGCGACGTTCTTCGTCATCGGCAAGTTCGTTCAGCAACGTCCGGACATCGTGCGCGCCGTTGCCGACGCCGGACACGCGGTGGGCAATCACACCTTCTCGCATCCCAACCTGATCTTCCGCAGCGCGGCCGAGACACGGCGCGAAATCGCCGACTGTGAGGCCGCGATTCAGGATGCGATTGGCGCCCACACGCGCTTGTTTCGTCCACCGTTTGGGGGAAGGCGCCCGGCGACGCTGCGGGCGATTCGCGGGTCAGGCTACGAGCCGATTATGTGGTCGGTCACCGGCCATGACTGGAGCGCGACTTCGGCCCACCAGGTTGTGGAAAAGGTTGCGCGGCAAGTGAAGGGCGGAGACGTGATCCTGCTGCACGACGGCGGGCACGAGCGCATTGGGGCAGACCGCAGCTTCTCGGTCCAGGCGACTGACGAACTTGTCCGGCGATACTCGGGCGAGGGATACGAGTTCGTGACAGCGCCGGAAATGATGCGCGAGGACAAAGGCGCCAGGTTCCAGGCGGTGGAGAAAATCGCACCATCGTAAGCATCGAAGTGGGTTTTCCTCAAGATTCGTAATTGCTTCGCTGCGCAGAGCGCGATATGCTGCGCCAAGTTCCCGAGCAACGTACCCGAACATGGCCAAACTCTTCGAGTCGCCCCACTACATCGCCGTTGAAGGTCCCATTCGCGTCGGAAAAAGCACATTGTCGTCGATCCTGGCCGAGCGGCTGCACGCCCAGCGGTTGGCCGAACCCGAGGACAATCCCTTCCTGCGCGCCTTTTACGACGGCGATCGCGGCGCCGCCTTTCAGGCGCAGTTCGCCTTCCTGATTCGAAGGTTCGAGCAGTTGAAGGCGCTGGACGTAGGGCCGAAGTCGCAGAGCGTGGTCATCGCCGACTACATTTTCGAAAAAGACAAGATCTTCGCCTGCCTCAACCTGACCGACCCGGAACTGGAAATCTACAACCGCTATTACAACCTCTTCCGCGAGCAGGTGCCGACGCCCGACCTGGTCATCTACCTGCAAGCCACGCCCGAGGTGCTGAAAAAGCGCCTGAAAAAGAAGGGCAGCGCGACCGAAGCCGCCATCAGCGACGACTATCTCGAAGAGGTCGTGCGCGCCTACGAGCACTTCTTCTTTCACTACACGGCCAGCGACCTGCTGATCGTGGATACCTCGCAAATCGACTTCGTCGAGCAGAACGAGGACCTGCAGCAGTTGCTCAGGAAAGTGAGCGAGCCGGTGCGCGGGACGCAGTACTTCCTGCCGCTGGGCGGGCAGGCGGCGAGCGCGTAACTTCGGCGTAAGGCTTACGGCGTAAGGCGCACGGCAACAAATCCGAACGACAACTGAATCACCGCACGCCTCGCGTGGATGCCGCCGGCGCGGAGTTGATCTGCTTGAGCAGCGATTCGGCGGCGCTGAACCACTGACGGTCGGCGCGGCGGAGCTGTGGCGAGACCGAGGCGCGCTTGCGAACGACCTCCTGTGCCAAAGCTCGCGCTTCGTCGATGCGCCCCTGGTTGGCGAGGAAGCGCGCGTAGTAGAACTGCGTCTCGGAAAGAGTTGAAGTCTTAAGGGTCTCGCGGAATAGACGTTCCGCGTCCTCATTTCGGCCCGTTTGTGCATACGCATTCGCGAGCAAGCCCGCGGCACGGCTGTAGTCGTGCCTCGGTTCGATGGAGGCGACTTTCTCCAGGTCCGGGATCGCCGCCGCGGTCTCCCCCAGTTGCAGCGCGCACAGCGCACGGCCGTAGAACGGATCGGGGATCGCAGTAAGTGAGTCGATGGCGCGCGAGAAGCACTCGCGGGCGCGGGCGTAGTCCCCCTGCTCCAAATACAGGTCGGCGAGTTCCTCGTAGTTTCCGGCGGACGGGTTGTCGAGGATGACGGCTTGCAGGTCCTTAATGCGCCTGCGGCGGCCCAGCCATTTCGAGGAAGTGTGCGTGCCGCGAAGTTCGGGCAGCACTTCGACAATCAGGTACACAACGGCGCCGATGGGGCCGAGGAAGATGATGACGTAAAGCCAGATGAAATTGCCGCTGCGGTACTTGATGAAGTGCACCAGCGCGAAGATCACCAGCGCCGCCGAGAGTAAGCCGCCGCCAAAGAACATGCGGGTGGGAGTGTAGCACTGAGATGCGGCACATGGCTCGTGGCGCATGGCTCGTGCAAATGCCCGCCGTGCGCCATTTTCCATGGGCCATGCGCCGATGTTTACAGCGGTATATTCCCGTGCTTCTTGGGCGGGTTTTTATCGCGCTTGGTCTGGAGCATTTCCAGCGCGTCGATGATCTTCTTACGCGTTTCGCGCGGCTGGATGACGGCGTCGATGTAGCCGCGCTCCGCCGCAACGTACGGGTTCGAATACTTCTCGCGGAATTCTTCGATTTTCTGCGCGCGCATTTTGGCCTTGTCTTTCGCCTTGTCGAGGTCGCGCCTGTACACGATGTCCACCGCGCCCTCGGGGCCCATGACGGCGATTTCGGCGGTGGGCCAGGCGTAATTCACGTCGGCGCGGATGTGCTTGCTGGCCATGACGCAATACGCGCCGCCGTAAGCCTTGCGCGTAATTACGGTGATCTTCGGCACCGTCGCCTCGGCAAACGCGTACAGCAGCTTGGCGCCGTGCACGATGATGCCGCCGTGTTCCTGGGCCACGCCGGGCAGGAAGCCGGGGACGTCTTCGAAGGTAATCAGCGGAATATTGAAGCAATCGCAGAAGCGGACGAAGCGCGCGCCCTTGATGGACGAGCTGATATCGAGCACGCCGGCCAAGAACGCGGGCTGGTTGGCCACGATTCCTGCCGGACGCCCGTTCAGGCGCGCGAAGCCGATCACCATGTTCTTCGCGTAGTGCTCCTGCACTTCAAAGAAATAGCCGTCATCGACGATCGCGTTGATTGCGTCCTTAATGTCGTAAGGCTTGTTGGACTCGGTCGGAACCAGCTTGTCGAGCGAATCGTCGGCGCGGTCGATGGGGTCGGTCGACTCGCGGCGCGGCGGGTCCTCCAGATTGTTCGACGGCATGAAGCTGAGCAGCTCGCGGATCATGCTCAGGCACTCGGCGTCGTCGTGCGCCATGAAGTGGGCCACGCCGCTGATCGAGTTGTGCGTAGTCGCGCCGCCCAGTTTTTCCTTGGTCACGTCTTCGTGGGTAACGGTCTTGATTACGTCCGGCCCGGTGATGAACATGTACGAGGTGTTATCCACCATGAGGGTGAAGTCGGTGATGGCCGGCGAGTACACGGCGCCGCCGGCGCACGGCCCCATGATGGCCGAAATCTGCGGCACCACGCCGCTGTAGAGCGTGTTGCGCAGGAAAATGTCGGCGTAACCGGCGAGCGACATCACGCCTTCCTGGATGCGCGCCCCGCCCGAGTCGTTGATGCCGATGACCGGCGCACCCACCCGGGCGGCCTGGTCCATGATCTTCACGATCTTCGCCGCGTTCGATTCCGACAGTGAGCCGCCGAAGACGGTGAAGTCCTGGGCGAAGACGAACACCAGCCGGCCCTCGATGCGTCCGTAGCCGGTGACGAAGCCGTCTCCGTAGTATTTCTGCTCCTGCATGCCGAAGTCGGTGCAGCGATGGGTGACGAGCTTGTCGGTTTCCTCGAAGGTACCCTCGTCGAGGAGAAACTGAATGCGCTCGCGGGCGGACATCTTGCCCTCTTTGTGCTGGCGCTGGCGGCGCTCCGCCCCACCGCCCGCCTCGGCCAACTGGTCGCGGCGCTTGAGTTCGTCGATCTTCTGTTCCAGGTCCATAGTGGAAGGATTATAGACAGCGGACGGCTTCGGCAAAGACTTTCACCACAGAGGACACGAAGGAACACAGAGGAAAACCAGGGCTCTTCGACTCGGGCTAGCGCCCTCGCTCAGGATGACAACAATCAAAATCGGTCATTGATTCATGTACCCGGGTTCCCACTTGTACTTCTTGCCATCCCAGAAGATATCGGATTCCAGTTCGCTCGCCTCGACCGCATGGATGGATGGCACCGCCTTTTTCTTCAGCGTCACCCGGCTCAGCGTCAGCTTTTCGAAAGGCAGGTTGATGACCAGGAACTTTGCCTTGGGGGCGCGCCAGCTGTGGAGGATGGCGATGTAGCGCGTGGGGCCGATATTGGTCGCGGAAAACTGCACCGTCTCGCGCACATTGCCCCAGCCGAAATAGGCGTCGTAGGGATCGATGGCGCGGTAATTGAACTCGACTTGGTCCACTAGCGGCGTTTTTGAGGTGACCACGACGACAGCGTCCTCCTCGCCGTCTCCATCCACGTCTCCAAACAGCGGCGCGATTCCGGGAACGACGGTGAAGGACTTTCCGAACTCGCGCGTGACCAGTTGCTGCGCTTCCGACGGATGGGAATCAGTTTGCTGGGCCGTGGGTTGCTGGGCCGCCGGTTGCTGGGCAGCGGCTGAGCCGGCGAGGCAGAGGACGAGAACCAGGACACAATACCGCATGTGCATACTCTATCCCCTTCGGCGGCGAGCGCAAGTGACTAGAGAGGATTGGGTGATTTGCCGACTTGCTGATTCGCCGATTGCGAAGATTCAGCAAATTACTTACGAAAATGCTCCCAACCATGCGGCAGGAGTTCAGTGCCTACGCCGCCTGCTCCAAAAAGGAGAATGTGTTTGCCGCGCGTGATGTGGCCGATCATGGTGATCCGGATTCCTGCAATTCTGGAGGGGATGCGTTGGCGGCGCGGCGCAGTGAACAAAAGTTCGTAGTCCTCGCCGCCGTGCAGAGCGAAGCGCAAATCGACTTCGTGCGATGCGCGTCCGATTTCCGCCAAGGGAATCGCTGACTTCTCCAACTCGGCGCCAACGCCGCTCTCCTCACAGATGTGCCGCAAATCAACGGAGAGGCCGTCGCTGATGTCAATCATTGCGGACGCCAACTTCTTTTCGCGGAGAGCGCGACCCACATCGACGCGCGGAGACGGTGCGTAGTGCTGGGGGAAGTCGTGCGGGCGGAGTGTGCGGCCTTTCTCCAACAGCGCCAGCGTGGCGGACGATCCACCCAGCGAACCGGTCACGTAGATACGGTCACCGGGTCGTGCGCCGGAACGCAGAATCGCTTTGCCCTTCGGCACTGATCCAACAATCACGATGTCGGCGAGTACGCCCGCCAGCGATTGCGCGGTGTCCCCTCCGGCGAGCGGGACGTTGAACTGTTTTGCCAGCCGGAGCAGGCCCTTCAGGAATCCGTCGGCCCAGCGCTGCGGAAGATCGGCGGGGAGAGCAAGTGAGAGAAATGCAGCGAGGGGCTGTCCGCCCATGGCGGCGATGTCGCTGAGGCCGCGCGCGAGGCAGCGGTGTCCGACGGTTTCGGGCGAGTGCCACTCGCGCCGGAAGTGCACGCCTTCGAGGCTGAAGTCGGTGGTAACGAGCAATTCGTGGCCGCGAGGAGGGCGGAGGACTGCGCAGTCGTCGCCAATGCCGCGGACGAGCGCGGTCGCACGACTCTTGGCGGCAGCGCGGATACGGCGGACGAATTCTCGTTCGGGCACAGGCACGGATGAATTACAGCAGTAATAAGTAATAAGTAACAAGTACTAAGCAAGAACTAGGGCACTTCGCGGCGCATCCGGGTGCGGCTCGTCAACCGCCGAACTCGGTTGTTGCTTACTACTTATTACTCATTACTTGTTACTATTCTCGCGTGAAAGCCAGAGAAAATGCCGGAGAGCTGCTGCGCAAGCTGCCGTCGGTGGATGAAATGCTGCGCGAAGGGCGGATCGCGGCGATGGCGGAGCGCGACTCGCGCACGGTAGTCACCGAGGCGGTGCGGGCGGCGTTGCAGAACCTGCGCGACAGCATTCTGGAAGGACACCTGAACGCGAGCCAGGTGGAAGTTGCGGTGTCCGCGGTGCCCGAAGCGGTGGAGCGGTTCGTCCGGCGGGCGATGCGGACGTCACTGCTCCCGGTGATCAACGCGACCGGCGTGATCCTGCACACCAACCTCGGACGCGCGCCGATTGCGAACGCCGCAATCGAGCACATTCGGGAAGTAGCGCCCGGGTATTCCAACCTCGAATTCGATCTTGAGTCCGGCGAGCGCGGCAAACGCGACGTCCATGTGCAGCGGCTGTTCGCGCACCTGCTGGGTGCGGAAGTATCGACGATCGTGGTCAACAACAACGCGGCCGCGGTGCTGCTGGCGCTGAATACGCTGGCCGAAGGCGGCGAAGTGCTGGTGTCGCGCGGCGAACTGGTGGAGATTGGCGGCTCGTTCCGCATTCCCGACGTGATGAGCAAGTCGGGCGCATCGCTGCGCGAGGTGGGAAGCACGAACCGCACGCGGCTGGCGGATTACGAGCGCGCCCTCACCGATCGGACGAAGCTCATCCTGCGCGTGCATCGCTCGAACTTCCAGATCGTCGGTTTCACCGAACAGCCATCGCTCTCCGAAATGGTGACGCTGGCGCACGAGCGCGGTCTGCCGGTGATGGAAGACCTGGGCAGCGGCGCGCTGTTCGACCTGGCGACAATCGGCGTGAGCGGCGAGCCGGGCGTGGCGGAAAGTCTTGCGGCCGGCGTGGACGTGGTGACCTACAGCGGCGACAAGTTGCTGGGCGGTCCGCAGGCGGGAATTCTGAGCGGCAAGCCGGAGATCGTCACGCGCATGCGCAGCAACGCCTTGTTCCGTGCGCTTCGCGTCGACAAACTGACCTACGCTGCACTGGAGGCCACGCTGCTGGCCTACGTGCGCCAGGACTACGATGCAGTTCCGGCGCTACGGATGATGCGCAGGTCCGCGGAAGACATCGGTGCGCGAGCGCAAGCGATGGCGAGAGATTTGCCGGCTACGTATCGTGCCGAGGTTGCGGACGGCGAGTCAGTCATTGGTGGCGGCGCCGCGCCCGGGGCGACGCTGAAGACGCACTTGCTGATCATTGCGCTGGAAGGCGTCAGCGCCGGCGAACTCGCCACGCGCCTGCGTCACGCCGATCCGCCGGTGATAGCACGCGTGGAAGACGACCGCGTCGTGCTGGATTTGAGGACCGTGTTTCCGGAGCAGGATACGGTCGTCGTCCAAGTCCTCCGGTTTTTAGGATAGGAATGGTAGGCCCCGGCGCCCTCGCCGGGGCTGCACTCGAAGGAACCAGGAATTGTGGGGCCGCGGCCGCCATCGGCCGCGGCAAGATGAATCACATTCTCTCTTCCGGTATTTCCAGCTCCAGTCCCAGCGGATCGGTGAAGCGGTTGGTCAGGTTTACCAGTCCGACCAGCAGGTGCAGGTCCACGATCTGCGTGTCGTTGAAACCTTGTTTGAGCGCCTCGACGTCGGCATCCTTCACGGTCCACGGCGTTCGCGTGAGCTTTTCGGCGTAGGCGAGAGCCTGTTTTTCACGGTCGGTAAACGAAGACGCCTGCGGGTCCTTCAGGGCCTGCCAATCATCGGGCGTCATTCCAGCTCGCTTCGACGACGCGAGATGATGCTGCGTGCAATAGTGGCACTGATTCAACATCGAGACACGGATGTACACCATTTCGTAAAGCCGTGGCGGGAGCGTGCGTCCAACCGCGGGGTAGAAGGAGAGGAACGCGGTGAGCGCCTGCGGAAGGTGGGCCATCGCTTTGTGAACGTTGCCCGGCTTTCCGCGAAGACGATGCTCGTAGATGTGCTGAACTTCGGTGGAGGCGGAGGGCGGTTCGATCAGTGTGACGCGTGCCATGGGAAAAGACTAAATCAAAATGCGTATTCCGTATTTCGTATTCCGGCCCGAAGCGGGTCCTCGGGAATACGGCATACGAGATACGGAATACGATTGCCGCGACTCTCAACCTCACCAACAAACTTATAATGTCCAGATGCTTTCCATTCGTCCGGCTACAACGCAGGATGCGCGGCTGATACTGGATTTCGTCCGGGACCTGGCCGAGTACGAGCGCGCGCCGGAAGCGGCGGTGGCGACCGAATCCGATTTGCTGCGCGACGGCTTCGGTCCGAACCCAAAGTTTCAATGCGTGATCGCGGAGTGGGACAATGCACCGGCGGGATTTGCGTTTTACTTTTACAACTACTCGACGTGGCAGGGACGTCCGGGGCTGTACCTGGAAGACCTGTTCGTGCGGCCGCAGTACCGGGAAAAAGGCATCGGGAAGGCGCTGCTTATTCATTTGGCGCAGGTGGCCGTGCGCGAGAACTGCGGACGCTTCCAGTGGCAGGTGCTCGACTGGAACACTCCGGCCATCCAGTTCTATGAATCGCTCGGCGCCAGGAAGCTGACCGAGTGGTTGACCATGCGGCAGGTGGCCGTGCGCGAGAACTGCGGACGCTTCCAGTGGCAGGTGCTCGACTGGAACACTCCGGCCATCCAGTTCTATGAATCGCTCGGCGCCAGGAAGCTGACCGAGTGGTTGACCATGCGCGTCGAGGGCGAGGACATCGAAAAACTCGCCCAGCAGTCGCCAGTAGCCGGTCGCCAGCCGCCAGTGGAAAAGCCGTAAAGACTCACCTTGGATTCCACAACTCCAGTACGAATCATCGGCGCGGGACTCGCGGGCTGCGAGGCGGCGTGGCAGTGCGCGCGGCGGGGCGTGCAGGTCGAACTGTTCGAGATGCGCCCAGTGCGCTCGACGCCCGCGCACCACACCGCCGACTTCGCCGAGTTGGTCTGCTCGAATTCGCTCAAATCGTCGTCGGAGAACACCGCGCCCTGGCTGCTCAAGGAAGAGATGCGGCGCGCTGATTCGTTGCTGCTGGAGATCGCGCGCCTGACCGCCGTTCCCGCCGGACATGCGCTCGCCGTGGACCGCGCACTGTTTGCGGCCCAAATCACGGATGCGGTCTCGAATCATCCAAACATCACGGTCCGGCGCGAAGAGGCGACCGCGATCGACGCGAATGCGCTGACCATCATTGCAACCGGTCCGCTGACGTCGGAGGCGCTCTCACAGGAGATTGCGCGGTTGGTTGCCCCACCCTTGTCGGTTGCCCCACCCTTGTCCAGCCCGTCTTTGGCTGGACAGGGTGGGGGTGTTCCCAGTTCCCACCTTTACTTTTACGACTCGATCAGCCCGATCGTGGAAGCGGATTCGATCGACCGCTCGCGCGTGTACATGGCGGCGCGCTACGACAAGGGCTCGGCCGACTACATCAATTGCCCGATGACGCGCGAGGAGTACGACCGCTTCTACGACGCGCTGCTCTCGGCGCAGCCGGTCGAGGAAAAAGACTGGGAGAAGTTGAACTACTTCGAGAGCTGCCTGCCGATCGAAGAAATCGCGCGCCGCGGACGCGACACGCTGCGCTTCGGGCCGATGAAGCCGGTCGGGCTGATCGATCCCCGATCGGGACAGCGTCCGTACGCGGTGGTGCAGTTGCGCCAGGAGAACCTGCGCGCCGATTCCTACAACATCGTCGGCTTCCAGAACCACCTGCGCTTCCCGGAGCAGGCGCGCGTGTTTCGGCTGATTCCCGGCATGGAGAACGCGCGCTTCCTGCGCTACGGGCAGATCCATCGCAACACCTACATCAACGCGCCCACGCTGCTCGGGCCGACTCTGCAGATGAAAACGCATCCGCGAATCATGTTCGCCGGCCAGATATCAGGGGTCGAGGGCTACGTGGAGTCGATCGCCACGGGTCTGCTTGCAGGCATGAACGCGGTGATGCTGGCGCGCGGAAACGATCCGCTGCCGCCCCCGCGCGAGACTGCGTTCGGATCGCTGGTGAATTACATCACCGCGTCGGAGAGCAAGAACTTCCAGCCGGCAAACATCACCTTCGACCTTCTGCTGCCGCTGGAGAACCGAATTCGAGATCGCGCCGAGCGGCACAAGGCGCAATGCGACCGCGCGCTCAAGGCGCTGGACGCGTGGCTGGCCGAGTACGAGCCGCAACTGGAGCGGAAGTCGGCGACCTCGGAGCGTATCCCGGCGCAGAGGTTGGGAGAAAAGTTCTAAGTGCCGTCAGCGGCGCCTGATGAACGTACCGGCGCGGAGTTCGTGATAAGCCTGCTGGACCTGATCCGGCGTGTTCATGACGATGGGGCCACCAAGCGAACAAAGACGGATTTCGACTAAAGCGCACCTTCGGTGGTGGCGAGGCGGCCTTTCTTGATGGCCTGGGTGAAGAGCTTGAAGTCAGCCTCGGATTGGTCGGCGTAAGCGGCGGCGAAGGTGGCGATGGCTTTGTCCAGCTTGTCGGCATCGCCACAGTAGCCGGACAGAACGCAGGCGTCACCGGAGCGCGCGTGTCCCTTACCCAGGACCTCGCCGCAGGTCCGGGCGTAGTCCGTCAGGCCGCTACCTTTCAAATCGGTGGGCTCGACCGCGGCCTTGTAATCGGCATACTGGCGGACGAGATAGTCGCGGCCATCCATCGTGGTGTAGCCGAGAAAAATGTCGGACTGCGCCTGCATCAGCTTCTGCCCCACGACCACGCGCTCGCCCTGGTTAAGTGGCAGCGGCGCGTCCTTCAGATATGCGGCATAAGCGGAGGGCGGCTCTTCCTTCACCTGAAGAAAGAGAGGGTCGTCGGGGCCGTTGCCGAAGCAGAGAACCAGGTAGTTGCGGGTGCCGACGCTACCCGTTCCCACGACCTTGAACGCGACGTCCACGGGGCGATAAAGCTCGATAAAGTGACGGCGATCGGGAGTGAGGGTGGGCTTGTAAGCGTCCAGCGCCGCCACCACCGCGTCCCGAGTCTTGATGGGGACGCCGGTCAGCAGCGGCTTCTGCTCCTTGAAGCGGCGCGTAGCACCTTCTTCCCGCGTCAGTTTTTCCAGCACGTGCTGCGGGTTGGCGCGCTCGGCCTTTTGCAGCACTCCGATCACCGGCCCGGCTTCGACGTGGCGGTGGACGGTGTAACGCGCAAGCTGAAGTGCGGTCAATTGGGAGCAGTAGTCCACCGACTTGCGATACTCGGCGACGAAGGCGAGCACGGCATCGCGGCAAGCGCTGTCGGAATTACCGGCTTCGCGGCCGGCGAGAAGAATACTGGTCGCCAGGCGTTTCACGTCCCACTCCCAGGGGCCGGCGATGGTCTCGTCAAAATCGTTGATATCGAAGACAAGCGCGCCGGTGGGCGAGGCAAAGACGCCGAGGTTGCGGACGTGCGCGTCGCCGCAAATCTGGACGGTGATGCCGCTGACGGGAACGGCGGCAAGGTCGAAGGCCATCATTGGGACCGCGCCGCGGAAAAAACCGAAGGGCGATGCGGCCATGCGTGTCCACTTGATGGGCAGCAGGTCTGGGACGCGGTCGCGGGCGGCGGAGACGAGCAGGTCAACGGGGTCGGGGCGATTTTTTACCGCGCGCCACGCACACTGATCGACGCGGTGTACGAACTGGCGTCGCGACTTGCCGTACTCGCGGCGTTGCTCGATGGTCAGCAATGGAGCAGCCATGGGCGAAGATGATACATCGGAAGGCGAGGAAACAGTTTCAGTTTCAATTTCGAGTTGCCGTCACGGGCGACTCCTCTTTTGCTGCATACGTTGCGATACAGTTGTAGCGATGCCGGGGACCAGTAAGTTAGATCAACCCAGGAGAGAACCGTGGCTTTTGACGATCCGTTTTCCGATCTATTGACGCGCGCCGTGCATGCGGGAGAATCGCGCGTGGTACCGAACGGGATGCCGACCGTGACGCCGGTGTACGCGTCGGCGACATTCACTTACGACTCCATGGCCGACATGGATCGCGCGTTCTCCGGCGAGATCGCGGGCTATGTTTACACGCGCCACGGCAATCCGACCGTGGCGGCCGTGGAGCGCACCTTGTTGGCGCTGGAAGGCGGAGCGGGCGCGTGCGCGTTCGGGTCGGGCATGGCGGCGCTGCATGCGGCGCTGGTGGCCTGCGAGTTGCGTCCGGGAAGCACGGTGCTGGCGTCGCAGGACCTGTACGGCGCGACGCTGAGCTTGCTGCTGAAAATATTTTCCATGTTCGGCGTCAACACGGTGCTGACCGATTTTGCCGACACCGAGCAATTGGCGGCGAAGGCGCGCGAGGTCCGTCCGCGGGTGCTGGTGGCGGAGACGATCTCCAACCCGCTGCTCAAGGTCTGCGACCTGGATGCGTGCAGCGCGATCGCCAAGGAAGTCGGCGCGAGGTTCGTGGTGGACAGCACCTTCGCGACGCCCTGCCTGACGCAGCCGATAGAGCATGGGGCGGACTTCGTCGTGCACAGCGCAACCAAGTACCTGAGCGGGCATGCGACGGTGACGGGCGGCATCGTGGTCAGCAAGCAGCCGCAGGACCATGACGCCGTGTACCAAGTCATGAAGCTGGTGGGCGGCATCCTGGGGCCGTGGGAGGCGCATGAAGTCTCGCGCGGAATCAAGACGCTGCCGCTGCGCTTCGAGCGTCAGTGCACCAATGCGCGGAAAATTGCGGAAACGCTGGCCAAGGACGGTCGGGTGAAACGCGTTTACTATCCGGCGCTGTGCGAGAGTCCGGAGCGGCTGGCGCGCATTTTGAAGCCAGAGTACGCCGGAGCGCTGGTGTCGTTTGTGCTGGCGGACGACACGCGCGAGGCGGCGTTTCGTTTCATGGACGCGCTGAAGTTGTGCGTGCGGGCGACGAGCCTGGGCGATGTGTTTACCACGGCGCTGCATCCGGCGACGGCGTCGCACCGGGATGTGCCGCCGGCGCGGCGTCAGAAGCTGGGCGTGACCGATGGGCTGGTGCGGATCTCGGCGGGGATAGAGAACGTCGCGGACATTCTGGCGGATATTGACCAGGCGCTGAAAGCAGCAGTCGGCAGTTAGTTCCTTAGGAATTCACGCCCTAACCACTCCCTACTTTCTAGTGGTCACTTGGGTAAATCTCAACTCGGGGTAGCCCTGGTTCCAGTCGGCGGAGATGTGTTCAAAGGTCAGGCGGAAGTCGCGCGTGGTGTTGGGTGTAAGGGGGACGGCGCTGAGGGGTGCGACATCGGGAAATCCGGCCAGGCCGGTGTGGTAGAGCTTGAGCTGCACCGGCTCGCGCTGGACGATCTCCCCGATTGAATTGCGGAAGACGGCCTCGACCGTAATTCCGGTGACCGCCTGGGTGCCAACGTTCGCAATTTTTCCGTCAAGGTAGCTGACGCTTCCGCCGATAAAGTTCTCCGCTGCGCTGAGCTTCAGGTCTCCGGTCTGCAAATTCTCGGCATAGGGCGCAATAGCGAGCGGACCGGTCGTTTCCTTGGGGCGTCCGAAGACCAAAACCGCCGCCAGCGCCAGCACGACAATGCCCGCGCCGATGGCGATGGGGACCCATCTGCGGCCTTCCGGTTCGACATTCGGTTGTAAGAAGACGGAACCCATACGTGAATTGGACACCGCGACGCGGAAATCAGGGCCAGCAGGTCCAGCGGCATTTTGAACCGCGGGGCGGAGCAGCGTCAAACTACGGGAGTGCTGAGCACTGAGCACTCTGCACTGAGCACTTACTCTCCGGCGATGGTCAGGCCGTCGATGCGGAAAGTTGGTGCGGCGACGGAGCCACGGAATTCGAGGTCGCTGCCGATTTCCGTGACGTTCATCAGCATGTCGCGCAAGTTGCCGGCGACCGTGATCTCCTCGACGGGGAAGGTGAGTTCGCCGCCGGAGATCCAGAGGCCGCTGGCGCCGCGCGAGAAGTCTCCGGTCACCATGTTCACGCCGAAGCCGAGGAATTCGGTGACGTAGAGACCCTCTTTGACGTCGGCGATGATCTGCTCCGGCTTGCGCGCGCCCGGCTGCATGAAGAAGTTTCCGACACCGATGCCGGGATTTCCCGCGAGTCCGCGCGCTGCGTTGCCGGTGGTCTGCAATCCGAGCTTGCGGGCGGTGTAGGTGTTCAACAGGTACGACTTGAGGACGCCGTTCTCGATCACGGTGGTACGGCGCGTGGGAATGCCTTCGCCGTCGAAGGGCGAGGTGCCAAAGCCGCCGACGATGGTGCCGTCGTCGATCACGTTGATCTCGTCGCCCGCGACCTTTTCGCCCAGCTTGCCGGCGAGGAACGATGCGCCGCGATAAACGGAGTCGCCATTCACGGCCTCGAAGATGTGTTCGAGGATGGTGCGCGACATGAGCGGGTCGAGAATGATCGGGACCTTCGCGGTTTTGACCTTGCGCGCGCCCAAACGGCGAAGCGTACGCTGGGCGGCCACGCGTCCGACTTCTTCCGGCGATTCCAGTTTCTTCAATGTGCGCGCGACGGAAAACCAGTAATCGCGCTGCATGACCCCGGCGTCGCCTTGCGCCACCGGAACGGCTGCGACCGAACAGTAGGAATTGCGGTATTCGCCGACGAAGCCGTACGAGTTGGCGAGGACTTTGTGGCCGTCGGCAGCGTCGAAGGAGCCGCCTTCGCTGTTGTTGATCCGCTTGTCCGCCTGCATCGCCGCCTGCTCGGCGCGGCGCGCGTAGTCAATGCGGTCGGCGGTGGAGAGCGAATAGACGTCCTCGTGAAAAAGCTCGAGGTTGCCGGCGATGGAGCCGAACTGATCGGGCTCGGGCAATCCCGAATGCGGGTCTTCGCTGGTGACCTGCGCCAGCTTCAGGGCGGAGCCGACCATTTGCTCCAAACCGGCGGGCGAGAGGTCGCTGGAATAGGTGCTGGCGGCGCGCTTGCCCATGAAGACGCGTACGCCGATCGCCTGTGCGCCCGATTCCTTCAGGGTTTCGGTCTGGCCGAGGCGGACGACGGTGGAAAACTCGTGGCCTTCGCGGGCCACGGCTTCGGCAGCTGAGGCGCCGCCGGACATGGCACGCTTGACTACATCGACTGCGATTTCTTTCAGGTCCATGAATTTTTTTCGATATCGCGATTGAGTGCTTAGTGCTCAGTGCTCAGCGATTGTGTGCTCCTCCGAGCACTGAGCACTCTGCACTGAGCACTTCAGTACGACGCCTGCACCTGCACCGTCACTTTCGGTCCCGGTGATTGGATGGTGGAACCCGCGGGCCAGCCGGCGCGGACGTAGCGCGTGGGCGTGACTTGCAGGCAGGTGTTGGAGCCCTCGGCGCGCGTACGGGACCCGGAGAGCGTCAGTGGGAACCAGGTGCGGCCGTCGATGGAGCCGTCGAGCATGAGACGAAGGTCAGTTGGGTAGCCCTTGTCGGTAGGGTCGAAGAACATGCAAACGGTCAGAGTCTTCGGGAACATCAGGTCGAAGCTGGCCGCGGGTTTCTCCGACGAAGAGAATTCTTTGTCAAGGATGGTCTGCGAGCGGCCCATTTTCGCCGGATCGAAGTTGCAGGTGCACTTGTCCGAGGTGCTCTGCGCGCTCAGAACAGCGGCCGCGATGAGCACGGCAAAGAAGACTGCCGCAATCGTCAGTAAACGGCGATAAGGTTTCATACCTGCCTCCGCTGCTTTCAAATCACTAAATCACAAATCACTAAATCACCAAATGCTCTACGCCCCCGTTCCGCCAACGGTGATGCGGTCCACTTTGAGCGTGGGAATGCCGACGCCGACCGGGACCGACTGCCCGTCCTTGCCGCAGGTGCCGATGCCCTCGTCGAGTTTCAGGTCGTTGCCGACCATGGAGACGCGGGTGAGCACGTCGGGGCCATTGCCGATCAGGGTGCAATTCTTCAGCGGCGCGGTGATGTGGCCGTCCTCGATCATGTAAGCCTCGGAGGTGGAGAAGACGAACTTGCCGTTGGTGATGTCCACCTGGCCGCCGCCGAAATTCACCGCGAAGACGCCGCGCTTGACCGAGCGAATGATGTCTTCGGGATTGTCCTCGCCGGCGAGCATGTATGTGTTGGTCATGCGCGGCATGGGAATGTGCTCGTAGCTTTCGCGGCGTCCGTTGCCGGTGTTGTGGATGCCCATCAGGCGCGCGGATAGCTTGTCGCTCAGGTAGCCCTTGAGGATTCCTTTTTCGATGAGCACGGTTTCGCTGGTGGGATTGCCTTCGTCGTCCACGTTGAGCGAGCCGCGGCGGCCGGGGACGGTGCCGTTGTCCACCACGGTGCACTTGTCGCTGGCGACGCGTTTGCCGATCAGCCCGGTGAAGGCCGATGTGCCTTTGCGGTTGAAGTCCGCTTCCAGGCCGTGGCCGATGGCTTCGTGCAGCAGGATGCCGGGCCAGCCGGGACCAAGCACGACTTCCATTTCGCCGGCGGGCGCGGGAATTGCGTCGAGCTGGATGATGGCCTGGCGCGCGGATTCGGTGGCGAAGTGCTCCGGCGTTTTGTCGGTCTGGAAAAATTCGAGCGCCACTCGTCCGCCGCCACCGGACGTTCCCTTGGCGGATTCGGCGCCGGACCTGGCGATGCAAGAGACGCTCATGCGCGAGAGCGGCTGCGCATCTTCGGCAAACGATCCGTCGGAGCCGATGACCAGGATGCGGCGCAACTCGTCGGCATAACCGACGCGCACTTCCTTGATGCGTGGATCGTAGGCGCGGGCAGCGGTGTCGGCGCGCATGACCAAGCCAAGCTTTTCGTGGACATCGGCGCTCACCGGCGGCGCAGCCACCGGATACAGATTGCGCGACTTGTTTTCCTTGAGGCTGACCACCGGCTGCTTCGCCGGACCGGTGGCGATCATGGCCGCCGTCTTGGCGGCGCGCAGGATCTTCTCGGGCGCAAGGTCGTCGGTGTAGGCGTAGCCTGTGCGCTCGCCCGAGATCACGCGCACGCCACAACCGGCGGAGATGCCCTGCGTCGCCGACTTGACCAGCGATTCATCCACGCTGACCGAGGTGGTGGTCAGGTATTCGAAGTAGAGGTCGGCGTAATCGCCACCCGCCGATAGCGCGGCGGAAAGATAACGCTCCATATCGCGGTCGGAGAGGCCGTAGCGATCGAAAAAATAGTTCCGTTGGGTCATGTAGTTGATTGGATGCCGCGCCCCCACTTTCGGCGCAACGCGCTCCCAACCAGTGTATAGAAATGCGCAACTTCATGGCACGGTTGCCCCATCCTTCCGCCCGTTGTTGGCGGAGGATGGGGTTTCTTCAATCAGAAAAAAATCGAAAATCATAAATGGTTTAGCGTCATTCCGAGCGCTTTAAGTCGCGCAGCGACGCCACTTCATAGCCCGCCACAGCCTGCCCTGAGCGGAGCCGAAGGGTCAGTGGCGGGAGATCTGCGTTACGGAACTTTCCGAGTCCCGTCAGGGACGGCACTCGTTGGCGCACCTGGGCCGAGCGCGCGGAGCGCGCGATAGAACGTAGCCCCGCGCGTAAGCGCGGGGTAAGCGAACCACACGGTACCGAGCCCGCTTCAGCGGGCGACAGAATGGTTCTCTAATCAAGTGGGTTGCGGGGCTCCCCCTTGAATGTCTCTCACCTGGGAATTGGGAATCCGGAACCCCGATCGCTCGTGCAGCGTGAAACCTACAACCATTATGTTCCGCTTGCCCACCCTACGAAGACCGCGTAGGGTGGGGCACCCACAGTTTGGGTTGTTCGTGAAAAACGCGAGAATGGGGCACCCGGCAGAAGCGACAGCTTCGAACGAGAGCGACGACGGTGAACTCAATCAATATAGCGAGGTAGTTTATACTTGTGGTGAGTCCCTGTTCGCGTCTTCGGTCTCTTTCATACGTTTTGGAACCAGTTTCACTTGGTTTAGATTTGCGTCGGGAACCACGTTCGACAAGATGACACCTTGCCCTGAACCAGGGCATACGATTTCATGTACCCGCGACCACGTAGTTTTTGCTGACGCTAGGGACATTTTGGGAGTCTACGTCGAAATGACACATCCATGGGTGCGTGTCTTTGGCGTGCTGGTGTGCTCTCCTACGTGGACAATCTTCAATCAGCAGAATATAGCCCCTGAAAGGCCTTATTGTCATGACATACCGTAGCCACGCTCTACTAAAACTGTCAGCAACCCTTCTAGCGGGCGCGGGGCTCGTTGTACTAGGCTTAATGCTCGCAAACCCACCAAGCAGATCGAATCTAACTAGGCCAATGAAGTTCGGGTGGGGCCTACCAGGAACCGCCTACACCATATCGAGCTTAGACGGGCGGATCGTCGTGCTCGCTGCCGTTGGCGCCTTGGCCGGCGGTGCTTCTATATTGTTCTGGTTGCGTCGTCGCAAATGAAATACGCTCAGGCTGGTGGTCCAAGTCCCACTTTGAACCCGGGCTGGTGGGCTGGTGGCCCACGTCTGATATTTCAAGTCTGGCGGTGCTCCACATCTGCCCTCTGTTGCCAGATGTGGGTGCTTCTGCAGTCCAGTAAGTCACAGCGCGACGTGCTCTCCATCACTTACAATGATTACCGCTGCCGTTATTCTGTGTTTGCATGCTCGCGTGCAGGGTGTTGTGTCTCTAAGAGGCATATAACTATTGAGTTACTTTTTTCACTCCGAATTG